>Ga0207665_10002271_pt1 | contig 12970 bp, 13 predicted proteins | sample LARL112metaG_FD_184351 | JGI IMG/M metagenome (GOLD analysis project Ga0207665, IMG submission 184351) | Corn, switchgrass and miscanthus rhizosphere microbial communities from Kellogg Biological Station, Michigan, USA - LAR L11-2 metaG... | ecosystem: Host-associated > Plants > Roots >...
CACCCGCGCCTCATCCGGTCCAAACGTACGGCGTGGTCCGGGCCAGGCGGCGGAAGCCGAGGCGGCGCAGGATCGGCTCGCTGTCCGCCGAAGCGTCCACATTCAGGTACCGGTAACCCCGCTCGGCGGCGAGCCGGGCCCGGTAGGCGACCAGGGCCCGGTAGATCCCGCGGCCCCGCCAGGCGGGCAGCGTCCCGCCGCCCCACAGCCCGGCGAAGTCGGTACCGGGCAGGAAGTTGATCCGTGCCGCGCTCACCGGCTGCTGGCCGGCCACCGCCAGCACCATGGCCATCAGCTCAGGCGCGTTCCGCACCTGGCCCAGCAGTGAGTTACGCAACTGGGACTGGTCGCCGCCGAACACCTGCCCGTGCACCTCGATCAGCGCCTCGACCCCAGCGTCGCCGGTGACCGGCTGCAACCGCACGCCGTCCGGCAGCGGGACCTCGGCCGCCTGCTCCGCCACCTCCGCGACCATCAGCGCTTCCGGGTCATCCGGCGTGAAACCGGCCGCCTCCAGGCGGCGGCCCAGGTCCGGCGGCTGGTCGTAGTCGTACAGCTTCCATTCGAACTGTGGCTCGAGCTCACGGAAATAGCTGACCTGCCGGGCGATGGCCGCGTCCGCGGCGGCCGGGCCGGGCAGCTGCGACCAGGTAATGCCGGACCAGCCGTACCCACCCACGGCCACCTGGCGGACCACCGGGCCGTCCACCTCCCGGCGCGCGTCTGGCCCGTCGTCCGCCGGGCCCCGCCGGACCTGGTCGTTGTACGCGGCGAGCAGCTGGGCGTCATCCACCACGGCAGATCACCACCCCGGGCCGCGTCCCGCAACCCCTTTCCCGGCGCGCCCGGCCGGGAGTCAGGGCCGGCACGCGTAGATGCAGTTCTGCGGCCGGGGCGAGTCCAGCACCTCGACCTGGCCGAAACCGGCTTCGGCCAGCATCTGGCGGGCCCGCTCGGTGCCCCACATCGCGCCGAGCCCGGCGCCCCCACCGGCCAGTGACACCGGCGTGCAGTACAGCACGCTGATCGCGTAGCAGAGCGCGGCCAGCGGGTGGCCGATGTTGCCCGCCAGGTCGCTGGAGAACTTCGCGTCCACCATGACGAACAGCCCGCCGGGCGCCAGCGCGCCCCGCACCCGGCGCAGCACCTGCTGCGGCGAGTGCTGGTCGTGCACGGCGTCGAACGCGGTGATCACGTCGAACCGCGGCCGGGCCGGCAGCGCGGCCGCGTCTGCCACCACGAACGCGGCGTTGCCCAGGCCGAGCCCGGCCCGCTCGGCCGCGGCCACGGCCACCAGGTGCTCGTCGATGTCCAGGCCGAGAAACCGCGACGCGGGAAACGCCCGGGCCGCGACGGTGACCGCGTGGCCGGACCCGCAGCCGACGTCGAGCACCCGCGCCCCGGCCGCCAGCCGGGCGGGCAGCCCGGGCACCGCACCGAGGAACCCGTCCACCAGCTGCTCGTCGTAGATCCGCCGCCAGGTGTCACCGGGCTGGGCGCCGGCCGCCGCGAAGTGCGGCGCGAAGACCGCGGGCGGCAGCCCGCCGCCGGCCGCGAAGCACCGCTCCAGGTCAGGCAGGGCGCCGCCGAGCGCGCGCAGCATCGACGCCACCGGGGCGACATTGGCCGCGCCGTCCCCGGTCAGCAGCCGGGCATGGTCCGGTGGCAGGTAATACTGCTGGCTGGCCGGGTCGTAGCCGAACAGGCCCCCGGTGACCATGGCCCCCAGCCATTCAGTTACATAACGCTCCTGGAGCCCGGCCCGGGCCGCCAGGACGGCGCTGGTCGCCGGGCCCGGGGCCGCGGCTTCGAACAGGCCCACCCGGTAGCCCACGCTGATCAGCATGGTCAGCGCGCCGCCGGTGAGCGTGCCGGCCAGCTGGTCGGCGAACGACGGGCTCGGGTCGCGGTCCATCAGCCCATGGTGCCAGCCAGACACGCCCCGAATGCGGCTGACCGCGGGCCGCCGCCGGCCTGCCCGGCGCGGCCGGGCCGGGCGGGTGTGGCAGGCTGTCCCCGGGGGTAGCCGTCAGGGCAGGAGGTCGGCGATGGCTAAGGCCAAACCGGGCCGGGGGCCCGCGGGCAGGAAATCCGCTCCGGCGGAACCGGAGGGCGCGGCCAAGCGGCCCGCCCCGCCGGACGACGAGGCCGCCCCGCCAGAGGCCGGGGACGACTTGCAGCGCAAGTTCCGCGAGGCTCTGGAGCGCAAGCGCGCCCAGCAGGCGGACAGCAACGCACAGCGCGGCGGGCCGGGTGGCGGCAAGGTGACCGGGGCGCACGGCCCGGCGCAGAGCAGGCGCTCGTTCCGCCGGAAGAGCGGTGGCTGAGCCCCGGTGACCGGCCGGCTCACACCGCGCCCGGGCGGGGCGGCCCGGCTGCGCGGCCTCCTGGACTCGGGCGAGACCATCCTGGCCCCAGGCGCGTTCGACCCGCTGGCCGCGCGGCTGGTGGAAGAGGCCGGCTTCCCGGCCGTGTACATGACCGGGTTCGGCACCTCGGCGGCCCTGCTCGGCCGTCCCGACGTCGGCCTGCTCACGATGACCGAGATGGCGGACAACGCGGGCCGGATCGCGGCCTGCGTGGACATCCCGGTGATCGCGGACGCGGACACCGGCTACGGCAACCCGCTGAACGTGATCCGCACCGTCGGTGCCTACGAAGCGGCCGGCGTGGCCGCCCTGCACATCGAGGACCAGGTCGCGCCGAAGAAGTGCGGCCACATGGACGGCAAGCAGGTCATCCCGGCGGCCGAGATGGCCGAGAAGATCAGGGCCGCCGCCGAGGCCAGGACCCGGCCCGAGCTCGTGATCATCGCCCGGACCGATGCCCGCGCGGTGGAGGGGATGGAACGGGCCATCGACCGGGCCCGGCAGTACCGGGCGGCCGGCGCCGACGTGCTGTTCATCGAGGCCGTGGTGTCCGAGACGGAGGCGGCCGAGGTGACCCGGGCCTTCCCGGGCGTTCCGCTGCTGTTCAACTGGGCCGAGGGGGGCAGGACCCCGCCGCTGGACCTGGGCACGCTGCGCCGGCTTGGCTACCAGATCGTCATCTTCCCGATCGGCACGCTGCTGGCCGCGACGGCCGCGATGCGCCGCATACTGCGGGAGATCGCCGTGGCGGGCACCCCCGCTGCGGTCCTCGGTGAGCTGCCGTCGTTCGGCGAGTTCGTGGACTTCATCGGGCTGCCCGAGGTGCGGGCCGCCGAACAGCGATATGCGGTGGCCGACCCGCCGGCCGGTGAGCAGGCGATGAGTGGCCCAGATCGCGGCTGAATCACACGGCTGAGCAGGAGGCATCGTGGACCCCGCAGTTTTCGCCGAGGTGCTGTCGAGTACCCGCCAGTTCATCCGGGAACGGGTGGTGCCGCGGGAAGCGGAGATCGACGACCGGGACGAGGTGCCGGAGGATCTCCAGCAGGCCGCCCGGCAGCTGGGGCTGTACGGGTACGCGCTGCCCGAGGAGTACGGCGGGCTGGGCCTGTCCATGACCGAGGAAGTCCAGCTGGTGTTCGAGCTGGGCTACACCACGCCGGCGCTGCGCTCGCTGTTCGGCACGAACAACGGCATCGCCGGGCACGTGCTGATGGTCGGCGGGACCCCGGCGCAGCAGGCGCAGTGGCTGCCGCGGATCGCCAGCGGCGAGGTAACCACATCGTTCGCGCTGACCGAACCGGAAGCCGGATCAGACCCGTCCACCCTGATCACCCGGGCCGACCCAGTGAAGGGGGATGGTGAAGGGGGCGGGGGCTGGGCGATCAGCGGGACCAAGCGGTACATCACCAACGCGCCCGCCGCCGACCTGTTCATGGTGTTTGCCCGGACCGATCAGGACCAGCCGGGCGGCCGGGGCATTTCCGCCTTCCTGGTGCCGCGGGGCACGACCGGCCTGACCGTAGGGCCGAAGGACCGCAAGATGGGCCAGGCGGGCGCCTGGACCGCGGACGTGTACCTGGACCGCGTGCACGTCGGCGCCGACGCCCTGGTCGGCGGCGAGGGCGGGCTGGGCCGCGGTTTCCAGATCGCCATGGGCTGCCTGGCGCACGGCCGGGTGGGCATCTCCGCTATGTGCGTCGGCATGGCCGGGCGGCTGGTGGATGAGTCGGTGGCGTGGGCCACCCAGCGCCGCCAGTCGGGCCGGCCGATCGGCTCGTTCCAGCTGGTGCAGGGGCTGATCGCGGACTCCATGACCGACTATTACGCGGGCCGGGCCATGGTCCTGGACGCGGCCCGCCGGTTCGAGACGGGCGAGGACACCAAGGTCGGCCCGTCCTGCGCCAAGTACTTCACCAGCGAGATGGTGTGCCGGGTGGCCGACCGCGCGGTCCAGGTTCATGGTGGGGCGGGCTACATGCGCGGGGTGGCGGTCGAGCGGTTCTACCGGGACGCCCGGCTCATCCGGATCTACGAGGGGACCAGCCAGATCCAGCAGGTGATCATCGCCCGGGCACTACTCGGCGAGGCCGCCAGCGGCTGAGCCAGTGCGGTCAGCTCAGCATCGTCAGCTCAGCACGGTTAACTCACCACGGTTAACTCACCACGGGGCGGGCCGGGTGTGAGGGACGGTTAACTCACCACTAACTCACCACGGGGCGGGCCGGGTGGGCGGGATGGTGGCGGCCGGGGCGGCCGGCCAGTCGAACCGGGCCCAGGCCACCCACCCCTCGTCCGGGCCGCCGGTCACCCCGGCGTCGCTGGCCAGCATGCGCACGATCTGCAGGCCGTGCAGGTGGTCGTCGCAGCGGGCCAGGCGCCACGGCCCGCCGTCGTCGGCCACCTCGAGCCAGATCGTGTCCCCGGTCAGCACGTCGAGATGCACGGTGAACTCCCCACCCGGACGGCCGCTGGCCGAGTGGGCGACGGAGTTGCTGGCCAGCTCGGACACGGCGAGCACGGCGTTCTCGGTCACTGGGTGGCCGTGCAGGGTGCCGGTGACGAACACCCGTGCCTGGCGGATCTGATCGGGGCGGCCCGGGAACACCCGCTCGTAGCTGCCCGGCGGCCCCGCCCATGCGGCGGCAGTAGGGCGGTGACCAGTTCCCGCGGGCCTCATGACTCCTCCTCACCTCGCGTCTCTACGTCCCCTGCTCGCACAGCCACCCGGCAAACACGTTCGGCCGACCGCGGTCTGCTTAGCTTGTCCGCGAGGAGGCAGCCCAGGTGCAGACCGCGTTCGTGCTCGGCGGCGGCGGCCTGCTCGGCGCGCATGAGGTCGGTATGCTCCGCGCGCTTGAGCAGGCGGGCGTGCGGCCCGATCTGGTCGTGGGGACGTCGGTCGGCGCGCTCAACGGTGTATTCGTGGCGGCTGACCCGGCCGGTGCGGCGGACCGGCTGGCCCAGCTATGGCAGGGTGAGGCGCTGCGCCACGCGTTCAGCGAGACGGTCTGGGGCCGGGCGGTCCGGCTGATGCGGTCCGGTACCCACCTGCACTCCATCGAGCCGCTCCGGCACATGCTGGACGAGGTGCTGCCCGGCCGGGACTTCGCTGACCTCCAGGTGCCGTTCCACTGCGTGGCGGCCAGCATCGAGACGGCCAGCGCCCGCTGGTTCAGCCACGGGCCGATCGCGCCAGCCGTGCTCGCCTCGTGTGCCGTGCCGGGCCTGCTGCCCCCGGTGGAGGTGGATGGCCAGCACTACTTCGACGGCGGCCTGGTCGATTCGATCCCGGTGGGGCGGGCCGTCGCGCTCGGCGCACGCACCGTCTTCGTGCTGCAGGTGGGGCGGATCGAGCGCCCGCTGACGGTGCCCCGGCGGCCGTGGGAGGTGGGGCTGGTCGCGTTCGAGATCGCCCGGCGGCACCGGTTCCACGAGGAGATGTCAGCGCTGCCGGCTGAGGTGCGGGTCCATGTGCTGCCGACCGGCGCCGATCCCAGGCCGCCGGACATGTCCCAGCTCCGTTACCGCGACCGGGCTAAAGTCGGAGTGCGGATGGATCGCGCGTACCAGGCGTCCGCGAGCTATCTCGCCAAGCTGGCCGGGCCCTGAGCCGGCCACCTGGGACGGGAGGTGCGGCGTGGTCCCACCCAGGCTGGTCCGGCGGGTGCTGCTGGCCCCGCTGGCCGTGGTCGTCGCGGTCGCGGTCATCGTGCTGTTCCCGCCGCTCGCCCTGCTGGCCCTGCTGCTCGGCCTGCTCGGGCGCTCCCGGCCGCACCGGATGCGCGCCCTGCGGCTGCTCTGCTTCGCGCTGATCTGGCTGGTCGCGGAGACCGCCACCCTGTTCATGTGCCTGGGCCTGTGGCTGGCCAGCGGTTTCGGTGGCCGGCTGGGCACCGAGCCGTACCAGGCCCGGCATTACACGATCATGGACTGGTACCTGAGCCGTCTGTACCGCGCGGCCGAGCGCACCCTGGGGCTGCGGGTAGCGGTGGACGAGCCCGCGCTCACCGCGGCCGAGCAGGCGGCCCGGCTGGCCCGGCCGGTCATCGTGCTGAGCCGGCACGCTGGGCCGGGTGACTCCCTGCTGCTCGTCTACCACTTGCTGCACGTCTACCAGCGGCGGCCGCGGGTGGTCATGAAGGCATCGCTGCAGCTCGATCCCAGCCTGGACGTGGTGGCTAACCGGGTGCCCAACGTGTTCATCCAGAGCCGCCGGACCGGCGAGCACATCTTCGTCGAGCAGATCAGCCGGCTGGCCCACGGGCTGGGCCCGGCCGGCGCGCTGGTGATCTTCCCGGAGGGTGGCAACTGGACGCCGGGCCGGTGGCGGCGCGGCATCCGGCGGCTGGAGCGGCAGGGCCGCGGCGACCTCGCGGCCCGGGCCCGGGACATGCCCAACCTGCTCCCGCCGCGCACCGGGGGGACACTGGCCGCCATCGCCGCCTGCCCGGAGTCGGACGTGATCTTCGTGGCCCACGCCGGGCTGGACCGGCTGGTGAGCGTGTCCGATGTCTGGCGCAGCCTGCCGATTGAGCAGGTGGTGCAGGCCAGATGGTGGCGGGTGCCCGCCCCCGACGTGCCGCGGTCGGCGGGGTACGAGGCCCAGGTGCGCTGGCTGTATGACTGGTGGCAGCGCATCGACGGGTGGATCGCCGACAACAGCCGCGCCACCGACCCGGCCCCGCTGGCATAACCCAGGTAATACCCGGGCTGGCCTCCGGGACTGTCGCGTCAGCTGGCCTTTCCGGAGCCGGAACATATTCGGCCGAATGTGCTAAGAGCTTTCGATCGGGTGTTACTCTCCTGAGCACCATTTTCCCCTGGGAGGCGAGCCCGCCGCAGGATAGCGGCGCAGGAGGCAGACGGTGCGAATCTCGGCCGGCGGGGATCGCGGCCTCAGTCCCCGGACGGCCGGCCCTCGGCCATTCCTCACATTGGGTACGGAAAGCGGCATTTTCCCTCCATCACCCGTTCCGACCCTGCCTAAGAGGTGCCATGGCTGACCGCCAGCGGCCGATGCGGACACGGCCGATGCGGCTCACCTTGATCGGCCTGCTCGTCGTCCCGCTCGTTTCCCTGCTTGCGCTGTGGGCCTTTGCCGCCAGCGTCACCCTGGGCAACGCCCTGCACGAGCGTGACTACAACCGGCTGGTCGCGCTGAGCGCCAATCCCAGCGACGCGCTGGCCAGCCAGATCTCCCAGGAGCGGCTGGACACCTACACCTGGCTGCATACCGACCCGCGGCCGCCCGCCAGCCAGCTGGCCGCCGCCCGGAAGCGCACCGACGCCGCCGTGGCCGGCTACCACCGCCTGCAGCACGCCACGCAGGGCCTGCGGCCGGCCGCGGCCGGCCCAGCGCAGGATTCGCTGATCTCATTGCTGGACCACCTGCCCCGGCTGCGGGCCGCGGCCGATGCCGGGGTACTCAGCCCGGCGGCCGCGTTCCAGGCCTACAGCAAGATCATGGACGCCCTGTTCGACGTCGACAGCTCGTCGTACCAGGGCAACGAGCTGGTGGTGGACCACCAGACGGACGCCAGCATCGATGCGGCCCGGGCGCTGGAGTACGCCAGCCGGGAGGCGGCCCTGGTCAGTGGGGCGGCGGCGGCGCACGGTCAGATGAGCGCCAGCGATCGTGAGCTGTTCGCCAGCGCCGTGGCCGACCAGCGGCTGCTCATCGGTGACGCGCTCGGCACGTTCAGCGCACAGCTGCGCGGCCCGTGGGCCCGGGCCTACGACTCGCGCGCGCACCGGCAGTTCATGGTGCTGGAGAACCGGATCGCCGGGAGCATCGGCAGCCGGGCGCCCATCCCGGTGAGCATCAGGACCTGGCAGACGGTGTCCAGGAAGTTCCTGGCCGGGGTGGAGAAAGCGGAGATCCGGGCGGCCCCGCCGCTGGCCGCGCTGGCCGCCCGGACCGGTAACCGGCTGCTGCTCGAAGCGGTGCTGGCCGGCGGCCTCGGCCTGGTGGCGGTGGTGGCGTCGATCTTGCTGACACTGTGGTTCGGGCGCAGGCTGACCGGTGAGCTCACCACCCTGCACGACAGCGCGCAGCAGATGGCCGCGGAACGGCTGCCCCACGTCGTGCAGCGGCTGCGGGACGGCCAGGAGGTCGACGTCGAGGCCGAGTCGCCGCCCCCGCCACCGGGCCGGATCACCGAGATCGCCAGGGTGGCGGACGCGTTCGAGTCCGTGCAGCGGACGGCGGTGCAGGCCGCGGTGGGCCAGGCCAACCTGCGCAAGGGCGTCAACCAGGTCTTCCTCAACCTGTCGCTGCGCAACCAGTCGCTGCTGCACCGGCAGCTGGGCATGCTCGACGCCATGGAGCGGGCCACCGACGAGCCCGCCGCCCTGGCCGACCTGTTCCGCCTGGACCATCTGACCACCCGGATGCGGCGGCATGCGGAGAACCTGATCATCCTGTCCGGCGCGACTCCGGGCCGCGGCTGGCGCGACCCGGTACCGGTGGTGGACGTGCTGCGGGCCGCGATCGGGGAGGTGGAGGACTACATCCGGGTGGATGTGGCCAGCGACGGCCGCGACGCGGTGGTCGGTTCCGCGGTGAACGACGTGATCCACCTGGTCGCCGAGCTGATCGAGAACGCGACCACGTTCTCCCCGCCGAGCACCCGGGTGGAGATCCGGGCGGACGCCGTGGCCAACGGGTTCGCGGTGGAGATCGAGGACCGCGGGCTCGGCCTCACCCCAGCGGAGCTGGCCGAGGTCAACGCGCGGCTGGCCAGCCCGCCCGAGTTCGACCTGGCCCGCAGCGATCAGCTCGGCCTGTTCGTCGTGGGCCAGCTGGCCGCCCGGCAGGGGATCAAGGTCTCGCTGCGGGATTCCCCGTTCGGCGGCACGACCGCCATCGTGCTGCTGCCGCCGGGCCTGGTGGTCCGGGAAGGCGAGACCGGGCCGCAGGCCAGCCCCGGCGCGGCCCGGCGGCCCGGGGTGGACGCCGAGGTGCTGCCCACCGGGCCGCTGGAGGCGATCACCAACCGCGAACGGGCCTCGGTGTTCAGCCTGACCGGCCGGCCGCGGCTGGAACTGACCCGGCCGGAGACCTCCGCTGCGGCCCCGCCTCCCCGGCCGGACACCGCCGCGGCGCCCGCTCCCCCGGCACCGGCTGCCCCGGCACCCGCTGCCCCGGCACCCGCTCCCCCGCCACCCGCTCCCCCGGCATCCGCTCCCCCGGCACTGGCCTCCCCCTGGCCCCCGGCGCCGCCGCCGGCCGCACCGGAGCACCGGCTGGCCGCGGATCCGGGACCGAGCCCGGAGGACACAGCCCCGCAGCCGGTGATCGCGGCCGGGCCCGGCCCGCGCCTGGCGCAGCGCGGCCCGGGGACTCAGGGAACTCATCGCGGCCTGCCCCGGCGGGTGCGCCAGGCCAGCCTCGTGCCGCAGCTGCGCGGGACGGCTGAGGCCACCCCGGAGAAGCCGCCCGAGACGGCCGCCGGGCGGCCACCGCGCTCGCCCGAGATGTCCCGCAGCCTGATGTCCGCGCTGCAGGACGGGTGGCGGCGCGGGCGCGCCGACGATCTGGACGATCCCCAGGGTGGGCCGGATGAGGGCGGGGCCGGGTGATGGCTCAGCCGGACGTGGCCAGGCCGCTGAGCTGGCTGCTGGACAACCTGGTCGGCCAGGTCGAGGACGTCCAGCAGGCGCTCATCCTGTCCCGGGACGGCCTGGTCGTGGCCACCTCGCAGAACATGACCAGGGCAGACGGCGACCACCTGTCCGCGCTGGCGGCGGGCGTGCAGAGCCTTGGCCGGGGGGCCGCGAACCACTTCGGCGGCGGCGAGGTGCGGCAGACCATCATCGAGATGGAGTCCGCGTTCCTGTTCGTGATGGCCGCCGGGCAGGGCACCTGCCTGGCCGTGCTCAGCTCGGCCAGCGCCAACGTGGGGGTGATGGCCTATGAGATGGCCATGCTGGTCCGGCGGATGGGCAAGCATCTGTCCGCCCCGCCGCGGTTCTCCGGCGCCGAACCCCCCACCGGGTGAACGGGCATGATCGCCCCGAAGGACAGGTGGCTGGACCGCGAGGCGGGCCCGGTGGTACGGCCGTACGCGGTGACCAAGGGCCGGACCGTGCCCGCCCCGGGTACAGCCGTGGGGCTGATCGATGTGGTGGTGGCGGTGACCGAGCCGCGGCCGCCGAACGGGGTCCGGCTGGCCCCTGAGCACCGGCAGATCCTGGCCCTGTGCCAGCGGCCCAGCACCGTTGTCGACCTGGCGTCCGACGTGGACCTGCCGGTCGGGGTGGTCCGCGTGCTGCTCAGCGATCTGAGCCAGTACGGGATACTCAGGATTCTCCCGGCGCCACGGGGCCAGGTAACCAACGAGCGTCTACTAAGGGACGTGCTGGATGGACTACACGCACTCTGATCCGGCGGCCGCGGGGGAGGTCACGCCCACCACCGCCAAGATCCTCATCGCCGGGGGTTTCGGGGCCGGCAAGACCACCCTGGTCGGCTCGATCAGCGAGATCCGGCCGCTGCGCACCGAGGAGCCACTCAGTGACCGCAGCGTCGGCATCGATGACATCAGCGGCGTGGACCGGAAGACCACGACCACGGTGGCGATGGACTTCGGCCGGATAACCTTCCGTGCCGACCTGGCTCTGTACTTGTTCGGGACGCCCGGCCAGGAACGGTTCTGGTTCATGTGGGACGAACTGGCCTACGGCGCGCTGGGCGCGGTGGTGCTGGCCGACACCAGGCGGCTGGCCGACTGCTTCGCCTCGGTGGACTACTTCGAGCAGCATGGCACCCCGTTCGTGGTCGCGGTCAACTGCTTCGACGGCGCCCCGGTCTACGAGCCGGAAGACGTCCAGATCGCGCTCGACCTCGACCCGGATGTGCCGGTCGTGCTATGCGACGCGCGGCACCGGGAGTCGGCCAAGAAGGTGCTGATCACCCTGGTCGGCCACGTACTGCGGAAGTCCGGCGCGGACCCCGAGTACACCGGCAGCGCACAGCCGGCCAGTTAGCCGGGGCCGGCCGGTGGCCCGGCTCACCCGCCCCGGGGGACGCGCACCCCAGGCCCGGCCCGCAAGATGGGCGCACATATGCTCTGACTGTCTGGGGCGAAGGGGCGCCGATGCCAGAGGGACTCAATCCGATCGAGGCCGGCCGGAAGCTGCATGAGCACGGCGAGGCAGCGGAACGCGAGGCAGCGGACCGCGAAGCGGCGGACCGGCAGACGGCCGCGGGCAAGGCCGACAAGGCCCGCGAGCGGCACTCCCGGATCCTGCAGATCTGCGAGGCGACGCTGCTCGCGCTGGTCACCATTGCCGCGGCGTGGGCCGGGTACGCCGCCGCGAAATGGGGCACCGAATCGCGGGTAGACATCGCCCAGTCTTCCACCCTGCGCAACCTGGCGACCCGCGCCGACCTGGAGGCGATGTCCACCAGGAACTTCGACTCCTCCACGTTCAACGCCTGGTTCATCGCGTTCACGCTCAACAACAAGCAGAAGGAGCTGATCGCCGAGCGCCGGTTCCGGCCGGCGTTCCGGGTCGCGTTCAACGCCTGGATGGCGACCGATCCACTGCACAACCCGAAGGCCCCGCCCGGCCCGACCTACATGCCCCAGTACAAGCTGCCCGCGCAGGTGCAGGCCAACGTGCTGGACAGCCGGGCCACGGCCAAGTTCGACGAAGGCACGCGGGGCGGGGAAATCAGCGACAACTACATCCGGATCACGGTGTTCCTGGCCGCCGTGCTGTTCCTGGTCGGCATCGGTTCCACCTTCAAGATCCATACAATCCGGTACGCGCTGGTCACATTCGGCCTGGCGCTGCTCGTGCTGGCGATCGTGCTGATCGTGAACCAGCCCGGGCCGCCCGGCTAGGCCCGGCCTGAGGCCACAGCTGGAAGGCCCGGCCGGGAATGATCTGGCATCTGGCACTGTTGTTGGGTATGGTCGCAGCAGGCGATGCTTTTCCGCCGTAACGGCGAGCGTGCCTGGCGAGTAGGATTTCCTCAAGCTCCGTCAACCTGGGACAACGTCCTGGCTGAGACGTAGAGCAATTTCCACGGCATCGGCGCTCTGGTGCTGGTTCCCGGAATTCCCTGTCCGCGCACGCGCGCATTTCCCAAGCGCCGCCAGGCGCTTTCACCGGCATGCCCAGAAAATGCGGGCGGCCACCCTCGAAGGGATTTTTTCCTGATGACCACAACCACCCAGGAACCCCCCGCTGTGCTGAAGACCGCACAGCCAGCTTCGCGCCGGGCCGCCCGGCCGGAGCGCACCCAGCCACCGGCCGCGGCCGAGCCCACCCCGGTCACCCCGGTGTCCGGCATCCTCGGCATCAGCGACGGCCGGGCCTTCCTCCGCCGGGCTGGCTACCAGCGAGGCCCGGATGATGTCTACGTCGCCCCCGCCCTGATCAAGCAGTACGGCCTGCGCGCCGGCGACCTGCTGGAGGGGGCCGCCCGGCCGCCCCGGACGGGCAAGACCCGGGACAAGTATCCCGGGCTGATCCGGGTCGACAGCGTCAACGGCGCCGACCCGGCGCTGGCCGCGCAGCGGCCCGAGTTCGCCGAACTGACCCCGCTGTACCCGCAGGACCGGCTCCGGCTGGAAGGGCCGGCCGGC
>Ga0207665_10002272_pt1 | contig 12969 bp, 12 predicted proteins | sample LARL112metaG_FD_184351 | JGI IMG/M metagenome (GOLD analysis project Ga0207665, IMG submission 184351) | Corn, switchgrass and miscanthus rhizosphere microbial communities from Kellogg Biological Station, Michigan, USA - LAR L11-2 metaG... | ecosystem: Host-associated > Plants > Roots >...
GTGAACCTGCACAAGACGAAGCTCGGGAAGGTGCTCGCCGGCAAGACCGGCAAGACGCTGTACCTCTTCATGGCCGACAAGAACGGGAAGAGCGCCTGCTACGGCAAGTGCGCCACCAACTGGCCGCCGCTGATGGCGGCCAAGCCGACCGCGGGCACCGGCGTCAAGGCCGGGCTGCTCGGCACGACGAAGCGGAAGACCGGAGCGAAGCAGGTGACCTACGCCGGGCATCCGCTCTACTACTTCAAGCTCGACAAGGCCGCCGGGCAGACGAACGGCGAGGGCCTGGACTTCTTCGGCGGCAAGTGGTATGGCGTGAACGCGGCCGGCCGGGCCGTCAAGCACGCACAGGCCGGAGGCGGCGGGGGAACGACGACGACCCCCACGACCACGACCAACCCGTACGGGTACTAGAAGCAGAGCGCGGTCCTGAACTGCGCGGTCCACCGGCGTCGCGTCGTTAGTGTCCGGCGCCGGTGGACCTCTACGAGTACCAGGGCAAGGATCTCTTCCGGCGGGTAGGGATCCCGGTCTCCGAAGGGCGTCTCGCCACGACGCCGGAGGAGGCACGCAAAGCCGCAGAGGAGCTCGGAGGGCCGGTCGTCGTCAAGGCACAGGTGCTGACGGGCGGCCGCGGCAAGGCCGGCGGAGTCAAGCTCGCCGAGGATCCGGCCGACGCCGAGGCGAAGGCACGCGACATCCTCGGCCTCGACATCAACGGGCACGTCGTGCGCAGCCTGTGGATCGAGCAGGCGTCGGACATCGCGCGCGAGTACTACCTCTCGATCACCTTCGACCGGGGCGCGAAGAAGCCGCTCTTCATGTTCACGACCCAGGGCGGCGTCGAGATCGAACAGGTCGCGGAGGAGAATCCGGACGCGCTCGTGCGGCTCCACGTCGACGTGCTCGAGGGCTTCCAGCCTTGGGTCGCGCGGCGCCTCGTCTATGGCGGCGGCGTCGACGATCCGTCCGAGCAGAAGCAGATCGCTGCGATCGTCGAGAAGCTGTACCGCGCCTTCGTGGATTTCGACGCCATGCTCTGCGAGATCAACCCGCTCATCGTCACGCCCGAGGGCGAGGTGAAGGCGCTCGACTCGAAGTTCACGGTCGACGACAGCGCGCTGCCGCGGCATCCCGACATCGCGGAATGGCGCGATCCGACCGCTGCCGACCCGATCGAGACGTTCGCGCGCGAGAAGGGTGTGACGTACGTGAGGCTCGACGGCGACGTCGGCGTGCTCGCCAACGGTGCGGGTCTGGGCATGTCCACCGTGGACGTCGTGGCCCAGGCGGGCGGCCGCCCGGCGAACTTCTGCGACCTCGGCGGCGGCGGCAGCGCCGAGGGAGTCGTCGACGCGCTCGAGGTGATCACGCGCGACGAGCAGGTGCGCTCGATCTTCTTCAACATCTTCGGCGGGATCACGCGCTGCGACGAGGTCGCGCGCGGGATCCTCGCCGCGCTCGACCGGCTCGACATGTCGCGCTATCCGATCGTCGTCCGGCTCGATGGGACGAACGCGGACGAAGGCCGGCAGATCCTCGCCGACGCCGGCCGCGAGAACATCTATCCGGAGGCGACGATGCTCGACGGCGCCCGCCGGGCAGTGGAGCTCGCGGCAGAGGCGGCGGCATGACGGACATCTGGAGCGATCGCGCCGACGAGTACCGCAAGAGCCCGACGCACGCGGCCGGCGAGGATCTCGACCTCGTCGTCGCCTGGTGCGAGCCCGGCCCCGGTGTGAGCGTGCTCGACGTCGCCACCGGCGGGCGTCACGTGGCGCGGCGAGCCCGGGATCTCGGGGCCCAGGTCGTGACCGTCGACTCAGCACCGGGGATGGAGCCCGACGTGATCGCGCCGGCCGACCATCTCCCGTTCGCCGACTCCAGCTTCGACGCTGTGGCCTGTCGTATCGCGGCGCATCACTTTCCGGACGTGCTGGCGGCGCTGATCGAGATGACGCGCGTCGCGCGCCACAGGGTCGTGATCTGCGACAACGTCTTCGTCAGCGAGACCTCCGAGGAAGCCGACCGGCTTCGCGACCCGAGCCACGTCCGCAACTACGGGGTCGCGGAGTGGCACAGCTTCTTCGAGCTCGCCGGGCTCCGCGTCGCCGAGGAGGCGTACCTGGTCCGCGAGACGGGCTTCGAGGCGTGGCTCGCGCGAACGGAGACGCCTGCAGAGGATCGCGCCCGCGTCCGCGAGCTGCTCGGAGACCGGGTTCGCGACGGCCGGTTCGAGCTGCCGACCGTCGTCCTCAAGGGGATCAAGGGAGCAGGCGCCTAGTGGCGATCATCCTCGACAACGACACGCGTCTCGTCGTGGCCGGGCTGACGGGCTCCGAGGGACGCTTTCACGGCCTCCGCAACCGCGCCTACGGCACGAACCTCGTCGCCGGCGTCACGCCCGGCAAGGGCGGCCAGGACGTCGAAGGCGTCCCGGTGTTCGACACGGTTGCGGAGGCCGTCGGCGAGTCCGGCGCGAACGCGTCGCTCATCTTCGTTCCGGCCCGGTTCGCGGTCGACGCGATCTACGAGGCTGTGGACGCCGGTGTCGCCACGGTGATCTGCATCACCGAGCACATCCCGGCGCACGACATGCTGCGCGCGTACACGTACTTCCGCGGCCAGGGGACGACGATGATCGGGCCGAACTGTCCGGGCGTGCTCTCGCCGGGCAAGGCGAACGCCGGGATCATCCCGGCCGAGATCTTCCGCGAGGGGAGTGTGGGCCTCGTCTCGCGCTCGGGGACGCTCACGTACCAGATCGGCCACGAGCTCGCGCAGCTCGGTCTCGGCAACTCGACCATCGTCGGCATAGGGGGGGACCCCGTCGTCGGCTCCTCGTTCGTCGACGTGATAGCGAAGTTCGAAGCCGACGACCAGACGGAGCTGATCGTTCTGGTGGGCGAGATCGGCGGCGACGAGGAGGAGAAGGCCGCCGCGTTCGTCGCCGAGCACGTAACCAAGCCGGTGCTCGCCTACATCGCCGGCTTTTCGGCGCCGCCCGGCAAGACGATGGGTCACGCCGGCGCGATCATCTCCGGCTCCTCCGGCACGGCGCAGGGGAAGAAGGAGGCGCTCGAGGCGCGCGGGATCGAGGTCGGCACGACGCCGACCGAGGTCGCGCAGCTGGTTGCCGCGCGCTTGCGTTAGTCGTGGACGACGACTCGACCCGTGCCTCGGACGACGAGCGCGAGCGGGCGGCACTGGAGCTCCGCGAGCACCTCGTGGCGGGGCGGCTCACACTCGAGGAGTTCTCGGAGCGCGTCGAGCTCGCCTATCGCGCCGGCACGGTGAGCGATCTCGAAGCGGCCAGATCGTCGTTGCCGGTAGCCGCAGGCGGCCGGCGGATGCTCCATCCGGTCCGCGCGACGGTCGGCTTCTTCGCCCACATCGTCCGTCGCGGGAGGCTGAGACTGGGGCGTAGAAGCGCAGTGGTCTCCGGCTTCGCCGACGTCGATCTCGACCTCCGCGAGGCAGAGATCGCGGGCCTCGTGACGGATGCCTACCTGTTCGTGCTCTTCGGGAACGTCGACATCTACGTCCCCGAGCACGTCGGCGTCGACGTGACGGGCCTGACGGTCTTCGGCCACCGGAGACAGTGGGGCCGGGAGGCCGCCGGCACGGACGCTCCGGTCGTGTGTGTGCGCGTGATTGCGCTCTTCGGCACGGTCGACGTCTGGCACGTCCCGAGCGACCTGCGCGGCAGCTACAGCGAGATCATCGGCGCGCTGCGCACCCAGCAGCGCGAATTGCCGCGGTAGCCCGCTTCGGTAGTAGCCTCGCGGCATGACCGTCTGCGCGGCCTGTGGGCACGAGCTTCCCGAGGGCGCGAAGTTCTGCCTCGAGTGCGGCGCGCCGGTGGCCCCTGCGGCGGCCCCGCGCGAGCAGCGCAAGACGGTCACCGTCCTCTTCTGCGACGTGGCCGGCTCGACCGAGCTGGGGGAGTCGACCGATCCCGAGGCGCTGCGCGCGCTCCTCGCCCGCTATTTCGTGCGGATGAAGGAGATGGTGGAGCGCCACGGCGGCACCGTCGAGAAGTTCGTCGGCGACGCCGTGATGGCGGTGTTCGGCGTCCCGGTAGTCCACGAGGACGACGCGCTGCGGGCCTGCCGGGCGGCGGTCGAGATGCGCGACGCCCTGCCAGAGCTCGGGATCCGCGGCCGCATCGGCGTCAACACCGGCGAGGTGGTCACCGGCACCGAGGAGCGGCTGGCGACCGGCGACGCGGTCAACGTCGCGGCGCGGCTCGAGCAGGCCGCAGAGCCCGGCGAGGTGCTGGTGGGCGGGGAGACGGTGCGGCTCGTCCGCGACGCGGTCGAGCTCGGAGAGGAGCGGCGGCTCGACCTGAAGGGCAAGTCCGAGCCGGTCGCCGCCTTCCCCCTCCTTTCGGCATCGGGCGAAGCACAGCGCCGTTTCGACACTCCGATCGTGGGCCGCGAGCGCGAGCGCCGCTCGCTCGACGACGCCTGGGAGCGGGTTCGCTCCGAACGCGGGAGCCACCTCTTCACGATCCTGGGCGCAGCGGGGGTCGGCAAGTCGCGCCTGACGGCCGAGTTTCTGGGCGGGGTCGAGGACGTTTCTGTCGTACGAGGGCGCTGCCTCTCGTACGGCGAGGGGATCACGTACTGGCCGCTCGTCGAGGTCGTGCTCCAGCTCGGTCGACGCCCATCCGACCCGCGTGCGGCGGTCGCGATCGCGTCGCTGCTCGGCGAGTCGGACGAGCCGGCGACCGCGGACGAGATCGCTTGGGCCTTCCGGAAGCTGCTCGAGGAGGCGTCCCCCGTGGTCTGCGTCTTCGACGACCTCCACTGGGCGGAGCCGACCTTTCTCGACCTCGTCGACCACGTCGTCGACTGGAGCCGCGACGCGCCGATCCTGCTCGTCTGCATCGCGCGACCGGAGCTGCTCGACCGGCGCTCCACATGGGCGGGCGGCAAGCTCAATGCCACGACGGTCCTGCTCGAGCCGCTCACGTCCGAGGAGACGGACGAGCTCATCGAACGCCTGCTCGGGGACGCGGAGCTCGCGAAGCCGCTCCGCGCGCGTATCCGCGAGGCCGCCGAGGGCAACCCGCTCTTCGTGGAGCAGATGCTCGCGATGGTCGCGGAGTCGCCGAACGGCGACGTCGTCGTCCCGCCCACGATTCAGGCGCTGCTCGCCGCGCGGCTCGACCAACTCGACCCGTCGGAGCGCGGCGTGCTCGAGCGGGGAGCGGTCGAGGGCAAGATCTTCCACCGCGGCGGCGTGGAGGCGCTCGCGCCCGAGGAGCGGGATGTCCCGACGACACTGATGGCGCTCGTCCGCAAAGAGCTGGTGCGGCCTGACCGGACCCAGTTGCTCGGCGACGATGCCTTCCGCTTCCGCCACCTCCTGATCCGCGATGCCGCGTACGACGGGCTCCCGAAGGCGGCAAGAGCAGAGCTGCACGAGCGTTTCGCCGCATGGCTCGAAGCGCACGGCTCCGATCTGATCGAGCTCGACGAGATCCTCGGCTACCACCTCGAGCAGGCATATGGCTACCGCGTCGAGCTCGGGCTCGGCGGCGAGGAAACGCACGACCTCGCGGGCCGTGCAGCCGAGCGTCTCGAGGCCGCCGGCGAGCGGGCTCTTGCACGGAGCGACGTCGGCGCCGCAATCGCGCTACTCGAGCGGGCTCGGAGGCTTCTGCCTCTGGAGCTGCGGCCCCTGTCGCTCGAGCTGAATGCAATGCGCGCCCTGCACCAGTCGGGCGACCTGGATAGTGCGATTGCGATCGCCGACTCGATGATCGATCGCGGCCGGGCGGCGGGGGATCGTGGCGCCGAGCAACGAGGCATGGTGCTGCGAGGGGTCCTGGTCTTCAACGCTCGGTCGGTCACGGTCGAGGAGTTGCAGCCGGTAGCCGAAGAGGCGATCGAGGTCTTCACGGAGCTCGGAGACGACGGCGGCCTCGCCGACGCCTGGTCGCTGATCGCCAGGGCCGAGCTGGGTCGCCTTCAGTGGCGCGCCATGGCTCATGCGGCCGACCGCACCCTCGAGCACGCCGAACGGTCTGGCGACCCGGCAGTCATTCGCGAAGCGCGGCTGTTTGCGGTCCCCTCGCGGCTCTACGGCCCGTTCCCGGTCGAAGAGGCGCTCGCCTTCATGTCCACCAGCGGCGCACTGGACGCCTACGTCCTCTCGATGAGCGGCCAGCTCGAGGCGATGCGCGGGAACTTCGACGTCGCGCGACAACTGGTCCGCGAGGGGCTCGAGTACGCCGAGGAGCACGGCCAGGGACTCCTGGCAGCGGGAATCTCGATGCAGGAGGAAGAGGTCGAGCTCAGCGCGGGGAACGCGGAGGCGGCGCTCGCAGCCGGGCTCAAGGGCGTGGCCGATCTCGGGGAGCTGGGAGAGCGCGGCTGGCTCTCCACGGTGGCGGGGCACGCCGCCGAGGCGCTCTACCGCCTCGGGCGCGACGATGAGGCATGGCAGATGACCGAGACCGCCGACGAGGCCGGCGCACCTGACGACGTGATCACGCAGATGCTCATCCTGCAGGTGCGGGCCAAGGTTCTCTCGCGTCGTGGCGAGCATGACGAGGCCGAGCGGCTCGGGCGCGAAGCCGTGGCCTGGGGCGACCCGACCGATGCCCTGGCGCACAAGGCCGACTCGTATCGCGACCTCGCGATCGTCCTGAGCGCCGCCGGCAAGCGGGACGAGGCCTTGTCCGCGCTCGCCGAGGCGCGGGCCTTTTACGAGGCGAAGGGACACACGGTCGGCGTCGCGAACGTCGAGGAACTGCGCGCCGGGCTCGTAGCTAGTCTCGAGGCATGATCTCGTTCGCCCGCGGCGTCCCCGCGCCGGAGTGCCTCGCCGTCGAGGAACTCGCGGAGTGCGCCCGGGCTGCGCTCGAGCGCGACGGCCGCACGATCCTCAGCTACGGCCCCGGCGGCGGCTACGGCCCGCTGCGCGAGTGGCTCGCCGAGCGGCACGGCGTCGAGCCGGGACGTGTCATCGTCACGAGCGGGTCGCTCCAGGGTTTCGTGTTCCTCGCCGAGCAGCTCGCCCGCGGCAAGCGCGTCCTCGTCGAGGCGCCGACCTACGACCGGCCGCTCAAGATCCTCGCGCGGCTCGGCGCCGAAGTCGTCACGGTGGCGATGGACGAGGAGGGTCTTCTCCCCGACGAGTTGCCGGAGGGGGATTTCGCCTTCCTCTACACGATCCCGACGTTCCAGAACCCGAGCGGCCGGACGCTCTCTCTCGATCGGCGCCGCAGGCTTGCAGAGCTCGCCCGCGAACGCGAGTTGCTCGTGCTCGAGGACGACCCTTACGGGCTCGTCCGATACGAGGGCGAGCCACTCCCGAGCGTGTTCGACCTCGCTGAGGGGGAGAACGTCGCGTACGCCTCGTCCTTCTCGAAGACCGTCGCGCCCGGGTTGCGAGTCGGGTGGTTCGTCCTCCCGTCGGAGCTCGCCAAGGAAGTCGAGGCGCTCGCCGTCTCGACCTACATCTCACCGCCGTATCTCTCGCAAGCCACGGTGCTCGAGTTCGCCCGCAGCGGCCAGTTCGAGCCGAACCTCGAACGCGTGAATGGGCTGCTCCGCGAGCGCCGCGACGCGATGCTCGGCGCGCTGGCGCGCGAGTTGCCGGGGGACGCGAGCTGGACGCAGCCCGAAGGCGGATATTTCGTCTGGCTCGATCTTCCATCCGGGCCGCTCGCAGCGGAACTGCTGCCGGAGGCCGAGGAGGCAGGCGTGACCTTCGTCAAGGGGAGTGATTTCTATCCCGGCGGCCGGGGTGGTGAGCGGTCCCTGCGGCTCGCGTTCAGCTTCGTCTCGCCGGACGAGATCTCCGACGGCATGGCCCTGCTAGGAGGATTGGTTCGAGCGGCGGCGCCGGCGCCGCTCTAGCTGCCCGAGCAAAATCCCGCCGAGCACGCCGACCCCGAGCGCGAGCAGGATCAGCCAGACGAGCGACACGTGCGCCGAGGTGAGCACGAAGTGGACGTGCACCTGCTTCCGGTTCTCGAGCACGAAGCCGATCGCGTACGCGAGAAGAAGCCCCAGGACGATCAGCCGCAGATAGAGCCGCGGCTGCCAGCGATCCGAGACCTCGTCGGTGTCGATGCGGGGGCGGCGAAAAAACCGCACGCTGAAATCCTACGGCTAGGCGGCGGCGGTGGCCGTGAGCGAGCGCGGCACGAGCCGCGGCTGCGGAGGCGGGGCGAGCTGCCCGACCGCCTGGGCACGGAACGTCGGGCAGATCGCCTCGCCGGGGAGGGCGCAGAGTCCGGCGCGCCGGAAATAGCAATCAGCGCACGTTGGCGTAGATCGTTTGCTCATCCTCTTCTTTGTTCTAGGAAATCAGGGCCGCTCTCGAAGGTGCGATCATAGGGCGAGAAACGGCTGAGGCAAGCGTTGTCGCAGACGAAAACTGACGAATTTCCGGCAGTTTCGAAGGGTCGGAAGCCGATGCTTCTCTACTGCGCTCGCGGTAGCGTTGCCAGTGCGTGCAACGCCTGCGCGAAGCTGTGGACCGGGATGACCCGGACCGGCCCGGCGTAGCGCCGTGCCTCCTTCGCGTTCTCGCCCGCGGGGACGAGGAAGATGTCGGCTCCGGACTCCCGCACGCCGAAGGTCTTCTGCTTGACGCCCCCGATCGGCGCCACCGTGCCGTCGAGCTCCATCTCGCCGGTCGCAGCGACCTGATGGCCCCGGAGCACGTTGTGCCCGAGCTTCTGCATGACCTCAAGCGCGAACGCGAGGCCGGCCGACGGGCCACCGATGCCTGACGCGTCGATCGAGACGCGAATCGGCAGTTTGATCATTGCGGCCTGGTTCGGTGCGAAGCCGACGAACGCGTGGCCAGGCTCCTGCTGGATCCCAACCGTCTTGATGGGCACCGTCAACAGCCGTGCGCCACGATGGATGCGGAGTTTCACGACGGCGCCCGGCTTCACGCGGCCCAGGACTTCGTGGAGAGTCTGGACGGTGGGGGTCGGCGTGCCGTCGACTGCGGTGATCACGTCCATCGGCTGGAGCCTGCAGGGTGCGTTCGTCCCGGCAATCAGCTGCGAGACGACCACGCCGGTCGGCTTGACGACGACGTGGTAGCCGAGGCGCTTAAGGGCCACGGCGGCCGCAACCCGCTGGGAGAAGGCCATCTCCTGGAGCTGAGCTTGCGTAGCCTCCTGCTCCGTGGAGCAGGGCGGAACGATGGCGCCCGCGGGCTCGAGCGAGGCGTGCTTGTGGAGCCAGGGGAAGAGAGCCTCGAGCTCGCTCGCCTTCTTCTCCACGACGTCGACGAAGTACAGCGTGCCGGGCTTTTGCGGACGTGCGCCTTGGACCCGGACGAGCGGAGCGACCGGATGGGCCACGTCCGGAAGAAGGAGGAACTTGTCTGACGGGATGCTGAAGAGGATCACGATCGTCCCGAGCAGGACCGCAACGATCCCGCCCGCGACGCGCCAGGGTGTGACGTGTCGCCTCAAAACAGAGCCCGCTTCATTCCACCGTCGACGACCAGCGTCTGGCCCGTCACGTACTGCGCGCGCTCGGAGGCGAGGAAGCAGACCACGTCTCCGAACTCGCGCGGCTTTCCCCATCGGTGCAGCGCTATCTCGTCGAGCTGTTCCTCGCTCGGGCCGTCGGGATAGAGCTCGTCGAGCCGCGCCGTCGCGATCCGGCCGGGGGCGACGCAGTTGACGGTGACGCCGCTCGGGCCCACCTCACGGCTCAACGTCTTCAGCCAGCCCGTGACGGCAGGGCGGAAGGTGTTCGAGAGAGCGAGGTGGGTCGTCGGCTCCTGCGCTGCAAGCGAGGTGATCGCGACGACGCGCCCCGCCGGGCTTCGCTCCAGGTGCGGGAGGCAGAGGCGCACGAGCCTCACTGCCGGGCGGAGGAGGAGTCGGTAGGCCGACTCGAGCGAGGCGTCGTCGGCATCCCTGGCGCCTCCCGGTGGCGGGCCGCCGCCGTTCCAGACCAGCACGTCGAGGCCGCCGAAGTGCTCGACCGCCGTCGACACGGTGCGCTCGAGGTCGGCGTCGTCGCGTACATCGCCCGCGACCGCGACGCCGCCGAGCCGCTGCGCATGTCCCTCGAGGTCCTCGCCTCGGCGCGCAAAGAGGACGAGGTTCGCACCCTCCTCCGCGAGCGCCTCGGCGCTCGCCAGCCCGAGCCCCGACGACGCGCCGCAGACGAGCGCGGTGCGGCCGCTCAGTCCGAGGTCCACGACTCCGGTACTTCGCCGGAGCTCGCGACGACCCGCGTCGTCATCCCGCCGCGCGCGGCGAACTCGCCCTCGACCTCGACGAAGCGCGGGGCCCCATCCTCGACGAGCTGCTCGAGCACCTCGTTCACGACCTCCTCCTGGAAGATCTTGCGCTCGCGGAACGAGGTCAGGTAGTCGCGGAGGGACTTGAGCTCGAACAGCTTCGCGGCGGGGACGTAGCGAATCGTGAGCTCCCCGAAGTCGGGCGCGTCGGTGAGCGGGCAGATCGAGGTGAACTCCGGCGCGCCGAGCTCGACGAGGTAGTCGCGCCCCGAGAACCGGTTCTCGATCGTCTCGATCGCAGTCACATCAGGTGGAGAGGACGCCGACGACGTCGCGCACCGCCTCGGCGCTCCGGTCGAGTGCCTCCCGCTCCTCGTCGGAGAGGTCGAGCTCGACGATCTCCTCGATCCCGCCGGCGCCGAGCTTGACCGGCACGCCGATGTAGAGGCCGTCGATCCCGTACTCGCCTTCGAGGTACGCGGTGCAGGGGAGGACGCGCTTCTGGTCGAGGAGGACGGCGTCGACCATCTCTGCGACCGCCGCCCCGGGCGCGTACCACGCGGACGTGCCGAGCAGCTGGACGATCTCGCCGCCGCCCTTGGCGGTGCGCTCGACCATCTCCTGGATGCGCTCCTCGGAGACGAGCTTGCGCAGCGGCACGCCGCCGACGGTCGCCGCGGAGACGACGGGCACCATCTGGTCGCCGTGGCCGCCGAGCACGAGCGCCTGCACGTCGCGGACGGAGGCCTTCGTCTCCCAGGCGATGAACGTGCGGAAGCGCGCGGTGTCGAGGATGCCGGCCTGGCCGAAGACGCGCTCCTTCGGGAAGCCCGAGACGCTCTTGGCCACGTGACACATGGCGTCGAGCGGGTTCGAGAGCACGACGATGGTGCAGTCGGGGCTCTGGGCGATGATCTGTTCGGTGACCGAGCCGACGATCTTCTCGTTCGTGGTCACGAGGTCGTCGCGCGACATTCCGGGCGAGCGCGGCAGGCCGGCCGTGATCACGACGACGTCGGAGCCTGCGGTCTTCTCGTAATCGTTCGTCCCCGTGATCTGCGGCTCGAAGCCGAGCACCGGGCCCATCTGGTTGATGTCGAGCGCCTTGCCCTGCGGCAGGCCCTCCTTGATGTCGGTGAGGACGACGTCGGCGTAGTCGCGCGCCGCGAGGATGTGCGCGGCGGTGGCTCCGGTCGCGCCGGCTCCCACGATCGTGACTTTCCGTCTCATACGGCTACCTCGGCCTCCAGTTTCTCGATCACCGCGTCGGCAACCTCGCTCGTCCCGACTGCCGTCGGGTCGTCGCGGCTCGGCTTCATGTCGTAGGTGACGCTCTCTCCCTCGGCGATGACGGCGGCGATCGCCTGCTCGAGCCGGTTGGCCGCGCCGAGCTCGTCGAGGTGACGGAGCATGAGGACGCCCGACAGCATCTGCGCGATCGGGTTGACCTTGTTCTGGCCGGCGTACTTCGGCGCCGAGCCGTGCGTCGGCTCGAAGACCGCGACCGTCTCGCCGTAGTTCGCGCCGGGCGCGACGCCCAGCCCGCCGATCATCCCGGCAGCGAGGTCGGAGAGGACGTCGCCGTAGAGGTTCGGCAGCACGAGCACGTCGTACTCCTCGGGCCGTTGCACGAGCTGCATGCACATGTTGTCCACGATCCGGTCGTCGAACTCGATGTCGGTGTTCTCGGCGGCGACCTCGCGGGCGACGCGGAGCCAGAGCCCGTCGGTGAACTTCATGATGTTCGCCTTGTGGACGGCGGTGACCTTGCGGCGGCCGTTGCGACGCGCGTAGTCGAACGCGAACTCGAAGATGCGGCGCGTGCCGGTGACCGAGATCGGCTTGATCGAGATGCCGGCGTCGTTGTGGCGGAGCTTGCCGCCGTGGGCTTCGATCCACGCGATCAGCTCGGCGGCTTCGGGAGTCCCCTCCTCGTACTCGATGCCGGCGTAGAGGTCTTCGGTGTTCTCGCGCACGATGATCAGATCTACGTCGTCGAAGCGGCTGCGGACTCCGGGGTAGCTCTTGCACGGCCGCACCTGCGCGTACATGTCGAGCTCCTTGCGGAGCGCGACGTTGACCGATCGGAAGCCGCCGCCCACCGGGGTCGTGATCGGCCCCTTCAGCGCGACTCCGGTGTCGCGGATCGCCTCGAGGACCTCGGGCGGCAGCGGGTTGCCGCCGTAGCGCTGCATCACGTCGGCGCCGGCCTCGCGCACGTCCCACTCGAGCGCGGTGCCCGTCGCCTCCAGAACGCGCCGCGTCGCCTCTGTCAGCTCGGGCCCCGTGCCGTCGCCGGGGATGAGGACGACCCTGTGCGCCATCGACGGGGGAATCTAGCTGCGCCGACGCTAGAGTCGCGGCAGTGCACGAGCGCGAGCTCTACCGGCAGGCGGCGGATCATGCCGCGGACTTCGTCGAGACCCTCCAGACCCGGCCCATCCGCGCCGAGGCAGACGTCGACGAGCTCACCTCCTCGCTCGGAGGGCCGTTGCCCGAAGGGCCGACGGATCCACGCGCCGTGATCGCGTCGCTCGTCGAGAACGTCGAGCCGGGCCTCTGCGCGACGCCTTCGGGCAGGTTCTTCGGCTTCGTCATCGGCGGCGCCGTGCCCGCCTCCGTCGCAGCCGACATCCTGACCTCGGCGTGGGACCAGAACGCCGGTCTCTACGTCGCCGGACCTGCGGCTGCGGTCGTCGAGGAGGTGTGCCGGGGTTGGCTCATCGAGCTTCT
>Ga0207665_10002273_pt1 | contig 12967 bp, 11 predicted proteins | sample LARL112metaG_FD_184351 | JGI IMG/M metagenome (GOLD analysis project Ga0207665, IMG submission 184351) | Corn, switchgrass and miscanthus rhizosphere microbial communities from Kellogg Biological Station, Michigan, USA - LAR L11-2 metaG... | ecosystem: Host-associated > Plants > Roots >...
CCGCGACGCCGGGATCATGGCAATCCCCCCATCCGCTTGCCCCACAGCCGCCGCCCGCCGAACCTGGCCCGGCCCCGCCGCCTGCCCAGCAGCCCGCGGCCCTTGCCGCCGAGGCCAGCCGGCCGGCTCCGGCCGTTGATGGTTCCCGGCGCGGCGCGCCGGAACCGCGGCACATGCGCTTTTCCTCTTGAACGCCATCGGGGCGCGCTGACCAGCGGCCGGCCGGTGGAGAACGCGCCTGGCCTGGGCCTGCGGCCCAGCACCGATCTGGGCCTGCGGCCCAGCACCGACCCGCCGACCGCCCCGTCACGGCGCCGCGCCGAGCCGAGCCGCAGGTGGACGGGGCGGGGTGGCCGGCTGATGGTGACCCGGGCCGCGCTGGCCGACCCGCCCGCCATGACCCCGCCGCGCAGCCGGGGACCGCGCGATGGCCGCAGCGCCCGGCCGCCCGCTCCGTCCCCGAGCAGGCCGCTGCGGGCAACCGCGCCGCCGCCCGCCAGGCCACCCCGGTACCGGCTGGCCCAGTCCCGGCTGCCCAGCCGCAGCGCCACCGGCCGCGCCTGGAGGCCGGTGCGGTACCGGCTGGCCCAGTTGCGGCTGCCCAGCCGCAACTGAACCGGGGCGGCCGGCCGGGTCCTGGGCACCCGGGTGCCGCTGGCCGAGCCGCCCTGCATCCCGCTGGACCCGCCGAGCCGCAGGTGCACCGGCCGGGCCGGGGCCCGCTGGGGCAGCCGCCCGCCGCTGGCCGACCCGCCCTGGGTGGCCCCGGCGCGCAGCGCCCGGGCCCGCAGCCGGGGCGCTCCGCCGGTGCCACTGTCCCGCAGCACGCTGCCGGACACGGCGGCCACGCCCGCCGCGGCGGCCAGCGGGGAGGCCGCCAGCGACTGGCCGGCGGTGCCGCGCAGCGCGGCCAGGCCCTGGGTGGCCACCCCGTAGGCCCGGGCCACCCCGTACAGCACGAACGGGCTGAGCAGCAGGTCATAGACGATGGCGGCGGGCACCGCCCGGCCGATCGCGGTCCAGGTGACGTCTGGGTCGCCGAACAGCATCCCGGTCAGCGCGTAGAGCAGCTCACCGACCGCCGAGCCCACCGCCACCACGGCCAGCGGCAGCCAGGCCGACTTGCCCGGATCGGCGCCGATCACCCCGGCGGCGTATCCGACCAGGCAGAACACCAGCGCGTACTGCCCGACCAGGTGGCTGGCGGGCGGGGCCACGTCGAGCGCGAGGCCCGCGGCGAACCCACCCAGCATGCCCTCGACCGGCCCGGCGCAGGCGGCCAGCGCCACCACGGTGAGCAGCACGAGGTCGGGACCGGCCGCACCGGGCAGCCGCAGGTTGTCCAGGACGATCAGCTGAATCAGGATCGCACCCAGCAGCAGCCCAGTGGCCAGCGCGGTGCGCCGCACCACGTCAGTGCCCCGATCCCGTGGGGTTCGGCGTCGGCGCGCCCGGCTGGCCGGAGCGGCCGGTGGCGCTGGGCGAGGCGGTCACCGTGACCGTCGGGGCCGGGGTCGGGCTGGGCGGCAGCACCGAGAACCGCGGGTTGGTCCGCGGCGGCACGATCACTACGCCGACCACGCCCAGCGCGGTGTCGTCCGCGTACGGGCGGACCAGCGCGGTCCTGGTCAGCGAGGTAGCCGTGCCCTCGACCCGGGTGATCACGCCCACCGGCACACCGGGCACGTAGGGCCGCCCGCCCGCCGACCCGAACGTGACCAGCTGCTGCCCGGGGCGCAGCACCGCGTTGACGTCGAACACCTGGAGGCGGAGCAGCCCGGTGCCGTACATGCTCTTGCCGGTGCCGGTGACCACGCCGATCTGCCCGGTGCCGGCCAGCCGCACCCCCACGGTCACGCTGGCGTCGGTGGCCAGCAGCACGGTGGACGTGGTCGAGGTCACCGAGGTGACCGTGCCGACCAGGCCCTGCCCGTTCAGCACGGTCTCATCCGGCTTGATGCCGTCGGCGCGCCCGGCGTCGATGGTGACCGAGTCGTCGTAGGCGGCCCCGGCCGCGATGACGCTGGCGGTCACGATCCGGTACCGGCCCCGGCCCGCCAGCTGCAGCAGCTGGCCGAGCTGCCGCTGCGCGTACTTACTCAGCCGCTGCTGGCTCAGTTCGCCGCGCAGCTCGGTCACCTGCCGCTGCAGCGCGTGGACCTGGGCCGACGAGCCGGATCCATCGGTCAGATCGTCCGCGAGCGCCGCGACCGGCCGGGTGACCAGGCTGGCCGCGCTCTCCGCCGACCCGAAGATGGTGCCGCCCATCGAGCGCAGCCCGCTCAGCGGCGAGGTGATCCCGCCCCGGTAGTCGATGGTGATCAGGGCCAGCGCGGCCGCCAGCAGCACCCCGAGAACGAGACGGGTTCGCCGGGTGTCGTGCACCAGGTCTCCTCATCCACGCAGCTGGCCGTACCCCTGTTAGCTGCCGCAGCCCAGGCGGCGTGTTCCCGCCCCGGACGGGAGGCTTAGCGTCTGGACTCGGGAACCAGTACCTGACGCAGGGTATCGAAGTCCTCTACGCACTTGCCGGTACCCAGCACCACCGAGTCGAGCGGGTTGTCGGCGACGTGGACCGGCATGCCGGTTTCCTCCCGCAGCCGGTCGGCCAGCCCGCGCAGCAGCGCGCCGCCGCCGGTGAGCGCGATCCCCCGGTCCATCACGTCGCCGGCCAGCTCGGGCGGGCACTTGTCGAGCGTGGTCTTGACGGTGTCCACGATCAGCGCGACCGGCTCCTCGATGGCCCGGCGGATCTCCTCGGCGGAGATCACGATGGTCTTGGGCAGGCCGCTTACCAGGTCCCGGCCGCGGATCTCGGCGTGCGGCTCATCCACCGACGGGTAGGCCGAGCCCAGCGCCATCTTGATCTCCTCGGCGGTGCGGTCGCCGAGCATGAGCGAGTATTCCTTCTTGCCGAACGTGATGATCGCCTGGTCCAGTTCGTCGCCGGCCACCCGGATCGACTGGGAGGTGACGATGCCGCCCAGGGAGATCACGGCGACCTCCGTGGTGCCCCCGCCGATGTCCACCACCATGTTCCCGGTCGGCTCGTTGACCGGCAGGCCGGCCCCGATCGCCGCGGCCATCGGCTCCTCGATGATGTACACCCGCCGGGCGCCCGCCTGGTGCCCGGCTTCCTTGACCGCGCTCTGCTCCACCCCGGTGATGCCGCTGGGCACCGCCACGACGACCCGGGGCTTGGCCAGGTGCCGGCGCCGGTGCACCTTCTGGATGAAATAGCGCAGCATGCGCTCGGTCACGTCAAAATCGGCGATGACGCCGTCTTTGAGCGGCCGCACGGCCACGATGTTGCCCGGCGTCCGCCCGATCATCCGTTTCGCCTCGACCCCCACGGCAACGATCTGGCCGGTATTCGTGTTCAGCGCCACCACGGAGGGCTCGTTGAGCACGATGCCGCGGCCCCGCACGTAGACCAGGGTGTTCGCGGTACCCAGGTCGACCGCCATGTCACGGCCCAGAAACGCCAGCGCGTTGCTCATGAGGAACGAGTACCTTCCCAAAAGGGTCTGCCGGATGATCTGTGCTCTTATTGCCGCGCCCCGAGCCCTGCGCACTCAAGCCGCTCTGTTTGTTCATCGGCCAGCGTCGGCCCGCCTAAACGAGGTCGGGAAAGAAGATCTTGATTTCCCGCTCGGCGGAGTCCGGTGAGTCGGATCCGTGCACGATGTTCTGCTGAACATTCAACGCGTGATCACCGCGGATAGTGCCCGCCGCGGCCAGGACTGGGTCGGTGGCGCCGGCCAGCCCGCGGAACGCCTCGACCGCTCGTGGGCCCTGCACGACGAGGGCGACCAGCGGGCCCGAGGTGATGAAGCCGAGCAGCGGCTCGAAGAACGGCTTTCCGACGTGCTCGGCGTAGTGCGTCTCGGCCGTTTCCTGGGTAATGGTCCGCAGATCCATGGCCACGATCTGCAGGCCCTTGCGCTCAATCCGGGCAATGACGTCGCCGATCAGCCCCCGCCGGACGCCGTCCGGTTTGACTAGGACAAGGGTACGTTGACTCAACTCTTTGCTCCTCTTGGCCGGTGGCAACGGTGCCGATCCCGGAGTGATCGAGGGCAAACCCGCCGCCCCTGAATCCTACCGGTGCGACCTCGGGGGCCCGGCCGCACGGCACGCCGCCGGGCCGTGTGACAGAACTGTCTCCCGCCATGTGACCTGGACATACCACGCTAAGTAAGGCATCCTCGGGAAGGTATCCGCCCGCTGTGCTCCCGGGTCGGCATCCCCGGCGTGCGGCATGGCGGCTCGCCACCCCGGCGCCTGGCGGGACCGTCCGCTGCTGTGCCGGAACGCCGACGAGGAGCAGATCGACGGTGAACGAGCAGACCGGCAGCCAGGCGGCGCAGTCAGCTACGGTGATCCCCGAGACCATCATGGACTGGGCTCCGTGGCGCCGGGACGGCCTGCTCACCCGGATCGCCCCGTTCGCCGCGCTGGCCGTGCTGGCCGAGGCCAGCCTGGCCTTGCCGCCCGGGCCCGTCTCCGTTGGTTACGCGGTGACCAGTGTGCTGCTGCTGGCCGCGACCGCCGCCGCGATCGCCTTCCTGCCCTGGGACGGGCTGCCGTCGTGGACCAAGGTCGGTGTCCCCCTGCTGTACACCTTCTCGGTGTACGCGCTCATCGAGGCGGCCGGCGGTTCCCAGTCCGGCCTGGGCCTCGTGCTGTTCAGCCCGCTGATCTGGACCGCGTTGTTCCACCGCTGGTGGGAGTCGGTGGTCACCACGGTGGTCGTGCTGGCCGCGATGCTGGCCATCTCACTGACCCCGCACCCGGCGACCACGGCCGAGCTGACCCGGCGGATGTTCTTCACCACCGCGGTCGCGGCCATGATCGCCCTGGTTGGGCACGGGCTGCGGGTCCGGGTCAACCGGTCCCGGCAGGAAACCGCCCGGGCCCAGGACCGGCTGCACGAGCTTAGCCTGCTGGCCGACCGGGACCGGATCGGCCGCAGCCTGCACGACGGCGTGATCCAGCGGCTGTTCGGCGCGGGCCTGTCGCTGCAGGGGGTGGCCCAGCTGGCGGCGCGGCCCGAGGTGACCAGCCGGATCAACGACGTCGTGCAGAACCTGGACGACTCCATCAAGCTGCTCCGGCAGTCGATCTTCAGCCTGGAGCAGGGGCTGCCCCAGCCCACCGCCGACCAGGGGGCCGGCCTGCTCGACCTGGGGCTGCGGCGCAGCATCCTGGACGTGTCCACGGAACTGGCCGCGGAGCTCGGGGTCGTGCCGGAGGTGAGCCTGGATGGCCCGCTGGACACGGCGGTGCAGCCGCACGCCGCCACCCAGCTGCTGGGCACCCTGCGTGAGGCACTGACCCGCAGCGGCGCACGGGTCAGCCAGGTGGCCGTCACGGTCAGCGTGGCCGGGGACAACGTGACGCTGATCATCACCGACGACGGTGCGTCCTGGACGACCGCGCGCGCCGCGGGAGACGGGCGGGACCTGTCCCGGCTGTGCGAGCGGGCCAGCCGGGTGGGCGGCACGGTGACCACCGAGCCGGCCCCGGGCGGGCTGACCCGGCTGATCTGGCGGGCCCCGCTGGCCGTGTCCGACGACCTGGATGAGGTCGCGCTGATCGGGGCCGACCCAGCGGCTTAGGATGACTCGGCGCGCCGCCCCATCCAGATAGCCAGCACCCAGAACCCGGCGAAGATCGCGCCGAGCGCGTACATCACCGGCACCACCGCCCCGGCCGCGATCACCAGGACCTGGAGCACGCTGCCGAGCACCAGCACCGGCCGGGTGGCGGCCCGGCTCACCACGGCGGCGAGCAGCACGGCCGCGACCGCCAGTGAGCCGCCGGCCAGCCCGGCCGTGCGCGCCGGGTCGTGGTTGATCGTGATCGCCACCGGGATGGCCAGCCCGATGACGATGGCCTCCATCACCAGCACGGTGGCGTACAGCCGTTTCATGCCCCGGCCGCCGCCTCCCCCGGCGCCGCGGCCAGCAGCGTCCGGGCATCCCCGGCAGTGATCACCGAGCCGGTGACCAGGATCCCGGCCCGGGTCAGCCCTTCCTCGCCGGACGCCTCGTCGGCCAGCCGCACCGCGGTCTCCAGCGCGTCGTCCAGCCGCGCCGCCGGGTGCACCCGGTCCGGCCCGAACACGGCTTCGGCCAGCTCGGCCAGCTTGTCTGGGTCCATCGAGCGGTCCGAGGAGTTCCTGGTGACGACCAGCTCGGCGACGACCGGTTCCAGCTCGTCCAGGACGCCAGGGATGTCCTTGTCGGCGCTGATCGCCAGCACGCCGATGACCGACGCGAACGTGAACGCCTCGGTCAGGCCTTCCATGGACGCGGCCATGCCGGCCGGGTTGTGCGCCGAGTCGACGATCACCAGCGGCGACCGTCGCACGATTTCGAGCCGTCCGGGGGAGGTCACCTTGGCGAATGCCTCGCGGACCAGTTCCTGGGCGAGCGGCTCGCTGGGGGCGATCCAGCCGGGTGGTGCTGCCGAGGCGGGGCGCCCCGCTTCCGGAGGCCCGGAGTCGTCGGTGGGCTGGCCGGGGAGGGGGGCGCCGGAGGCGAACGCCTCGACGGCGGCCAGGGCGACGGCGGCGTTGCCGGCCTGGAAGGCGCCGAACAGGGGCAGGGCGATGTCCAGGTATTCGCCACGGATGCCGCGCAGGTCCAGGCGCTGGCCGCCGACGGCCAGGTCGCGGCTGAGGACGCCGAACTCGATGCCTTCGCGGACCACGCTGGCGCCGACCAGGACGGACCGGCGGAGCAGGGCGTCGGCGGCCGGGACCGGCTGCTGGGCCAGCACTGCGACCGCGCCGGGCTTGATGATGCCGGCCTTGTCGGCGGCGATCTCCTCGATGGTGTCACCCAGGTAGGCGGTGTGGTCCAGGGCGACCGGGGTGACCACCGCGACGGCGCCGTCGGCCACGTTGGTGGAGTCCCAGGTGCCGCCGAGGCCGACCTCGATCACGGCCACGTCCACCGGCACGTCGGCGAAGATGGCGAACGCCATGCCGGTGAGGACCTCGAAGAAGGACAGCGGGACCGGCTGGCGGCCATCCACGAGCGCCAGGTAGGGGGCGAGCTCGGTGTAGCTGGCCACGAACTGCTCGGCTGAGATGGGCTGCCCGTCGACCATGATGCGTTCCCGGATGGAGGACAGGTGCGGGCTGGTGAACAGGCCGGTGCGCAGGCCCCGGGTGCGCAGCAGGGTCTCGATCATCCGGGCCGTGGAGGTCTTGCCGTTGGTGCCGGTGACGTGGATGACCGGGTAGCTGCGCTGCGGGTCGCCGAGCAGCGAGACCAGCTCGGCGATGCGGTCCAGGGTGGGCTCGATGGCGTGCTCGGGACGCCGGGTGAGGATCTCGCGTTCCGCCTCGCGCAACTCCTCCTCGGCGCTCAGTTCGTCCGGACGGCTCAATCCGCTGAAACCCCCTGCGCACGGCCGGCTGACCCGGGCAGGGCAGCCAGGCGGCCGGTGATCCGGTCGATGCCGGCCTGGGCCGCGGCCAGCCGGTCCCGGGTCTTGGCCACCACGTCCGCGGGCGCCTTGGCCAGGAAAGACTCGTTGGCCAGCTTGCGCTGCATCTGTTCGGCTTCCTTGCGGGCGGCGGCGAGATCCTTGTCCAGCCGGCGGCGCTCGGCGGCCACGTCGATGCCGGCCGCCGTGTCCAGTTCCACGGTGACCTGCTCGGCCACCAGGGTGGCGGTCGGCGTGAAGCCGTCCTGCGGGTCGGTGAGCCGGAGCAGCGCGCGGATGCTGGCCTGGTGCGCGGCGAGCGGGGTGGTCTCGATCCCGCCGAGCCGGGCCGGGACGGGCTGGCCCGGGCGCAGGCCCTGGTCCGAGCGGAACCGGCGGACCTCGGTGACCAGCCGCATCAGCGAGCTGATCTCGGCTTCGGCGCTGGGATCGTGGTAGGCCGGCCCCCGGGGCTGCACCGCCGGGCGCTGCCCGGGCCAGGGCGCGATCATGATGCTGTCGCCGCCGGTCAGCGCGGTCCACAGTTCCTCGGTGACGAACGGCATGACTGGGTGCAGCAGCTTGAGCAGCCGGTCCAGCACGTAGCCGAGCACCTCGCGGGTCTGCTGGGCAGCACGGGAGTCCGGCGCGGCCAGCTGCGGCTTGGCCAGCTCCAGGTACCAGTCGCACACCTCGTCCCAGGCGAAGTGGTACAGCAGCTCGCAGATCTTGCCGAACTCGAACCGATCGAACAGCGTGTCGGTCTCCGCGGTCACCGTGGCCAGCCGGGACAGGATCCACCGGGCCGCGGTGGGCAGCCCCGCCGGATCGGGCTGGGCCGCGGGGACCGCCGCCCCGTTCAGCAGCGCGAACCGGGTGGCGTTCCACAGCTTGTTGCCGAAGTTACGGGCGCCGGTGACCCACTCCTCGCTGACCGCGACGTCGCCGCCCGGGCTGGCCCCGCGGGCCAGGGTGAACCGGGTGGCGTCGGCGCCGAACCGGTCGATCCAGTCCAGCGGGTCCACCGTGTTGCCCAGCGACTTGGACATCTTCTTGCCGTGCTGGTCGCGGACCAGGCCGTGCAGGGCCACGTCGCGGAACGGCACCGCCTGGGCGGGCTCCCGCTGCGACATCGCGTACAGCCCGAACATCATCATCCGGGCCACCCAGAAGAACAGGATGTCGTACCCGGTGACCAGCACGCTGGTCGGGTAGAAGGCGGCCAGGTCAGCGCTGTCGTCTGGCCAGCCCAGCGTGGAGCAGGGCCACAGCGCCGAGGAGAACCAGGTGTCCAGCACGTCGGGGTCCTGGCGCCAGCCGTCGCCCGGCGGCTGCTCGCCCGGGCCGGTGCAGACCACCTCGCCGCCCGGCCCGTACCAGACCGGGATCCGGTGGCCCCACCACAACTGGCGGCTGATGCACCAGTCGTGCATGTTGTCCACCCAGTCGAAGTAGCGCGCGGTCATCTCGGCCGGGTGGATGTGCACCCGGCCGTCGCGGACCGCGTCCCCGGCCGCCTTGGCCAGCGGGCCGACCTTGACGAACCACTGCAGCGAGAGCCGGGGCTCCACCACCGTGCCGCACCGCATGCAGTGCCCCACCGAGTGCACGTACGGGCGCACCTCAGCCACGATCCGGCCCTCTTCGCGCAGCGCGGCCACGACCGCGGGCCGGGCCTCGAACCGGTCCAGGCCCTCGAACGGCCCCTTGGCGGTGACCCGGCCGTGCTCGTCCAGGATCGTGATGCTGGGCAGGCCGTGGCGGCGGCCGATCTCGAAGTCGTCCGGGTCGTGCGCCGGGGTCACCTTGACCGCGCCGGTGCCGAACTCCGGGTCCACGTGCGGGTCGGCGACCACCGGGATGCGCCGGCTGGACAGCGGCAGCTGAATCTCGCGGCCGATCAGGTGGGTGTACCGGGGGTCGTCCGGGTGCACCGCCACCGCGGTGTCCCCGAGCATGGTCTCGGCCCGGGTGGTGGCGACCACCACGCTGTCATCGCCGTCCCCGTACCGGATCGAGACGAGTTCGCCGTCCTCGTCGCTGTGGTCCACCTCGATGTCGGACAGCGCGGTCAGGCAGCGCGGGCACCAGTTGATGATCCGTTCCGCCCGGTAGATGAGGCCGTCGTCGAACAGCCGCTTGAAGATCGTCTGCACCGCCCGGGACAGGCCCTCGTCCATTGTGAACCGCTCGCGGTTCCAGTCCACGCTGTCGCCCAGCCGGCGCATCTGGCCGAGGATCTTCCCGCCCGACTCAGCCTTCCACTGCCACACCCGGTCGACGAACGCCTCCCGGCCCAGGTCGTGCCGGCTCAGGCCCTCTTTGCCCAGTTCCCGCTCGACCACGTTCTGAGTGGCGATCCCGGCATGATCCATGCCCGGCACCCACAGCGCGGTGTACCCCTGCATCCGCCGCCGCCGGACCAGCGCATCAATCAGCGTGTGGTTCAGCGCATGCCCCACATGCAGCGACCCCGTCACATTAGGCGGCGGAATCACCACGCAGTAGGCCGGCGCCTCCGGGCTCACCCTGGCCGGGTCCGCCCCAAACAGCCCACCGGACTCCCACGCCGCATACAGCCGTGCCTCAACCTCCCCCGGAACGTACTGCGGGGAAAGCTCAGCTCGCTGGGTCAAGTCTGCACTCACGAGCCCCGAGTCTAGTGCCGCAGGAAACCGCCTCCGTGCGGGCGGCGGGGATCGGGACCCGCTGGCTACGCAGACTTTTCGCGGGGGGTGCGCCGCGCGGCCGAATCGCGGGGCACCAGCGTCGGGTTGACGTGCTCCAGGACGACCGGCCCGGTGATCACGACCCGCTCTACGTCCTTGCGCGACGGCACCTCGTACATGACCGACATCAGGACTTCCTCAAGGATCGCGCGCAGCCCACGGGCCCCGGTGCCGCGCAGGATGGCCTGGTCGGCCACGGCTTCCAGCGCGTCATCGGTGAACTCCAGGTCCACGCCATCCAGCTCGAACAGCCGCCGGTACTGCTTGACCAGGGCGTTGCGCGGCTCGGTGAGGATCTGGATGAGCGCGTCGCGGTCCAGATTGTGCACGCTGGTGATGACCGGCAGCCGGCCGACGAACTCGGGGATCATGCCGAACTTGAGCAGGTCTTCCGGCATCACGTCGGCGAACGCGTCGCCCGCGGCCCGGTCGTTCTTTACCCGGAGCACCGCGCCGAAGCCCATCCCGGATTTGCCCACCCGCTGCTCGATGATCTTCTCCAGGCCGGAGAACGAGCCACCGCAGATGAACAGCACGTTGGTCGTGTCGATCTGGATGAACTCCTGGTGCGGGTGCTTGCGGCCGCCCTGCGGCGGGACCGAGGCGGTGGTGCCCTCGAGGATCTTCAGCAGGGCCTGCTGCACACCCTCGCCGGAGACGTCCCGGGTGATCGACGGGTTCTCGCTCTTGCGGGCGATCTTGTCGATCTCATCGATGTAGATGATCCCGGTCTCAGCCTTCTTCACGTCGTACTCGGCCGCCTGGATCAGCTTGAGCAGGATGTTCTCCACATCCTCGCCGACGTAGCCCGCCTCGGTCAGGGCGGTGGCGTCCGCGATGGCGAACGGGACGTTGAGCAGCCGGGCCAGGGTCTGGGCCAGCAGCGTCTTGCCGGAGCCAGTCGGCCCGAGCAGCAGGATGTTGGATTTGGCCAGTTCGACGCCGTCCTCGCCGGGCCTCGTGTCACCACCGGACTGGACCCGCTTGTAGTGGTTGTACACCGCTACCGACAGGGCCTTCTTGGCCTTCTCCTGCCCGATCACGTACGCGTCGAGGAACTCGTAGATCTCCCGCGGCTTGGGCAGGCTGTCCCACTTCAGCTCGGACGGCTCAGCCAGTTCCTCTTCGATGATCTCGTTGCACAGATCGATGCACTCGTCGCAGATGTACACGCCCGGACCAGCGATCAGCTTCTTGACTTGCTTCTGGCTCTTCCCGCAGAAAGAGCACTTCAGCAGGTCACCACCATCGCCGATGCGAGCCACCCAGCTACTCCTTTACCTGGGGCCGCCGACCCCCGCCTCGGGCCGACGGCGCGGGCTGTCCGCCCGTGCCATCATGCTCTCCAGTCTGACGGTACCGCCTCGGAGGCACCTGCCGCGAGAGGCAGGACCCGATGTCGGCCCGCCAGGGAGGGTGAATCCTCCTGGTTAGGACGACCCTACCTCGGCCCGCCGCTTCAGGCTGGTCAGAACCTCATCCACGAGCCCGTATTCCTTGGCCTCTTCCGCGGTGAAGAACTTGTCCCGCTCGATGTCCAGCCGGACCTGCTCCTCGGTGCGGCCACTGTGCAGGGCCACGATCTTCTCCATGGACGAGCGCATCCGGAGGATCTCCTGGGCCTGGATCTCGAGGTCGCTGGACTGGCCGTAACCACCTTCGGTGGCGGGCTGGTGCAGCAGGATCCGGGAGTTCGGCAGCGCCATCCGCTTGCCCGGGGTGCCCGCGGCGAGCAGCACCGCCGCACCCGAGGCGGCCTGGCCGATGCACACGGTCTGGACCTCCGGCTGGATGTACTGCATCGTGTCGTAGATCGCCATCATCGAGGTCACCGACCCGCCGGGCGAGTTGATGTAGATGAGGATGTCCCGGTCCGGGTCGATGGACTCCAGCGTGATCAGCTGGGCCATGACGTCGTTGGCCGAGGCGTCGTCGATCTGCACGCCGAGGAAGATGATCCGCTCCTCGAAGAGCTTGTTGTACGGGTTCATCTCCTTGATGCCGTACGACGTGCGCTCCACGAAAGAGGGCAGGACGTAGCGGGCCTCCGCCAGTCGCCGGCTGGATGTGCTCACGTGCGGCTCCTCCGCTCGCATGGCGGTCACGGGATCTGCGGGATGACGGCTCATGACACCGGCCCTTCGGATGGGACTTCCAAGGCGCTGCGGATCACGTGATCCACGAAGCCGTACTCCTTGGCCCCCTCGGCCGTGAACCAGCGGTCCCGGTCCGCGTCCTTCTCGATCTGCTCGACGGTCTGCCCGGTGTGGAACGCGGTGCGCTCGGCCAGCTTCCGCTTGATGTAGAGCATCTGCTCGGCCTGGATCCGGATGTCGGAGGCCGTACCGCCGATGCCGCCCGAGGGCTGGTGCATCAGGATGCTGGCGTGCGGCAGCGCGTACCGCTTGCCGTGCGTCCCGGCGGACAGCAGGAACTGGCCCATGGACGCGGCCATGCCCATCGCGTAGGTGGCGATGTCGTTCGGCACGTACTGCATCACGTCGTAGATGGCCAGCCCGGCGTACACCGAGCCGCCCGGTGAGTTGATGTAGATGCTGATGTCGCGCTTGTCGTCTTCCGCGGCCAGCAGCACCAGTTCAGCGCAGATCCGGTTGGCGATGTCCTCGTCCACCTGCTGGCCGAGGAAGATGATGCGATGCCGGAGCATTCGCTGGAATAGCTGTTCGGTGATCAGCGGCGGCACCGCCTCGGCGGTGCGGGCCAGGATCCGCGTCGGGTCCCCGAAGTCCGGAGGCGTGCTCACTCTGCTCTCCTCGGTGTTGGTCCATGCTCAGGTC
>Ga0207665_10002274_pt1 | contig 12966 bp, 13 predicted proteins | sample LARL112metaG_FD_184351 | JGI IMG/M metagenome (GOLD analysis project Ga0207665, IMG submission 184351) | Corn, switchgrass and miscanthus rhizosphere microbial communities from Kellogg Biological Station, Michigan, USA - LAR L11-2 metaG... | ecosystem: Host-associated > Plants > Roots >...
TGGCGGTTCGCCCGGGCACGTGTTCGGGCCCGTCGCTGGCATCCTGCGGGCAGTCGTGGCCAACGCGTTCGTCTCGCAGCGGCTGCGCCCGCTCCCGACCCGGCAGAACCAGGAGGAACTGCTCGCCGTGACCAGGCTCATCGAGGACGGAAAGCTCACGCCGGTCGTCGACCGGACCTACCCCCTGGCCAATACGGCCGAGGGCCTGCGTCACGTCGAGCAGGGGCACGCGCGCGGCAAGGCCATCGTCACCGTGACGTGAAATCGGTGGGTGCGTGAGGCTCGCCGGTGCAGGCCACCCGCTTCTCGGCTACGGGCGTTCAGCCATGGCCTGCCAGGCTCTGGCTACCGACGGCTCGGCGGCGGTCGCTTGCGCTGAATGCTTGCGTGCCGTGCAATCGCTCCCGGCGTGGCCTGGCTGGGGTTCTTCGCGTTCTTGCAGCTCAGACGGTAAGTGGCGCCGGGCCCTAGCGCGAACCTTCGGCTGCGAATGGGGTGGGGGGAGCCCAACCGGGAGCACATCGCAGCGGGCCAGGAATGCCGGGAGCCATAGGAATCCGGTCTGGCCCGTTGGCGGATCGCCGCTCTAGCCAACCCGGCCAAGACGTCGCAGGTCAAAGGCCGTGACAGAGAATTGGAACCCTACAGACGCGATCTCGGTCGACTGGTCAGAGGGGGAGGACCACGATCGGGGTGGTGGTCGGCTGCGCCGAGCCGCCCGCCGGTTCCACGGTCAGGCCGACCCGGTTCGCGCCGCCGGGCACCGTGGCGACGCGGAGGGGGATGTGGCCGGTGGCGTTCGGCCGCAGGAGCCCGGCGGGGCGGATGCCGGCCGGGCCCATCATCCACAGCTCGTACGTCTTCGAGCCGGGCAGCGCGGGCAGGCCGGACGAGGCGACCACGACCCGATCCCTGGAGGGAGCGGAGACCAAGGTTACGGTACCGCCGCCGGTCGCACGAGCGGTGGTGGCGCGGGCATCGGGCGCGGACAGCACGGTCGAGATGGCCTGGTTGGCGGCGGTCAACTGGTCGAGCCGCTGCTGGTCCTGGACCGCGACAACTCCGACCGCCACTGCCACGGCGAGACAGGCGGCCGCAACCAGGGTGCCCACGCGGGGCCACCTCAGCTCAGGGCGACGGGCCAGCCCCCTCCGGCGGCGCGCTGGCGGGTGCGGCTCGCCGGACGGCGGCACGGGGGTCGGCGGTGTGACAGTCAGCGGTGTGGCGGTCGGTGGTGTGGCCGGGTCCTGCGGCACCTCGCCGATCCCGGGCAGAACCCGGGCACGCAGGGTCGGGGGTGCGGGCAGCGCGGTCGCCCGGCCGAGTACGGCGGCCGTGGTCTGCAGCTGCCTGACCTCCTCGGCGCAGGCCTCACAGTGCGCCAGGTGCGCCTCGAACTCACGCAACTCCGCCGCGTCGTCGAGCGCGCCGACCGCATAGACGCCTGCCAGGGCGTGGACGTCCTCGCCGCTCATCACGTCACCCCCAGGCAGTCACGAAGCCGGATCAGGCCGTCGCGTATCCGGCTCTTCACGGTGCCGAGCGGCAGCCCGATCCGCGCCGCGACCTCACGGTAGGTGTACCCGTCGTAATAGGCCAGGGTTATCGACTCACGCTGCGCGCCGGTGAGGCTGCCGAGACAGTCCCGGACTCGCTGCCGGTCGAGCCGGTCGAGGACCAGTTCGGCCACCCCGTCAGCCGCGGCCGGGATCTCCCGGCGGCCGGCCTGGTCCTCCCGGGCGGCGCTTGCCTGCTCGGTCCGCACCCGGTCCACCGTCCGGTGGTGCGCCAGCGTCATGATCCAGGTCATCGCCCCGCCGCGCGACGGGTCGAAGCTCGCCGCCTTGCGCCAGACCTGGATCAGCACCTCCTGGGCGATCTCCTCGGCCTGCGCGCTGTCCCGCAGTATCCGTACTGCCAGGCCGTACACCGGGCCGGCTACCTCGTCATAGAGCCGCTCGAAGGCGGCCGTGTCGCCCTGGGCCACCTGGCCGAGCAGCTTGTCTAGCCCAGCGTCCCGTTGCGCCGGTCCGGGTGTGCGAAACAGCGGCATCACAGATCCCCCTGCGGTCGCCTTTCGTGGATAGTACGCACGCGCTGCCATTGGTACGTATCCCCTTCCGGGATGGATGGTCAGCCCAGAGCGGTTGCGAGACTCCGCACCGCCAGCCCGACCCCGAGCAGCACAACGAGTGCCGCCGACCCGGCGGGCACCAGCCGTGCCGGGATCCGATGGGCCTGGTCCCGCAGCCAGGGCATACGGGCGGCCAGCCACCGACCTGATCCGGTGATGAACACCCCGATCCCGGTCAGCGTCAACGCCAGCCCCAGCCCGTACGCCAGCACGAGCAGCACCCCGAACCACGCGTGGCCCAACGCCACCGCCCCCAGCAGCACCACGATCGCCGACGGGCTGGGCATCAGCCCACCCGCGAACCCCATGATCAGCACGGTTCCTCGCCGCGGCATGTCCACGCGGGGGTGCCCGTGGCCGTCGCCGTGGCTGTGGCTGTGCCCGTGCCCGTGGCTGTGCCCGTGCCTGTGGCTGTGCCCGTGGCTGTCGGCCGGTCGGGGGCGGAGGGCGCGGCGGAGCAGTGTGCAGCCGGTGAGGGCTACCAGGGCTCCGCTGGCGGCGCCGAGCCATGGGAACAGGCCCGGGGTGACAATCGAGGAGCCGCCCGCCACCAGCAGCCCGAGGACGAGGACGCCCAGCGTATGGGTCACCGTGACCGTGAGGCCCAGGGTGAGGATGTCGCGCAGCCCGCGGCGGCCGCGGCTGATCGCCTGGGCGGCCATGATGGTCTTGCCATGGCCGGGGGCAAGCGCGTGGATCGCGCCGAGCATGACCGCGATGAGCAGGGCGAGCAGCGAGAAGACTGGAGTCAGGTGGCGCCGGGCCACCAGGTCGGTGAACGACTGCGTCAGCCGGTCAACCCCCCGCGGCAGCACCCGCGCCGCGCCATTGGACGCGGCCGGTCCGGCGACAAGGGCCGGGCCGCCGGGGGTCACCGTGAACGACGCCGACCGCTGGTCCAGAGGGGAGCTCAGCATGTCCTTGGGGTAGGCGGTCAGCCGGGCGCTGCGCGAGGCCGCGGGAACATCGGACCGTGACACGGTCATCCCGTCCCCGGCCGCCGTAATCTCGTGCCAGCCGACGTGGTCGGCGGCGCCGGGATCGCGAAACGACACCGCCACCCCGCCGGGCAGGTTGGCCAGCGGGGCCGTCATCGCGCACTCCAGCCGCAGCGTCGGCAGCCCGGCCTGGCCGGGGCGGGTCCGGGCAACCGCGGCGCGGACCGTCGCGCGGACCTGCCGCCCGGACTCCGTGATCTGGAAGATCCGGCTCGCTGTGGCGCACGTGCGGGTGGCCCAGCCGGTCAGGTCGGCCCCGCCTTCCAGCACCTGGGCGGCCGGTATCTCCGCCAGGTCCTGCACGTGGTCGATGCGTAGCTGGTGCGGGGCGGCCACCAGGCCGTCGTACTGGTTCACGGTGAAGTTGCCCAGCGGGTGCATGACCAGCGCGGACCCGGCCACCAGCCCGCCTGCCAGCAGGGAACGGATCACGAGGTACCGCCCAGCGATGCCAGCGCGGCCTTCGCCAGCGGCGCGTGCAGGGCCGAGAAGTGCGGGTTCAGGCGCAAGGCGGCGGCCAGGTCACGGCGGGCGTCGGCGGCCTGGCCCAGCGACTTCTCGATCATGGCCTGGTGGTAGAGGAACATGGCGTTGCGGTAGCCGAGCCCGTTGGCCCGCCGGGCGTAGGTCAGCGCCTCGGCGTCCCGGCCATTGGCATGCAGCGCCCAGGCCAGCGCGTCGGCGACGTGGACGCTGTGCCGCCGGGCCCATTCGGCCCGCGCCGCTCGCAGTGCCGCCGGCTTGTCGCCGTGGTCGGCGGCGAACAGCGCGGTCTCCAGGTCGGTGGCCACCCCGCTCGCCTTGGCCAGCGTCACCCACGTACGGGCCACCGCGTACTGCCGGTCGGCCTGGGCGGACCGGCCCACCGACGTCAGCATCTCGCCGTATTCGGTTAGGTAACCGGGCAGCGGCAGCCGGGTCACCACCGTCTGCAGGTCCCGGAGCGCGCCCGCGACATCGCCGGTCGCGGCGAGGACCCGGGCCTGGCCCTCCACCGCGGCCAGGTAGCCGGGGTCGGCGCGCAGCGCGGCGGCGAACTCGCGGCCCGCCCCGGCCACGTGGCCATGGCTCCAGGCCAGCTCGCCGAGCTGTGCGTGCACGTACGCCAGGTCGCCCGGGTCGTCGGCCGAGGTCAGCGCCAGTTCCAGCACTCGGTGGGCCTCAGCGGTCCGGCCATACAGCTCATTGACGTACGCCAGCCGCGTGAACACCGGGATGCCGGGGGCGATCTTGTCGGCGTGTGTGGCTGCCGCCATGGCCGCGGGGTAGCGGCCCAGTTCGACCAGGGCGTCGATCCGTACGGCAAGCGCCCGCGCCCCGAAGGGGTTGATGGCCAGCGACCGGTTGGCCTCGATGAGCGCTGCGGCGAAATCGTGCCGGGCGGCCGCCAGCGCGGCCAGTCCGGCGTGCGCCGCGTCGTTGTCGCCCGGCCGGACCCGCAGCGCCTCGGCCAGCGCCGCGGCGGCCTTCGGGTAGTACGCCGGATCGGCGGTGAGCCGGGCCTGCTCGACGTAGGAGAGCCCGAGCGTCGCCCATCCGGTGGCGTCCTGCGGCTGCGCCCGCAGGTGCTCCTGGAGCTGGCCGATGCCCGCGGTGAGGCTGGCGGAGGAGAGTTGCCCGAAGGCCGCGGCCGGAGCCGGGCCGGGGCCGGGTGGGGGGTTGGGCTGGCCGCTCATCGCCAGGGTGGCGCCGAACGTGAGCCCTACGGCGAGAGCTGCGACGAGGCCGGCCGTGAGCAGCGGGCGCGCCAGTCGTCCGGCCCGTGGCCGGGCTGCCTGCGGCCGGTCCGCCAGGCCCGGAGCGGGAGGGGTGGTCGGCGTCGGCATGGGTTCACCTCCGGTGTGAGGAGCGCGGGGTGCGGCCCGGCCGCGCTTTGGCAGGGCAGCGCAGTCGAGGTGGCGCTGTCGCGTGGCGCGGCCGGGCCTGGGCGGCGAGGGACAGGGATCAGGCGGGCGGGAGCCTGCGGCGGCGCATCCACAGCAGACCGATACCGCCGCCCAAGAACAGGGCACCCACTCCGACGGCAACCAGCGGCAGCACCGGGGAGGACGTGGTGGACCTGCTGTCTGCCACGGTGCTGGCGTTCAGCTGGTTGACCCGCGGGTTGCTGGCCACGCTGGCGGCGGGCTTGATGCCCGAGCCGGAGGCTTTGACCTCGGAACCCGACCAGGGCAGCGCGACGTACGGGAACGTGCCGCCGAACGCCTTGTCGTTGGCGTTGACGGCGTCGCCCAGCGGCGGGATCTTCGCGCCAAGCAGCTTGCCCTCGACGACCTGGAGCGAGGCATCCACTACGTCGTCGGTGAGCCGGCGGCCATTCGGAAAGCCCGCCTTGTCGCCGGCGAGGACGCCGAGCCGGTTGGGATCCTTGCTGGGCGGGATCGAGGTGTTGAGCCGCATCATCTCGGCCGGACGTGCGTTCGCCGGCTGGTTGAGCCCGGGAACACCGGTAAGGAAGACCTGGACCAGGTCTTTCCGTGGCGCCGCCGGGGCCGGGATCTTGTAGACGCCCTGGATCAGTTTGGGCAGCTCCGGGTCGGTGACGTACTGCCCGAACTGGGCGTCGTTCCACGGGATGGACGCGTTGAACTTGTCCTTGTCCTTGAGCGGGATAACGACCTCGTTGACCAGCGGCATCCCGAGCCGCGACACCTGGGCGAACCCGCCAGCAGCGGTCTGCCGCTGGGTGCCGGACCAGATGCCGATGATCGGCTGGGTGGGCGCCAACTGCTTCGAGGGCACCTGCAGCGCAATGGTCTGCACGTTGTAGCCGTGCAGCGTGTCGTTACCGACCTCGGACAGGTTCCCGCCGTAGAGCAGGTCGAAGACCCGCAGGTCGAGGAAGAACGGGTCGTCGGCCTGGCCGGCGAACACCTGCCCGCCGCTGGCCAACGGCCGTGCCGCCTGCGAGCGCAGCGCCGAATAGTCGGGCATCGACGCCTTGCCGACGTTAGAGGGTGCCACCGGCACGTCCGAAGCGAGCCTCTCCGTGGAGATCGCGGTCCCGTGTACCCGCCTGATCAGGGACAGGTTGTAGGTCTGGGAGAAGTTGAGATTGGGGTCGTCCAGGCTCCTCACCGGGCCGGTGTTGTAGAGGAACGTGTTCTTGCTCTTGTAGTGGTCCTTGAAGGTCCAGCGGTAGGTGAGGTCGATCTGCGAGTCACCGTCGTTGTCGATGTGGATGTCATAGTGGGCGTCGGTGGCGAACTTGTAGAAGTTGGGGCCGCCTGCCGGGTCCTCGAACGGCAGCCAGTTCGCCACCAGCGTGGTGGTGCCCGGCTTGTCAGGGCTGACGAACGCGTATACGTCTGTGTTGTCGTACTGCGGCTGCCCGGAGATGAGCGGCGCCTCCCGGTGGCTGGAGGCTCCGGCCTGACCGGGGGCCAGGCTCGCAAGTCCCCCAGCGATGAGGGCACCGCTCGCGGCGAGCAGCACGGCGGCCCTGGTACGGGTCGCGGCGAATCGGGACATCGCTGCATCCTTCTGCGAGTGCGTTCGGTGCCCCCCTGGGCACCGCTGACGCCCTCCATACGGCGCCACCGCCCGCGCGGATGGGATCAGGCCGGATCGATTTCCGCCCCAAGCAAGTCGGCCGCCGTGGCCGGTCGGCCTCGTAAAGCGCCGCAGCCTCGTCTACGGGCCAGCCAGCCAGACTTTGCCTGGCAGTCAAGCCGGGGTTCCGCTAGGCTCCCTCGTCGCGATCCTGCTGGGGTGGATGCGAGAACCTAGCGGTGGTAGCGCTGGTCGTCGGCCTGCTCGTCGTCACCTCGACGAAACCCGAACCCTCCTCAACCTGTACCTGGCTGAATCAGTGATTTCGAGTCGGATAGAGCCAGCTAGGCGCCCAGCCATGAACCGGCGGCCCTTTTGACCCAGGGACGCAGAACTGGCCCACTCGGCGCTTGCTCGTTGTCTGGACGAGGCTGGCAGCTGTGCCGGCGCAGCAGCTACGGCTACGAGCTGGGTGGTCCGGTGGGATGCGAGGCAGGAGGGCCAGTCGGGTGCGAGGTCGGAGGGCCAGTCGGGTGCGAGGTGGGGGGGCCAGTCGGGTGCGAGGTCGGGGGGCCAGTCCGGTGGGAGGCCGGCGGCCCGGCCGGGTGGGAGCCGCGGGAGGACGATGCCCGGGGATGTGGCACGGCAGCGCAGTAGGCGGTTACGTTGCTGGCGCCACCGGCGGCGGCCGCCAGGTTGCGGAAGGCCACCGCCTGCTGGCTGCTAGTGCCGTGCGCTTTGGCGTGCGCCCAGGCGGTGCATAGCCCGAACGCCGCCGCACCGGTGGCATCCGGACCAGCTGGCGTGGTGGTCGCGCCGGGATGGGTGCCGGTGGGCTGACCGCCGTCGGAGGCCGGTGCGCCGAAGGTGTGGTGCGCGAATTGCTGGGCCGGGGCGGGCAGTGCGCCGGCGAACGCGGCGGTGGCGAAGCCACCAAGGCCCAGCGCCGCGACGGCCGCGGCGGCCGCGGCTCTGGCGGACAGCAGCGAGGTGAGCAACGGACGCCTCCGATGGCGTGATCGGCTGACAGGGACTGGCACACCGACCCGGTGGTGGAACTCGGCCAGAGCCGCGGCTTCACCGGCTAGCTCATCGCTGGCCGCCCTGACCGTCAGCGACGCCAAGGCGTCCGCGAGGGGCTGCAGCCCCGGCGACAAGCCCTCGGCAGGCTCGGAGCCCGCGAGCAGCGCGGCCAGGGACGCATCCCCCATGTCGGGCGCGTCCTGCCTGCTCAGCCACCACAAGTTCGGCATGTCACCCTCAGAACCGCCGTGGCCGGTCACAGAGTTACACCTGTCTCGGCCAGGATCTGGGCCAGCCGCCGCAGCCCCCTGTGGGCAGCCACCCTGACCGCGCCGGGGCTGCGCCCGGTCAGCCGCGCCACCGCCTCGTTATCGAGCCCGGCCACTACTCGCAGCAAGATCACCTCGGCCTGCAAGGGGGGCAGCCCCGCCACCAGCGCCATCACCGACCGGGTAGCAAGGTGCTCGATCGCCACGTCAGCGGCGTCCTCCGAGACCGGCAGCTGCTCCGATGCCACCTCCACCAGCGGCGTTACCGGCCGCCGCGAGCGGCGCCTGCGCTCATCGATCGTCCGCCGACGGGCGGTGGTGAACAACCAGGCCCGCCAGTCCTGCTCGTCCCCGCGGAAGGCGGTCAGGCCGCGCACCACCTGCACCCAGGTATCGGCCGCGACATCCTCAGCCGCCCCCGGCACCATCACCCGCAGATACCGCAGCAGCGCCGGATTGCCATCGCGCCACAGCCGCGAAAACGCCTCTCCGCTCCCGCCCTGCGCGGCCCTCAGCACCGCCTCGAACTCATCGCCGATCACAGGGCTGAGTATCGGCAGCCCGGCCAACGGCCGCAGCAATTTGGCCATCTTCGCACCAGCACACCCGGGCGCGCCCCGGCCGGCGGGCACCCCACAACCATGCCCGATACCCAGCCCTACCCCGGATAGCGTTCCTGGCAGTTGTGCTCGTGATCACTCGTGGTGAGTTTCAGGTCGTGGCGCTGGCCCTGCGGCCAGGGCCTGGCTCAGGCTCGGGTAGATCGGCAGCAGTTGGTCCAGCCCGGTCAGCGTCAAGGTGCGCAGGACAGCCGCGGAGGCGACCACCAGCCGCAACTCGGTTCCGTTCGCGGCAGCCTGCCCGTGGGCCTGCACCAGCATGCTGATACCTGATGAGTCACAGAACCGGGTGGCTGTCATGTCGGCTATGACCGCTGCGACGCCGGGAGCCAAGGCCGCTCGTAGCTGCTGGCCGGTCCGGCCAGCGTTGGCCATGTCGATCTCGGCAGGGAGTGCTATGACCACCGCGGGCAAGTGTTGCGGATCTGCCACCGGGGCCATCCCCTTCGGCAAGGCCGCAGCTAAGCCGCGGTCCGGCTTCCCCGGCGGCCACGGGCACACCGGGGCTGGGCTGAGGCCGGCCGCTTGGCGCGTTGCGGCCGGACCCCACGCTCTCCTAGGAGTCACAACGTCCGGTCGGATCACATCGTTACGGTCGGCGCCGGCGACCCAGCGGCGGCCGACCCCGCTAATCGGCGGTCCTTCGCCAAGCCCCTTGCCGAGGCAGACAGCTCGCTGCCGGTCTGGCTTATCCGCCTGTCGCTGGCTCGATGTAACGGGTTGTTGGACTCCGTCGGTTCTCCCCAATATCTCGTGGTGTTCTGGGTGGCGTGCGGCGCGCCGACCCAGCCGCCAACCCACCATCCGAAGCCCAGACCGTCTCACGGCCCCAAGCCCTCACCGTCGGGATCCGCCAGGCCATCGCCATCTGTGCCGCCCACCACCCCGGCGACGCCCACGGTCAGCCCCAGCCTGGCCGCGCGCGCCGGGTTCACGCCCACCAGCCGGGCGCGCGCGGCCGGTCACGCTTTTACCCGTGTCGGCCCTGGCCACCCCGTGGAATGAGTGAACGCGCAATGCGGACTGTGCTTCGTGGCCTCGGTGAATCCTGTGTCACCGCTGGGGCGGTGGTGGTGCTGTTCCTGGCGTATCTGCTCTGGGGTACCGCGCAGCAGGCAAGCCAGCACCAGCACGCCTTCGCGAGTCAGCTGCAGCGGGAATGGGGGGCCCACCGCAACGCCAGGCCGGTCGCCGCCGGGCTTCACCTGGTCACCGGGAAGCTCTTCGCGTTCATCCGCATCCCACAGTTCGGCGCGACGTGGCGGTTCGCCATTGTGCAGGGGACCGGCCTGCCCCAGCTTGCCCAGGGGCCCGGCCACGTGCCGGGTACGGCGCTGCCAGGCCAGACCGGCAACTTCGCCGTGGCGGCGCACCGGGTAACCGCCGGGAACCCCTTCTACCGCCTGAACGACCTCAGGCCGGGTGACAAGGTCATGATCGAGACTGCGGCCGCCACCTACACCTACCAGGTCACCACGACTGAGCTGGTGCTCCCCGATGACACCGCAGTCCTGGATCCAGTGCCCGGCCACCCCCGGCAACACCCCAGCGAGGCGATGATCACCCTCATCACCTGCGATCCCCCGTGGACCGGCACCCACCGCATCATCGTGTTCGGAACACTCGAAGCCCGGAATACGGCACTCCGGCCGTAACGGTGGGCCCAGCAGGAGGCAGCACATGTACCCATGGCTCTGGCGGCACCTCCCCGGTGGCGTCACGAGCAAGTTCGCATGCACAATCATCTTGGTCCTGGCCGCAGCAGCGCTGCTGTGGTTCATCGTCTTTCCGTGGCTCACTCCCCAGCTACCGGTCGACCGGGTCATGCCCCACTGAGAGGCCCGCACCAACGGCTGATTGCCAACACCGTCGCCGGACACGATGTGTGATCCTCTGTTATCGCCCCTCCCTGTGAGGCGAGGTGTCCACGTTAGGGGGGAAACGCAGCCGCTGGATCAGGCGGTCATGGGGTTGCGCATGGTGCGGATGAGGATCTCTGGGCCGAGTTTGACGTTGTAGTCCAGGCGGATCAGGTACCGGGCCATGTCGACGACGTCGCTGACCCTGAGGAAGTTGAGGGGGTTAGCGCCGGGGACGACCTCGCCCATCTCGGTGTCGACGAAGCCGGGGCAGATGACCCAGGCCTTGATCCCGTTGTCGTGGTTGGCGTCCTGGATGACCTCGGTCAGGGCGCGCAGGGCGTGCTTGCTGACGCAGTAGGCGGCCAGGCCCGGCACGATGGCGGCCCCGGCCTCGCTGCCGATGTTGATCACCCGGCCGAACCGGCGTGCCTGCATCCCAGGCAAGACAGCCGCGCACAGGTAGGCGGCGGCCCGGACATTGACCGCAAACGTGTGGTCCCATTCAGCGATGCTGGTCTCCTCCAGCGGCTTCCACCGCCCGAAGCCGGCGTTGTTGACCAGCACATCGACCGGGCCGAGTTCGGCAGAAGTGCGCATCAGCAGGCGCGCCATCGAGTCATCGTCAGCCAGGTCGGTGACGACCGGCAAGGCCACCCCACCCGCCCGGCAGATCCCCGCCGCCACCCGCTCGAGTTCCTTGCCGCGCCGGGCCGCGAGCACCACCCGCGCGCCCTCGGCCGCCAGCATCGCAGCCAGGCCAGCCCCGATCCCCGACGAGGCCCCGGTTACCAGGGCCACCCGATCCGCCAGCGTTGTCATTTCACACCCCCCGTGAGAGGTACCGAGCCAGCCGATCAGTATGGTGCTGACGGCCGGCGTCCACCCCGGAGCCAGTTGGGCCCACCCGCGCCGCGATCCGGAGCTCATATTCCCGTTCTGCCAGCGTGGGGGCATAGAGGGACTGCGAGCGGGCACCCGGCAGCCTCCGGCGGGCAATGAACCCGGCGCCCTTGCCGGGCGGCACACGGTCGATCGACCAGCGCGGGAATGCCACCTTGAGCCGGGCAAGCCAGGCCGCCGGTGTCTCGCTCATGGCGCGCTGCCCAGGTCCAGGGCTGCCGATCGGACATACAGGCACTCGGGCGAGCGCACAGCCGTGCAGGCATGTGGAAGCCCGGAGACCGTCCGGTGGTGAGTCCCGATGCCGCGAGAACGCAGGCAACGCGCAGGCGGGCGGCGGAGAACCCAACGCATGTCTGAGGAACCGCCGGCCCACGTCCAGTCGTTACATGGCCGCTTGGGCCCCGGACCGGCGGTCAAGCCTTCCCGGCGAAGGCAAGGCACTGCCTGCGCCTCGCCACATCATGGAGCTGTCCATCATCTGACAGCCCGCGGCTCGGTCTCCGTCCGTGTGGTCGCCGGGAGGCACTTAGCCTGCGGGCGGCCGATATTGACCGGAGGAGGATATACGAAATACCGTATATCTGGTCCAGCCAGGTCCTCTTGAGCTATCAGCACGAGGAGGTACCCCGGGCGACCGCGTTTGTGCATGCGAACCACACACTGCCGGGGGACAACGGGCTGATCAGTGGGCCTTCGGCGTAAGCCTCCCCAGCTGGGGCGTTGGAAGGGGAGCTCAGCAACCATGAACAGGGACGTCTCCAGCACCCCGGCTGCCGCAGGGGAGCCATCGCTATCGGCCGAACTCCGCGAGCAGGGCGACGGGATCTGGGCTGGTCTGCATGCGCACCCCTTCCTGAGCGAGCTGGCCCGGGGGGTACTGCCGCTGGAGAAGTTCCGGTTCTTTCTCGAGCAGGACATCATGTACCTGCCTGATTTCGCGCGCTGCATCGCCATGGGGGCAGCGAAGTCCACAACCGAGGCCGAGCTCGGATTCTTCGTCAGGCAACTCGACGGCACCATCAACCTGGAGCTGCCGAACCAGTACCGGGTCCTGGACCAGGTATGCCGGCTCGGTGCCGCGGACCGCGGCGGGGCGCTCGGCAAGGCCCCGGCCAACGTCGCCTACACCAGCTTCATGTTGAGCGTGGCCGGGCAGGGTGGCCCGCTCGAGATCATGGCTGCCATCTTGCCGTGTGCCTGGAGCTACGCCGAGATCGCGGGCCGTCTGGCAGACCAGATCACCGATCATCCGGTGTACCGCGACTGGGTCAGTTTCTACACCACGGACGAGGTGCTCGGGCTGGTCCGTCAGATGAGGCAGAGCTTCGACGAGATGGCTGTGCAGGCGGGTCCGGGGCCGCAAACCCGGCGACGCCTGACCGAGATCTTCACCACCAGTTCACGGCTGGAGGGGGCGTTCTGGGAGATGGCCTACACCCTCGACCAGTGGCCGGATCTCTCCGGCGGCCAGGGGCTGCCGCCGGGGAGATCCCGTGTCAGCCAGGCCGCCGCCAGCGCCTTGACCAGGTAGATCACCGTTGTTACGATCCAGGAAATCTGATGTACAAGATCTCAGATCTCAGCATCCGGAGGGATCAGTAGGGTGCCAGCCGAGGTGTCCGGCAATGGGAGCAGGCCCTCTGACGCGGCGGCCGACGGCGGCAT
>Ga0207665_10002277_pt1 | contig 12961 bp, 10 predicted proteins | sample LARL112metaG_FD_184351 | JGI IMG/M metagenome (GOLD analysis project Ga0207665, IMG submission 184351) | Corn, switchgrass and miscanthus rhizosphere microbial communities from Kellogg Biological Station, Michigan, USA - LAR L11-2 metaG... | ecosystem: Host-associated > Plants > Roots >...
TCACGTGCCGCGCTCGCTCTGGCGGGCCGCCGAGGCCGGCTCGGACTGGTACGGCTTCCGTCACGAGCCCGGCGAAGGCTTCGGGACCTTCGTCGCCAACGGCAAGCGGACCGGCTTCACCTCGCCGAAGGTGCGCTTCACGCCGGAGGAGCGGTTGAAGGACATGGACGCGCAGGGCGTGGACGTGCACGTGCTCTCCATCCACACGCCGTTCTTCGGCTACCACCTCGACTCGGCGCAGGGCCGAGCGCTCGCGCGTGAGGTCAACGACGAGATCGCGACGATGACGCGACAGTGGCCGACTCGGTTCGCCGGTCTCGCCACGCTGCCCGTGCAGGACGTCAAGGCGGCGATCGACGAGCTGGAGCGCGCGGTGACCGTCCTCGGCCTCAAGGGCGCCGAGCTCGACACGCAGGTGAATGGCGAGCAGTGGGACGAGGCGAAGTTCCTGCCGCTCTTCAAGGCCGCCGAGGCGATGGGCGCCGTCCTCTTCTTCCATCCGCAGCCGCAGCACAACTTCCTGATGCAGCGCACCCCGCGCGACGGGCTCTTCAACAGCCTCGGCGTGATCCTCGACGACGCGATCGTGGTCGCGATCCTGATCTCCGGCGGCGTGCTGGAAGCATGTCCGGACCTCCACGTGTGCATCGCTCACGGCGGCGGCCCCGCCTGCTACGCGATGGGGCGGCTCGACCGCGGCTGGCAGGGTCGTGGTCCCGGACGTCAGCAATCGATTCCGCAACCGCCGAGCAGCTACCAGCGACGGCTCTACTACGACACCGTGGTCGGCAGCGAAAAGGCGCTCCGCTTCCTGCTCGACGAGGTCGGGGCCGATCGCGTGGTGCTCGGCAGCGACTGGCCCTTCGTGCCGTGGCACCCGTCGCCGGTCACCTGGCTCCAGGGGCTCGCGAGCGTGACCGCGGAGGAGAAGGAGCAGATCCTCTGGCGCAACCTCGAGGCCCTGCTGCGTCTCTAGCCGCGGCTGCCGTCCTAGCGCGCGGCCTTGAACGCGCCCTCCTGGTCGAGCTGCATGAGGGCCTGCGCCCCGGTACTGAAGGTGGGCCCCCCGCCCGGCACCGCAGCCGACTGGATCGCCTCGAGCAGCTCGCGCTTGGTCGCCCCGTGGTCGATGGCGCGGCGCATGTGCGCGATCACGCCGTCCTTGCGGCCGCGGAAGGCGAGGATGCCGATGATGACCATCTCGCGATACTTGACCGACAGCTCCTTGCCTTCCCCGATCGACAGCTCGCTGAGCGGCTGCCGCGCCCGCACGTACTCGGGATCCTCCCGCGCCACCCACTCCCAGAACGGGTAGCCGTAAGGGTTCTTCGCGCCACCCGCCGTCTTGCCGCTCGCCTTCGCCGCCTTCCGTGCGCTCATGGTGGTCTCCTGGTAGGGGATCAGGCCGCGAGGCCGAGTGTGCGCCCGGCCTCGGTCGCGAAGCGCTCGAGGCCGGAGGCGTCCAAGGTGGGCTGCGCGCGCAGGATCAGCCGGTGGACGCCGGCCGCCGCGTAGGCCTCGATCGTGGCCCGGTCGGGCACGTCGGTGCCCGGCGGGGTGACGCTGATCTCGAGGGGCCCCAGCTCCGCCGGGCGCTTGACCTGCGAGGCCGCCTGCCGGAGCGCCTCCACCCGCTTGCGGGTCTCGGCCACGTCGAGGCCGAAGCCGTACCAACCGTGGCCCTGGGCGACCGCGCGGCGATAGGCCGGCGGCGTGCCGCCGCCCACCACGATCGGGATCGGCGCCTGCACCGGCCGCGGCATGGCCTGCACGCCCTCGAAGGACACGTAGGGCCCCCGGTGCGCGGGCTTCGGCTGCGTCCACACCGCGCGCATCGAGGCCAGGTAGTCGTCGGAGACGCGCCCCCGCTCCTTGAATGGCGCGCCCACCGAGCGCATCTCGGGCTCACACCAACCGACTCCGAGCCCGAAGATGAGGCGCCCGTTCGAGAGCACGTCGAGCGAGGCGAGCTGCTTGGCCAGGACCAGGGCCTGCCGCTGCGGCAGGATGATGACCCCGGTGCCGAGGCGGATGCGAGAGGTGTGGGCCGCGAGGAAGGTCAGGGCGACCACCGGGTCGAGGAGCCGCATGTCGGGCGCCATCGGCCGCCCCGGCACCGGCGGGTCGGGCAGTACCACGTGATCGGCCACCCAGAGCGACTCGAAGCCGGCCGCCTCGGCGGCGCGACCTAGCCGCGCCGCCGCGTCCGGGTACGCGCAGGTGTGGAGGTTGACGCCGTGCAGGCCGTACTTCATCGCGGCTCTCGCGGCGCCGGCGCCTTCATGCCGGCCAGGCGCTCGATGATCGTGAAGACCACGCTCGTGTCCTGCTCCCCGAGTCCGGCGGCCAGGGCGGCCTGCTGATAGTGCTGGGCCAGGGCCGAGAAGGTCACCGGCACGTGCAGCTCCTTGGCGATGGTGTGGAAGGTCTCGAGGTCCTTGTTCATGAGCGCGACCTTGAAGCCGGGCTCGAAGTCACGCGGGATCAGGGCGCGCGGGATGCGCTCGATCGCCTTGCTGCCCCCGCTGCTGGCCTTCACCACCTCGTAGATCGTCATCGGGTCGAGGCCCGCCTTCACCCCGAGCACGAAGCCCTCCATCATGGTGGCCGCGTTCACACACGCCATCATGTTGTTGATCGCCTTCACGGTATTGCCCGCGCCGGCCGGGCCCACGTGGAAGACGTTGGGCCCCATCGCCTTCAGCACCGGCTCCGCCCGGGAGAGCGCGGCCTTGTCGCCGCCCACCATGATGGCCAGGGTCGCGGCGCGGGCCCCCGTCACGCCGCCGCTCACCGGCGCCTCCAGGAAGTGGACGCCCCGCGCCTTCGCCCGAGGCTCGATCTTCCGGGGCGTGGAGGGCAGCACGCTGGAGAGATCGATCAGGATGGTGCCCGGCTTGGCCCGCTCCACCAGCCCGCCCGCGTCGAGGTACATCGCCTCCACGTCCGGCGAGGCGGGCAGCGAGGTCAGCAAGACTTCCGCACCCTCCAGCGCGGCCAGCGCGGAGTCGGCGCGGCGGGCCCCGGCCTCGACCAGGTTCGCCATCGCCTTGGGGTTCAGGTCGAAGACCGCCATCGGGAACCCGGCCTTCAGGATGTTGCCGGCCATTGGGTTGCCCATGTTGCCGACACCGATGAACCCGACCGAGAGAGCCATGCGCGCCTCCTTGGGCGACCTGCGGGATGACGGGGGTCGATTCGAACGCGCCGAGCATAAACCTCCGCGACGAGCGGAGCAACGTGCGGTAGACTCCGCTCTAGTGTTACGCGCCTTCGCGCTCGACCCGATCGGGACCGTCTCCATCGAGGAGACGTCGTCGGTGGGTCTTCTGAAGCTCTCGACGCGGACGTACTGGCGCCGCGTCTGGCCCGCCGGGGTCGGCCTGGCCTCCTACATCGTGGAGCGCTTCGGCGCCGAGGGCCTGCGCGACCGCGACGTCCTCGACCTGGGCTGCGGCGTCGGCCTGGTCGGCATCGTCTGCGGGCGACTGGGCGCGCGCGTGACCTTCCTGGACCGCGAGGCGGGCGCCCTCGCCGCGGTCCGCCGGAACTGCCGCCGCAACGGCCTCGAGCCGGCGCGCACCATCGGCGGCGACTGGAACCACGGCGGCCATCGGGTCGAGCCCGACGCCTACGACCTGGTCGTGGGCGGCGACGTGGTCTACGACGATCTGGAATGGCCGGCCATCGGCACCGCGCTGATGCGGACCCTGCGGGTGGGCGGCATCGCGCTGCTGGCCGATCCGGGCTGGGTGGTCCAGCGCAAGCTGCGCGGCGCGTTCCGCCGCAGCGGCTTCACGGTGACCCGCAGCCGGCGGCGGGTGAGCTGGCCCCCGTGGCGGACCACCCACCTGCGCATCAAGGACATCGATATCTACGAGCTGGGCCGGTGCGAGGCCCTCACGTCTCGGACGCGTCCGACCTCGTGACGCGGCCGACCCGGAGGGTCCCGACCTCCAGGTCAGCGATCTTCAGCGAGCGGATATCTCCCCGCCCGAGCTTCAAGCGCCCCACCACCAGCCGGCCGATCGCGAGCGCCCCGATCGCGACGGCCCCGAGGGCCAGCGCGCCGAAGGCCAGCGCCCCCACCCGGCCGGCGCCGACCAGCCCGTCCCGGACCACCACCCGCGCCACCTGACCGTGCCCGGGGCCCAGGGCCTCGGCGCGGCCGGTGCTCCAGTCGGGGTAGTCGGGGAAATCGGGAGACCCGGGCTCGGGCATGGTGACGCTCAGCGCGGCGGGAGCGGCCAGCCGAGCCAGTCGCAGACCCCGCGGCCCATCACCAGCTCGAGGTCCCGCCCCCTTAGCCAGGGCAGCTCCTCGGTGAACAGGGTCACGCACTGCCGCCACGGGCACGGCATGCGGGTGATGTCGGTGCCCCAGAACATCCGGGCGGGCCCGAAGGCGTCGTGGATTCGCCGCAGGTGGTCGTGGATGTTCCGGTACGGGTACGGCGCGCTCGAGTAGCTGGGCGCGCCGGTGGCCTTGATCGCCACGTTGGGATGCCGGGCGAGTGCCAGCATCTCGGGCAGGTTCGCCCACGCCGCGTCGTCCTTGGTGCCGGAGGGCCGGCCCAGGTGGTCGACGATGAGCTTGAGCCGCGGGTGGCGCTCGGCGATATGCCCCACCGTCGGCAGGTACGTGGCGGCGAGCAGCGCGATCGGCAGCCCCGCGCGCTCAGCCGCGGGCCAGAGCCAGTCCATGGTGCCGTCGGTCGGCCACGTGCGCTGATGCGGCTGCAGCAGCGCGAAGCGCAGCCCGAGCATCCCCGGCCGCAGCTTCCAGCCGTCGACCCGCCCGCGGCTCGCGGGATCCTCGAGCGGGAAGTTGCCGAGGATCGCGAGCCGGTCCGGATGGCGGCGGGCCGCCTCCACCGCCAGCTCGTTGGAGTCCGGGTCCCACGAGGCGGGCGGGTGGATCACCGCGGCGTGCACTCCGCCCTCGTCCATCTCGGCCAGGAGGTCGTCGGCGGAGTAGGTTTCGACCTGCCGGTGGTTGGCGTTGGTGGGCTTGTGGTTGGCCCAGATGTGGACCTGCGCGTCGACGATCAGCACCGAGCGGTCAGATGATCCCGCGCTTGGCGAGATCGGCGATCTGCTCCGCGTCGTAGCCGAGCGATCCGAGGATCGCCTCGTTGTGCTGGCCGAGCTCGGGCGCGGGCCCCTGGATCGGCAGCCGCCGCGGCCCGTGCGAGACCGGATGGCCGAGGATCGTGATGTCGCCGAGGGCGGGCGAGCGCACCGGCTGGGCCATCTCGAGGTGCTGCACCTGCGGATCGGCGAAGGCCTCGTCGATGCGGTAGATGGGGCCGCACGGCACGCCCGCCTCGTTCAGCAGACGGATCCAGGTCGCGCTGTCCTTCTGGCGGGTCACCGGCATCAGGACCTCCATCATGAGGTCGCGATTGGTCGACCGCGCCTTCGCGGTGGCGAAGCGGGGATCGGTGCGCAGGTCCGGCCGCTCGATGGCCCGGCAGAGGCGGTCGTAGAGATCGTCGCCCGCCGCCGCGATGTTGATGTGGCCGTCCTTCGTCTCGAAGACGCCGGTCGGGATCCCGGTGGGGTGGTTGTTGCCGGCCTGCGGCGCCACCTCGTGGCTCATGAGCCAGCGCGAGGCCTGGAAATCGAGCATCGAGAGCATCGCCTCGAGCAGCGAGGTGTGCACCCACTTCCCCTGCCCGGTGGACTCGCGCTCGATCAGGGCCACCAGGATCCCCTGGGCGAGCAGGATGCCCGAGCAGAGATCGGCGATCGGGATGCCCACGCGCACCGGTCCCTGGCCCGGAAGCCCGGTGATCGACATCAGGCCGCCCATGCCCTGCGCGATCTGGTCCACCCCGGGGCGATCGCGGTAGGGCCCGCTCTGGCCGAAGCCGGAGATGCTGCCGTAGATCAGCCGCGGGTTGATGGCGCGCAGGCTCTCGTAGTCGATGCCGAGCCGGCGCTTGACGTCGGGCCGGTAGTTCTCGACCACCACGTCGGCCTTCTCGGCGAGGCGCTTGAAGATGGCCACCCCGTCCGGCTCGCGCAGGTTGAGGGTCAGCGCCTCCTTGCCCCGGTGGAGGTTCTGGAAGTCGAAGCCGTGGCGCGCCCCGCCCATGCCGTCGCCCGCGCGGCCCCCCGGCATCTCGATCTTGATCGCACGGGCGCCCCAGTCCACGAGCTGGCGCACGCAGGTCGGGCCCGCCCGCGCCCGGGTGAGGTCGAGCACGGTGTAGCGCGCGAGCGGGAGCGCGCCGGCGGCGGTCACGGGACGGCTAGCGCTCCTCGGCCGGCCAGTAGACGAAGCCACAGCCGGTCTGGGTGCAGTGGGCCGCGGTGTACTCCACGATCTTGGCTGGGCGGTTCATCGCCGCCGCGGTGCTGATCCACGCGCGCACCTCGCCGGTGCCCGAGCGCATCGCGTCGGAGTCGAACGTGAACAGGTGCTCGAGCGCGGCCAGGTCGTTGCGCTCCAGGCGCTCGAGGATCCAGCGGTCGAGCGGCTGGTCGATCCACCCCGCGTTGAACATGCCCGGGAAGTGGGAGAGCCCGCCCGAGGCGTAGATCGCGATGCGCTCCGACCGCTCGTTCAGGATCTGGCCGATCGCCCGGCCGAGCTGCGCGCAGCGCGCAGCACTCGGCAGCGGCGGGAAGTACTCGTTGAGGAACACGCAGACCAGCGGGATGCGCAGCTCCGGGTCCACCTCGGGCACCAGGTTCGAGACCATGTGCGAGACACCCCGGGTCGGGTTGCCGCGCGGGTCGAACTTGCCCACGTTGGCCACGTCGAAGCCGCGCTTGATCAGGCCCTTCAGGAGGTAGCGCGAGAGCTCGGCGTGCTGGGGGAACGTGATCTTCGTCCGCTCCTGCGGCGGCGTCGTCATCGGATCCCGGGCGCTCCGCCCCCAGATCGGCTCCTCGCCGGTGTAGATCGAGAAGGTCGGGTTGTTGGCGTCGTCGAACATGTCGCCCTGGTCGTCGCCGATCATGACCAGCACGTCCGGCCGGTAGGCCTTCACCTGCTCGCGCAGCACCGCGAAGGCGGCCTCGATCTTCTGGATGTGGCCCTCGATGATGCTGGGCGTCGCGATCTCGATCCGGGCGCTCTGGGGCAGGTGCTCCCGGGCCACCTTGGGGATCCGGTCGACGACCTTCGGCCAGTACTGCGCCTTCTGGAACATCATGGGGGCGTGCGACGAGGCCAAACCCAGTCCGAGCATGGTGGAGTCCTCCCGTCTGGAAATCTAGCACGGCCGCGGGCCTACGCAATCAGCTAGGATTCCCCGCGGGAGGAACGACCCCATGATCCTCGAGCGCTTCAAGGTGCCGGAGAAGGACCAGGTCCGGGTGTCCGAGACGGCTCTCCGCGAGACGGTGACCCGGATCTTCGAGAAGCTGGGCGTGACCGCGGAGGACGCGGCCGAGGCGGCCGAGGTGCTGACCATGACCGACCTGCGCGGGGTCGAGACCCACGGCGTGTCCAACATGCTGCGCGCCTACGTCCGCGACTACCGGGCCGGCAAGCTCGACCCGCGCCCCGGCTGGCAGGTGCAGCGCGAGGCCCCCGCCACCGCGGTGATCGACGCGGGCAAGCGCCTCGGCATCATCGTGGGCCCGAAGGCGATGCGCCTGGCCATCGAGAAGGCGCGCCGGGTCGGGGTCGGGGTGGTGACGGTGCACAACAGCGGGCACTTCGGCGCGATCGGCCACTTCGCGATGCAGGCCGCGCGCGAGGACATGGTCGGGGTGTGCTTCACCGCGGCGGGCCTGCACGTGGTGCCCACCTTCGGCGCGAAGCCCCTGCTCGGGACGAATCCGATCGCGCTCGCCGCCCCCGCGCGGCGGGAGGCGCCGCTGCTCTTCGACGCGGCGACCTCGGCGATCGCGGGCAACAAGATCCGCCTCGCGATGCGGATCGGCTCGCCGCTCCTGGCCGGCTGGGTCACCGACCGGGACGGCACGCCGATCATGGAGGAGAAGCCGATCTTCGACCGCGAGGAGGTCTACCAGGCCCCGCTCGGCGGCACCCGGGAGCAGGGCTCGCACAAGGGCTACGGCTTCGCGATGATGGCGGAGGTGCTCTCGACGCTGCTGGCCGGCGCCCTGCCCACCATGCTCGACGCGAGCAGCGGCTCGAAGAACCAGTTCGCGGCCTACGACATCCGCGCCTTCACCGACCTCGACCGCTTCAAGGACACGATGGACGAGATGCTCCGCACCCTGCGCACCGCCGCGCCCGCGCCGGGCCAGGAGCGGGTGCTCTACCCCGGCCTCTCCGAGGCGGAGGAGGTCGAGCACCGCCGGGCCCACGGCATCCCGCTGCATCGGGAAGTGATCGAGTGGTTCGGCGAGTGCACCGGCGAGATGGGCCTGCCGCCCCTGGCCGTGATGCGCTGAGCCTCGTCCGCCGTGGCATACTCGAAAGCCATGGCGATCCAGCTCCTCTACGGCCGCGGCACCCTGCCGATCGCGCCCCCGCGTGGCTGCGTGGCCACCGTCATCGAGAAGCGCGCGATGCCGGTGCTGGCGGACCCCGCGGGCGCGGTGCGGGGCGCGCTGGCCCGGCCGGTCGGCGCGTCCCCGCTCGCCGAGCTGGCCCGCGGCAAGCGCTCGGCCTGCATCCTGATCTGCGACATCACCCGCCCGGTACCGAACGGCCTCTTCCTGGCGCCGCTGGTCCGCACCCTGCTGGACGCGGGGGTGCCGCGCGCCGGGATCACGGTGCTGGTCGCCACCGGCCTCCACCGGCCGAACGAGGGCGCGGAGCTGGCGGAGCTGGTCGGCGATCCGTGGGTGCTCGACGCGGTCACGGTGGCGAACCACGACGCCACGGTGGACCGCGACCACGTCCTGCTCGGGCGCACCCCGGCGCGCGGCACGATGGTCCGCCTCGACCGCCGGCTGGTGGAGGCCGACCTCAAGATCGCCACCGGGCTGGTGGAGCCGCACTTCATGGCCGGGTGGTCGGGCGGGCGCAAGGTGATCGCGCCCGGGGTGGCGCACGCCGAGACCATCACCACTTTCCACAACTCCGCGTTCATGGCGCACCCGCGGGCGGCCAACTGCGTGCTGGAGGGCAATCCGCTCCACGAGGAGCAGCTCGCCATCGTGGACATGCTGGGCGGCGCGCTCGCGCTCAACACCGTCATCGACGATCAGCGGCGGCTCGCCTTCGTGAACTTCGGCGAGGCGGTCGAGAGCCACCTCCGGGCGGTCGACTTCGCGCGGGGCTACGCGCAGGTGTCGGTGCCGCGCCGCTTCCGCACCGTGGTCACGAGCGCGGCCGGCTACCCGCTCGACAAGACGTACTACCAGACCGTGAAGGGCATGGTGGGGCCGCTCGACATCCTGGAGCCGGGCGGCGAGCTGATCGTGGCCTCCGCCTGCTCGGAGGGTCTCGGCTCCAAGCACTATGTGGAAGCGCAGCGCCGCCTGGTCGACCTGGGCCCGGACGGCTTCTCGGCGAGCATCGCGGGCAAGGCGCACGCCGACATCGACGAGTGGCAGACCCAGATGCAGCTCAAGCCGATGCGGGTCGGGCGCGTGCGGCTCTACACCGACGGCCTCGACGCGGTCGGCGCGGGCCTGACCGGGGTGGAGCGCGTCCACGATCTCTCCGCCGCGGTGGCGGAGAGCATGGCGCGCCAGCGGGATCCCCACGTGGCCTTCGTGCCCGAGGGCCCCTACGTGGTGCCGGTGCACGAGGAGGCCTGATGTTCGACGCGATCATCGTCGGGGCGGGGTTCGCCGGGATGTACATGCTCCACCGCCTGCGCGGGCTCGGGCTCACCGCGCGCGTCTACGAGGCGGGCACGGGCGTCGGGGGCACGTGGTACTGGAACCGCTACCCGGGCGCGCGCTGCGACGTGGAGAGCATGGACTACTCCTACTCGTTCTCCGACGAGCTGCAGCAGGAGTGGCGCTGGAGCGAGCGCTATTCGGCCCAGCCGGAGATCCTGAGATACGCCAACCACGTGGCGGACCGCTTCGACCTCCGCCGGGACATGCAGTTCGAGACGCGCGTCACCGCCGCGATGTTCGACGAGGCGACGGCGCGGTGGAACGTCGAGACCGATCAGGGCGACCGGGTGACCGCGCGGTTCTGCATCATGGCCACCGGGTGCCTCTCGGACGCGCAGGTGCCCGACATCAAGGGGCTCGAGAGCTTCGCGGGCAAGTGGTACCACACCGGGAAGTGGCCGCACGAGGGGGTGGACTTCACGGGCCGGCGGGTCGGCGTGATCGGCACCGGCTCCTCCGCGATCCAGTCGATCCCGATCATCGCCAAGCAGGCGAGCCACCTCTACGTCTTCCAGCGCACGCCCAACTTCAGCATGCCCGCCCAGAACGCCCCGCTCGATCCGGAGTACGAGCGCCAAGTGAAGGCGGGCTACGCGGACTTTCGGCGCCAGGCCCGTGAGTCCCGCGTGGGCTTCGTGACCGAGCGAAGCGGCGACTCCGCGCTGGCGGTGTCGGCCGAGGAGCGGGAGCGCGAGTACGAGAAGCGCTGGCGCCGGGGCGGCCTCGGGTTCTCGGCCGCGTACACCGACCTCCTCGTCAGCAAGGAGGCCAACGACACCGCGGCCCGGTTCTTCCGCGAGAAGATCCGGGCGATCGTGCGGGACGCGGCGGTGGCGGACCTGCTGTGCCCGCAAAACTACCCCCTGGGCACCAAGCGGCTCTGCGTGGACACCGGCTACTACGACACGTTCAACCGCGACAACGTGACGCTGGTGGACGTCCGCAAGACCCCGATCGAGGCCATCACCCCGACGGGCGTGCGCGTGGCCGGCGTCGAGTACGCGGTGGACGACCTCGTCTTCGCCACCGGTTTCGACGCGATGACCGGCGCGCTGCTCAACATCGACATCCGCGGGCGCGGCGGCCGCAAGCTCGACACGGAATGGGCGGGCGGCCCGCGCACCTATCTCGGCCTGACCGTCGAGGGCTTCCCGAACATGTTCATGATCACCGGCCCCGGCAGCCCGTCGGTGCTGAGCAACATGATCGTGTCCATCGAGCAGCACGTGGACTGGATCGCCGACTGCGTCACCCATCTGCGCGCGCGCGGCCTGTCGACCATCGAGGCGACCGCGGAGGCCCAGGAGGCGTGGGTCCAGCACGTGAACGAGGTCGGCCACATGACCCTCTACCCGCTCGCGCCCTCGTGGTACATGGGGGCCAACATCCCGGGCAAGCCGCGGGTGTTCATGCCCTACATCGGCGGGGTCGGCGTCTACCGGCAGAAGTGCGACGAGGTGGCGGCGAAGGGCTACGAGGGCTTCGCGCTCGACGGCCGCTGACCACCAGTCGTGGATCACCGAGTGTGATAGGATCGTCGGAAATCGTCCAATCAGGAGGAGGGACGCGAGAGCGAGCTGAGCGGGAGCCGGGAAGGGATAGGCAGGAAGGGTTATACAAAGAGCGCCAGGTCCGCCTTCGGGCGGATGACGAGGTAGGGGCCGATCGAAGCATTCGGCGGATGGCCCCTCGGCGGGCACAGTCGTGATGGGTGGAGCAAACCAGCGCGGTGACGCGCTGACAAAGGCCACCCAGCGTGCCGGCGGGTTGCTGCAGCCCGCGAGCTGAAATTCCTCCTTCCCCTGTCGTCACCTCTCGACCTCCGCGGTCCGTCGGTCCGCGTCTCTCCGCCGTCACAGAAAGGGGTACGACCGATGTGCGGAATCTTTGGCTATGTGGGGAACGGTAGGGGGAACGCCGACGCGGCGGGCATCGTCCTGCGCGGCCTCAAGAAGCTCGAGTATCGCGGCTACGACTCCTGGGGGGTCGCGGTGGCACACGACGGCGGCGTGCGACTGGAGAAGCACGTGGGCAAGATCGGCGAGGCCAGCGTGGCCCTGCCGCCGAGCTCCGTCGGCGTCGGGCACACACGCTGGGCCACCCACGGCGGGGTGACGGAGCCCAACGCGCACCCTCACCTCGACTGCCGCGGCCGCCTGGCCCTCATCCACAACGGCATCGTCTCGAACTACCGGGAGCTCCGCGACACGCTCGACCTCTCGAGCCACCGCCTCCGCTCCGAGACCGACACCGAGGTGATCGTGCACCGGCTGGAGGACCGGCTCGCGCGCACCCCGGAAGGACCCGAGCAGCTCGTGACCGCCCTCGTGGCGGTCTTCCGCCAGCTGCAAGGGCTGAACGCGGTGGCGGTGCTGGACGTGCGAACCGGCCAGCTCGCGGTCGCCAAGAGCGGCTCGCCGATCGTGCTCGGCTGGGGTGACGGCGAGAGCTTCCTGGCCTCCGACTACAGCGCGCTGCTGGAGCACACGCGCCGGGTCACCTTCCTGGAAGACCAGCAGGCGGCGCTGGTCGAGGCCGACGGGATCCGGGTGTTCGACGTGGCCACCGGTATCGAGATCGCACCCGCGGTCAGCGAGGTCGAGTGGGAGGCGGCGGCGGTCGAGCTCTCCGGCTACCCGGATTTCCTGAGCAAGGAGATTCACGAGCAGCCGGCGGTGCTCCGGCGCGTCGCCGCCGGGTGGGGCACGCACGTCCGCGCGCTCGCCGACATGCTGCGCGAGGCGCGTGACGTCTTCGCGGTGGGCTGCGGCACCGCGAGCCACGCCGCGCTCGCCGCCCAGTACCTCCTCGCCCGGATCGCGGGACGCCGGCTCACGTTCGCCACCGGCTCGGAGTTCGCCTACCTCAAGGACTTCGTCTCCGACGGCGCGCTGGTGATCGCCTTCTCCCAGAGCGGCGAGACGATCGACGTGATCGACGCGGTGCGAGAAGCTCGGAGCCGGAACGCGAAGGTCGCCGCGCTCGTCAACGTCGAAGGCTCGTCGCTCTGGCGGCTCGCCGACCGGGCGTTCCCCGTCGGCGCCGGCCCCGAGCGGTGCGTGCTGTCGACCAAGAGCTTCACCGCCAAGCTGGCGATCTTGATGATGACCGCGCACGAGCTGATCGGCCGGCTCGACATTGGTGCCTCGCTCGTGCACGCCGCCGCGGAGGAGACCGAG
>Ga0207665_10002278_pt1 | contig 12959 bp, 7 predicted proteins | sample LARL112metaG_FD_184351 | JGI IMG/M metagenome (GOLD analysis project Ga0207665, IMG submission 184351) | Corn, switchgrass and miscanthus rhizosphere microbial communities from Kellogg Biological Station, Michigan, USA - LAR L11-2 metaG... | ecosystem: Host-associated > Plants > Roots >...
CAACTACAGGATTCTCAGGCTCAGATAGTTTCACTGTTCAGGCAACTGATAGTCACGGGGCGAAAAGCAATGTAGCTACGATAAGTATTACGGTTACTCCCTCAACTACAGGGGGAGGAGGCGGAGGTACTGGTCAGGGTGTCGACAAGTTTGGCATAAAAGAGATATATCCTACTAAACCAGGTGGTGAAGAATGGTTCATGAATATGCAGGATCCCAATCATGACAAACGGACCTCACCACCAAGTATGACACAAAACTCAGATGGAAGTTGGAAAGTAACCAGCGGCAAAGTTAGGTATGGGGTGTTTACTTCCACTGGATATCATCCTGATCAGATAAAGTACAAAACTGACCAAAAGGCAATGGAAAAGCAAGGATATATGCAATCACCTAACGACTGGAAGAATATTGAAATGACTGGCCAAGTTAAGTTTGTTAGCGGAGATAGTGGTGACAGTTGGACCTGGTATGCGAGAGGCGGAACACATACAGGAAGTGGAAATCCCGCAGGATGTGAAGGTACAGCATATAAGGCCGATTTATTTTATGGCAGCGGGCAGGTTCGATATGCAAAAGAACAATGGCACGTCCACTATCTATTCACCGGATCTAAACCGTCGCCAGCAATAAGTAATGGAAAGTTCGTTGGATTTAAAGCCGCTATGTACAATATAATTCAGAACGGACAGACTGCGGTAAAACTTGAAATCTGGGTAGATCCGAACAATAACAATTCATGGCAAAAGGTTTACGAACACGTAGACAGTGGCGGTTGGGGAGATGACGGTCAAGAATGCGGTGGTGCAACGGATCAACTGATAACTTGGGGAGGACCTATTGCTACATTCAGATGGGACAACGCAAACAATGTGTCCATAAAGAACCTCAGTGTAAGAGAAATACAACCTCCACAGTAGTATTCCATCAGCCCACTTTCCGGGCTCCAACTTTATTTTTAGATGCTTAACCCACTTGTTGATATATCTTGACTTATTTTGAAAGCTCTAGTACCGAGATAATAGTTATCATTATTATTATCATAAATCCTGATAAATCCTAATCATTGTGGCTAATTATGTATTTTCGATTGTTATTCCTAGTGTTATTGAAATGAGTAACAAGTGAAATAAAATGAATGGAGGCCTGTTCTATATCAATAACTTGGAAGGTAAAACTAGACACTCATCTCATAACAATAATATCAAATGAGGCATACCGACGATGCAAAAAGAAAATAGGCTTGAATTTATCCAGGAGTTACAATAAACTAGAAAGATCGTCCTAGTTTGAAATGGGTATCATGGTGGTAGTGCTCGGCCGGCCCGCTTTCGAAAAACGGTCGATGAGGATTGTCGAACATATGTGATATAGTCGGTTAGTCGACAATTTCCTAAGTCACTCGAAATGATGATAATCTTTCAGGTAATCAATCGTCGGGGTGTTTTTCCTAACCCATTCCAATGTATTGATAAATGAGATAGCTGCCTCCTGGGTTGTCAGGACAGGAACACCCATTTCAACTGCTTTTCGACGAATTTGATACTCGTCATCCAACATGCCAACGTACTTTTCAGCAGTAGAAGTCGAAGGTATATTTATAATGAAGTCAATTTTCCTGCTAAATAAAAGATCTGATATATTGGGTTTTCTATCAGGCTCGCTAATTTTATAAACCAATTTCAATTTGACTGCGTCAATATTTCTTGATATGTATTCTGCGGTATGTTCTGTGGCAAGAATATCATATCCCATCATTGCTACCTTTGATACTAGAGGCAAAATCCTTTCCTTATTTCTTCGACCACCCACAGTGATTAATGCCGAACCTTTTGTTGGTAATGAATAACCGGCGGCCCTGTAAGCCTTGGATAATGCATCGTAAAAACTTTTGCCAAAGCATGCAACTTCACCAGTTGACTGCATCTCTACCCCAAGGACGATATCAGCTCCTTCCAGCTGCATGAAAGAAAACTGTGGGACTTTGATCCCAAATTCAGTCGTTTTTAACCAAAGATCCTTAGCGCCCTGAGTAATCGAATGACCAATCATGGCTTCAGCTGCCAACTTGATGAGATTTACTCCGATAAATTTTGAAACAAATGGCATGGATCGAGAGGCTCTTACGTTTGCCTCAATTACCGATACTTCGTTCTCTTTTACCAAATACTGTATATTAAATGGTCCAGTTACTTTGAGTGCCTTACCTATTCTTACAGTATAATCGATTATGGTGTCAATTGTTTCCCGGTCTAGCCTCCAGGGTGGAATACACATCATCGCGTCACCAGAATGGACACCTGCATTATCGATGTGTTCAACAATCGATCCGATCACTACATCTTTCCCGTCTGCGCCAACAGCATCAACTTCTACTTCTGAAGCATCTTGTAGAAATTTACTAATTACAATCGGGTGATCTGGGCTCACCTTTGCAGCAGCTAATAGAAACTGTTCTAGCTGATATTCTGCCCATACCACTTTCATGGCAGCACCACTTAATACATATGATGGTCGTACAAGTACTGGATATCCTACTTCCATTGCAAACCTTTTTGCCTCTGATACATTAGTAAAGATCTTCCATGCCGGTTGCTTAATCCTTAACTGGTCGAGAAGCCTGCCAAATTTGGATCTATTTTCGGCTTTGTCCACGTTTTCGCTGCTTGTCCCAATTATCTGGATGCCGTGTCGAGACAGGAGAGGAGTTAGGTTGTTCGCCGTTTGTCCTCCTACGCAAGTTACTATGCCAGACGGATTCTCCTTCTCACAAATATCCATCACTCTTTCAAATGTTAACTCCTCAAAGTATAACCGATCACATATATCATAATCAGTAGAAACGGTTTCAGGATTACAGTTAATAATGGAAACCTTTTTGACACCACATTCTTTGAGTCCCCATACCATATTTACTGTTCCCCAATCAAACTCGACGCTACTTCCTATCCTGTATGGTCCAGCTCCTAGCACTACGACGGAGTCTATCTTCTGTTGGTCACTATTACGTCGGTTGCTATAGTCAACCGTCTGAGAGCTGTTATTCAGATTATCTTTTTTCACCAATGAATTAGGCGTTTGTAGACGAATTGTCTCAGAATTCGTATGATGATTAGAAGTTGTGCTAAATCCTTGATTAATCTGACTTTCTACGGCAGGGGCTTCATTAGCGAATAGAATGTCATCTATATCTCCGCCATATGTCAAGTAAAGATAGTTTGTTTTAGCTGGCCATTCAGCAGCTAATGTATCAATCTGTTTGACAACTGGGATTATCCCAAAAGTTTGTCTTAATAGTCTCACGTTTTCTTCGTTTAAACCAACACACCTAGCGATTTGTTTGTCAGAAAAACCAATTTTTTTTGCAGCCCTAAGCAAGGATTGCTCCAACTTGGAATTTACTAATTTATTTTCCATTCCAATGATATTTTCAAAACTTGCCAAAAACCATGGATCAATTGTCGATAATTCACTTACCCTACTGATACTTATTCCAGCCTTCATGGCCTTTATAACAGTAAACAAGATTTCATCGTTAGGATGCAGTAGCAGTTCCTCAATTGCTTCTATGTTAGTCCCATTGGACTTCTGTTCGTCGATTTTGTCTGTATCTTTCTGAGTGCCTAAGCCATCTAGTTTCTGCTCTACTGTCGTATTACTTTGTTCTTTATGATGTATCTTAGGCAGATCAGGATAGTAAAATTCGTCCATGTTGTTCTTGATACTTACTTGATCTAAGACGTCGTTATTGCTATACTGAATTCTAGCATCGTTGTCGGAATCGATATCAGAACGAAATGAACTTCCATTTGACTGCTTTACGTCAATGCTGTCTAGGTTGGCTACTAGACCATCTTTGCCCACATCAGTCATTCTGATTGCTTTTTGTAGTACTTCTTCGAAACATCTCCCAATTGCCATCACTTCTCCAATAGACTTCATTGTACTACCAAGTTTTCTTTTTACAAGCTCGAATTTTTGGAAATCCCATCTAGGCATCTTCAATACAACATAATCAAGCGATGGCTCAAAACATGCAGTAGTAGCTTTAGTTATTCTATTGATAAGCTCTGGTAGGGAATACCCTAACGCGATCTTTGCCGCCATGTACGCTAGAGGATAGCCTGTAGCTTTACTTGCCAGAGCAGAAGACCGTGACAACCTCGCATTGATTTCAACTGCACAATATTCATCCGACCTTACGTCTAGTCCAAACTGTATATTACATTCTCCTACTATCCCACAATGATCTGTCGCACGAAGCGCGGCAGAACGCAACATGTGATATTCATGGTTATCTAATGTCTGAGATGGAGCGACAACGATGTTATCCCCCGTATGTACTCTCATCGATAGCATATTTTCCATATTGCAGACAATTACACTATTTCTCGAATAATCACGCATAACTTCGTATTCAATCTGCTTCCAATGGCCGACGTATTTCTCTATAAGCACCTGTCCAACCATACTCAGAGAAAGGCCTCGTTGGACAATTTCTTGAAGCTCGTATTCGTTATATGCTACTCCGCCTCCTCTACCGCCTAGGGTATAAGCGACGCGGATCATTACTGGGTAAGCGATACGATTTGCCGTCGTAAGAGCCTCCTGCACGGAATAACAGGACGCACTTTCCAAAACTGGAACTCCTGATTCGATCATAGCTTCTTTAAACAATTGTCTGTCCTCAGTGATCTCTATGCCCCTTATCGGAGTACCTAGTACTCTAATTCCGTATTTTTTCAAGGTGCCATTTTTCTCTAATGATACGCCGCAATTCAGTGCTGTCTGTCCGCCAAATGCCAGCATAACGGCATCAGGTCTTTCAGATTCTATAACCTGTTCTACGTAATCGGTAGTAATCGGTAGCAAATATACCTTATCTGCGAATTTCTTGTCAGTTTGTATAGTAGCTATATTCGGATTGATTAGAACGCTTGCTATCCCGTCCTCACTTAGAGCTTTGAGGCATTGCGATCCGGAGTAGTCGAATTAGCGATTGATCATTTTATAATAATCAACTTTCGCCTGCTTCTCCGATCTTAATTGCCCCACTGCCGAGGACAAGTATCTTTCCTATAGTATCATCGCGTGTCATGTTTCCTCCTATTGTTTAATTTTTTTTTGCTTGGAATAGGTTCAAATTTAGATAAATCTGAAGATTTGTCACACAAGTCATCCAGCTCTGAAGTAAGGTTATTTTGATTAGTATTAGAATTAGTATTAGTATTAGTTTCTGCAGTACTAGAGTTAGTAACGTCTACTCTACGTCGTGAGACTAAATTCATATCCAATGCAGATAGATAGGAACCGTCGGAGCTTTCGATTAAGTCTTTAAATCTCCTGAAAATAAATATACAATCATTCGGGCCTGGAGAAGCCTCTGGATGAAATTGTACTGCAATTATCGGCTTGGATTCATGTTCAATCCCTTCAACTGTGTGATCATCAGTATTTGAGAACCAGATCTTGAATTCTCCTTTTTCAAGCGTTTCAGGTGCTACGCCGTACCCATGGTTTTGGCTTGTGATAAAGGTCATATTATTTCGCAAATCATTGCATGGTTTATTCTGACCTCGATGGCCAAATTTCAATTTGTATGTATCAGCACCTCCGGCCAATGCAAGGATCTGGAAGCCAAGACATATTCCCAAGATCGGTTTGGATACCTTCATTAATTCAGATGCGGTCCTTACGGTTTCACCACAGATTTTGGGGTCACCAGGTCCATTACTTATTACTACACCAGACGGCTTGTACCGCATCACTTCTTCGTAGGTTGAATTCCACGGAAGTCTAACAACGTTGTAACCCATCCTCAGTATATTTCTAATTATGCTATATTTTGTGCCTGTATCTAGTAGTACAACCGTTTTCACATTGTCAGTAGTAGATCTTGCATTCGTATATTTACGAGGCATTTGGGTTGAAACTTCGTGCATAAAATTTTGTGCACCGTAACTATGATTTTTTATATTTTCATAAATTCTCGATCTTTCGGCTTGATAAACTGAACTTGGGTGAGAGACTAAAGAATCCAAAGGCGAGGACTCTTCTGCTGACATCGCGCCTTTCATTACACCATTTATTCTCAAGAGTTTAGTTAATCTACGTGTGTCTACACCGAATAGCCCTGGGATTTTTTCTTCATAAAGCCACTGGTCCAATGTCTTTACGCAGCTCCAGTGACTCGCAAGAGCTGCCAGATTATGAATTAGTAAACCCTTTATTTGAATCTGCTCTGATTCAAAATATTTGGGCAGTCCGAATTCGTCCTCCTCAGACATGCTTGGAACTCCGTAATTCCCTATAAGCGGATAAGTTAAGCAAAGTATCTGACCACGATAAGAAGGATCCGTAAGGGTCTCAACATAACCAACCATGCCGGTATTAAATACAACCTCCCCAATCGCGCTAGTCTTGTATCCAAATCCTATTCCCTCAAAAAGCGATCCATCTTCTAATACAAATCTACCTTTGTATCCAGAATATGTCCGTTCTAATGTTGGAATTTTTGACCCTCGTCTGGTTTCAAGAAATGCAAATTTAAATTTTGCTGTTTAGACACAGATAGGTAAGTATGGCAAAACTCGTTTTCGTATCATGACACAGGAGAAATAACGGATCATTTGCATTCTCGAAACAATATGTTAGTTCGTATTTTCCGCAGGAAAATGTTTTCCAGCATTTGGCTGTGCAGAGGCCTAGCAGTCCTTCGTTTACAAAGATGTTTTGTTGTCGCAACTTATTGAGAGCGTTATTAAACTCAGACGATAAACCTGTCTCTGGACCGCTTGAGTTTTCCGAAAACATTGATAGTTGATAGTTGGATCATGTTAATAAATAACTAAGTACTTATATGCAAAAACGCTTACGAATTCTACCATGGGCAAAAAGCAGAAAAGAAAACAGCAGGATATAAAACATAGAGGCCTATCCAAAAATGGTTACATGATAATCGGCGGTATTGCCGTTATAGTCGCCTTGGGTGCATATTTTGGCGTTCGCACTTTAGTTCCAGTTAACGGCACATCACCAGTTTTTGCAGCTCCCACTAATACCTTTATTAAAGCAACCTACTCTCCACAGAGCGGATATACCTTTACCAGCCAGTCTAGCGGAGGCAGGGGACAAAATATTGGAGTAGGATATAATAGCCCGACCATCACTATGAAAAAAGGTGAACTGAACTCTATACATTTGATCAACGAGGACCGAGATTCTCAGCATAATCTGAATATAGACGCCTTCAAAGTGCACACAGGAGATCTAGGATATTTCCAGAGCAAGAGTGTAACATTCATTGCTGATAAAGCGGGTACTTTTCAATATTATTGCACGATTCATCCTGAAATGAAAGGCAAATTGGTGATTCAATAAGAGCATAGCTAGAAACCGATTCGGACTTTAGTTGACTTCTTTATGTGGTTAAACACTATTTATCAATTGATTTAAGTCTCCCGCTGCTTTTTTTAGGCTTTTTCAATGCATAGCGAATTATTTGATTGCTTGTCTACATGAAAAACTGGTATATGATTAGTAATATGTTCATAGATATTATCACAGTTGTGCAAACTAAAGCTAGGATTTTGGTGGTTAATCTGTTAACTCCCTCGGAACCCATTATTTTTTTCTTCCCCGTAAAGTAGACCAATGGAACAACTGTGAAAGGGAGCTGTATACTCAAAACCACCTGACTTATTACAAGAATTGAGAGTGGCGAGACACCAAGAGAAATTGCTATTATAGCGGGAACTAATGTAATCAGTCTGGTGACAATTCGACGCTTCCATAGTTTTATTTTCAAATTAGTAAATCCTTCAAATATTACTTGACCAGAGAGTGTCGCAACAACCGATGAAGCCAAGCCAGAGGCTAACAGCGCAATTGCAAAAGCATAGCTTGATAGATTACCAAGCAAGGGAGTGAGAGTCTTGTATGCAACATCGATTGAATCAATTACCACATTGTGAGTATGGAACGTCGCGGCAGACACTACCAGTATTGCTCCATTGACCAGGCCAGCAAGGCTCAGCGCAACTATGGTATCTATCATTGAGAACTTTACCAATTGTTTATTGGATTTTATATAAGGCATCATCTTGTGTCTTGATTTAATAATTGATGAATGGAGGTAGATAGCATGCGGCATCACCGTAGCGCCCAAGATCCCTACTGCAATAAGTAGACCACTACCCCCAAGAGAACTAAATTCTGGAATTATCGCATGATATGCTATTTTATTCCAGTCAGGTTGGGCCAATAGTATTTCAAAAACATACGCAAAACCTATTATGGCGACCATTCCAATTATTGCGGCTTCCAATTTTCTAAATCCTTTTCTTTCCAGCGCGAGGATTAGCAAGGTGTCAACTCCTGTAATTATTGCTCCATATATCAGAGGTATACCAAATAGCAAATTAATCGCAATGGCCGCGCCAATAACTTCCGCTAGATCAGTCGCAATAGCAGCAATTTCGGCGGTTCCCCAAAGAGACAGCGATTTCCACTTCGTAAGATTGTGCCTACAATTTTCAGCCAGGCTCCGACCTGTCACTATGCCCAGTTTAGAGGACAGATACTGGAGCAACATTCCCATTAAGTTACTCATCACGACTACCCACAGTAAGGAATACCCAAACTTTGAGCCTGCGGCTATATCGGTCCCCCAATTTCCAGGATCGATATATGCTACACCCACGACGACGCCAATACCCATAAATTTTAACAAATGGGCTAAACTTACCCCTTTAGAAAGTTGATGGTCTATAGAAGGACGCGGGTCCTCTTTTCTCCCTGATCCCTTAATATTATCACTCACCTGGCAAAGTTAATATTTGCAGTACACAATATAAAGTTTAGCATAGGCTAACATTATTAGTTTGCTTTAACATAACATCTAAAATACATTTTAACCCTTGAAAACTGAGATATAGCCTGGGATTTGGTTCGTAAGTGCTTTAGAAACTCGGATTTTGTTAGAACCAGTAATTTACTGTATAGACCAGAAAGCAGGCACCATTGGATGCCCTACCGTAACCAATAGGTAGCTAAGGCTAAAATGTGTTCTATCAATCCATCTTCTTTTTTCTTCTTTTGTCGAGTATAATACTCGAGAATTTTGAGGGCATCAAGTGTTGTTGAGAAGGTCTCGCATGAGTGAAAGTACAATTTTCGTTTTCGAGCGCTCGAAATCAACCCTTTTTCAATTAAGACAGTAATGATTTCAGAGACAATTGATGCGTTAAGCTTTACTTCTTTACAAATCCTTCTTTCTGTCTTTGAGCTACTCTTGAGGGCTACAAGTATTCGAAGCTCCCATTCATTAAGATCTATGTCATTGGTGGTAGGAGTACTATTAGTATTACCATTGCCATAGATGTGTCGAAAGTCTGGAACATGAGAAAAATTATACTTTCGGTTATTATATGCTTCGACCATTGTCGACTCCACTATTCACTATAATATTATAGATTTGAGACTATTTATTAATTAAGTCTAGGCGTAATCGATTTGTAATTCATGTAAAGTACTTTCTCATTATTTTTGACATCCTTAGCTTGGAGACATCGTTATCTTGCAAAGTTTCTGGATGCCTTACTCTAAGATGCCTAAGAGCAAATCGAACTGCGTCTCCACAAATCCTACATTTTGCTTTAGAAAACATGTATTAATATAATCAACCATGTTGAAAATTCTTACTATAGTAGGATCTGATGAATATTTATCATTGCCTATGAAACCTAATAGATGTCTGAGAATAGGCAATATAATGTTAGGTGCCACTCTCTCATGCCTTGAATATCTTCCACGGGTATGCAAACTTGCTTGGATCAATTAGTAAACTTGAAATCTTTCAGAATGCATATCCAAATACTAACTTAAAGACAAAAATAGGTGTAGATATTTATCGATAGCGGGTTAAAGATATAACCGACAATTCTATATCATTAAATTATTGAAGCGGGAAAAGTTACGATTTTTGATGGGTTTAATGGCATTTCTTCTTTGCGTCGGAATAGGATATACTTTGAATCACTACTTTCGAAGCGGCAAGCTTCCATGGTAGATCCTTGTCTTAGACATAAACAAGCAACCTGATTATTTTCCCTAGCGTACTGAGTCGCGCTAATGGTAATGGATCCTAATTTCTATTCAAGTCCTAAAGTCCTATAAATCTGGTACCAGTCCTAGATAATTTTGGTGGACTTAAATGCAGATTGCAAATGTGTAATAAATTTATCGATAGGAGGATGGTAGTAATGACCAGCAATGTAAGAGGCTACATTATCTCACCAAAAGAACGTTTCAAAAAATAGGAAGGAGATTACCATACAATGAAATTGGTTCTACTGTGAAGCTGCAACTGATGCTGCGTTACGTTTGCCTTGAATTTGTGAACCTGCATTCTGGCAGTCCACCTTCATTGGAAACTGACCGTTTCCACAAGCATTTGCTTGGGCTAGTGATTGAGACTGTTTTGTTTTAGCATAGTGGTGATGGTGTCCCCATGCATACGCGTTACTTGCTGCAGTAGTTGTTATCAATATTGCTGCAAGTGCTGCGATAGCTACTATTGCATATGTTGTTTTGTTGTTCATGTCTTAATTCTCAATCAGCATAATGTGGTAATGATTTATTTGCATTAGGAGAAATATTACGCTCTCAAAAATCAGATTTGTCTTATTGTGAAATTCATAGTTGGATGGATTAGTACCGGGATATCAGTCGAAATTAAATCTGTGCATCGGGTTGTTGGAAATATTTAGATAGACTCCCAACAATAGTTGACTTTAAACTAAGAATTAAACCTAGATAAATTAGACATAATAATTATCAATAAAACTATTTTAGAACTTGATTTGCTAGGAATGTACTGTCTCAATTAGATAAGTGAATTTAAAGTTGGCTAAAGTTAATTAGATTCACCATTACTATTCCTTGCATAGTGTTTTGCTAAATCAGTATTATGATATTGCAATTATCGGAGGCGGCATTCTTGGCGCCTCGATTGCGTATTTTGTCTCTGCATTTTCATCCAACAGTGTGATATTGGTTGAAAAGGAGCGCGAGGTGGCTTCGCATGCCAGTAACAGAAATACTGGAAAGGTTCACGCACCGTTCCTTTACGATCCCATTCACAAGAGGATGTTTGCAAAAGCAGCGTTTTTGGGATTCCAGATGGTACTTGACTATTGCAAATTATCTCACTTGCCATTTATACTAGACGGAGTCATATCTGTTGCCACGCATGATAAGGGCATCGATGCCCTACACAAGTATCTCGAATGGGGTTTTGAAAACGGTTTGCAGAGAAATGAGTTATTCTTTCTCGATGGCAGTATGATCTCAAAATTTGAGCCGAGGGTAAGGTGCATTTCGGCGATTTATTGTACTAGAGATGCATCTGTTAATTATGGAGCGATAACTAGACAACTTGTACTTGATGCTTACCAGTTTGGGTGCCGAGTAGTTACTGGAATGAGAGTAGCAAACATAAGTAGTAATAATATGAAATTGGAATTACAGCTTGTTTCTCACAATCCTCGTGCGAAAGCAAATTCGAGTTCAAATGTACGTCCCTGTTACGCTGAAGCTGATTTGGCCATAAACCAACCTAATGAATCACCCACTCACGAACTGGATAATCCGAATAAAAATATGGACATGAAAATTTATGCGAATTATTTAATAAATGTGGCAGGAGGCGGCGCCTTAGACATAGCACATTTAATGCATGTCGGACATAAATATACAAATCTTTACTTTCGTGGAGAGTATTGGCGAGCTCCTAAGGAATACGAAAACTTTACAAAGCTCAGCATTTACTCCGTTCCTAAGTTTCCAGAATACCCATTTCTGGATCCCCACTGGATAGTCCGATTTGATGGATCCAGCGAAGTTGGCCCAAATGCCGTTCCGGTATTTGGAGCCTATTCCTATGATTTGAAGAATAATATACGATTCTCGATCCCTAAGATAATAGAGATTGCAAAAAATAGCGGAATCGTTAAGCTCTTATTTAATAGACAATTCATGTCTTTGTTAAACAAAGAATTTATGAGTTCACTTTCAAAAACTATGATGATAAACAGAGTAAGAGAGTTTTTGCCAGATATTAAGCCATCATTATTCGTTACCAGAGGCACTGCGGGTATAAGATCACTACTTGTCGATAGCAGCGGTAACTTTATGCCAGATATGGTCGAAATCAGAAATGAAAAATCACTTCATATTCTCAACTACAATTCGCCGGGGGCTACTGGCGCGTTACCCATTTCCGCTACGATTGTAAGCAGGTTACTTCGAGAAGGTGTACTCGTACCAAAGAACCATTCTGAATCAGTCAATAGAAAAGATAACTGGGACATCAACCGGATTGATTCAGAAATAATGAATCCATAGGTTGTGGCGTCATTACAACTTTACCTCTTCCTTAGAATCACTTATCTCAAAACAACTCGCGAGCAAGGTCTGGCATTTCCTCTATAAAATCGCAGGTAATTAATCAATCTGTAAACTAAGTTGAGCCTAATCCAAGGAACTTGGTTTAGCTCGCAAAAATGACACAGACTTTTTAACATCTAGATATCAACAAATAATGACAAACCAGTTTTTTATTCATAAATCAATCTAGAATTAAATATGTCCAACGGTGCCAAAAATAGAAGATCGTTAATATTTTTATCATTGGCACTCTCGACAACAGGGTTACTACTAACTATTGCCTTAGTGTCAAGGTCTGACTATTTCACGTCGAGCGAACCTGCAAAGAAGCCTACACATCAATCTACAAATAGAATCCAAAGCGCAAAGAACTTTACAGCAGCAGCCGAATTGATGGAGAAAGTGCCTACGATTCATCCTCCTTCTGATATAAAATCCCAAACTGCAGACTTCTCAGCTTTTGATCCTACAAATTCTTCAAACAGTTCTAATAATTCAAGCAACGCTGTAAA
>Ga0207665_10002280_pt1 | contig 12955 bp, 10 predicted proteins | sample LARL112metaG_FD_184351 | JGI IMG/M metagenome (GOLD analysis project Ga0207665, IMG submission 184351) | Corn, switchgrass and miscanthus rhizosphere microbial communities from Kellogg Biological Station, Michigan, USA - LAR L11-2 metaG... | ecosystem: Host-associated > Plants > Roots >...
GGCGTCATGACCTTCACCGACGAGGCCGACGCCCTGGCGAAGGCGAACGACACCGAGTACGGACTCGCCGGCTCGGTGTGGACCCGTGACGTCGGCCGCGCGCACCGCGTGGCGGCCGGCATCGCCGCCGGGTTGATCTGGGTCAACACCACTCGCACGATCAACCACCGTCTAATTAGCCAAATCCGCAAGGGCATTCGCTATCCGAACGTGGCAGCGGCAACTCCGCTCAAAAATCGTTCATGGATGAAAAGCTTCCGAACTCGTATGTGCCTTTCAATGTGCAAGCGATCGGCAACGACATCGTTGTCACCTATGTGCTTCACGAGGAAGGTTCGCCTTTTGAAAGCGACGGCCCGGGCCTCGGGTACGTGGACATTTACAATTCGACAGGCCAACTCTTGGTCCGCTTCGAACACGGTGATTGGCTGAATGCTCCTTGGGGCGTAGCTCTGGCTCCGCTTGATTTTGGACGCTTCAGTCACGACCTGCTCATCGCACAATTCGCGGGCGGCGGAGACACACAGTCGAGCGGATTCGTCGCCGCCTATGACCTGAGCACCGGAAAATTTGACGGACTGCTGCAGGATGCGAGCGGAAAGCCTCTGGCTATCAACGGCGTCTGGGCAATCAGTCCAGGGAACGTCAGCCCAAACAATAATGATGCCGCCGCTGCTCCCGCCGCAGAGTTGTATTTCACTGCTGGACCGAACCACGGCTCCGGAGGGCTGTTTGGTTATTTGACGGCGGTTTCTTCGGAGTTGACCCAAGGGAATGCGCAGTAATCCGAGCGGCTGATCTTACAGTGCTGTCGGGGTGGAATGTATCTTCCAACGAGATGCATTCCACCAAACAACAAGGCGGCACCCAAGCTCTGGCCGTAACCTTAACCTTTCGGCGCGAACTCGAGATTGCCCCGTTTCGATCTACCTAGCCGCTCTGACGGTGTTTGCGCGGCTGAAAAGAGCATGCAGGACATTGAACTCTATGCTGAGGTTGCCCATGTGTGAGGACATCGCGATATCGAACCGAGAGCAAGAACACATAAAGGTGTTCGATGCCCGGTTCTCGCGCTGTCGCGGGCTGCTCCACTTCATAGCATGTCGTGTGCTAGGCAGTAATGAAGGAGCAGAAGATGCTGTGAAAGGTTGCTGGCGCCGTGCTTCTCGCAATCCACCAAAGTTTGCATATGAAGGCGCTTTTCGCAGTTGGCTTCTTAGAATTCTGATCGACGAAGCTTTGACCCTTCTCCGTAAGAAAAAGGTATCGACCAGCGACGGAAATCCTGTAAACCGACAGAATGACGATCGAAGAGGCTCGCTGTTGCTCTCAGTATCCGAAGGGTCGAAAACACTGATAATTTCCAAGCTAACGCAACCTTGAATCAAGAAGGACGAATCCCTCATTTTCGATCCGCGCAAGACCAATGGAGTGAACCCGTGAACTGGCACAAAGAAATGGGCACAGTGTCCGGGAAAGGGACTGACGGTGAAGAGGAAACGATCTTCCCGGAAGCTTCAACGGATGGCAGTAGATCGCATGAAGACCAGCGAGCATGTGCGTGAGTTAGCGAGAGAACTCGAGCGAACGCCGAAGAATTCATCGAGCAGTATTACAATCGGCAGCGCTTGCACTCTAATTCATTCTTCAAGCGAATCTGTGACGAGATCTCAGACTACCGTCTAGGCTTTGGCGCTTCCTGGCACAGTTGTGGTGGCCACTGGCTGACGTTGAGTGCCTTCGCGTTCTTTGTTGCTGAAGCCGGTCCAGAACAACAGCAAGACCACCGCTGACGCGATTGCCGGCACCATCCAGATGGAACGCCAGTCGTGAACAATGACTCCAGCGGGTGAGGACTTTGCGTAGAAGTCGACGACGCGTCCGCAAATCCAGGAACCGATAAACATACCGATTCCGTAGGTGATGAAGGTGATCAGGCCTTGTGCGGCGGCTCGCAATGCGGCAGGCGCTTTCTGGTCCACATAGACTTGGCCGGTGACGAAGAAAAAATCGTAGCAAATTCCGTGCATAACGATTCCGAGGTACAGCAGCCAGACCAGGCTGGTGCTGTTCCCCATACCAAAACAGATGTAGCGAAGAACCCATGCGAACATGCCGAGCATCAGCGTGTACTTGACGCCAAGGCGGCGGAAGAACCAGGGCAACGTGACCATGAAAAGCAGTTCCGACATTTGTCCCATAGTCATTTTGCCGGCGGCGTTTTGGACGCCGATCTCGTTTAGAAATGGATTTGTGAAGGTGTAATAAAACTGCAAGGGAATGCAGATGAGAAAGGAAGCTAGGACAAAGACGCTGAAGTTTCTATCTTTGAAGAGCGCGAAAGCTTCGGGAGGAAAAATATTGCTCAGCTTGAATCCGTGCGCAGAGCGCAGCGGCGGGGTGTGCGGCAAAGTCAGACTATAGATGGCCATGGCGATGGAAGAGACAGCGGCTACGCGAATGGGAACCGCAGTGGACTCCACGCCCATGTAGCCGATGATGAGGCCGGCGACGATCCATCCTGCGGTGCCGAGGACGCGGATCGAGCCGAAGTCCTGCTTGGGATCTTTCATTTGCCGAAAGGCGAGCGCGTTGGTCAGAGCCATGGTCGGCATATAGCAAAGGGCGTAGATCAGCAGAACGAAATAAATCGCGCCGAATGTTGTGCGCGTGGAAGCGAACCAGAGAAGCGCTCCGCCGAGGCCGTGAAGCGCGGCGAGCAAACGCTGGTTCGCGAACAACTCATCAGCCATTAACCCGACCAGGAATGGCGAGAGCATCGCGCCGAGCGCGGTGGTGCCGGCAGCCAGAGCGATTTCCTGTCCGGAAAAGTGCAACGTCTGGCCGAGCCAGGTACCCAGAGTGACGTACCAGGCGCCCCAGATGAAATACTCCAGGAACATCATTACGGATAGCCGACCTCTCATTTGCAGGAGCACGCCATCACCTCTCGAATTGCGGATTCACCATACTCTCACAGGTATTTTGCTCAACGCTGCACAGACTGAGCGCGTGCGGGACCGTTGCGCCAGAGATCAATAGGTTTTTTTACGCCGGGCGGCGGCTGATACGGAAGGGCGATCTTGCGTCCTTCGCCAGCGGAGGCGTAACCGGCGTAGAGAACCTGCATTACCACGAGACCGTCTTCGCCGGTGGATTGAGGAGTTTCTTTGCCGCGCGCGCAACAAGCGAAATGGGTCAGCTCTTGCGGAGTGCCGTAGTTCCAAAGTTCTTCAAAGACCGGATAGGTCCAGCCCTTGGTGGTGGGCGCTTTTTCCACCGCGTAGCCGTAGCCGTTTTCGCTGAAGGTGGGGAGGGCGTTACCCATGTGCAGGTTTGCGTAGGTCACGCCGGCTTCGCCGAAGACTTCGATACGATCGTCCATGCCGCCGCGGCGCGCCCAGCTATTTTCAATGAGTCCGACAGCGCCGTTTGCGAATTCCAGGATGCACAACGATTCGTCTTCCGCTTTGGTTTTATCGCCGTGAACGTATGTTCCCATCTGGCAATAAACGGTTTTGATTGGTGTCCGCCCCAGAAACCAGAAACAGAAGGCGATACCGTGACAGCCGAGATCCATCAGGGCGCCACCGCCGGAACGATTCACATCCCAGAACCACGGACTGTGCGGGCCAAAATGTTTTTCGCTCTGCTTGACGAGATGAATTGTTCCGAATGCACCGGCATCCGCCATCTCTTTGGCCTTCAGATATTTCGGGGTGAAGAAAAGTTCTTCGCCGTACATTAGTAAAACGCCGTGGCGTTTTGCCACCGCGATCATCTCTTCGCCTTCTGCGATCGTCATCGCCAGAGGTTTTTCGCAGACGATATGTTTGCCGGCAGCGGCGATGTCTTTAGTCATTTGCGCGTGCAGGCTGTTTGGCGCGGCGATGGTGACCATTTCGATGTCGCGCTCTTTCAGCATCTCGCGATAATCGGTGAAGACCCGCGGGATTCCATATTTTTTGGCCAGTTCGGCAGCATTGCCCGGTGTTGGAGAAGCAACGGCAACTACTTCCGCTTCATGCGGCATGATCTGAAATGAGGCGGCTTGAATGTCCGCCTGAAATTGCGAGCCAATGATGCCGACTTTTACCCTGCCGTCTGCCATATCCTCTCCGGTAAACCTGATAGCGCTGAGTGCTGCGAGACTACGAAGTTGCAGGACCAGGATCGTCGCAGCCGACGTATTCCTGCAGAACACGATTTCCTTTGTACTGCAGTTCGTCATGAATGCCGATTTTGGAAGTGTAATAGCCGGTGACGGTCATGTGTTTCAACTGCAGGAAAAAACGCACTTCGGGAAGGTCGATCATGCTTTCGTGATCGGAGAGAACGGTGAGCAAAGCAATGCGATCCTCGGGTGCAGCGTTAACGAAAGTTTTCCCGTGGTAATGCTGGCTCATGACATCAATTAAGTGCAGCCCCTCGCGCCAAAGAGATTTCTGAGTCTCGTCGAAGCTCTCGCGCAACACCTGATCGATGTAGTCAGCAACTTTGGCAGCTTTGGCGCCGCCGGAATGGCTATCGGCGGGAATGATTGTTTCCGATAATTCCTCCACAAGAGCGTGTTGCGCTGTAGTGAAGAACCGGCCAGCGGATTTGTTTGCAGCTTCGCTTGCGTGTGGCGGCGCGGATTTTGTTTCTGCTTGCTGCGTCTCAGTGGGCACCACGGGCAGAGGGAGCAAAGACGCTCCGAGCACGGTGGCAGAACTCTTCAGCCATTGGCGGCGATCTTGCCTGAAATTGATGGGATCGTTTGTGGACATGGCGGCTCCTAGAGATTGCCTTTCTTGAGTTCGTCGGCAAGATAATCGCAGGAGCGCCAACACAAGGCCATGATGGTCCAGGTGGGATTCTGGCAACTGGCATTGACGAAGGCGCTGCCATCCACCACGAACAAGTTCTTGACGTCGTGGCTTTGCTCAAACTGATTCAGGACAGAAGTTTTCGGGTCGTTGCCCATGCGTGCGGTGCCAAGTTCATGGATCGACCAGCCTTCGGTGAGCACGCGGCTGGCGACGTGCACGATCTCGAATCCGGCGGCTTCGAACATTTCCTGCGCGGTTTCTTTCATGTCCTCGGCCATGCGATGTTCGTTGTCTCCGAACTTGTAATGGAAACGCAACGAAGGGATGCCCCACTTGTCTTTCACCACGGGGTCGAGCTCGACGTAGTTTTCGTAGCGCGCCAGCACTTCTCCGAAGGCGCCCATGCCGATGAATGCGCCCTGATTCTTGCGGACTTCTTCTTTAAAAGCCGCGCCAAAACCATGGGTGTCGGTGCCGCGTGGAAACAAAGTGCTGCCGCTGCCGCCTTCGAATCCGTAACCGCGGATAAATTTGGGATGTTTCTCGGTCAGGTTGCGAAATCTTGTCAAATAAAAACCACCGGGCCGCCCGTCATCGAGCGTGGGCGGCTTGCCGACCAGATCTTTCGCTCGACCGGTAACACCGGGACCCATGATGTGTTCGCAGAAGTTGTGACCGACGTGTCCGCTGGAATTTGCCAGGCCATTTGGATACAGACGCGACTTGGAAAGCAGCAGAAGCCGCGCGGACTCGAGAGTGGATGCGGCGACGATAACCACTTTCGCGCGCACGTTGTAGTCTTTCATCGTTTGCGAGTCCACGAAATGCACGCCGCTAGCTTTGCCGGTCTGCTGATCAACGGTAATTTCGCGCACCACCGCATTGGTGCGGAGAGTTAAATTTCCGGTGTCCATCGCGGGATAGATGAGCCCGGTCGGCGAGTCGAATGCGGCGTGGATATCGCAACCACCTTTGCGTTCGCACGCGCCGCGACCATAACAGCGGCTGCGATACTTATTGTGTTTAAGGCCCTCACTGGTCACCCCCGCGCGATACTGCGTGAGCACCCGGCCCATTTTATGCAGCCCTTGTTTCAAAATTAATTCGGCGCAGTTCAATTTGGTAGGACGCTGGAAGATGCTGTCAGGAAGATAAGGAAGATTCTCTGGCACACCGGTAATGCCGAGATATAGATCGACCTTGTCGTAGTAAGGCGCAATATCGCTGTAGCTGATCGGCCAGTTTTCGCCATAGCCGTCGCGGTCCTTGGCCTTGAAATCGTAGTCAGAGAGCCGTAGCGCGAGCCTTCCCCAGATATTCGTTTTGCCGCCCAAGCAGCGCGCGCGGACCCATGCGTAATTGGTTCCGGTGAAGGGATTTTCGCGTTCGTCGACGACGATATTCTTTACGTAATCGCTGCTGCCAATGTAGCTGTAGAGATGCTTGGATTTCTCGAGGCCTGCGCTATATGGCGGATTGCGAATCGTATATTCGTTGAAAGTGAGTGAGTGCGAGCTGGGCGGAAGAAATCCGCGATGAGCATTGTCATAGGGCCATTCCATGGAGCGCAATTCTTGCTCGATGGGAAGTTTTTTTCCGGCTTCGAGCAACAGCACCTGCAAACCGTGGGTGGTGAGGACGTGTGCTGCCATTCCACCTGCGGCACCAGATCCGACGATGACCGCGTCGTAGGTCTTGTTAAGATTTACTTCCGCCTCTGGCATCGCGAACCTCTCCTTGAACCGCGGCTGCGAAACGTTCCTTCTTCTGATGCAGAATGGCGATTATGCCAAAAGCAGCGGCCATTATGTTCCAGAAAAGAATTTTTGGAGAAAATAAGAACGAAGCGAGCCGGACGAGCATCGAATACGCGACTAGGCGCCCGCGCCGTAGACACATGAAGCAGATAGTTCCAGGGAGCTCCTGTTTGAACGGCTGTTCATGGACGAGAGCCACAAATTCGTTAAGATTTAGCTGAAGGAGAGCCGAGATGCCTTCCGCTTCGACCAGCAAAGCTGCAAAACGCGTGCGACCGGCGTCTGGACCATTGGCGCTCAAACCAGCAGCGAAATCCGGGCAGCCGCTTTCCCAGGAAGAGCTTCGTAAGATGAATGCCTACTGGCGCGCGGCAAATTATCTTTCCGTAGGGCAGATTTATCTTTACGCAAATCCGTTACTAAAGGAACCTCTGAGCCTGGAACATATTAAGCCGCGCCTGCTTGGGCACTGGGGGACAACGCCCGGGCTGAATTTCATTTACGTCCATCTAAATCGTCTGATCAAAAAGCACGATCTGGATATGATCTATATCGCCGGCCCGGGACATGGCGGCCCCGGTTTGGTTGCAAATACCTATCTCGAAGGCACCTACAGCGAAGTGTATCCGCACATTCCGCAAAACGCGGAAGGCTTGCAGCATCTTTTCAAGCAGTTCTCGTTTCCCGGTGGAATTCCCAGCCACGTTGCGCCGGAGACTCCTGGATCGATTCATGAAGGTGGAGAGCTTGGGTATTCCATCGCGCACGCCTATGGAGCTGCTTTCGACAACCCCGATCTGATCGTATGTTGTGTGGTTGGAGATGGCGAAGCCGAGAGCGGGCCGCTGGCGGCGAGTTGGCATTCCAATAAATTTTCAAATCCTGCGCGCGACGGGGCGGTACTGCCGATTCTGCATTTGAACGGATACAAGATCGCGAATCCCACGATTCTTGGGCGTCTGGACGATGCAACGCTTATCCAATTGTTTGCCGGATACGGGTACAAGCCCTATTTCGTGGAAGGCCGCGAGCCGGAGGCCATGCACCAGCAGCTGGCGCGAACGATGGATTCCGTTCTCGAGGAGATTCGCGAGATTCAACGTACGGCGCGCAGCGGGAAGTCTGCGGAGCTGCCGGTTTGGCCGATGATTCTTTTACGTTCGCCGAAAGGCTGGACGGGGCCGAAAGTGGTTGAAGGCAAGCCCATTGAAGATACCTGGCGCGCGCATCAGGTGCCGTTGACGGATTTCAAAAAGTATCCCGCCCACGTGAAGATGCTTGAAGACTGGATGAAGAGTTACAAGCCAGAAGAGCTTTTTGATAAGACCGGCAAGTTTGTTTCTGAGCTAGCAGAACTAGCTCCGACCGGCAATCGGCGCATGGGCGCGAATCTGCACGCAAACGGCGGGCTGCTGCTGCGCGATCTCTCCATGCCGGACTTCCGCGATTTCGCGCTGAAAGTGACGGCTCCTGGAACTGAATCCTTCGAATCCACACGAGCGTTGGGAAAGCTGCTGGGTGAAGTGATGCGGCTCAACGCGGACAACAAAAATTTTCGCGTCTTCGGCCCGGATGAAACCGCCTCGAACCGGCTGGACGCGTTATACGAAGCCACCGACAAAGTCTTCATGGAGCCGCTGCTGAAAACGGACGTGAACCTTTCAAAAGATGGCCGCGTGATGGAAGTGTTAAGCGAGCACATGTGCCAGGGCTGGCTTGAGGGCTACCTGCTCACCGGTCGTCATGGAATGTTTTCCTGCTACGAGGCGTTCATTCACATTATCGATTCAATGTTCAATCAGCATGCCAAATGGCTGAAGGTCACACGCAAAATTCCATGGCGCCGGCCAATCGCCTCCCTGAATTATTTGTTGAGCTCGCACGTCTGGCGGCAGGACCACAATGGCTTCAGCCATCAGGATCCCGGCTTCATCGATCACGTGGTGAATAAAAAGGCAGACATTGTTCGCGTTTACCTACCTCCGGATAGCAACACACTTTTGTCGGTCGCGGATCATTGCCTGCGCAGCAAAAACTACGTAAACGTGATTATCGCGGGGAAACAGCCGGCACTGCAGTATCTTGATATGCAATCCGCGATTGAACATTGCACCGCCGGGCTCGGCATCTGGGAATGGGCTTCGACCGACAGCGGCGTGGAACCGGATGTGGTGATGGCTTGCGCCGGAGATATTCCGACGCTGGAAACTCTAGCGGCCGTGGCGTTGCTGCGCGCAAATTTTTCTGACATCAAAATCCGCTTCGTTAACGTGGTGGACCTGATGACTCTACAAACCTCGCAGGAGCACCCGCACGGGCTTACCGGCCCTGAATTCGATTCCATTTTCACCGTGGACAAGCCGGTGATTTTTGCGTTTCACGGTTACCCCACACTAATCCATCGCCTCACCTACAAACGCACCAACCATGAGAATTTTCATGTGCATGGCTACCGCGAAGAAGGAACCACGACAACTCCATTTGACATGACGGTGCTGAATCAACTGGATCGATTCCATCTTGCGGGCGATGCCGTGGATCGTGTTGCACGCCTGCAGCCTGTGAACGCGCATTTCAAGCAGCACATTCGCAACAAACTTGTTGAGCACCGACTGTACGTGCGTGAGCACGGCGACGATGTCCCTGAAGTTCGCGATTGGAAATGGCCGTATTGAAATGGCCGCATGCAAGACATGAAAATTCTGGTGCTTAATTCCGGTTCGAGTAGCCAGAAGGCGCGTCTTTACGAACTGCAACCGCCGTTTCCGGATGATCCGCCCGCACCGTTGTGGGAAGGCCAGCTGGAATGGAGCGGCGATCGCGCGACGCTTGAGGCGCATACTTTTCAAGGCGCAGTGTTAAAGAAAAGTCTGGCGTGCCGAGGTCGATCTGAAGCCACCGTACAACTGCTGCAGGAATTGATTTCAGGGAAAACTAAAGTCCTCGATCGGTTCTCCGAAATCGATATCGTGGGACATCGCATCGTAAACGGCGGCCGCGAATACACTCGGCCAGTGCGGATCACTTCGGAAGTGAAGTCCGCCATTGAGAAGATGGCGGTGTTTGCTCCTCTCCATAATCGACTGGAACTTGAAGGTATCGCTTTAGTCGAAAAGATGTGCGGTTCGGTTCCGCAAGTGGCCGTCTTCGACACCGGTTTTCACAGCGAATTGCCGGAGGCCGCTGCGACCTATCCCGGTCCCTATAGTTGGGCGGAACGCGGCATCCGAAAATTTGGTTTCCACGGAATCAACCATCAATATTGCGCGGGGCGAGCGGCACGGCTGCTTGGCAGAGAACTAAGCGATCTGAAGTTGATCAGCTGCCATCTTGGCAATGGTTGTTCGCTTGCTGCGATTCGTGGCGGCAAGAGTATCGACACCACGATGGGTTTTACTCCGCTGGATGGACTCATGATGGGGACCCGTTCTGGTTCCGTCGATCCCGGCATCCTTACTTACCTGATGCGCGAAGAGAAAGCGGATGGCAAGTCGCTCGATGAGCTGCTGAACTCAAAATCCGGTTTGCTGGGAATTTCTGGCGTGTCTGCCGACATGCGCGAAGTTGTGTCCGCTATGAAGAGTGGCAATTCGCGCGCGCAACTGGCTTTCGATATGTTCGTGCACCGGCTGCGAGCAGCGATTGGCGCAATGCTTGCTGCACTGGACGGCGCCGACGCTATTATTTTCACCGCGGGTATTGGAGAGAATTCCGCGGAAGTAAGGTCGCAGACGTGCGCACAGTTGTCGTTTGTGAGTGTGCAGCTGGATGCTGGAAAAAACGCCAACGGCAATTCGGACCGGGACATTGCCAGTCCTCGATCGGCGATCAGAGTCTTGATTGTGCAGGCTCAGGAAGATTGGGCGATCGCTCGCGAGTGCTGGAACTTGGAGGGAAAAACAAAAAGCCCCTCTTGAGCGACAAAGATGACCTGTCAGCACAGGTTTTTCTGCTCGCGATTGAGGACTCTCGCAGCTGTTAGCCCTTATTTCGCTTGAAAAACTCTACCTGCCGCAGCCTTTTCTTCGCAGCTTCAAGGGTTTTGTATGGTCCGCCCAGGTTCTTGCCTTGGCTGGAAACCACTTTGTAACCGGCTTTCACTTTTTTGATCATCGTCTAGCCTCGCAACATTCCAGGGCCAGGTAGCTCATTTTGCGCCCGCAGCCAGGACTAATCCATCGGCAATCCAACGTAGTTCTCCGCCAAAGTTTGCGCGGCCGCACGGGAACTTGTCACATAATCGAGTTCAGCCAATTGCCGCTTGTGATCGAACGGATTTCCGTCCGCAAACCGGTGCAGCAGAGAAGTCATCCACCACGAAAACCGCTGCACCTTCCAGACCCGTCGCAGACAAGAGTCAGAGTAGCGGTCGAGCATCGCGGTATTTCCGTTCACATAAAACGCTTCCAGCGCACGTGCCAGGATTCGAACATCAGCAACCGCTAGATTCAAACCTTTGGCTCCGGTTGGCGGCACGATGTGCGCGGCATCGCCGGCAAGAAATAGTTTTCCAAACTGCATCGGCTCAGTGACAAAGCTTCGCATGCCAGTCACGCCCTTTTGGATTATCGGACCTTCCGTAAGCTTCCAGCCGTCCGCGGCCAGACGCTTGTGAAGCTCTTCCCAAATTCGCGCGTCTGGCCACTCCGCAATGTCCTCGTCTGGACTGCACTGAAGATACAGCCGGCTGATTTCAGGCGAGCGCATACTGAGCAACGCGAATCCGCGTTCGTGATACGCGTAGATCAGTTCGTGCGAAGAAGGTGGCGCCTGCGCAAGAATTCCGAGCCAGCCGAACGGGTAATCCCGGTCATAGAACGTCAATGCTTCGGCGGGAATTGATGGTCTGCAGATGCCGTGAAAACCATCGCAGCCGGCGATGAAGTCACACTCGATTTTTTCTGAAACTCCGTCCGCGCGGAAATGGATTGTTGGCGAGGCCGATCGCAGGCCATCGATTGTGACATCTTCAGCTTCAAAAAAAATTGCCTGATTGGCGGCAAGGCGTGCCGCGATCAGATCCTTGATCACCTCGTGTTGCGCATAAATCGTCACGCATTTGCCATTCGTGAGCTCTCGAAAGTCGATCCGATGGCCACGGCCGTTGAAACGAAGTTCAATTCCACCATGTTCCAGTCCCTGGCGCTTCAGCCGGTCGCCGACGCCGAGTTCGTGCATGAGATCGACAGTACCTTGCTCCAGCACGCCCGCGCGGATCCGTTCTTCGACGTACTTGCGGCTGTGCAGCTCCACAACTACGGACTCGATTCCCGCGCGACGCAGAAGGAGTGCGAGGAAAAGTCCCGCCGGCCCTGCTCCAACGATTCCTACCTGGGTGCGCATCGTTTTCACGATTTACTTTTCTTCAACAAAGGTCGCGTGACAGAAGTAACACGACATTCGGAAAATCCGCCGCGGGACTGCTGGATTGAAGATACGCCATCATGCACCGGCACTTCCAACCTAGTTCGGCTCCCGCACTGCGGCAAGAGAACGCAAATAGTTTCCCCGCGGCGCTATGAATCCAATACAATGCCGCGCTGGCATGGCTGTTTACGGCTGCCATTACGTTCTGGTTTTCGCAAAGCATTACGAAGCAGAGTAAGCGCTTACAAGGTGTAAATCATGCGATTGAATTCAGTCCTGCTTCGCAGCACGGTGGTTGCTGCTCTCGGCGGATTGCTTTTTGGATTCGATACGGTCGTTATTTCCGGCACCACGCAAGCGCTTACCGAACTCTTTCACCTGTCCCCACTGGCGCTGGGAGTTACCGTGTCTAGCGCGCTGGTGGGCACGATTATCGGCTCAATGCTCGCGGGTATTCCCGGCGATGCCTACGGCAGGCGAGATAGCCTCAGAATTCTCGCCGTCCTGTACTTCGTTTCGGCCATGGGCTGCGCGTTTTCCTGGAACTGGTCGGCGCTGGTGGTTTTTCGTGTAATCGGCGGCTTGGCGATCGGAGGATCTTCGGTTCTGGGCCCGATGTATATCGCGGAAATCGCACCGGCAAGATTGCGTGGCCGTCTGGTTGGACTTTTCCAGTTCAATGTCGTTTTTGGAATTTTGCTGGCGTACCTGTCGAACTACGTGCTTGGAACGTTGAATCTGGGCTCGGCGGAGTGGCGCTGGAAGCTCGGCATTGCCGCCCTGCCCGCTGCGTTCTTTCTGCTGATGCTCTTTGGAATTCCGCGCAGCCCGCGCTGGCTTGCGAAGAAAGGCCGCATTGCGGAAGCTCGCGAAGTATTGCGGATTACCGGGGAAGAAAATTACGAGCAGGAGTTGCAAGATATCGTAGCATCGATCGATGCGGAGCACTCCGCAGGGGACTCGCTGTTCAGCGGCAAATATAATTTCCCCATTTTTCTGGCCGTATCCATAGCCATGTTC
>Ga0207665_10002281_pt1 | contig 12954 bp, 11 predicted proteins | sample LARL112metaG_FD_184351 | JGI IMG/M metagenome (GOLD analysis project Ga0207665, IMG submission 184351) | Corn, switchgrass and miscanthus rhizosphere microbial communities from Kellogg Biological Station, Michigan, USA - LAR L11-2 metaG... | ecosystem: Host-associated > Plants > Roots >...
TTGACTGGTGTGAGCCACCAATGGCAAGCGGAATGGACGACGGGTAGTGAGCTTGCCGCAAAGATTGAGCAGGACTCGTCTGTCGTCGAGGACCCCATCCTAACGGCCTATGTGAACAGTCTAGAACTTGCCATTGTGCGAAGGTCAGGGTTGCATGGTTGCTTCCTCGTCAAGATTCTAGACACCTCGGAGGTCAACGCATTCTCGTTGCCAGGGGGATTTCTCTACCTAACCAGTGGCCTGATCCTGATTGCTGACAGTGAGGGAGAGTTGACAGCCGCTTTGGCCCATGAAACTGGGCACGTAACGGCCCGACACTTCGCGAAGGTCGAACATAAGATGCGCATTGGGCGACGAGTGGCGTTGGCTGCAGGACCCGCGGGGTATCTGGTCCGTCGTCTTCTTGGTCCGCTCTTGACCAAGAAAATGATTCGCAACACCGAATTCGAGGCGGACCAACTGTCTTTGCAATATCAAAATGCGTCCGGCTATAACCCGAACGAATTCAGCAGACTATTGCAGAGTGCGCTTCAAGACCAGGACAAGCCACCATCGTTCATCGGGCGGTTGTTTGAGACACATCCCTTGATCTCGACGAGAATAAAGCGTCTGGACAAGATGCGGAATCAACTGCCTCCGGGGACCATCGACCAACCCACCGACACCACCAAATTCAACCAGGCCAGGGCACGTCTTGCAACGTTGCTGAACCTGGCGAGCCCCGACTCGGACATTCCTTAGCATCAATCGGCTCATCCACTGCGCAATCCACTTTTCGCTCGACCTGTCGATTCTGCCAGCGGCAACCGCCCGGTTGCGACTACTAGCCTGACACAAGGCCGAGAGACGGCCGTATCGCCGTTTGTGCATCCGTCACCCTTTGAATGGAGCACAGGCTCCAGCCACACGAGGAGAAGGAAGTAATGACCAGGAACATTGTCTTTCGTGCTGGGAACTATCTTTCTGAGCTGCGCATTCGCACAGCAAGGACCTGCAACTCCAACCGCGTCTGACCATGATATCCAGTTACTGAGAAAGGATCTGCGATCGGCACAAAAGCAGATCATCGCGGCGAATATGCCGTTGACGGATGCTGAGGCCCAGAAGTTTTGGCCGGTGTACGAGCAGTACAATGCCGAAAAATTGAAGATCAACGACGATAAGCTGCTGGTCATTAAGGACTACGCTGCGAACTTGAGAAGCTCACTGACAACCAAGCTCAGACGTTGGTAAACCAGTGGGCGCAGGCCGACCAGTCAGCAGTTTCAACTTCGAACAAAATACATCCCAATGTTCCAAAACGTGCTGCCCGGCAAAAAGGCAGCCCTGTTTTTCCAGTTGGATCGCCGAATTTCCGTTTTGCCAGATCTGCAGTTGGCTTCTGAGATTCCTCTGGTAGAGCCGTGAGCTCACCTGTTCTCGATCGGACAAAGACGAGACAGGTAGTAGCCGCGATGTTTCGCCGAGATTGGCAAGGAAGACCAAGCGCCACTCAGCCGTACTACCAAACGAACGGAGGAATTTTATGCTTATTGCTTCTTGGGTGGGAATTGCTTGAGCAATTTAACGACCGCCTTGTCGATTCGCTCCAGAGACTTCTGCTTATTTTCGATATCAAGCTTTTCGGTGACGGTACCGGTCCATACAACTTTGTTGGAGGCGCGATCGACGAGGGTGAGCATGAGAGTTCCTTCCGGGACATATGGAGCCATCAGGTTTGTGGGCATGGTCGCTCCAATCCAGGTAGTCGGATCATAGGTTGGGAGAATGGGTACGCTTGCTGCCTGATTGAGCCCAAATTCCATTCCCCCTGCGGGAATCAGAACGAGATCGCCGTCCCTTTCAGTCCTCGTCAGTCCCTTGGCCTTCAATTGTTCATCGACCCGACCGACAACACTCGCATAGGCCAACGGCCTGGTTACTGGCATCGCGGGCGCGGCCCACGTGTAGCTCCTGAACTTCAGGAAGTCGGTTCCTTTCTCATATCCCACACGGACTTTCTGTCCGAAGGCAACTACAGGAAATGCAGCCATTAATACGTATATCCACATCTTCCCCAAGTTTAGCTTCATTTGGTCTCCGCCGTCATTGGAAGATAGACGGACCTCAATTCAGTCAAGGACAGAGTACCGATCCCGGCCTGATCAGAAATACTGACAGTTCTCACAGGTTCCCCGGATCATTCAACAGAATCTCGTACGCTGTGCGAATTGACAGTTTTCAGATATGTGCGATTGCAACTAAGCTCGCTTGGACCGGAAAGGGGTTCACGATGTCGGATGTGGACGTAGCTCGTAGTTGCGCCGCTGTCCCGCAGATGTGGGCCACGCTATGGTATTGCAACCACTGTAACGCGATGGTTTCGATACAGTCTGTCCAAGCAGTGGATGAAGCATTCTGTCCAGCCTGCCTTGAAGCACCGCTGGAGTTCTGTGGACGCTTCTCCGGTTTTCCAGGGCTTCAACTCGTAGATGCATAGCATCGACGTGCGTGCTTGCAGTCTCTTGGGTCAGGCCCTGATTCAGAAGAATGTGGTTATCCCACGCCGGGAGAAACGAACGGAGTTCCGCTCAAGGCCAAGTTGATTGCCGGCACGAGATCGCTGCATAGTCGCAGCTTCAGCACGTATGCCAAGGATCCACTTTCCTTAGCGGCGTCAAAGGTATCAATGTCCGAGCAGGCGGTCAGGAAAACCACCGCGACATTGGTCTGGGTATCCCTGATTCGTCTCGCAACCTCGATGCCTTTAGAACTGGCATGCCGATGTCGAGAATCGCAACGTCGGCATGCAGTTGAGTAGCAGCGGTGAGTGCCGCACCACCGTCACCGACCGCCCGAATGACGTTTAATTCGGCACCTAGCATCGAAGTTAGCATATCGCGCATCTCGGGGATGCAAGAGGCCGCACGCAAGCGTGAGCGTCCCTTCCGATATCAACAATCTAATGAATACCCATCACAGGTCCTCAGTCGTTGGCAATTGAGGCTTCCGCGGGCCACTGATCATCGGTGACGTGCCAGGTCTTGTCCGGATTGTATCGATCTATATTCTGGGCAACGTCGAGGGTCGCAGATCCCAAATCCTTTTCATATACAACACCGTCAAAGCCTACCAGGAAGCTCTTCACACCCGTGACCTTATACTCGGCAGGAAAGGCCAACAATGCGAAGCCTCCGATCATGGCTCCATCAATGACATAGTCGAGTTGGCCAAAGCGCGCGGCAGGACCTTGCCCCTTGAGTACCTTGAAGTAGTAGCCGTGGTAGCCTGAGGTCTTGCCGGGCGAATACCCTTCCTCGATGGCGCGAGCGACTGCTTCGCTGATTGGACCGCCCGGCGTGCCATCCTCGTTCTTCCAATACAAACCGTCATGCTTTCCGGGTGTGCTGATGATCTTCTGCGCGTATTGATTGATCCCAGAGTTGTCGTAGATGTCCGACGCGTACTCGTGCTGCGCCTCAGCAAAACCGCGACAGACTTGGAGGGCGTCGAGTTCATTGGCGCCTATCCGCCGGAAGAGAATCTCGTCATGGCCCTCTTTAGAATCGAAGTACCACTTTCCCTTCTTTTTGACGATGGGGATTGGCAGTGGCCAATTGTTCGCGCCGACCTGGAGAACAGCTCGTGACTTGTCGTGGGCATCGATGGTCACGCTGTTCTTTTCGCGAGCCTTAGCCGCAAAGCTCTCGGCAGTGGTTTTGTCACGAATCGGGTCTGCCGACGATATGAAATCTTTGCCCTCTGGGCCGAATATCTCCAGCAACGCGGGGACATCGTACGTTTCCGCAGCCTTGATCAATGTCACCGCCGCTTCTTCCGGCGTATTGAAGGCTCTTTGCACATGCTGAGTGGGGGATGGCACCTCCCCTGCTGGCTTTGCTTGGAGGTGAAATTCAAAAGCACACACAACCACGAAGAGGACGACCAATGACTTAATCTCGGTTACACCAACCCGTTGCCTTCTCATGTAATTCTCCTGATGCATGGCTTAACTCATCTACGCCGCCCGCCGCCGCCCCCGCTGCGCCCCCCGCCACCACGGGAAGCCCCCATGCTGGACGAACCGCGCGCGCTGCTGGTTCGAGCGCTGCTCGCGCTGCCTCCCGATCCACCGCCAAAGGCGCTGGAGTTGCGAGAGCCGCCACCACTAGAAACGCTACGATCCCCGACACGGTCCCCACCGCCGCCGCGGTTCGAGCTCATGTCGCTAACCCCACCCCCGCCGCTGCGGCCGCCGGAGTCTCTCCCGCCTGCACCGCGATCATTTCCACCGGCTTGCTGCCTGCTCCGATCAGAACTCCGGTCGCTAACCCCGGCCTGTCCCCTGCCTCCCTGTTGACCCTGGTTCTGACGGGCATTTGCTTGCCGATTTGACATTGAATCTCCGCGAGTTGTGCCACCATACTTGTTGGCTGTCGCCTTGTTTGAATAGGGAGTGCCTCCGCGGTGTTGTGGATTATGCTGCCAGTTGTTACCCCCGCTGGCCGACCGATTCGAAACGTTCTGTCGGTTCGAGTTGTTAACGAAGGTGTTATTCCTATTGATGGTGACATCGTTGTTGCCGCCCCAGCTGTTGTGGTAGCCCCAACCGCCGCCCCAAGCCGCTCCCATCGCAATTCCAATTCCAAACGAGATCGCCATACCCGCGGCGTAATAGCCAGCTGGCGGATAGGCAATGGGCGGGTACGGATACACCGGCGGACCGTACACCACAGTGGGGTTATAACTTGGAACGTAAACCACTTGGGGGCTGGACTGCTGGATCACGATGACCTGCTTGCTTTCAACCACCTGGGTCTCCACCTTCTGCTGCTCACTTGATTTCAGGTTCCCCGCGTCTTGGGCTTTTTTGCGCATTCTTTGAGCCGCATCCATCACGTCACTCTGCTGGGCTAGAAAAGCGTTGCCCAGATCCGTCGTCCACTTGATGTTTTCGGCCATTTGCTTGACCACATCCGGCAACGCTGCCATCGCCTGGATGCTGGGATCCCAATCTTCCTTTTTTACGGCATCCGCCAGGGCTTTGTCCTTCAGACCCTTGTTCTTCCCTAGCCACTGTTGAAGCTGGATGATTTCCAGAGGATAGGTGGAAGCGACAAGCGTCTGGGTTAGCATCGGATCGGGATAGAGTGCAATCGGAGCAACCAGGGAATCAAGTTGTTCAGGTGGAATGCGGGCTGCCTGCTCTCCAGCGGGGGGACTTCCCCCAGGAGACGATTGTGCCTGTAAGTTCATATCGCCCGGCACAAGCACTATCGAACAAAGGACGGCCATGAACTTGTGAATGATATGTTTCGGAAATTCTATCCGGAGAAATGTGACTCTCATGATGGAGGTTCCTTCCTCTCAGCACCAGCAACCACGGCCGATCCGTTTATATTGGCAATGCCGATTTATCACACGGGCACAGAACTGCGCATGTTTTGATGCCCGGTCTCTTAATGAATGATTGCTTAGGAAAACAGAAAGCACGACTGCCAGAACTGACAGTTCGATTGGTGAAACTGCCCGTTTCCAACTTCTTGCTAGCGGGAAGACTGTTTCAGGTATTTCCGCTCGTGCACGGCGACGAATGCGTGCCCGTTTTCATCCGAATTGATCGTCATACTCTTCGCGCACTCTTGGCACAGCCAAAAGTATTCGCTACTGCGGAATTGACTCTTGCCAAACCCTGTTTCTGGAAATGACGTTACTGCGGTCCGCATCCTCATTGGCACCTCGAAGAGGAACAGCCTCCCTCCCCGGAGATAGCGGAACACAGCACCGCAAGAAGGATTTGCACACTTTGTGACCATGGGTCCGCTTCTGCACCTCGTTTCACTTCGCGGCCGAATGCAATTTTCGCTTCTATTGCCACTTCATCAGCAACGCAAACACCAGGCGCAAAGCCACGGACAGGTATGACGAGTGAATGCTCGACGTCAGAGTAAGAGCATTTTGGCAATGGAGGATATGCAAGTTCTGACAGTTCTTCTGCTGAAAAATGTCGCTTGCCTTAGGGCCGAGTACTGCATCTGACTAGTCAGTTCGTCTTTTCAGTGTCGGGTGCTCGTCCTCGCCTTCGGACTCACCTTGATCACGGGGAGACCTGCGCCGCAGAGTTGGGCGATCTGGTTCCTCCCCTCGCGCCTGACGCCGATTCTCAATAGTTGTTATGCGTGATTTTGTGTCGTCGAAATCTGAGGTGGATGTCACGTACGCTTCCCGTGGAGGCAGTATTTTGGCAATCTCCGATTGAGTCTTTCGTAAGCGATCCGCCGTTTGTGGATGATCAGAAAACATCCTGGCCATGACACCGGGTTTCTGCTTTTCGAGCGCTTGAATGCGCTCAAAGAAAGAGATAAATGCCTGAGGATCGTAGCCAGCCTGGTAGAGGTATTCCACCCCCAGGTAATCCGCTTCCGCCTCGAAAGCGCGTGAAAACTTGGTTAGGGTTAGCGGCATCGCAAGCCCAGCTGCCTCCCTTACTGCGATACCGATTCCGCCCCCCACGAAAATCAGTGGAATGCTGGCCAAGGTGAACATCTGGGAATGAGTCATCTGCCGCGCGGCGTGGTGAGCAGCAACGTGGGCAACCTCATGCGCCATCACCCCAGCCAACTCGGCCTCCTCCTGTGCAGCCAGGATCAGACCACTGGTTACGTACAAAAATCCACCGGGAAGAGCAAATGCATTGATTTCGTCAGAGTCGATGACTTTGATCGTAAACGGCACCTTGGCATCCGAGTTTCGGACTAGATTTTGCCCGATCCGGTTCACGTACTCCGTAACGACAGGATCGTTCAGCAATCGGACACGGTCTTCGATTTCTTTCGAGTACTCCCGACCTATCCCGATTTCCTGTTCGACCGAGTACCAATTGCTTACTCCCTTGCTGCCGATGCTGCGCGTACCAATGGCTTGTATGTCGTCCTTGACTGCAGTGCGCTTCGATTTGTGTATTTGGCGAGGTTTCGAGGTAACAGTCTGGTTCTCCTGCCCTACCATACTCAGGCCAAAGAGCAAGCATATTTCAACGAAGGCGAGGAGCCACTTTCGGTGTTGCATAGCCATGCCCTCTGATTCTCAGTCACTCCTGCGTTTTGGCGCGACCAACCCAAGAGCCATCTTACGGGACCATGTTCCACGCTCCCCAGCGTGGCATGAACTAGCAAAAGTGCTAGTCGTTCCCACAAAGGTTGTTCATCTGGTTAGATGTGAAATGCGGGTCACTCAAGAATAGGACGTGACTTGTCAGAACCTATCACTCTTGACAGTTCAACGCCTTCGGCGTGTTGCATACACTGACGCTGCTTCTTCCGCGAACTGGTGCAGACCTGCGCGTGTATTTCGGGAGACAACATGCGACCCAACTTGCAAGATTTTCTGCTGGCTATATTGTCGTTCCTGCTGCTCCCAAGCGTCACTTTGGCGCAACGGGACCAGCCGCTCCGTGTTCTGGTGGTAGACGGACACCCCGGACATGCCAACGTAATCCAAAAAGACGGACGCGCTTACGTCGACTTGCAATCTCTCGCAGAGATCACGAATGGATCTTTAAGCTTCAAGGAGAATCGGATTATCTTGAGCATTCGCGCATCCGATATGGGTCGTCCGGCAGCTGAAGCTCCCGGGGATCCGGCACATTCTCCGGCGGACGACTCTGCATTGTCGCGGGATTTCATGCGAGCAGGAATTGAGGAATTCGCGACGATGAGGGAGTGGGCAAGCACAATGGCCAATGCGGTCCAGAATGGTTACCAGATCACCGATGAATGGGCAGCGAACTACCGGGAGCAAGCTGCGAACAATCTTAGACTGGCGTCCGCAGCTGCGACTACAGAGGGCGACCGAAAAGCCCTTCAGCTGCTCACCAACGAGTTCGCGGCTGTGAGTGAATGGAGCAATAGATTGGTCGAGGCAAAACGGAGCATGGACACCGCGAAATACGCTCTGTCACCTGGTGCGTTGCGGGATGAGGCTCTATCTCAGAAGATCATAAATTGTGGACGTTTCCTTGCGAAGATGTTGGGAAGCACCAGCTTCCAGGATGATCCATCCTGCCACTGAGCCCAGCCCCTTACTCACTTAACCGAATATCCGCGCGCATCCATGCATGCCGAGAACGCCCTCTTGAAGGTATCTGAGGCTCCTTGGTGCTCGGCTTGAGCTTGGGCCTGCGATTGTTGCTGCGCCTGCGCAGTCTGTTGCGCCGCTTGCTGTCCGGCTTCTTTTTGTGCTTTCTTTTGCTGGCGTCGACCGCGCACAGCACCAGCCGTCGCACCAATCGCAGCGCCAGTTCCTGCATCTCCCGCAATAGCGCCAATGGCAGCGCCTCCAGCAGCCCCCTTAGCAGAACCCTTTACGGCCCCGCCCTTGGGCGTTGAGCCTGCAGCTTGCTTTGCAGCCTGCTCTTGAGCGGCTTTTTGTTCCTCAGCACTGGCTGCTGTGGGTGGCGGAGCCTGAGGATCCACTCCCGACTGCTGTTTCGCCGAACTGTAGCATTCAGTCTCGTCCTTGAGTTGCTGATCAGCATTCTGCTGATTCTTTGGGTACGCAAACATCCCTATGCTCTTGGCAGGGGACGATGTTGCGGCCCCGGGCGATGAAGTTTGTGCCATTCCTGACAAAGCTAGCGCTACAACGATTGCAAGTATCGAAGCGTTTTTCATTGGATTCTCGCCTTCCCACTGGTCTCGCTCCACAGCTAATACACGCCTTGTGTTTAACCACTCATCCCAGCATCGAATACTGGCAAAACCGACAGTTCACGACTGAACACCTCGGTGAGAAAACTCTAGACGTGACCGCCGTCAAACGGAGACTGCCTCAGCATCAGTTCTTAAATAGAAACATCAAGACGAGGCGGCATTTCCATTGCGCGCGGGCTTTGGGCAGAAGTTTGACTATCTGCGGTGGATGCTTTTAGAGGTCTCGATCAGGAGAGAATCTATATGAGTGCAACCCTTGCTGAACCGAGAACAGCACTCAAGAGCATTTCCGTTTGGCCCCAATACCCCTCTATTTATGAGATCAACACTTGGGTCTGGCTTTCGGATTTGAGCCAGAAGTACGGGATAAAAGTAGATCTGTTTTCGGTGCCTTCCGCCGAGTGGGATGCCATCGCCGCGCATGGCTTCGATGCGCTGTGGCTGATGGGAGTTTGGGAGCGAAGCCCGGTCGGCATTGCGATTGCCAATCAGAACAAAGGTTTGCTGGATGACTTTCGCCGCGCACTTCCCGACTTTCGCCCTCAGGACAACGTAGGCTCTCCCTACTGTGTGCGGCGCTACGCGGTCGACGCGCATCTTGGAGGCCCGGAAGGTCTGGCCGTAGCCCGCCGGGAGCTCTCGAAACGAGGCTTGAACCTGCTCCTGGATTTCGTGCCCAACCACGTTGCGCCCGATCATCCGTGGGTCACCGATCATCCTGAGTATTTCATCCGTGGCAATGCGAACCACATTGCAACTGACCCCTCGTCTCATATGACGGTCCGCGGGACGGTCTTCGCCTGTGGGCGAGACCCTTACTTTCCGGCCTGGCCAGATGTCCTGCAGTTGAATGCTTTCGAACCAGGACTTCGCCAGGCCGCGATCGAAACAATCGCTGGTATTGCCCGGCAGTGCGACGGCGTGCGCTGTGATATGGCAATGCTGTTTCTGAATGCGATTTTCGAGCGCACCTGGAATGGCCGGACGAGACCGCGTCCAGCGACGCAGTACTGGACCGAAGTAATTTCGACCACAAAAGCGGCATATCCGGGCTTTCTTTTCATTGCTGAGGCCTATTGGGAGTTGGAATGGGAACTCCAGCAGCAAGGCTTCGACTTCTGTTACGACAAAAAACTCTACGACCGCCTCGAACACAGCAATGCCGAAAGCATACGACTCCATCTCTGTGCTGATCTCGCATACCAGGGCAAGCTCTTGCGCTTCATCGAGAACCACGACGAGCCACGCGCCGCTGCAAGCTTTTCCCGCGCAAAGCAGCACGCGGTTGCTCTGACGACTGCCACACTTCCCGGCACAAAGTTATTCCATGAAGGGCAATTCGATGGACACAAGGTGAGACTGCCAGTGTTCCTTGGGAGGCGCCCCGCCGAGCACTTCGATCGGGAACTGTGTGGGTTCTACGACAAGCTCCTGCACGGCATTAATCGAGCGGCGTTTCACGACGGCAAGTGGGCCCTATGTGAGCGCACGGGGTGGCCCGACAACGAGACTTATCAGAATCTGGTGGCGTGGAGCTGGCTGTTAGGAGACGAGTTTTTTCTGATCGTTGTCAACCTCAGCGATTGCTCTTCGCAGGCTCGGGTTCGAGTGCCATGGGCGCTTACACCTCGCGAAACATGGCACATGGTAGACCAACTATCGGACTCGGTCTACGAACGGGACGGAGACGAGATGACGTCCCAGGGCCTTTACGTAGAACTCGGGCCTTGGAATTACCACTTCTTCCAGTGCCAGCGCACAAACAAGGCTGGTGCGCACCGTTCTTGAGACTAGCCAGCTGCGGGTGATGGGTGGGTGGTAGGAGTTTGAGGGTACTGGCCAGTGCATGCCACGGCCATCGTTCGTCGGTTGAGATAGACCTTGTATCCGACATGAAAATCAGACACACCATAGGAGAACAGAGATGAAGACGCCACCGAAATCAAATCTGAAGCCCCAGATTGCATACGTGGAAACTAACGAGCAACACAGACTGAATGCTGCCCGCGAGGACGGAACGCCTTGGAAAAAATGGGGGCCCTACCTCAGCGAACGGCAGTGGGGAACAGTTCGCGAAGACTACAGCCAGGACGGAAATGCGTGGGACTACTTCAGTCACGACCAGGCCCGTTCCCGTGCCTACCGCTGGGGAGAAGATGGTCTGGCCGGAATTTCCGACGACAAACAGCAGCTCTGCTTCGCGATCGCGCTTTGGAATGGGCGGGATCCAATCCTGAAGGAGCGTCTCTTCGGCCTGACGAATAGCGAAGGCAACCACGGTGAGGATGTCAAGGAATACTACTTCTATCTCGATAGCACACCCACGCACTCTTACATGAAGTACCTCTACAAGTACCCGCAGCGGGAGTTTCCCTATCGTGACCTGGTAGAGAAAAACCGCAGCCGCTCGCGAGAAGAACTCGAATACGAACTCCTCGACACTGGCGTTTTCGATGACGACCGTTATTTCGATGTATTCGTCGAGTACGCGAAAGCTGATACAGAAGATCTTCTAGTTCGAATCACAGTTCACAACCGCGGTCCCGAATCGGCAGAGCTGCATCTCCTCCCGACCCTCTGGTTTCGCAACACCTGGTCCTGGGAGCAAGAGGCTACCCGGCCTACGCTGCGTCAGGTGAAGGATGGAACGGTATTAGCGTCTCACCCCCAGCTTGGCGACCGAACCCTTCACTGCGACGGCTCCCCGCAGCTCCTGTTCACGGAAAATGAATCGAACGCAGATCGGCTTTGGGGACAGCCAAATGCAACGCAGTATGTGAAGGACGCATTTCACAACTACGTCATATCCGGCAACCAGAATGCTGTAGACCCCTCAAGAGCGGGCACGAAAACGGCTGCGTATTACCGCCTGGCAGTGCCCGCCGGGGGTAGCAAAGTCGTGCGGCTGCGGCTGAGCGCGCAACCAGCCGCGGATTCATTCAAAACATTTGACGAGATTTTTGCCTCTCGCCTCGCAGATGCCGATGAATTCTACGACCGAATCACTCCGGCTTCTCTAAGCGAGGACGAACGCCGCGTCCACCGGCAGGCGCTGGCCGGGATGCTGTGGAGCAAGCAGTATTACTATTTCGATCTGGACAAGTGGCTGGAGGAGCACAAGGCTCATCCCATGACGAGCAGTGCACAGGGCAATGCCCGGAATACCGAGTGGTTCCACATGCTAAATCGTGACATCATCTCGATGCCCGACAAGTGGGAGTACCCCTGGTACGCGGCATGGGACCTGGCTTTTCACACCATTGCCCTATCGCTAGTGGATTTCGATTTTGCCAAGGATCAGCTCCTGCTGATGCTGCGGAATCTGTATGCCCATCCCAACGGGCAGATTCCGGCTTATGAGTGGAACTTCAGTGATGTGAATCCGCCGGTGCATGCCTGGGCGACATTGTTCCTCTACAACGTTGAGAAAGAACTCGGCCGATCCGACCTGCGCTTCCTCGAGCAGTCGTTTCAGGGCCTTATGCAGAACTTCAACTGGTGGGTCAACCGGAAGGATCCGTCGGGCAAGAATGTTTTCGCGGGTGGTTTTCTCGGTCTGGACAATATTGGGGTGTTCGATCGCAGCGCTCAGCTGCCAACGGGCGGACACCTTGATCAAGCCGACGGCACCGCGTGGATGGCATTCTACTGCCAGAACATGCTGGAGATCGCGATGATTCTGACGGAATACGACTCCATGTACGAGGATATCGCCTTCCGCTTTCTGGAACATTTCGTATGGATCACGTATGCCATGGATCGAATTGGGGAGCACCACGACGAAATGTGGGACTCTCAAGACGGGTTCTTTTACGACCTGCTCCACTTGCCGAATGGCGACGCCATGCGCCTGAAAGTCCGATCCTTGGTGGGATTGCTGCCCATATGCGCATCGACTGTGCTGGAAGCATCTGGCATCCTGCAACGCCATCCCCGGATGATGGAACTGATCGAGTTGTTCAGGAAGCGTCATCCCGATCTGATGAAGCATATTGCTCCGGCGGATGGCACATTCAAGGGGTACGCTGACCGTCGGCTTCTGTCTGTCTGCAACAAGGAGAAAATCGAACGGATCCTGACTTACATGCTCGATGAGGACGAATTCTTCGGCCCCTATGGGATACGATCAGTTTCCCGCTACCACCTGGAACATCCGTTTGTATTCAATCTGAGTGGGCAGGAGTACAAAGTCCAATATTTGCCCGCAGAGTCGAACAACGGGATGTTCGGCGGCAATTCCAACTGGCGCGGTCCAGTTTGGATG
>Ga0207665_10002282_pt1 | contig 12952 bp, 10 predicted proteins | sample LARL112metaG_FD_184351 | JGI IMG/M metagenome (GOLD analysis project Ga0207665, IMG submission 184351) | Corn, switchgrass and miscanthus rhizosphere microbial communities from Kellogg Biological Station, Michigan, USA - LAR L11-2 metaG... | ecosystem: Host-associated > Plants > Roots >...
ACTCCCACGGGACGTGGGGCACCATCGGCACCGCGGTGGCGGCGGCCCGGCTGGGCGGGCTCGACGCGGCCTCCGTCCGGTCGGTGATCAACCTCGCCGCGAGCATGAGCCCGGCCAACACCTGGACCACCGCGCTCGAGGGCGTGACGATCCGCAACGCGTACCCGGGGCGCTCGGGCCTCGAGGGCATCCTCGCGGTCGACCTCCACCGCGCCGGATTCACCGGCCTGCCCGACGCGCCGAGCGACGTGTATGGCACGATCCTCGCCGACCGCTTCGAGCCCGAGCGCGCGCTGGACGGCCTCGGCGGCCCGCTGCGCATCCAGCAGAACTACTTCAAGCTGTACGCGTGCTGCCGCTACAACCACTTCGCGCTGGACGCGCTGCTCGCGCTCTCGCACGCCGGGGAGGTGCCGGCCGACGAGGTCGAGCGCGTGGTCGTCACCACGATCCCCTTCGGCCCGCGGATGGCGGGCGCCGCGCCGACCTCGATGCTGGGGGCCAAGTTCTCGATCCCGTACGCGGTGGCCGCCGCGCTGGTGCTGGGCCGCGCCGACGTGGCCGCGTTCGAGGAGCCGGCGCGTGACGACCCGCGCATCCGCGCCCTCGCGGGCCGCGTAGAGGTGCGGGTGGATCCGGAGATGTCGCCGCGGCGCGCCGACCAGCCGACCGCGCGGGTCGAGGTCGCGCTCCGGAACGGGCGCAGCTTCAGCGGGGTGACGAGCGTGGTCCGCGGGGACTTCGAGGATCCGGTGCCGCCCGAGGAGGTCGTGGAGAAGTTCGTCGCGCTCGCGTCGCGGGCGCTCGGCGCGGAGCGCGCCCGCGAAGTCGTGGAGCTCGCCCACCGCGCCGACGCGTTGAAGGACGTCCGCGAGCTGACCGCACGGCTCGCCCCGCCTTCGTAACCTAGTAGTCGCGGGGGTCGAGCAGGTCGCGGAGGCCGTCGCCGGCCAGGTTGAACGACAGCGTCAGCGAGAAGATCGCGAGGCCCGGCCACCAGGCCATCCACGGCGCGGTCTCGAGGAACTGCTGCGCGGTGTTGAGCATGGTGCCCCAGCTCGGCGTCGGCGGCTGCACCCCCAGGCCGAGGAAGGACAGGATGGCCTCGGCGATGATCGCGCCCGGGATCGAGACGGTCGCCTGCACGAGCAGGGCGCTCACGATGTTCGGCAGGATGTGCCGGAGGATCGTCCGCGGCCCGCCCGCCCCGAGCGCGCGCGCGGCCTGCACGTAGTCCTCCTCGCGCGTCGAGAGCACGAGCCCGCGGGTGAGCCGGATGTAGGTGGGGGTGGCCGCGAGGCCGATCGCGACGGTCGCGTTCGTGAGCGACGCGCCCATGATGGTCACCAGCCCGATCGCCAGGATCAGGAACGGGAAGGCGAGCCAGGCATCGGTCAGCCGCATGATGAGCTGGTCGATGACGCCGCCGCTCCAGTAGCCGGCCACGAGGCCGGCGGGCACCCCGATGGCGATGGCGAGCAGGATCGAGAACACGCCGGCCTGCATCGAGATGCGCGTGCCCCACACCACCCGCGAGAAGTTGTCGCGTCCGAGGTCGTCGGTGCCGAAGGGGTTCGCCGCGGTCGGCGCCTTGCGGATCTTGCCGTAGTCGGAGCGCTGCGGGTCCGACGTGGCGATCCACGGCGCTCCGACGGCGAGCCCCAGGAAGAAGAGCACGACCACCGCGCCCACCACCGCGGGCGGGCGCCGCCAGAGCCGGCGCCAGAGCCGCCCGGCCCGGTCAGCCGCCACCGGTGCCCCCTCCAATGCGGATGCGGGGATTCAGCAGGGAATAGGAGAGGTCGACCAGCAGGTTCACCAGCACGTAGGTGCTGGCGGTGATCAGCACCACGCCCTGCACGAGCGGGTAGTCGCGGGTGAACACCGACTCCACGATCAGCCGCCCGAAGCCGGGCACCACGAAGATCTGCTCGGTGACCACCGCGCCGCCCATGAGGGCGCCGGTCTGCAGCCCCAGGATCGTCACCACCGGGATCAGCCCGTTGCGGAAGGCGTGACGGAAGATGACCGCGCGGCCGGCCAGCCCCTTGCTCCACGCGGTGCGGATGTAGTCGGCGCTCAGGATCTCGATCATGCTGTTGCGGGTCTGCCGCATCAGCACCGCGGCGAGCCCGGCGCCCAGCACGAAGGCGGGCATCAGCATGCGCCGCAGGTTGGCCCCCAGGTCCTCCCACGGCGGCACGAAGCCGGAGGCGGGCAGCCAGTGCAGCCGCACCGACAGGAGCAGGATCAGCATGAGGCCGAGCCAGAAGCTCGGCACCGAGAGGCCGCAGAGCGAGGCCGCGTTGACGAGGAAGTCCCACACCGTGTTGCGCCGGACCGCGGAGAAGACCCCGGCCGGGATCGCGATGGCGAGCGCGATCAGGAGGGAGAGACCGGCCAGCTCCATGGTGATCGGCAGCTTGCGCGCCACCGTCCACACCACCGACTCCCGGGTGCGGATGGACTCGCCGAGATCACCCCGCAGGGCGAGCCCGAGCCAGCGGAGGTACTGCACCGGGATCGGCGCGTCGAGCCCGTACTTCTGCCGGATCTCGGCGAGCCCGGCCGCGTCCGCGTCGGTGCCGCCCATGACCCGGGCCGGGTCGCCGGGGATCATCCGGACCCCGGTGAAGACGATGAGGCTGATCACGAGCAGGGTCACGACCGAGATCGCGACCCGCCGGACCAGGAAGTCGAGCACCGGGCCCTGCTAGTTCCAGGACACTCCCTTGATCCGGATCAGCCCGTCGGGCACCGCGTGGTAGCCCTTCAGGTTCTTGGGGAACGCCACGATGTAGTTCAGGTGATAGATGTAGAGCACGTTGCGCCGGCCGCCGGTGATCTTGTCGATCGCCTCCCGGTAGAGCTTGGCGCGCTGGGCCTGGTCGCTGATCTCGCGCGCCTTGTTGAGCAGCGCGTCGATGGACTCGTCGCACACCAGCGTGGTGTTGAGGCTGCCCCCGCAGGTCTGGAACTGGTGGATGTTGCCGTCCGGGTCGACGCGGCCGCTCCAGCCGATGGCGAAGGCCTGGAGCTTGCCGTTGTCGTCGTCGGTGAGGGCGGAGGCGAACTCGCTCGGCCGCAAGGTGATGTTGAAGCCGGCCTCGCGGGCCATGCCCTGGATGACCTCGCCGAAGCGGCGCTGCTGCGGGTCGTTCACGATGGTGAGCTCGAAGGCGTAGCCGTTGGGGAGGCCGGCGGCGGCCAGGAGCTGCTTGGCCTTGGCCACGTCGCGGCCGGGGCACTTGCGGCTCTTGTCGTAGAACGGGCTCACCGGGGCGATCGGGGTGCAGCCGGGCGTGTACTGCCCGTCCCACGCCACCTGGTTGATGGCCTCGCGGTCGAGACTCAGGTCGAAGGCCTCGCGCACGCGCGGATCGTTGGCGAGCGGGGTGCCCAGGTCGCCGGGCGGCTGGGTCTTGCCGGTCTTGTTCCGCTGGTTGATGGTGATGCCGGTGTAGCCGAGACCGGTGACGCTCGCCACCTCGAAGCGCCCCTCCTTCTTGAGGTTCAGCGAGTCGGTGGGGGCCACCAGGTGCATGACGTCGATGTCGCCCGAGCGCAGGTTGGCGAGGCGCACGTTGTCGTCGGGGATGATGCGGAACACGATGCGGTCGAAGTGGGCCTGCCCGGGATCGAAGTAGTGGGTCGACTTCTCGAGCACGATGCGGTCCTGCGGCACGCGCTCCACGAAGGACCACGGGCCCACGCACACCGGGGCGGTGGCGAACTTGTCGCCGAGCTTGTTGACCGCGGCGGGGGAGACCGGCATCCCGGACCGGTCGGCGAGGGTGGCCACCAGCGGGGAGAAGGGGCTCTTCAGCCGGAGCCGGATCGTGAGCGGATCCACCACCTCGACCGCGGTCACCGGATCCAGCTCGCTGCGCCGGTTCGAGCCCTTCATCTCGCGGTGCCGGTCGAGGGAGAACTTCACCGCCTCCGCGTTCATCGGGGTCCCGTCGTTGAACTTCACCCCGCTCCGGAGCTTGATGGTCACCGTCTTGCCGCCGTCGGAGATGGTGGGCAGCGCGGCGGCGAGCTGGGGCGAGAGACGGAGGGTCTCGTCGATCTCGAAGAGCTTCTCGCACATGTGGGCGAAGATGATCCGCCCCACGTAGGTGCGCGACAAGGTCGGGTCGAGGAGATCGGGGTCCTGGTTGAGCGCGACCACGAGGGTCTTCTTCTGGGCCAGGGCGGGCCCCGCCGTCAGGGCCAGGATCGCCAGGCCGAGCGCGACCCACGTTCCACGGTACGTCCTCCGCATGGTCTTCTCCTTTTCTGAACCCGGGTAACCAGCCGGGATGGCTCGCGGTTCCCGATGGTATGCTGCCGCCATGAGCGAGCACAAGTTCCAGCAGGCAGAGCTGGCCGACCTCCTGGGCGTGATCGAGCGGCTGGCGGGCGAGCTATCGCTGGCCGAGGAGCCGGCGCGCTTCGCGGCGGCTCTCGAGGACGGCGCGCCCCCCGCCGGCGCCCCGCCCGGCTCCGTCACTCCCGGCTAGACCGGCTCGTGCCCGACGTCTCGAGCCTGACCGCGGTCGCGGCCGCGATCCGCCACGGCAAGCTCTCCGCGGTGGAGGCCACCCACCACTGCCTCGAGCGCATCGCACGCTTCGACGGGCGCCTGCGCGCCTTCATCACGGTGGACGCCGAGCGCGCGCTGGCCGCCGCGCGCGGCCTCGACGACGACGCGGCCCGCGGGCGGTGGCGGGGACCGCTCCACGGCGTGCCGCTCGCATTCAAGGATCTCTGCGTCGTCCCCGGCCTGCCCACCTCCTGCGGCACGCGCACCGCCGACTACTTCACCGCGGAGCGGGAGTGCACCGCGGTGACCCGGCTGCGCGCCGCGGGGGCGGTGAGCCTCGGCAAGCTCAACATGACCGAGCTGGCCATGGGCGCGCTCGGCGACAACCCGCATCACGGGCACGCGCGCAACCCGTGGACGGGCGAGCACTGCAGCGGCGGCTCGTCGAGCGGCTCGGGCGTCGCGGTGGCGGCCGGGCTCGCGCTCGGCGCCATCGGCACCGACACCGGCGGCTCCATCCGCCTGCCCGCGGCCTGCTGCGGCATCACCGGCCTCAAGCCGACCTACGGCCGGGTGAGCCGCGCCGGGGCGATGGCGCTCTCCTGGTCGAACGATCACCTCGGGCCGATGGCCCGCACCGCACGCGACTGCGCGCTCATGCTCCAGGCCATGGCCGGAGCGGATCCCCTCGATCCCACCGCGAGCGCCCATCCGGTGCCGGATTACCTCGCGGATCTCGACGCGCCGGTGCGAGGGCTCCGGGTCGGGGTGCCGCAGAACTTCTTCTTCCAGGGGCTCGACCCGGAGATGGAGCGCGGGGTCCGCGACGCGGCCGCGCTCCTCGCCACGCTCGGGGCGCGCGTCGCGGAGATCCGGCTGCCGGATCCGCAGGTGCTGAACGACGTGACCGGCCTGATCTCCCGCAGCGAGTCGAGCGCCCTGCACGGCGGGCTCCTCCGCGACCGGCCGCAGGAGCTCGGCGCCTTCACCCGCGCCCGGCTGGAGCTGGGTCTGGCCGTGCCCGCCTTCGACTACCTGCAGGCCCTGCGCCTGCGCGCCCGTCTGGCCCGCGGCTTCACCCGCGACGTGTGGAGCGAGGTCGACGTGCTCGCGGTGCCGGTGATCCCCGAGCCCGCGCCCCCTCTCCGGACGGCCACCGAGGGCCCGCTCGAGGACATCGTCGCCCGACAGGGGCGCTTCTCGCGGCTCACGCGCCCGTTCAACGGGCTCGGCCTCCCCGCGCTCAGCCTGCCCTGCGGCGTCTCCGCCGCGGGCCTGCCGCTCGCCTTCCAGCTGGTGGGCCGCCCGTTCGACGAGGCCACCGTGCTGCGGGTGGGCCACGCCTACCAGCGCGCCACCGACTGGCACACGCGGGAGCCCGATCTCGGCTGAGCTCGGTGCGGCCCGTCGGCCGCTCGGCCGGGCCCTCTACCCGCCGAGCGTCAGCTGGAGGCGATAGAGCCCGGGGGTCGTGCCGTCCGCGGCGCCGTGTCGCGCGAGGGTCTCGGGGCCGAGCAGGTCGCGGCAGGTCGCCTCGACCGCGTCGGGGTCGATGCCCTCCACGAGCACCACCCAGCGTACGAGCGCGTCGGGGGTCGCGAGGAGCTTCTTCTCGTCGCTCCTGGCCGCGGTGCTGACCCCCGCGTCACCCTCGAGGAGGTGGCCGGCCACGATCCCCACGTGCTCGATCGCGCCGGGCAGCGCGGTCGTGGTGAGCCAGGAGCGTAGCTCCTCCTCGTGCCCGGGCCGCGGGCCGAGCTGGAGGGTGGCGACCACGCCCCCGATGGCGGAGCCCCACGTGGCCACCACGCGGCACGCGGTGCGGATGTTGTTGCGCACCAGGGGCATGCTCCGCCGCGTCCACGGGGTCGGATCGGCCAGGCGCGCGAGGTAGCCGGGGCTCTGCAGGGTGTCGAGCGACTCGGTCTCGTAGAAGTAGAAGTAGCGCGGCGGAGCGCCCAGGGTCGTGTAGCGCCGCGCCCGCCGGAAGCCGGGCACCGCGAGCCGCTCCGGGATGTGCTCGCGCAGGTGCCATTGATCGAACTCGCCGTCCCCTCCGGGCGCGACGTCGTGCCAGAACGCGAGGACGCCTTCTCCCGCCATCGTCATGCCGCCGACGGTAGCGGCGGCGGTGGCGGACGTCAAGCGGGAGACGGCGTCCGGGTACGCTACACTCTCCTTGATGGCCGAATCGACCGAGACGGCTCCCGCCGCCCCGACCGCCCCTGCGCCCGCCCCCGCGCCCGGCCGATTCGCCCGCGCCCTCCTGGGCGGCGTGCGGCTCGCCTACGTCCCGGTGCTGGTGACCTACTTCTGCTACGGGGCGAGCGGGATCACCGCCATCGCGCTCCTCTACTTCCAGAAGGACGCGCTCGGCCTCACCCCCGCGGAGGCCGCCGGCATCGCGTTCTGGGTCGCGCTGCCGTGGAGCACGAAGATGGTGGCGGGGGTCGCCTCCGACGTGCATCCCATCCTCGGCAGCCACCGCTTCGCCTACCTGCTGCTCGGCGCGCTGCTCAGCTTCGGAGGCTACGCGTGGCTCGCCACCACCGCGTCGACCAAGGGCGCCTACCTGGCCGCGATGGTCATCATCGCGGTGGGCTTCATGGTGCAGGACGTGGTGGCCGACGCGCTCAGCGTGGAGGTGGCCCGCTCGGACGAGGAGATGAAGCAGATCCAGGCCCTCGGCCGTATGGCCCTGCTCGCCGGCACCATCTGCGTGGGCTACCTGAGCGGCTGGCTCGCCGGCGCGGTCGGCGCGCGCACCGTCTTCGCGATCGCGCTGGTCTTCCCGCTGCTCGTGATGGCGGCGGCGTGGCTCATCCCCCGGGACACGCGCCCGCCCGTCACCGGGGACGCGGCCAATCCGCTCGGGGCGGGCAACGCGCGCCTGGTGGTGCTGGGTGGGCTCGCCTACGCCGCCCTCGGGGTGGCGCTGGAGGCGCTCTCGGTGCCGTTCGGCCAGGAGATCATCCTGGTGGTTTCGGGCACGATCATCGTGCTGCTGCTCCGCCGCGTCGGCATCTCGCGCGGCGTCGCGGTCGCCGCGTTCGCGATCTTCTGCTTCCGCGCGGTGCCCGGCGCGGGGCAGGGGTTCAACTACTGGGCGATCGACGGTCTGGGGTTCGACCAGGAGTTCCTGGGCGTCCTCGCCCAGGTGAGCTCGGTGCTGAGCCTGGTCGGCCTCATCGTGTTCCGCAAGCCGATCACCCATCGCCCGGTGAGCTACACCCTGTTCTGGGTCACCATCGCGGGGGCGGTGCTCTATCTCCCGACCATCGGGCTCTTCTACGGGGTCTACGAGTGGTTCGGCATGAGCCCGCGCACCTTCGCGTTCGTCGATACCACGATCTCGGCGCCGCTCGGCCAGCTCAGCATGGTGCCGATGCTGGCCCTCATCGCCCGCACCGCCCCGCGCGGGGCGGAGGCCACCATGTTCGCGATCATGGCCTCGCTCATGAACCTGGCCCTCTCCGCGAGCGAGCTCGGCACCCGCTATCTCAACCAGATCTTCGGCGTCAGCCAGCACGACTACTCGGGGCTCGGGCGGCTGCTCATCGCGGTGGGCGTGATCGGGCTGCTCCCGCTCCTCGCCCTGCCGCTCCTGCGTCGCGAGGAGGCGGCCGCCGCCGGCCCCGCGCCGCCCGGCCCGGCTTGACCCTCGGAGGGCGCGTGATAGTGTGTCCCCCGTCATGGCGCTGACCGCCCCCACCCGCACGCGCTGGGCCGTGCCCCTCCGGGTATTCGAGCGCGACGAGCGCCTGTTCGCGGTTCTGCTCGCGATCGTGATGGTGGGCGGCCTCACCGCGCTCGGCCTCGTGCCCCTGCGTCCCCGCCACCGGGTCGACGTCTACGCGCTCGTGATCTGGTTCGGGCTCTACAAGGCGGGCATCCTCGCCCTGGTGACCGTGAACCCGCGCGCCACGCGGCGGATCTTCACCACCGCGCTCTGCGTCGACCTCGCGCTCGTCTTCCTGCTGCTCTACCTCACCGGCGGCGGCGACAGCCCGTTCGTGAACCTGTTCTTCCCGCTGGTGGCGGTCAACGCCTACTACTTCGGGCGCTGGGTCGGGCTGCTCCTCACCCTGGTGGCCGGCATGCTCTACTGGACCGCGGCGTTGATGGCCCCGCCGGACGTGGCGTGGACCGCGGTGGCCATCGTCATGGGGCAGCTCGGGCTGCCCGCCTTCGCCCTCGGCCACGTGGCGGATCGCGAGCGGCGCGCCCGCGTCGAGGTCGAGCGCCTGAACGCGGAGGTCACCGGGACGCTCACGCGCCTGCAGGCAGCCCAGGAAAATCTGGTGGAGGCGGAGCGCATGGCCACCGTGGGCCGGCTCTCGCTCAAGGTGGCCCACGAGGTGCGCAACCCCATCGCGGCCATCCAGCTGAACGCGGAGCTGCTGGGCGACATGGTGCAGGGGCGGGTGAGCGAGGACGGGACGGAGGCCACCGCGCTGGTCGGCGCCATCCGCGACCAGGTCGCGGCCCTCGACGCGCTCACCGAGGAGTACCTCGCCTTCGCGCGATTCCCGCGCCCCCAGTTCGAGGAGGACTCGGTCAACGACATGGTGACCGCGGTGGCGGAGTTCGTGCGCCCGCTCGCCGCCCGCCAGGGCATCGCGGTGAAGGTGGCCACCGACGCCGCCGTGCCTTCGATGGAGTTCGACCGCACCCTGCTGCGCCAGGCGGTCCTGAACTTGTTGAAGAACGGGATCGAGGCGGTGGCGCAGGGCGGCACGCTCACCCTCACCACCGCCTGCGTGGACGAGACGGTGGAGATCACGGTCTCCGACAGCGGGGCCGGGATCCCTCCCGAGGTCGGCCGGCGTCTCTTCGAGCAGTTCTTCACCACCAAGCCGCAGGGGACCGGACTCGGCCTCTCGATCTCGCGCCAGATCGTGGAGGAGCACGGCGGCAAGATCCGCTGGAGCAGCGCGCCCGGCGTGGGCGCCACCTTCACGATGGCCCTGCCGATCCGGAAGCTCGAGCATGCCTGAGCCCGTCCCGTCACTCGCGACGCTGCTGGTGGCCGACGACGACCCCGCGGTGCGCCAGAGCCTCGAGCGCGCGCTCACCCGCGAGGGCTACGCGGTGGTGCTGGCCCCGGACGGGCAGGCCGCGCTCGAGCGGCTGCAGGCCGGCGGGGTGGACCTGGTCCTCTCCGACCTCAAGATGCCCGGCCTCACCGGGCTCGAGCTCTTGCGCGAGGCCAAGGCGGTGGCGCCCGACGTCGACGTGATCCTGCTCACCGCCTTCGGCACGGTGGAGGAGGCGGTGCGGGCGATGAAGGACGGCGCCACCGACTTCCTCACCAAGCCCTTCCAGCGGGCCCAGCTCACCAAGGTGGTGCGCCAGGCGCTCGAGCGCCGCGACCTGATCGCCCAGAACCGCGCCCTGCAGAAGCGCCTCGACGATCTCCTTCGCCAGGGCAACATGATCGGCACCAGCCCGGTCTGGCGGCGACTGATGACGCTGGTGCAGCAGGTGGCCGACAGCTCGGCCACCGTGCTGATCCAGGGCGAGAGCGGAGCCGGCAAGGAGCTGGTGGCCCGCGCCGTCCACGACCGCTCCAGCCGCCGCACCGGCCCGTTCATCGCGGTGAACTGCGCGGCGCTGCCCGAGACCCTGCTCGAGTCCGAGCTCTTCGGTTACGAGAAGGGCGCGTTCACCGGCGCGGCGGGCCGGAAGGAGGGGCGATTCGAGCTGGCCGACGGCGGCACCCTCTTCCTCGACGAGATCGCCGACCTGTCCCCCGTGACCCAGCCCAAGATCCTGCGCGTGCTGCAGGAGGGCGAGTTCGAGCGAGTGGGTGGCACCAAGTCGCTGCGGGTGGACGTGCGTATCGTGACCGCCACCAACCAGGACCTTGCCACCCTGGTGCGGGACAAGCGCTTCCGTGAGGACCTCTTCTACCGTCTGAACGTCATCACCATCAAGGTGCCCCCGCTCCGGGAGCACCACGAGGACATTCCCGTTCTCGCCCAGCACTTCCTCCGCGTCTACGCGGCCAAGAACAACCGGGCCCTCGACGGCTTCAGCGACGAGGCGCTCGGCTGCCTCGAGGCCTACTCGTGGCCGGGCAACGTGCGCGAGCTGGAGAACGTGGTGGAGCGCGCGGTGGTCCTGGCCCGCGGCCTCCGCGTCGACGCGTCCGATTTGCCGGACGCGGTGCGCGAGCGGCCGGTCATGCTGCTCCGCGGCGGTCCGGCCGCGCCGCCGGAGGGCGCGGCGGCGGGGGCGGTGCCGGACGGGGTGTTCCAGGTCCGGGTGGGCACCCCGCTCGCCGAGGTGGAGGCGCGGCTGCTGGAGGAAACGCTCCGCCTCAACCACGGCAACAAGACCCTCACCGCCAAGATGCTCGGCATCGATCCCAAGACCGTCTTCCGCAAGCTGAAGCAGGGCGAGGCCGACGATCCCGCTCCGGGCGAGACACCCGCGCCCCGCTGATCCCGCGTTGGCCTTCGAGACCCTTCGCTTCGAGGTCGCCGACGGCGTCGGCACCGTCACGCTGCATCGGCCCGACAAGCTCAACGCGCTGAACGCGGTCATGCTCGAGGAGCTGCTCGCGGTCCTCGATCAGGCCGACGCCGACGACGCGGTGCGCGCGCTGATCGTGACCGGCGCCGGGCGCGCGTTCTGCGCGGGCGCCGATCTCTCGGGCGGGGCCCGCACCTTCGATCGGGTGGCCCGCGGCGACGCGCCGGGGACGCACGAGGACGGGGGCGGGCGCGTCACCCTCCGCATCTTCGACATGAGGAAGCCGCTGATCGCGGCGATCAACGGCCCCGCGGTCGGCTTCGGCATCACGATGACGCTGCCGATGGACATCCGCATCGCGTCGACCGCCGCCCGCATCGGCTTCGTGTTCGCCCGGCGCGGGGTGGTGCCGGAGGCGTGCAGCACGTGGTTCCTGCCGCGCCTGGTCGGGCCGAGCCAGGCCGCGGAGTGGGTCTATACCGGCCGGGTGTTCCCGGCCGAGGAGGCGCTCGCGGGCCGGCTGGTGAGCCGCGTCGTCCCGCCCGAGCAGCTCCTGCCGGTCGCGCGCGAGCTGGCCCGCGAGATCGCGCAGAACACCTCCGCGATCTCGGTGGCTCTGTCGCGCCAGCTCATGTGGCGGCTGCTCGGGGCGGACCACCCGATGGAGGCCCACCGGCTGGACTCGCGCTGCATGGACTGGACGGGGCGCTCGGCCGACGCGCGCGAAGGAGTGGCCGCGTTCCTCGAGAAGCGCCCGGCCCGCTTCACCCTGCGCCCGAGCGCGGACATGCCGCCCTTCTATCCGTGGTGGCGCGAGCGTCCCTTCGAGCCCTGAGCCGCCGCCCCGGGTGAGCGAGGATCGGTTCGCGGGCACGGCTCTCCTGTGCCTCGTGGTCTTCGCGAGCACGGTCTGCATCGGCGCCTTCGGCCCGCTCCTGCCCGAGATCGCCCGCGCCCAGGGCCTGCCCGACTGGCAGCTCGGCGTGCTCGCGGGCTCGTTCGGGCTGGCGCGCATGGCCGCCGATCTGCCGGTGGGCGCGCTCGCGACGCACCGGCTCGCGATCACCCTGACCCTCGCGCCGGTGACCCTGCTCGCCGGCACGCTGGTGCTCGCCACCGCGGGACCGCTGCCGGTCCTGGTGCTGGGGCGGATCCTCACCGGGCTCGCTCACACCCTGGTGATGGTCGGCAGCCTCACCGCGGTGCTCCAGGATCAGCCCGGCCCGCGCGCCTCGTTCCGCCTCAACACCCTCGAGTTCGCGGGCATGCTGGGCGTGCTCGGCGGCCTGGTGGTGGTGGGCTCGCTGCCCGAGCGCTGGCGATGGAACGTCACGCTGCTGGCCGCCACCACCCCGGTGCTGGTGGCGCTCGCCGCCGCGCTCGCACTGCGCCGCCACCTCGCGGCCCGCCGCGACCCGGCGGCGCCCGCGGCGGGCCCGCCGGCCGCGAGCCCGCCCGCCTCCGGGGGCGGCGCGCCGCCGCCGATCGTGCGCGTGATGTTCGCGCTCGGCGTGATCATGGCGCTCGCCTGGTCGGCGGTGAGCCAGTTCGTGATCCCGCTCCGGGGCACGCGTGAGTTCGGGCTCGAGCGCGCGGGCATCTCCGGGCTGCTCTCCCTCGCCCAGCTCGTGGACCTAGCGGTGCTGCTGCCGGTGGGCTGGCTCGCCGACCGGATCGGCCGGCCGCCGGTGCTGGTGGGAGTGGCGGCGATCCTGGGGGTCGGGCTCTTCGCGGTGGGGCTGGGCTCGCTGCCGGTGCTGGGGCTGGGCTGCGCGCTCTTCGGACTCGGGATGGCTGCCGCCCTACGGATCAACGGCACGAACGTCGTCAACGCCTTCTTCTATCCCGGCACGGACGGCGTGCTCTCGATGCTGATCGTCTACTTCGTGATTCAGATAGGCGCCTTCATGTTTCTGCACCTGGAGAATCGCGAGCCGGCCGTTGCGG
>Ga0207665_10002283_pt1 | contig 12951 bp, 9 predicted proteins | sample LARL112metaG_FD_184351 | JGI IMG/M metagenome (GOLD analysis project Ga0207665, IMG submission 184351) | Corn, switchgrass and miscanthus rhizosphere microbial communities from Kellogg Biological Station, Michigan, USA - LAR L11-2 metaG... | ecosystem: Host-associated > Plants > Roots >...
CCAGGACGCTGGCGCGCAGCTCGGTCAGCCTGGCCGCGGTCGCTTCGGCGAAGTCCGATCCGGCGGCGTCGGCCAGTGGCCGACCCCGCCAGGCGAGCAGCGCGTCCCGCAGGACCCGCGCGGCCTGCCCCGCGTCGCCGTCGGCTAGCGCACGGCGGCCCTGCGCGGCCAGTTCCTCGAAGGCCATCACGTCGACCGCTTGCGACGGCACGGCCAGGCGGTACCCGGCGGGGTGCGACTCGATCACCTCGCCCGCCCCGGCCTGGCGCAGTTCGGCCCGCAGCCGGGAAACCAGGGTTTGCAGGGCGTTGCCGGGATTTCCGGGCGGATCGTCGGGCCAGAGTTCCCCGGCCAGCGAGGCCACCGGGACGACACGCCCGGCGTTCAGCGCGAGCAAAGTAAGCAAGACCCGCAACTGGCGGCCGCCGACGTGGACTGGGCGCCCCGTCTCGTCCCGCACCTGAAGCGGGCCCAGTAGCCCGATACCCAGTGCGTTCGGCATCTGCCCTCGCTGCTCGCCCGTGTTCTGGCCTACTCCCCCGGATCATTCAACGCGCCGCATCACCCTACGCTTCCTAGTGATGCAGGTTCTAATATCAACCGTCGGCAGGAATGAGGCGAGAAGGTGACGGCAGTCCGGGACCGGACCCGCCACGCCGGGCGCCCGCTTCGCGCGCGGGCCGCGGGCGCGGCGTTGCGGGCTGCCCTGACCCTGGTTGCCCTGACCCTGGTTGCCCTGACCCTGGCCGGCTGCGGCACCGCCGGATACGGCGCGCCGGTGGCGCCGCGCCCCATGCCGGTCAGCAGTGCGGCGTTCGTCTCGGGTATCCTGGCGCAGCGCTATACCTGTCACGGCGAGAAATTGAACCCACCGCTTAACTGGTCGGGCGCGCCGGAGGGCACCAAGAGCCTCGCGCTTATTGTCGATGACTCCTCGGCACCGATCACGCCGACCATTTACTGGCTTGTTTTCGACATCAATCCCGGGGCGACCGACATCCAGGAAGGCGCACTGCCCACCGGCGCGCGCCAGGCGCTGAACAGCGCAGGTACGGCCGCGTACGACGCCCCTTGCCCGCGCGGCCGCCCGCACTCGTACCGCTTTACCGTTTATGCCTTGAACACCACGCTGAAGCTGCCCAACGGAGCGCCGCTGCAGGCCGTATGGACCGCGATCGCGGCGGCCACAATCGGACGCGGACGAATAGTGGTAACCGGAAACCCGTGATCATTCAGATACGCCTCGTAATCAGCAATTTCCGGAACTTTTTCAATCCTGTGACAGGCTCCCCGCGGGTAAGCAACAATCGATGATCAAGCGGGTTTACGGCGCTCGCGACAACGAGGGAAGGTTCGCGTCATGGCCGCGTGTGCCTAGCGAGCGCCGTCCACCAGGCCCGGGCATTGTGGATGGAGACCATGTTTCTGGTCGCGGGACTGGCCGTTGCCGGGCTTGTCGGCATCGCGGCAGCCTTTTACTTCAGCATCCGCTCAGGCAACCGGCGCGACAAGCGCCTTCGGTCCGCCGGAGCAGGCCGCGCCGGGGCCGCCGCCCGGCGTCCGGGAGGCCGGTCCAGCACCGCCAGACCCGACCTGACCAGACCCGACCTGAACGGCCATCCCCGCCGCGCCGCCAACGGCTCCGGGCCGGTCACCACGTTCAGGCCCGCTGCCTCGCCGAAGACTTACCGCCCCAAGGCCGACACCGGCCCCGATCCCGTCGCCAATTTCGACCAGATGCCCGCCGGTGACCGCCGGACTACTGCGGGCGCGGCGGTGACGCGCGGCGGGAGCCGTCGACCCGGCACCCGGGCCGCGGCGCCGGTCGCGGCCGGGCGAGCCGACGACCGGCAGGCGCCGTCCGACGACCCGTGGCCGGGCGATGCCGAGCCCGCCAGTTCCTGGCCGGACGACTCATGGCCGGACGACCCGATACCCGGTGACGCGACCGCCACCGACCCGAAGCTGGGCACGGCCGCGCGCGGGGCGAGTGAGACCCGGCCGACGGCCAGGATGGCCAAGCCGCGCCGCCGCGTGGGCTTCCGCAAGGGAGCCGACCTCGATGAGGAACTGTGGCCGGCGGAGTCGTTCGGCGGCGTCAGCGACGAGCAGTTCTGGGACGACCTAGCCTCGGACAAGCCGCTCGCCACGACCGCGCGTACCGCTCAGCAGGACCCGCCGAGCAAGAACCGGCTGTCCGCTCCCGCGCCAGGCAGCGGGCTCATCGCCGGGGCCACCGCTGGGCTCGACACCGGGCCGGCCACGGACCCGCAGGCCGTCCAGGCCCAGGCCGACCACAGGAAGCGCGATGAGCGGGGTCCCGGCGGGGGCCGGCGGGGCACGTATCCGGCCCCGCGGACCGCGCCCGACCCGGCGGCCGAACGGACGGCGATACAGCCCGCCTATGCTGCCACGCAACCCGCCTACTCGGCCGCGCAGCCCGCCCACTCGGCCGCGCAGCCCGCCCACTCGGCCGCGCAGCCCGCCCACTCGGCCGCGCAGCCCGCCCACTCGGCGACGCAGCCGGTCCAGAGTATGAAGCCGCCGCTCCCGGGAGGGACTCAGCCGGTCCGCGCGGCCGCCGCCCAGCCTCGCGCGGCCAGCACCCAGGCCCGCGCGGCTGCCGCCCAGCCCCGCGCGGCCGCTGCCCAGCCGACTGAGACGCGTCGGCGACGGCCTAGCAGCGCCGAGGAAGACCCGCTGACCAGCGCGGCCTTTTCGCTGCGGCCCAGCGGGCCGGTTGACGGCCGGTCATCCACGCGAGCCAGGAACGGCTCAGCGGACCGGTACGACACGAGTTCTCGTGGCGGCACGTCCCCGTACCCGCTCGCGGCGCCCACCTACAGCGACTCGTCCTCGGTGACTCAGACGATGAGTACCCCGTCGTACGGCCAGGACTACGGCTACGGGAACGGGAGTCCGCCGGCACCGTCGGCACCGTCGGCCCCGGCGAGCGAACCGCGACGGCATAACGGCACCGGGAGCCACTCCCGGCCGGAGGGCGCGGGCGAGGGCACCAGGCCGGTGCGGCAGCCGTACCCGCGGGACAGCCACCGGGCCGCCGGCAATCAGGGAGCAGCGGGCTATCCAGGCAACGTTAGTTACCCGGGAAATGGCTATCCAGCGAACGGGTATCAGGGCAGCGGGCACCGCGCCAACGGCCACCGCGCCCCTTACGACCCGCGCGACGACTACCGGCCGTTAACGCGCCAGCAATGACCTGACGCACACTGGGGTCATGCCCGAGGGAGACGTCGTCTGGTACACCGCCCGCCGCCTGCACGAGGCGCTGGCGGAAAGGGTGCTGACCCGCAGCGACTTCCGTGTCCCCCGGTTGGCCACTGCTGACCTGTCCGGCGACGTCGTGACCGAGACCGTCTCGCGCGGAAAGCACCTGCTGACCAGGACCAAGAGCGGCCTTACGGTTCACACCCACCTGAAGATGGACGGCAGCTGGAGGGTCCGGCCCGCGGCCGAGCGGCTCCGCGACAGCCACCGGATCAGGCTGTTGCTGGCCAACGAGGAGTGGCAAGCCGTCGGGTACCAGCTAGGTGTAGTCGAGCTGATCCGCACCAGCGAGGAGCCGCGGGTCATCGGGCACCTGGGACCCGACCTGCTCGGCCCGGACTGGGACCGCGACGAGGCGGTGCGGCGGCTCAGCGCCGAACCGGACCGGCCCATCGGGGAGGCCCTGCTCGATCAAAAGAACCTGGCCGGCATCGGCAACGTGTACAAGGCCGAGGTGCTGTTCCTGCGCGGCCTCAGCCCATGGCAGCCGACGGGCAGCGTGCCCGACCTCGGCGCGCTGGCCGGCCTGGCCCGGCGGTTGCTCGAGGCGAACAAGGAGCGGTTCGGCCACATCACCACCGGCAGCATGCGACGGGGCGAGGAGCACTGGGTCTACGGCCGACGCGGCAAGCCGTGCCGCCGGTGCGGGACGCCGGTCCGTTCGGCCGGACAGGACGACCGGGTCACCTTCTGGTGCCCGTCCTGCCAACCCGGCTGAACCGCCGACGGCCGGTCCGGGGGACGCCCAGCCCGGGCCAGGCCCGCGCACAGTAGCAGCCCGGCGCCTGTGCTGACCGCCGCTAGCGCCATGACCGCCGGGCCCGCCCCCACACCCGCGGCGGCCGCCGCCGTCAGCGCGGCGGCGATGCCCGCCATCCCGTTCTGCCCGGCGGAGCCCAGCGCGCTAATCCGGCCGCGAAGGGCGTCCGGGATGGCCTGCTGGACCATGGTGCCCGCGATCACCTGGGTCGCGGCCAGGCACCACGATCCGCCGGCGAGCAGGATGAAGGCGACGATGAAAGACGGCCTGGCGGCGAAGGCCGCAAGAGCGGCCCCGGCCACGGCGAACGCCGCTGCTAGGACCGGGATGCGCCGCCCGGCCGGAGGGAACATCGACAGGCCGAGGCCGGCCAGCACGGCGCCGATGCCCGGCGCGATCCTGAGCAGGCCGTAACCAGCCGATCCGGTATGCCAGCTCCGGCTGGCGAAGACCGGGAGCAGCGTCTCTACGCCCAGCACGGCGGCCATGGCCACCAGCAGGATGCCCTGCAGCCACAGCACCGGCCGGTGGCTCCTGAGGTAGGCGACGCCAGCGCCGAGCCCGCTCAGCCGGTCCGCAGTCGCCGGCAGCCGAGCGACGCGGCCCAGCGTGCTGACCGCAGCCAGGGCGGCTAGCGTGCACCCCCCGTTGACCGCGAAGACCAGGCCGGGGCCGTTGGCGGTCAGCAGCGCCCCGGCCAGGGCCGGACCCACCATGGCTGACGAGCTCCAGGTGCTGCTGGACAGGGCCAGCGCGCTGAGCAGTGCGCTCGGCGGCACGACGTTCGGGATGAGGGCGCTCTGGGCCGGGATACCGACCGCCAGGCGGCACGCGTCGGCGCTCGCCGCGAGGTAGAGCATCCAGGGGCGCAGGTTTCCTGTTCCGGCCAGCGCGGCCAGGCCGAAGGACTGCGCCGCCTCGGCCGCCAGGGTGGCTTTGACCAGGGCGACCCGGCTGAACCGGTCGGCGAGAATCCCGGTGAACAACGGTAGTACCGCGATCGGCAGGGAGAAGCACAGGCCCTGCAGGCCCAGGGCCTGCGCGGAATGGGTTAGCCGGTACAGCACCCACGCCGCGGCCGTGTTGTTCATCTGGGTGCCGACCTGGGATACGACCTGGCCGGAGAGCAGGCGGGCGAACGGCGGGCATGCCAGCGCACCCAGCCGAGACGGGCGGGCCGGGAGCCGTTCGGCGGGTTCGGCCACGCGGATGGCTCAGCTCTGCTCCGCGGGCGGGGCGCTGACCGTGGCGGGCGCAGCGCCGGCCTCGGCCAGCGGGCTCGCGACACCCAGGAGCGCGGTGCACTCCGCGTGCCAGGCGAGTTCGGCAGCGATGCGGATCTCGGCTCGGCGGAACGACGCGGCCTGCAGCGGCGACACCGACGGAAGCAGGTACCCCTTAGCCTCACCCTCGGCCCGCTCCACCGCCAGTTCGGCCGCCCGGCCGCGTAGCGCCTGCTGCCGCCGGGCCAGCAGGGCCGCCAGCTCGGCGGGATCATCGGTCCCGGCGAAGACGAGCACGACGCTGAGCGGATCCGGGCCCGCGTCGAGCTGGCTCACTGCCTGCTGGCGAAGCACGGAGAGCTCGCGCCGCCCTTCGCCGGTAAGACCGTACACGGTCCGCTCGGGCCTGCGCCCCACCCGTTCGGTCCGGACCGCCTTGATCAGCCCTTCGGACTCCAGCCCACGCAGCTCCCGGTGCAGCGACCGGACCGCGATGCCCGCCCACCGGTCGGCCTCGGCCAGTTCGGCGTCCCGGCGGAGCTGGTGACCGTGCCGCGGTCCTCGTTCGGCCAGCAAGCCCAGAATCACCAGGCGAGTTAGGTTCATGAATCTATATTGAGCCGAATAGATTCATGAAGTCAAATGTCGGTGTGATCACCTGTTCGAGGGACGCAGGAACGGCCGAGCGGCCGGCCGACAGAACACGGGCCGGAGCGCGGATGGCAGGAACACGGGCCGGAGCGCGGATGGCAGACGTACAGGTCGGAGCGACTGGAGCGACAGGAGTGTTAAGAGTGGTATTAGCGAGCCCGGTCTGATTTGCGCGCGACTACTGTTCTGTGCTCTACGGCCATACAGCCTCGGGCAGGATGTCTCACGGACCTCATAAGCCTCACTATCCTACAGAATTCGTTTACCAGTTCGACGAGCTTAACTTTTGCGTGGTTGATTCGGGCTTCGTGGTTGATTTGGGGGTCTATAGTGCACCGGATCAACCGCATAACCCGAATCCACCACGATCTTTTGGGCGACCGATCGCACACGAGACTCTCAGGCACCACGCAAAACGACAGCATCATCGGGCGCGCCGGGCCACCGGGCGCGCCGGGCCACCGGGTGCGACCGTTCGCCGGGCCACCGGGGTGCCGGGCCGCCGGGCGCGACCGGTCGCCGGGCGTGAGCAATCGCGGAGCGCGGCGCGACGGAGAGGCGCGCCTAGGTCTGGTAGCTGAGCATGGCCATCATGCCGCCTTGGGGGGCGTGGTAGAGGTTGTGGCAGTGGGTCATCCACTGGCCGGGGTTGGCGGCGTCGAAGTCGCAGGCGACCTGCTGACCGGGTCGGACGATGACCGTGTCCTTGCGCGGCCCGGCCGGGCCGAGCTGGAAGGTGTGCCCGTGGATGTGCATCGGGTGGTACATCGTGGTGGTGTTGGCGAAGATCACCCGGACCCGCTGACCCTCGGCCATGAGGAACTGCAGCGCGCCCGGGCGGGACATGTCGAAGGCCTGGCCGTTGATGCCCCAGTCGTAGCGGGCCATTCCGCCGGTCAGCCGGAGCCGGTAGGTCACGTCGGGCGTGCGGGCCGGCAGCCGCGCTGACGGCGCCGCGCGCAGGACGCTGTATGACGCGAGCGCCCCGTTGAGCTCGGCCGGGCGGACGGCGGGGGGCGGCGGCTCCCCGGCCCCCGTCCGGACCAGGGCCAGCGCGGTGGCGTTCTTCCCCTCGGCCAGGGCGGTCAGCGGGAACATGCCATCGCCGAGGGTGACCTGCACGTCGTAGCGCTCCCCCATCCCGATGAGCAGCGCGTCGGCCCGCACCGGGGCCACCGGATAGCCGTCGGTGTGGGTGACGGTCATCTGGTGACCACCCAGGGCGACACGGAAGCTGGTATCGGCGGCGGCGTTGATGAACCGGATCCTGGCCCGCTGGCCGGGGCGGGCGGAGAACGTGCGGGGCGCGGTGCGGACGCGACCGTTGATCAGATACCAGGGGTAGCGGACATCGCCGGCGTCGCCGCCGAGCAGCGGGCTGCGCGCTCCGGACAGCACCGGGCTGGGCCCGCTGGGCGGGGCCGAACTCACCGGTGACGGGGCCGGCGTGGCGCCGGGCGAACCGGGCGAACCGGGCGAGGCAGGCATGGGCATCCCGCTCATCCCGGTCATGCTGCTCGTCATCGGCGACGGGGACGCGGCCGCCATCGCCATGCCGCCCATGCCGTTGCGCAGCGCGTCCAGGACCTGGTCGGGGGTGTAGCCGGTACCGTCGATCCAGTCGTCGAGCACCACGGTCCAGTCATGGTCATAGTCCGCGGGCTCGGCCGGGTCCTCCACGATCAGCGGCCCGTACAGGCCCCGGTCCAGCTGGACGCCGACGTGCGGGTGGTACCAGTAGGTGCCGGACTCGGCGACCGCGAACGAGTAGGTGAACTCCTGGCCGGGCGGGACCGGTACCTGGGTCATGCCGGGCACGCCGTCCATGTCGTTGCGGATGGCCACGCCGTGCCAGTGCACGGTGGTCTCGACCGGAAGCCGGTTCACCAGCAGCGCCTGCAGGATCTGGCCCTTGCGCACCCGGATCTCCGGACCCGGGACCTGGCCGCCGAAACTCCACGTCGCGACGACCGGTCCGCCCAGGTCGACGTGCCCGGCCTCCGGGGCCACGCCGGCCTGCACGGTTCCGGTGGCGTGCCGGGCCGCCTCGGCCGCGGCGACCTGCGGGCTGCGCGGCCCGATCAGGTGACGCCGGGCGGGCGAGGCGGCCATGGCGGGCGAAGGGACCGGCCGGGCCGTACACCCGGTCGCGGCGCCCACCGCCCCCAGCGCGGCGGCGGCCAGCCCGGACCGCAGCACGGTCCGGCGGTCGGGAATGCTCACAGACGAGATCTCCAAGCGAAGGAAAGGTGCGACCGGCTAGCCGGCCAGTTCACCGCCGGGCCAGCACAGCCGTGTGGTCACATGCCGCCCATGGACGCCGACGGGGACGCGGACATGCCGCTCATGGACGGGGACGGGCTCATCGACGGGGATGCGCCGTTGCCGCTGGCGGAGGGGGTCGGCATGTTCATGTCCATCGGCGAGCCGCCGATACCGATGTTGTGGTGCACCGCCACCCACCAGTCCCACACGTCGGTGTGCACCGGGCCGGCCACGTAACCCATGAGGTGACCGTCGTTTTGCGTCCAGACCATGTACTCAAGGCCCTGGGTGTAGTTGCAGAACACCCGGCCCGCAGCCTGGTCGTCCCGGACCGAGCCCATGGTCATCTGGGCGACGGTGTACTTCCTGGTGTGCTGGAACAGGTGGTTCCAGCCCACCTCGCCGAACGTAACCTGGGACCCGCAGTCGTTGAAGTTCTGCTTGAACTGGTTCGAGTTCAGCGCCGTGACCCTGGCCGTGTACGCAGCGTACAGGGCCTTCAGGCTCGGGTAGGTCTGGAAGACGACGGCGCTGATGCCCGCGGCCGGGGCGGTGCAGGTCACGTGCGTCGAGCTGTCCTGCTTGCAGGTCGAAGGCGGCAGCTTGCCGGTGGCGTCACCGCTCTTGTTGGTCAGCGCAAGCGCGGTCATCAGCGCGCTCGTCTTCGGCTTGGGCTTCGGCGTGGACGACATCTTCACCGTGGCCTTCGCGTGCGGGCCGGAACCGCTCAGGCCGACCCAGGTGCCCACGCCCGCGAGCAGCACGACCACGGCCGCCAGCGCCGCGATCCAGCGCGGCCGGCGGTACCACTTCGGTTCCCGCGGTCCACCGGCCGATGGCGGCGCTCCCGCGGAATGACCGGGCTCCCCCGGTCCCGCGATGCCGTATTCACGGCGGTGGGAGGCGATGGTCCCGCCGGACTGGCCCGGACCTGACCGGCCCGCACCAGATGGCGGCCCGTAACTAGGCGGTCCGTACCCGGGCTGACCGGGCTGGCTGTACCCAGACTGGCCATAGCCGGGCTGCCCGTATCCAGCCTGGCCGTAGCCGGGTTGGCCGTACCCTTGCGGACCGTAGCCGGGCTGACCGTAAGCGGCCTGGTCCGCGCTGGGCTGGCTGCCCCAGGACTGACCCGGACCCGAGGATCCGGGGGCGGGCGCGGCCGGGGCGCCGGGGGGCGCGACGGGATCCATGACGGGCCCGGCCGAGTGCATCCGGCTGGCCCGGTCGCTCCAGGAGAACCGGTCCGGCGGTGTTCCCGCCCGGCTATCGGGCGGGGCGTCGGCCTGCGGCCCGGCGGTCGTCGCACCGTAGGCGAGGGAAGCCTCGGTACCCTGCCCGTAGATGCCCAGGGCCATCCGGGCGGCCTCGACGAACTCGCGGCAGCTGCCATAGCGCTCGTCCGGGCGCTTGGCCAGCACCCGGCCGAACACCTCGTCGATCTGCGGCGGCAGTTCGGGGCGCAGCATCGTCGGCCTCGTCGGGGTCTCCTCGACGTGCGCCCAGATGATCGCCGCGTCCAGGTCCTTCTCGAATGGGACCCGCCCGGTCAGGCACTCGTACAGCACGCAGCCCAGCGAATACTGGTCGGCCAGGCCGAGCACCGACGTGCCCCGGATCTGCTCCGGCGCGACGTAGTCGATCGTGCCCAGGAACTGGCCCGTCGAGGTCAGCCCGCTGCGGGACATGGCGTGCTTGGTGATGCCGAAGTCCGCCAGGTAGACGTGATCGGGATCGGCGTCGTCGCTGCCCCGCTCGATCAGCAGGTTCCCCGGCTTCACGTCCCGGTGCACCAGTCCCTTGCGGTGCGCGGCGTCCAGCGCCCGCGCGGCCTGGCCGACGAGGAACAAGGCGGTCGCGGGGAGGATGCGGCCGCGCTTCTTGATCATCTGCCGCATGTCGGTACCGGACACGTACCGCATCGCGATGTAGAGCAGCTCGTCCTGGGAGCCCATATCGTAGATGGGGATCACGTTCGGGTGGTTAAGCGAGGCCGCGATCCGTGACTCCTCCAGGAACCTGGCGCGGAACACGTCGTCGGAAGCCAGTTCGGGAGCGAGCACCTTCAGCGCGATGATGCTGCTCAAGCGCAGGTTCTCGGCCTGATAGACCACGCTCATCCCGCCGCGGCCGAGCACCGAGCGCACCCGGTAGCCCGCGAACTCATCCCCCACCAACGGCAGCCCCGCCATCACGTACTCCCTCCCCGCTGCCCCCGCCGCGGTTTTATCCCGGTGGCGATTCCTATCGCTGACCCGTTCGCCGAGAATGGGCTATCAAGCAAGATGTACTGGGAAAAAAGGCGGCCGTCAACGCTTGGCTGAAAACCGGAATCCGAGCTTGATTATGGAACGTCAGGGACCGGAATGGAACGTATTATGGTGCGGGATGGCCGCCAAGCGCACCACCAGCAGCGCAGGTGACGGGCAGGGGGGCGGGCACCGTGGCCCGTTCGGCCCAAAAATGATTTTTAATTATCCCGAACGAGCCGGGATGTTACCTTACCGTGACACGGAATCGCAATTCCGGCGGGACGACCTGACAAATGCGTCACCTTCCGGACGGCCGGCGGAACGGCGCAGGCTGGCCGCGTACGCGGCCGTCCACAGAGCCAGCGCGGTGATGATCACGGTCAGCGCGACGAACGCGCCTGTCTTCCCGGCCAGCGCGCCGAGGCCGGCGGCCAGGTAGGGCGTTGCGAAGCCCAGGTAGGCCAGGGCGTAGTAACAGGCGATCACCCCGCCGCGCTCGTCCGGGCTGGCCATGTGCTCGGCCTGCCGCAGCCCCGAGACGAGGCACAGACCGTAGGCCAGGCCGAGGAGCAACGCGGCGGCGCCGGCCAGGACCCGGTCGGCGGAGGCCACCGCGGCGATCCCGACCGCGGCACCGGCCGCCGCGCAGACCAGGCCCGCGACGGCGCCCGCGAGCATGTCAGGCAACCGCCGGGCGAACGGCTGCACCGCCACCCCGGCCGCGAACGACAGCGCGGTCATCAGCCCGGCGAAACCGGCCGACAGGGTGCGCGCGCTGGTGACCTCCTCCGGCAGCACCACGATGGCGAGCGCCACCGAGCCGAACACCAGCGGGCTGCCCGGCGCGACCGCGAGCCAGAACCGCCGGGTGCGCACGGCGGCAGGCGGCCAGCGCCGCCCGGCCGGCTGAGGGCGCCCCGGCCGCTCGGCTGACCCTTCGAGCGTCCCCGCCAGGACGGCCGCGGCCGCGGCGCCGATCACCAGGTGCGGCAGGTACGGCACGACCAGCGGGTCGCCCGCCCACTGCGCGAGCACGGCGGCCACCACCGGGCCGAGGCCGAACCCGCCGGTCAGCGCCAGCGCCGACCGGCGGACGCTCAACCCATTGCTGGGCCCATTACTGGGCCCTCCGTCCGGGGACACGTCCTGCACCCACGCGGTGGCGGCCCCGAACACGACACCCGAGCACAGCCCGGCCAGGGCCCGGCCGACGGCGATCATGGCCAGCGACCTCGGCTCGAGCACCAGCAACAGCGTGGCCACCGGGGACAGCGCCACGAAGGGCCAGACCACCGGGCGCCGTCCGAACCGGTCCGAGGCAGGCCCGCCGATCAGCAGCCCTGGAATCAAGGTCAGCGCGTAGACCAGGAACAGGCCGGCTACCTCGCCCGCGGTCAGCCTGAGCTCGTGCCGGTAGACAATGAGCATCGGCGAGAACTGGTTGGCGCCCCAGCCGACCGCGAACATCGCGAACGCGATCCGCATCCAGGCGTGAGGGCTGCTCCTGCTAACCGTGCTGACCATGACATCGACCCTAACGCCGGAACAGTCAAATCCTCATTTGACTGTCCTGGCACTAGAGTGGGGTCATGGACCCGGATGCCGACCTGGCCTCGGTGGCCGCGCTGATGGCCGACAAGCACCGCGCGCAGATGCTCCTGACCCTGCTCGGCGGGACGCCGATGTCGGGTTCGGCGCTGGCCGAGGCGGCAGCTATATCCCGCTCGCTGGCCAGCGCGCACCTGAAGAAGCTGGTCGCGGGCGGCCTGGTTCGGGCCCAGCCCAGCGGCCGGCAGCAGCTGTACTCGATCGCCTCGGAGCCGGTGGCCGACGCGCTCGAGGTCCTTATCCTGCTCGCGCCCGCGACCAAGGTCCGCTCGCTCGGTGACGCGAGCCGGGCCAGGAACCTCCGCTGGGCGCGGATGTGTTACGACCACCTGGCGGGCGCGGTCGGGGTTTCGGTCACCGAGGCGCTGATCGCCCGCGGCCTGGTCCATGCGGAGGGCGGAGTGTACACGCTGGCGCCGGGCGGGGCGGCGGAGTTCGGCCGGTTCGGCGTCGACGTGGACCGGCTAGAGCGGCGGACCCGGCCGCTGCTGCGACCCTGCCTGGACTGGAGCGAGCGCCGCTACCACCTGGCCGGCAGCCTGGGCGCCGCCCTGACCAGGAGCATGATCGAGCGCCGCTGGATCACCACCAGGGAAGCCAGCCGCATCGTCGCGGTGACCGAGGCGGGCGAGGCAGGCCTGCGAGACTGGCTCGGGGTGGACCTGGCCCAGCTCAGGTCAGCCGCCTGACACGTTGTCGCGGAGCCTGGTCAGCAGGGCCTCGAGCTGATCGACGTCGCCTTCCGAGAGCCCGGCGCGCAGCCGCCGGTCGAAGGCCGTGGCCGCGTCGCGCAGCCGGAGGAAGAGCGCGTCACCGGCCGGGGTCAGTTCGACCAGGTGCAGCCGGCGGTTCGCCGGATCGCGGCGCCGGGTGACCAGCCCGGCGGACTCCATCGCGTCCAGGT
>Ga0207665_10002284_pt1 | contig 12942 bp, 8 predicted proteins | sample LARL112metaG_FD_184351 | JGI IMG/M metagenome (GOLD analysis project Ga0207665, IMG submission 184351) | Corn, switchgrass and miscanthus rhizosphere microbial communities from Kellogg Biological Station, Michigan, USA - LAR L11-2 metaG... | ecosystem: Host-associated > Plants > Roots >...
TTGCGATGTTCCCGCGCATCTGTTCGCTGGAAAGAGAGCAGGAGCCGACATGAGTGAGCGCTATTCCAGTCTTTTCTTCCACCCACTTGCGGCGGGCAGCGACTGCTTCATCGCTGTAGCCCTGCTTTTCAAAGCGGGGGACGAGCGCGGCGCTCGGGCCCTTGCGTACCGACAGTTCTTCGGAATGAATCAGCAAAGCTCACCCCAGAGAAATTCTTAAAACAAAGACGTAATCCAGTTGCGATTCCACTTGTACTAAAGCGCAGTTTTCACGGAGATTTCATTTCTCCGGCCTAAATTCGGGACTTACAACCGAGATCACCAGCGAGCAGGCATTGCCGTCAAAGCCCACCGAGTTAATCAGTCCTAAGCCGGGGTTAATATCCTGTTGACGGCGACATAAATTCAGGGCCGGTATTTCCGGTCCGGGTTGCTCCAGACCACGAATGCCAGGCAGCACGCCTGTTTGCATGGATTGCAGCAGGGCCACTGTCTGCAGAGCGCCCGATGCACCCAGCGCTTCACCAACCATCGACTTGATCGCGGTGACCGGCACTGCGTCTCCGCTGCCGTTGAAGGCTGCGCAGATCGCCAGAGCTTCATTGCGGTCGGCGAAGACGCTTCCATTAGCAGAGGCGCTGATGCAACTCACTTCAGCGGCGTGGATTCCGCTGTCGTGTAAGGCGAAATTCATGGCGCGCGCAATCGTTTCAGGGCTGCATTCGCCATTGCCGCCAGGATCATAGGCGCTGCCATGTCCACGGATTTCACCCAGCATCGGAGCGCCGCGCTGCACGGCCGCATTCCATTCTTCAAGCATCAGCAGGGCCGCGCCTTCACCCAGGGCGAAACCGCTGCGGTGCGCCGAGAAAGGAACTGGAAATTCGCTATGACCATTGCATCGGCACAAAAGCCCGGCCTGGTCGAAGCCGCAGAATGATTCGAGACAGAATTCGTCGGCGCCTCCGGCAAGCAGCGCCGTGTGGCCGCCGTAGCGAATGAGGTCGGCGGCATAGCCAAGCGCCATCAGTCCTGAAGTTGTCCCGCAGGCAATGGTGGAGTTAATGCCACGCAGATTGTGCCAGATGGCGGTCTGGCCCGCGGCTGCGTTCAATACTGTATTGGCGAAATCCATGGGGCTGACGTAGGAGGGCCCCTGGGTGAGTCCGCGCCGGTCAAATTCAGAGATGGTATGCATGCTGCCGAACATTGTGCCGAGCACCAGGCCAACGTCATGGCTACGCAGAATTTCCGCATTCCACCTGCTGTTTTCGAGAGCGAGCCGCGCGGCTGCGGCAACAATTCGTCCGGTGCGATCGAGCGCACGGAGAGGCTTGCCTTTCAGGTATGTTTCCGGTTGAAACGAACCGATATGTCCACCCTGCCTGCAGGCGGAAACATCAGCCTCAGAATCTTCGAGCCGGTAGGCTGCTTTTTCTCCGTTGCACAGCGCGGAATGAAACGCTGCAGGCGAGTCGCCGAATGAGGTGATGACTCCTGCTCCGGTAATGGCCACCCTTTTCATGAAACACCGTTGTTGTTGAGCGTTTATGCCGCTGACGCAGTAAGTAAGAGTGAAGAGTTATTGCCACCGAACGCGTAAGCATTATTCATGGCGACCTTTACTTTGCATTTACGGGCCTGATTCGGCACAAAATCCAGGTCGCATTCAGGGTCCTGCTCGTGCAGGTTCATGGTGGGAGGAATCTGTTGATGTGTGATGGAGAGAGCGCAAACAGCGGCTTCAATCGCTGAGGCTGCTCCCATGGTGTGCCCGAGCATGGATTTCACAGAGCTGACTGGAATCCTGTACGTGAGCTCTCCGAAAGTCCTTTTCATGGCGATGGTTTCGAGACGGTCATTGGTGGGCGTGCCCGTGCCGTGCGCGCTAATGTAGTCCACGTCTTCAGCGGCAATGCCGCTTTGCTTCAGCGCCATCACCATGGCCCGCGAGGCCCCTTCTCCCTGCGGATGCGCAGCGGTCATGTGGTGCGCGTCGCAGGAGAGTCCGTAACCGGCGACCTCGCAATAAATTCGAGCGCCGCGTGCGATGGCCTGCTCTTTTCTTTCCAGCAGCAAAAAGCCCGCACCTTCGCCGGGGACCATGCCTTTGCGGTTACGGTCAAAGGGCTGGCAAAGCTCCGGAGCAATGGCCCCAAGCCGGGCGAAACCCGTGTAGGTAATTCGCGAAAAGCAATCGGCGCCACCGGCCAGCATGATGTCGGCGCGCCCGGCACGCAGAACGTCAGAGGCATGAGCGATGGCATAGTTTCCGGCGGCGCAGGCCGTGGGAATCATCATGGTTTCGCCCGCAAACTCCAGTTCTGAGGCTACATGGCCGGGTACGACATGACATGGATATCCACGAATGAGGCCATCACCTGCCTTGGCAATGTCTCCTTGTACATAGCGATCATCAAAGCGCTCAATGAAATGAGGTTCGCCCGAGGTAGTTCCTACACACACACCTGCGCGGCTGCGGTCTATGGTTTCCAGATCCAGCGAAGCATCTGCGAGGGCAAGCCGGGCAGCAGCAATGGCAAGCTGCGAGGATCGCCCGATGGTGGAAGGATTAAGGCGGACCACATAGCCGCGTGGATCAAAGTCCAGAATCTCAGCGCCCAAGTGAACGCTGTAGCCGCTGGTATTGAAGCTCCGCACCGGTCCAAACCCGCACTTGCCCGCCATCAGGGCATTCCAGAACTGCTCCCGCCCCGTGCCGATGGAGGTAACCATTCCCAGACCGGTGACTGCGATTACAGGCAAGGGGCTCATGCCACTTCCGCGAGCACGCGCCGTTTCACCAGCGCGATGGTGTCTTCAACAGTGCGAATGGAAGACAATTCCTCGTCAGTAGCTTGAAACTTGAACTGACCTTCCACAGCCACGGCGATTTCCAGGATGGCGAGAGAATCCAGGCCCAGATCATCTATATATGACGCAGAGTCGGAGATGCCGGCGGCATCAACTCCCGTTACCTGCTGAATCGCCTCTTTGATTTTGGTTTTGATTGCTTCCAGTTCCATAGGTGGTCTGCTCCCCTGATGAAGGCACGCGTGGTTTAAGCAAAGAGCGGCTGGTTAGAGTTGAAAAACACTGACCCATACAAACAGCAATTTGCAGTTTTCAACGTGTGAGACAACCGGCGCCAAAAAATTTGCGGGCACTGTGCGCACGCAATATGCACCAAAATCGGGCACTAATAAAGTTCCAAAATGGGAATTTATCTTTTTTTATTAGGGCCGCGGGACAATCAAAATCGAGCTACTCATGCACACAGACACCCGAGGTAAAGAGTTAAGAGAGGATTAGAGCTGATCTACCTTTGGCGGACTTGCAGGTGGTTCAAGGGCGTAATGAACCTATGTTGACGATTGGCCCCCTCGTGTTAAACAACTCTTGATATTCCACATGTGCGCGGTCATGGGGAAAGTGCTGGATTTTGGGATAGGGATAGCTCGACATTCCATGAAATGGCAGAGGCTCCACACTGCGTGCATGAGCAGTATTGGCATCGGCATCCTTGGCCCAGCCATCTACGAGCAGGAGAAAATCGCGGGTCCAGCCCCTGGCCACAGGCGGCAAGTGGTCCGCGTTGAAGAGCAATCGCAGTTCATCTCCCGAGCCCATGATGACGAGCCGGTCGTCTGTTTTCGTCAGAAGATCGCGTACTTCGCCATAGCGGGTATAAAGACCGGGTGTGGGATTCCACATGGTAACCGGCGACCACTCCTCATAGCTGAAGTTTTCGGGCTGGATACGCTCCGAATGGATTTTCACGCGGGAAAAGCCGCGGTAGCGGAGATCGGCGCTTTCAGGATCAATTCGGGTCAACCGGGCAGAGGGAGCAGCCGTTTTTTCACTTAGATAGATTTCGTCCCAATATAAGCACATGTTCGTGACAATACGGACTTCACGCGAGGGGGAAAGAAATTTTCCCGTCAGGTCCACTACCATGCTTTTCTGCTTGCCGGAAGGAACCCCCATATCTTCCACTACTGTCTTCCAGCGCCCATTGGCATCTTTAACCTGAACGTAGGGAAAGATCAAACCATCCTTGCTTTCCTGAGCGGCGGACATGAAGGTGCTACCGTCAGCCCAGTCAATCCAGCCATCCAGAACCAGCAAAGCACGGTTATCAGGAGCAGCGTGGCCGAAATCCAGATCAAGGTAGTGCAGCTCAGCGATGCCTGCATAGTTATGTTTAAAGCTATCTACATAGCGAAGATCCCGCTTCAATAACCGGGGCAGCACATCCCGTCCGTTTTGATCCGTGGCCCGCAGGGGATAGAGCTTGCGCTTGATACCGAAGAGCCGGAACGGCGGAAAAGGCGGGTTTTTGAACTTGTCGTTGGTGAAGACCTCTTCGCCGGCCTTGTGGTCAATGGCAATGAGCTGCACTTTGTCCAGGTAAGAGACTTCGCGCAGCTCCTCGGTGATCCTGATCTGATAATAGCCGTTACTCGCATGGAGCGTCGCTCCGGAAATTTTGATGTGTTCACGGTGATTCACGGGGAAGAACTCTCCGTTCCCGTTGCTTGCGCCCAGCGGAGCCACCCCCAAAACATCAGTGATGAATTCAAAATTCCTGCCATTCCAGGCAAAGATCATGGGACACGAACCGGAAAGGCGTGGCTTTTCCTTGTAAGCAAATTCTTTACCTGCCGGCTGCCTGATCTCATTTTGGACCATGCCATTGGGCCAAACGATACGTACTGTGTCTACTTCTGAATAGTCGCGCAGTCCAAATAGCAGCGGCAGGCCGGCATAGATGCGCTTCTGGTACCATGCACCGGCTTTGACTTCAACCACAGCGCCCTGCGGCTGTTTCAGGTTCTTTACACCTTCCAACCGCACCTTCAGGAAATGATTTGATGTGACGATATTATTCGATGCGATTTCCAGATTGCCTTCCGGAGTGACAAATGCAAGATCGGACCGCCCATCCTTGTCAAAGTCAGCATTGGCAAGTACTACAGCGGGAGGAAGCCCCTCCACAGAAGAGCGCAGGAATCCGCCCCGGCCATTGTTGCGATAAACAGCGTTGTTGACAACGATATCTGTCAGGGAACGATTGGCCAGATCGGATATTACAACCGGCCCTTTTTCCCTGATATCCGGGTTGTGATCAACCAGCTTGCCATGGTCATTCATCAGCAGATGAAGCCCGGCAGAACTGGAGACGATCAGATCAGGCCATCCATCGTTATTCAGATCAAAAGCCTGAATACCGGAAGGATTTTGCACCGTGCCTGGCAGAGCCTTGGCCTGATAATGGCCAAGCAACTGGTCCTGGTAGATGACAATGCGGCCATCATCGTACTCAACAGCCAGATCCAATTCATTGTTGTCAGGGACGAGTTCGAACGTGGCTGCATCTATGGCCCGTCCGGCAATGAAAGGAAAGCGGCTGGTCTGATCACTGAAGCCTGCGTTGCCATCATTGCGCAGCAGGACAGACTGATCGCCCAGCAGAAACAGATCGAGGTCGTAATCATGGTCAAAATCCATCCAGACCGCTTTCGTGAAATGGCCTTCCGGCAACTTTGCGGCGAAGCTTTCAAATCTGCCGTTGCGGTTTATATACAGCGACACGCCTGAAGTGGTGATTACGGCCAAATCGGGAAGACCATCATTATTGAAATCGCCCGGGGCGATGGAGATGACATTGCGCAGGTTTTCAAGCCCGGTGTTGGCAACTGGAGTAGTTCCATTTTTCAGAAGGACTACGCCGTTTTTCGACCATGCCAGCAGGGCTGGCTGGCCAGAGCCGTCGAAATCCAGTACGGTCAACCCAGAGGTGGCCGCATCAAACCCTGAAGCAACTTTGTGGCGCTGAAACTTGAAAACAGGAGATGCACCGTCGATTTCAAATTCGCTATCGAGCGCGGCGACATCGTAAATTTCCGAGTAAAAGCTCCATTCAGGATCTTCAGCAACGGCAGCCCCCGCTTTTCTCTTCTTGATCTCATTGAATAACTCCAATTCCTGTGCAGCTTCCTGCGCGCGTCCGGCTTCACGGCAGGCGTTATAAAGCTGGAAATGAGGAGCGGCAAAGTTGGGATTTAAACGGGCTGCGGTTTCGAAGTGCGGCAAAGCAAGGCCGGCTTTGCCGGTCAGCTTGTATTCGATGCCGAGATTGTAGTGAGTGACGGGTTCATCAGGAACGAGCTTGATCATTCCTTCCAACTGCTGGATAGCGGCGGAATGATCGAACTCTTTCTTATAAGCGATCCCCAGGTTGAACCATGTGTGCGGGATCGAGGGATCTTCTTTTTGCGCTTTCAGCAGTTCAGTAATTGCTTCTTTGGTTTTTCCGGCGCGCAGCAGGGCCAGCCCGTAATTCACGCGGTCCCGCGTGGATGTGGGGGCAAGATCGAGAGCCGCCTTAAACTCATCCACAGCCTTGATCTGAGTCATGGGATTTTCGTAATACGCTTTTCCCATGTTGCGGTGATGCCATATCTGCTCACGCACATTCGGGGGGAGGGCAGGAGCGGACGGCAGCACCAAAATCAGCATGCCTGCAGCCAAAATACCGACCATGAAGACACGGAGGCGCGGAGAAAAGCGAAACGGCAAAAGCGAGCGCAGCTTTGGGATCATCGCTGAACTATTCCCCGGCCTTCCTCTATGTAGGTAATACGGTTCATGGGAACAGTCACAGGCTCAACGCGTCCGCTGGGCCACCTGATCTCAAGTCGATTAATTGTGGTCGCGCTTCCAAGCCCAAAGTGGACGCGGCGGGTGCTCTGCCCGGCATAGCCATTTCCGCCGTCGACTTCACGAATCTGCGTGAGGCCGCCAACCGTCACCTTAACGCGCGCTCCAATTGCGTCGCGGTTGGACTTGGTTCCAATCAGCTTCAGTTCAATCCAGTTCCCCGTGTGTTGGCTTATGTTGTGGAAGAGAAGCAAGGGCTGGTCGGCATTGGTTTGCACCAGATCGAGCCTGCCGTCATTGTCAAAGTCAGCGATGCCAATGCCGCGCCCGTCGAGCTGGTTGTCAACCCCGGCTTCCGCGGAAATTTCTTTGAAGGCGCCATTCGCAAGATTGCGGAAAAGCCGTTTTTTCTGGTAACCGCTCCAGCTGCGATTGCCGATACTCGGCCAGTTCCCAGGATCAGTAATGTCGAGACCGGGAGTCGTGATTACCGGCAGGATGAGCGGCACGTAACTTTCAGGCCCCGCGGAGCGCAGTCCATTTACGACGAAAAGATCCTGCCATCCATCATTATCGAAATCGGCAAACTTGGCTGCCCAGCCCCAGCCGGTATCGCAGGTTCCGGTTTCCCGCGAGACATCCGTGAACGTGCCGTCAGCATTGTTGTGCCACAGCATGTTGCACTCTTTCATGTACTCGTCAGTGATGTTAGTTACGTAGATATCCATCCAGCCGTCATTGTCATAGTCGGCTATGTCTACGTTCATGCCTTTCTTGGTGTCCCAGCCGGTGGCTTTTTCAGTGATCTCGCGGAAGGTGCCATTGCCATTGTTCAGGAAGACGTGATCGGTGCCGTAATCACAGGCGATGTAGATGTCCTGCAGGCCATCATTATTCAAGTCGCCATGGCCGACATCGAGCACCCAGCCAGTAACGTTCGCCAGGCCGGCTTTCTGCGTAACTTCCTCAAAACTCCCTTTGCCGGTATTGCGCCACAGGGTAACGCCGCCGCCATTCGTGGCGTTATCAAGATCATTGGGCAGCACATGCGGGTCTTTCAGGTCGAACAGGTTGACGGGCTTGAAATAATTGCCAAAGAGCAGATCAAGGTAGCCGTCATTGTCATAGTCGAAGGCAATCACGGCGATGCTGTTTCCGAATTTGTTCAGCCCTGAGGAGGCGGTCACGTCCTTGAATTTTCCGTTGCCTTCATTGTGATAAAGGATGGGAGTACCGAATCGGGCGATGAGCAGATCCAACTTGCCATCATTGTCATAGTCGAACCAAAGCGCATCCGAGACTACTGACTGCGGATCATTGCCGCCGGCTACACCGGCGTTTACGGCAACATCGGTAAAGGTAAGATTGCCGTTGTTGTGGAAAAGATGATTTGGTTTGCCGGTATCTGAATCGGTGATGAAAATATCTTCAAAGCCGTCATTATCGTAGTCACCCACCGCTACGGCGGCTCCGCCGGAGGTGAACATGTGAAGAACATCAGCATTCTTGCCGTGGAACATGCGCGTGTGGTGTTGCACGCGAACCCCGGCTTTGGCTGCGATTTCCTCAAATCGGATGGCCGGCTGTGAACTCTGGGCAGCCGATGAAAAGGCCTGTAGCAGCAGGAGAAGAGAGAGCAGCAGGCCTTTCAGTTTTGAGAACTTGTCCATAGCTCCCTCAGGTCAGTATCTACGCGCTTATTAGGATCGAAATTTGTTTCAATGAGTTTTTGAAGATCATCTCCCTGGCGGTCCAACCTTTCTTTCAACTGCTGGTTGTCCGGGAACTGCTTCAACCCTTCCCGCCAAATGGACCGTGCTTTCTCCAACTGATCGGTTTTCCAGTAGCCATCACCGAGCGCAAGATAAGTTTTCACGTAGTAGCTCTTTTTAGGGCCAGCCGCCTGGATTTTCAGGGCTTTTTCCAAGTCAGCCACCCCCATGGGAGCACGGTTGAATACTTTGGGCCAGAAGAGGTAGCTCATTCCGCGCGTGTAAAAGTTGATCCAGGCGGACTCCAGTTCCACCGCTTTGGTGAATTCGGTGAGAGCTTTGTTGGCTAGAATGACTTGCGTAATCGAACCGGCCACAGGGATCTTGTCCACATAGGCAAAGCCAAAGTTCAGGTGAACATTTGCCGACTGCGGTTTGGTGGCGGCCAGCTTTTCAAAGAAATTCAGCGAGCGGTCAAAGTCCTTGCTTTTGATGGCCGCCTGGCGGTATTCGCTGGAGTATCTGAGATTGTCAGGATCGTCCGTTATCGCGGATTCAAAATAGTGCAAAGCATTGGCATAATCCTTGCTTCCCATAGCTTTTATCGCTTGCTGATAGTCGGAGTCAGCGGCCCGCGCTGGACCACAAAGCAAGCACACAGCCAGGAACACGGAGAGTGAATAAGAAAGGTTGCGGATCATCTTTTTGCCTCCCAAGGCTGGATATTCGTCGTGGCCTGGCCTTCCACGATCTTGTACCAGTGGTCTACCGGCAATGCAGGCAGCATTTGCTTGAGACCGGAAGGCCAGCGAATTTCGATACTGGTAATTTTTGTGTTCTTTCCCAGGCCAAAGTGGACGCGAGTGGTTGACTGGCTGGCGAACCCGTTGCCTCCATTCACGTAGCGCAGCCAGGTTTGTCCATTGGCGGTGAGACGCACCTGCGCTCCCACGGCGGCGCGATTGGATTTTGTTCCTTCCAGCAGAAAGCCCATCCAGTGAGCGCCGGTGGGCAGGATGTTGCGATAGAGAAAAGGTTCGTCGTCAGCATTGGTTACGAACAGATCCAGGCGGCCATCGTTGTCGAAATCGGCGACCGCGATACCTCTGCCGTCTCTGGTCGAATCCAGACCGTGACGCGCAGCTTCGTCCTTGAATATGTGACCGCCCTCGTTGTGGAACAGCCGTTTTTTCTGATATCCGCTCAATGATTTGTCGCCGATGGGAGGCCAATTGCGCGCGTCAGCAAAATCAATATCCGGCTTGGTGACCATGGCGAAAATGTCCGGCACGTAGCTTTCCTTGCCTGCTGACACCCATCCGTTCATCACGTAGAGATCGAGCCAGCCGTCATTGTCGTAATCGAAGAATTTGCCGGCCCAGCCCCAGCCGGTATCGTCCGTGCCGGTCTCACGCGAGATGTCGGTGAAGGTGAGATTGCCGTTGTTATGCCAGAGGAAATTTCCTTCTCGCATATAGTCATCCGTGATGTTGGTGACATAGATGTCGAGCAATCCGTCGTTATCAAAATCGCCCCAATCGGCGTTCATTCCTTTTTTGGTGTCAAAGCCGATGGCGGTCTCGGTCTTGTCAGAGAAAGTGCCGTTGCCGTTATTTACATAAAATCGATCAGTGCCAAAATCATTGGCTACATACAAGTCCTCCCAGCCATCGTTATTGGCGTCTCCGTGACCAAGGTCAAGCGTCCAGCCGGTAGTGTGAATGCCGACGCGATCTGTTACCTCAGTGAACGTGCCATTACGGTTGTTATGAAAAACGACGACTCCGCCGCCATTGTTGGCGTTTTCAAAACTCTCCGGAAAAAACCTCGGCGTACCGGGATGGAAAATATTGATGGGCTGGAAGTAGCAGCCAATGAAAAGATCGACATAGCCGTCATTGTCATAGTCAAAGGCGATGGCCTTGATGGCGTTCATGTAACGGTCAAGGCCCGCCTCTTTGGTTACGTCGCGAAACTTTCCATTGCCAAGGTTCTGGTAAAGAATGCTGTGACCGAAACGGACTACGAAGAGGTCAGGCAAGCCGTCATTGTTATAGTCGAACCACAACGCTCCGGCTGAAGCATTTGCTTCATCATTGCCGTTGGCCACGCCGGCTTTTTCCGCGACATCAGTAAACGTAAAGTTGCCGTTGTTCCGGTACAGGTGGTTCTTGCAGGTGGAGCATGAGTCAGTGACAAAAACGTCTTCAAACCCATCCCCATCAAAATCTGCAACCGCCACCGCGGCGCCCAGCCTGGTATAACCCTGCATGATCTCTGCGTAAGGATTGTCAAAACGGCGGGTGTGATGGCGGGCGGCCACGCCGGCCTTGTGCGTCACATCTTCAAACCAGCGCTGGCTGGGCTGATCCTGCGCGGAACCGGCATGACCCGCGGGAGCACACCAGACCGACATCAAGGCAGCCAGGAGCAGAGCAAGGGCCGGGTTATGCGGCAACCGTCGCATAGCATTTTTCAACGAGCTTCTCCGCTCCCTCAGTGATTTCAAGAATACGGTTGACTGCCACGTTCTCAAAGGTCTGCACAATGCCTGAAGATGGCCAGCGGACCACGAGCTTGTCCACTGTGGCGTGATGATCCAGTCCAAAGTGCTGGCGCAGGGAACTCTGTGATCCGTAGCTATCGCCCAGAACAATTTCCCTGGATTGTTGCGTTCCGCCGACAAAGATGGTGATGCGCGCTCCCACGGCATCGCGGTTTGACCTGGCGCCGACCAGTTCGACTTGCAGCCAGTTGCGAGCCACGCTTATGCAATTTTTTAGAAGCGCGTGGCGATCGGTGGACGCGGCAACGGCTATGTCCATAACACCCCGGTTCCAGAAATCCGCAATGGCTACGCCGCGGCTGTTGAGCAGCAGATCGGTGCCTGTAGCATTGCCTACTTCCGTGAAAGTCCCGTCTTTATTGCTGCGAAGATAGCGGTTGCGTTCCCAGCCATGCCAGGAAGAGGAGCCGAAGTGTTCCGGGTCAAAGAATTTTCCGGTCTTATAGGTGTTCTGGTTGGTGACTACATTGTTCAGGAACTCCAGCTCGATCTCCGTGCCGCGGCTGTTATAGACCCAGCCATTGGCCGCGTAAATGTCCTGCCAGCCGTCGTTGTCAAAGTCAGCAAAGACCGCTCCCCAGAACCATCCGGGAGGATTGGCATTGGCTTGAAGCGTAACATCTTCAAAAGTGCCATCCCCTTTGTTGCGGAGCAGCGTATTGCCTGAGGCCATCTGCTGAAAAACTTTGATAAAGCCCAGACCTGATTGCCGCATGATCTGTATGTAGAGAGGCAGATCGGTCTTCCAGGTCCCCTGAGTCAGGCATTTGAGCATGTAGCGGCGGACAGTGGGGGCCTCTGCGAACCAGGCATGCTCGGAGCGGATATGGGTGACATAAAAATCGAACTTGCCATCATTGTCATAGTCGACGAAAGAAGCGCTCATCCCGGCCCCGTAGGCCAGCGTGTTGCTCTTGACCGTGACATCAGTAAAAGTGCCGTTGCCGTTGTTGCGGTAAAGGGTCTTGCGGCCGAAATCGTTCACAACATACAGGTCAGGATAGCCGTCATCATTGAAGTCGCCCCAGACCGCGCCCAGGCACAACCCTGTTTCTCCTACGCCGGCCTTTTCGGTCACATTGGTAAAAGTGCCGTCACCGTTATTGTGGTAAAGCTGGTTCGGCTCTCCGTTGCGGGCGTAAAACGTGGTGGGAATATCTTTGCGCGGATCCATATACCTGCCCACGTAGAGATCGAGAAACCCGTCATTGTCATAGTCAGCCCACGCCGCTACCGTGGTGCAGCAATCTTCACCAATGCCGGATTCCTTTGTGACGTCAGTAAAAGTGCCGTCGCCATTGTTGTGGAACAACTGGTTGGGCTTGAACGTGCGGCTTACGAAGAGGTCCTTGTGTCCGTCATTGTCATAGTCGGCAAACACGGCCGCACTTACGCCATCAAGGCCTGCAAGGCCGGCCTTCCTGGTCACGTCTTCAAACGTGCCATCACCACGGTTGCGGTAGAGCTTTGATTCCACTCCGTCCGGAATGAACAGGTCGTAGAAGCCGTCATTGTCATAATCAACGGCGGTAATACCCCCCGGCCCGTAACGGATCATGCCGAACCGCAGCGGCTCGGCCAGGAATGGCGGGTAGTATTGATTTTGAAAATCGATTCCGGCTTCACCGGCGACATTGACGAAATGTGGCCGGTCAGAATAGATCCGCTCGCCACTAATCAGCTTTTGCGAGCTAAGATGGAGCGAAGATCCATTGCGCTCCCATTCGGTGCGAAAGAAGGCACGGTCAATGCAGGTGCGCCGAGCACCATGGGGCGTGCCGATGTGTTCAAAACGGACGCTGGCAACCACTGAAGTCGGGGATTTCCAGAGTTCCAGGCGGTGGAGGTGAAGAGAGATTTCCTCCACATCATCAAAGGACTCCATGTACTTGCGCCATTCCGTAGTGGCGCTTTGATAATCAAGCACTGCATTGTCACCGCTGAAGCGCCAGGTTGAGACTCCGTCTCTTTCCGACTCCAAGTCACGCTTGTTCAATCCCA
>Ga0207665_10002285_pt1 | contig 12938 bp, 12 predicted proteins | sample LARL112metaG_FD_184351 | JGI IMG/M metagenome (GOLD analysis project Ga0207665, IMG submission 184351) | Corn, switchgrass and miscanthus rhizosphere microbial communities from Kellogg Biological Station, Michigan, USA - LAR L11-2 metaG... | ecosystem: Host-associated > Plants > Roots >...
CCTGAACGCGGCGGCAGCGTGCGGGCGGGCGCGGGAATGCCGGGGCCAGTCCCGGGGCCGGAACCCAGGCCAGGCACGAGGCCGGGGGCGGTGCCGGGGCCGCGGTAGGGGACGGGGACGCTGTCGGGGCCGGGGACGCTGTAGGGGCCGGCGCCCAGTGCCACGCGGAGTGCGTCGGCGAAGGCGCCGCAGCTGGGATACCTGGCCGCCGGGTCCTTGGCCAGCCCCCGGCCGACGACGTGGTCCACGGCCGGGGAAAGGTCGGGGCGACGCGCGGTCACCGAGGGCGGCGGGGCGCTCAGGTGCGCCCAGAGCACCGCCATCGGCTGGTCCCGGGCGAACGGCAGTTCCCCGGTCAGCATCGTGAAAGCCACGCAGGCCAGCGCGTACTGGTCGGTCTGGACGTGCGGCCGGCCGCCGGAGATCTGCTCAGGGGCGGCGTAGTCGGCCGTGCCGAGGAACTGCCCGGTCCCGGTCAGCCCGGCCGCCGAGGTGATGCCCGCGCTCCCCGCGGCTCCCTTGGCGAGCCCGAAATCCGACAGGTACGGGTGGTCGGGCCGCCCCGGGCTCCGGTCGACCAGGACGTTGGCCGGCTTCACGTCCCGGTGCACAAGACCGGCCCCGTGCGCCGCGTCGAGCGCCGACGCGACCGGGGATAGCAGGAACGCGGCCCGTTCCGGCGGGAGCGGCCCCTCCTGGTGCAGCACCGAGCGCAGGTCGCCGCCGGGCACGTACCGCATCGCGAGGAACAGGATCCCGTCGGCCTCGCCGGCCCCGTAGACGGGGATGATGTGCGGATGATCGACCGTCGCGGCGGCTCGCGACTCCCTGACGAACCGCTCCCGGAACTCGCCGTCTCCGGCTAGCCCCGGCGCGAGCACCTTCAGCGCGACGGTACGCCCGAGCCGCTCGTCCACCGCGCGGAACACGACCGCCATCCCGCCCGCCCCGATCCGCGCCTCCAGGCGGTACCCGGCCAGCACGGCCCCCGGCGCCAGTCCGGCCAGCCAGCCAGACCGCGATTCGCCGGCCACGCGCACCTCCTGCCACGACCGACATGCGACGTCCCAATAGTGGCAGTTGCGCATGCCCTCGCGGGACCAGATGGGGCACATCGGCCGGCACCCGGGACACCGGCACCGGGCTGCCGTCTCCGCCGCCACGTGGCGCCCGTATCGCGATCGGGAAATGACATCTCGGCAAAACCCGGGAATTCATTTACAGTAATGATTAAGGCGTTCGGCACGGCATTGAGAGGAACGACAGATGCCTGCACTGTGGAGAAACATCGAAGCCCGGAGACAGGAGAAGTACGAGCGCCGGAAGCTCGCGACCCAGAAGGCAGCGGCAGCGAAAGCGGAAGAAGAGGAGACGCTCAGGAAGAAGATGGAAGCCGGGAAGTCAAGGCCCCCGGTGAGGCTGACGAAAAAGGAGATGATGCTCATCGCCGCGAACCACAAGGCACCGAAGAACAGGCTCGTGACTGCTGCGGTAGGTGCGATCAAGCGGTAATGAAGAGTCGCCGCCACCCGGTTCGCAACGCCAGGCACCTCTCTCCGACCTGCGCATATGGACCTCGGCGCGACGTGGAAGCCCGTTTGCGGGCAGCGGCCGGCGATTACCGGCCAGCCCGCCCGTCATGTTTGTACGTGTAGCGACCACAGGTAAAACGCGGAGCCCTCGACCGTAGCGGACTCGCCAGGAACCGAGCCACTCAGAAGGCTCCGCGTAACCTATCGCCGTAGCTTGGCGGCGCAGGCACTATTATGGCTCTGCTCTTTGCTTCCTGACAGCCCGCGCGGTCGGCTGATATCTTTCCGGTGACCGGGATGCCGTCTTCATTCACTAGAATTACGGCATGTGCCGTCGGCACGAGCCTCGATAATCCAGCAACGGCTGATTGCATGTGCCAACCGCATTCCGCACGAGCCAATTGCATGTGCCAAACGCAAGGGCACGGGAATAGCCGGAACGGGAGTGACGGCAGCTGACGATCGTGAACGGTGGCAGGCGGGCGGCACCGAGGCGGCGGATCGTCCGCCCGTCGAAGGGACCCCGCATCGTCGTGTTCACGTGCCGGCCGGAGCCAGCACGATGTCGAACCGAACCCGCGACCAGGCGCCGTCGACAGCCCGGCCGTCGGGCGTAGGACTTCCAGCGGGCTGCGGCTCGAAACTCTTGATCAAGGACTCCTTCACGCCGAAGACAGCGTCGCGCCAGCCGATGGGGTCGTCCTGCGGGAAGATGTGGGTCACGAGCGTGCGGGAGCCCTCGTGGCTGACCATGAAGTGCAGGTGCGCGGCGCGCAGGGGGCTGCGGCCGGCGGCTTCGAGCAGCTGGCCGACTGGACCGTCGCTGGGTATGGGGTACGGCGTCGGGGTCAGCCCCCAGAACGCGTAGCTGCCGTCCTCGCCTGAGAACAGGTGCGCGCGGGCGGCTCGCTTGGCGGCGTCGTACTGCACGTCGTAGAAGCCTTCGTCATCGGCCTGCCAGACCTCGATCCGGGCGCCCGCCAAGGATGTCCCGTCGCTGTCGCGCACGGTCCCCTCGACCCAGCACGGCTCGCCCGGCGCGCCGAACGCCATGTCGCCGCCGACCTCGATCTCGGGGCTGCCCGCCACGAAGAACGGGCCGACGACCGTCGCCTCGGTCGCGTCCGCGTACGCCGCGTTGTTGACGTTGATCATCTGCATCGAGGCGCCCAGCACGTCGGAGAGCAGGATGAATTCCTGCCGCACATCGTCGGTGATGTGGCCGGCCCGGGTCAGGAAGGCGATCGCGGCCCCCCACTCCTGCTCGGTCAGCCGCGTCTCTCGGATGAAGCCATGCAGGTGCTGCACCAGCGACGTCATCAGCTCCCGCAGCCGCGGGTCGGCACAACTTTCGAAGGACTTCAGGACGTTCGCCACGAGGCGAGCCTCGACGGCCGCCTGCTCCGGCGTCACCGGATGGCCGGCACTGGCAGGGGCAAGGTCGTTGGCGGTGTTGACCATGGCTTCCTCGATTCGTCAGCTCGGTTCCTCGCCTGCCCACGCGGCCTGCAGCAGCGCGGTCAGGCTGTCCTCGGTCACGGTCCTCGGGTTGTTGCCCGGGATGGCGGCCATGATCGGGCCGATGACCTTGGCGATGCCGTCGGCGGGCATGCCGTAGTCCCTGAGCGCCCGCGGGGCGTCAAGCCGCGCCCGCAAGGCGCGCAGGCCCTCGCGCGCGGTCGCCGACCCGAGCCCTTGCGCGATCCGGCGCTCGGCCTCCGGGGCGCTCGGAGCGTTGTACGCAAGCACGTGCGGCAGGACCACCGCATGGGTCTCGGCGTGCGGGAGGTTGAACATCCCGCCGAGCACGTGACAGATCTTGTGGTGCAGGCCGGAGCCGGCGCCCGCGAACGAGACCGCCGCGAGATAGGCGCCGTACAAGGTCTGCTCGATGCCTTCGAGGCTCGACGGGTCGGCCTTCACCAGCGTCAGGCCCGCGGCCAGGCCGGCGATCCCCTCCTGCGCGAGTACCCGGTCGATGGGGTCGGCCCGCGGGCCCCACATCGCGTCGATGCAATGCGCCAGCGCGTTCAGGCCGCTAGCCACCGTCATCTCACCCGGCAGCGTCGTGAGCAGGCCGGCGTCGTACACAACGCTGGCCGGGAGCACCCGGTCATCGACCCCGGTCGTCTTGGTCTCGCCCTCGGTCAGGCCCCAGACGTTGGTCGCCTCCGAGCCCGCGTAGGTCGTCGGCACGGCGATGACCGGCAGGCAGGTCGTGAGCGCGACGGCCTTGCCCAGACCGGTGGTCGAACCTCCGCCGACGGTGACCACGATGTCGGCCCCGCAGGCCGCGGCCGCCTCCCGGGCGCGGGCGGCCACGCCGACCGGCACGTGCATGACCACCTCGTCGTGCCGGAGCACGACCGGGATCTGCGCCATGATCGGCGCGGCTTGCGCCTCCTCCCGGTCGGAGGCGATCAGCAGGACCTTCGACCGACCCAGGGCCTCGATCTCGCGTGCCACCGCAGCCGGTGAGTCACCGGAGGCGAAGACCACCCGCTGCGGCAGCGTCTGGTGAACGAATCTCATCGCGGGTGCATCAGAATTCGACCGGGTACGTCGGCGCCTGGCCGGAGGCGATGGCCTGCGGGATCTTCTCGGAGCCGTTCTCCCACACCAGGAGCATCGAGCGTTTCGGCGAGTAGCCCTGGTGGCGGATGTCCGCTGGCATCGCCGAGACGTCGCCGGCCTTCATGACCACGCGAGAGCGCACGGCGCCGGTGTCGCGGTCCTCGACCTCCCAGGTGATCTGGTCGCTGAGCTGGATGAACCACTCCACACGGTCGTTGCCGTGGATGATCGGCAGGATGTACTCCTCCGTCGTCGGGCAGGCCAGCGAGTCCTTGCAGACGCTGACGACCGACGGGTTCCACGTCACGTTCGAGCGCGACAGGTAGGCGAACAGGCTGAAGGCGGCCACCTCGCCCTCGAAGCCCGGCTCGACCTCGATGACCGGCTCGCTCTGGTCGACGTCGGCGAACATCCGGTTGACAGGGAAGCCCGATTCGTCCGAGCGCACCTGCTCATCGCCCTGGACGCCGACCATGCGCTGCGCCGCCACGCGCCGGCGGGTGACGGCGCCGGTGTTGTTGCCGTTCTTGAGGCCGAACGCGGAGCCGGTCTCGTGCGGCGAGGCGAAGGGGTCGAACGAGGAGTTGGTCCAGTCGTCCAGGATGGCCTTGAACGTCTCCCTGATGGCGGGGGTCTCGACGTTCTCGCCATAATCGAGTTCTGCCCGGCGGTAGGAGTCGTTGTAACGGCCGGCGAAGATGTCGACGGTGCCGTAGTGGTTCACCGTGCCGAAGACGCCGTCGAAGTTGACGATGCCGTAGAAGAAGTCCCATGCGACGTCGCGCTGGAGCGCCCGCAGGAACGCGTCGGCGCCCATCATGTGCTGCCCGGTCGGCCAGCCGATGTAGACGAAGTACTCGTCGCGCCGGAAGGTGAACTCGCCGAGCTTGAACTCGTGGTAGCCGTCGTCGTTGACGGCGGCGGAGCGGCCGACGTCGATCTGGATGGTCATTGGTTTCCTCTTTCCCCGGGTCCGGCGTCAGACGGTCTGGCAGATGTCGGCCCAGCGGTACCGCGTCAGCGCACCGCCGATCGTCTGGATGAGCAGGACGCCCGGCGCGCCCTCTTTGACGAAGCGGTAAGCCGCACCCTTGGGCAGCAGCGCCTGATGGCCGCGCTTGAGGTGGATCCGTCCCATCTTCGGGCCGGCCGGCTCGCTGCCGACGAGCACGGCACCCTCGGTGTCGTCGGCGGCGACGGGTGACTCGAGCTTCACCAGCTCGACCAGAATCTCGCTGCCGGCGTCGTCCATGCACAGCGCGAACTCGTCGTGGGCGGCCGTGTACCAGGGCGATGTGCCTTCCGCGCGGACCGTCTCGAGCACGTACTCCCAGTTCTTGGCGACGGCGACGCGGTCCCAGGCGGGCATGGCCGAGGCCACCTCGTAGATATTCGAGAAGGCGTAGTGGCGAGCGTCGTCGGCGATCAATTCGACGCCGCCCTTGTCGAAGTCGTCGAGCGAGCCGAGCTTCGTCTGGTACTGGGCGCGCTGGACGGCCCCTCCCTGGGCCGGGCTGGTCTGCGTCATAAGTCTGCTCCTCGTGTGGTCTGCGTCACTTGAGTGTGTGGCCGCCTGAGCGTCGATTTCCAGAGACGTAGGCCCTGGTGGCGGAATTGAGAACATCCAGCGGCCGCCTCGGCTGTCACTGGCCGTAGAAGACGGTGCGTGGCGGCGGTGTCTTGGCTCCCCCGACGGGGGCGTCGATCAGCTCAGGAGTCGCACCGACCACCAGGGCACGGATCTGCGCCAGCACGTCGGAGACGTCGTGCGCCAGGGGCACGTCGAGGACCAGGCCGTCGGCCCCGGCCCTGGCCAGCGCCAGCACCTGCTCCTGGGCCTGCTCGAACGGGCCGAAGATCCCGGCCTCGCGCGGATGGCGTTCGGCGAAGCGCGGCTCGAGGTCGGCCCGGGCAGCGGCCTCACTCAGCGTGCGCCCGACGGAGATCGGCACCGCCACGAGCAGCGGGCGGGTCTCGCCGGCGGCATCCAGCTCGGCCCGGACCTCGGCGACCAGGCCAGGGTCGTTGGTACGGACCAGGCCGAGGGCGTCGGCCGGGAAGTCGGTGACCACGAGCGCCGGGGCTGCCGCAGCGGCGAGCCGGTCCAGGTCACCGGTCTCCGATGGGTCAGGCAGGTGCACCGCGGAGAATCCGAGCCGGCCGGCCATGGTCGCGATGGCCAGCGCTTGCGCCGGTGGCAGGCCAGGCGGCAGGACGACAGCGAGGCTCATTAGCTGTCTGGTCACGTCTGCTCCTTCACGGTGCTCTTTCACGGTGCTCTTTCACTGGGGCGATTACACGATCTGCGTGACGGCCGCGGTCAGCTGCCGGATGGTGGAGACCTCGAAGGCACCGGTGCAGTGCGCGCCGTAATCGCTCGCACGCGAGTCCACCGTGTCCCACTCCCGGCGCGGCTCCGGGTTGAGCCAGTAGAGACGGCGCGCCCGGTGGTTGAGCTCGGCGACGACCGACGTCGCCGGCTCACGGTCGTGGGAGCGGGCGTCGCCGGCGATGATCACCGTGGTCTTCGCCGTCACGGCGTCCCCCCACGTCGCCAGGAAGGTCGTCAGGGCACGTGCGTAGTCGCTGCGTCCGTCCTTGGCCACCAGCCCGCGCTTGGAGAGCAAGTGGTGCGGGTCGAGGACACCCGGGCTCTGCTCGAGAATGCGGGTGATCTCGACGATGCCGTCGATGAAGACGAAGGACCGGACGCGGCGGAACTCCTCGTGCACCGCGTGCAGGAGGGTCAGCGTGAACGGCGCGAACTGCGCGGTCGACCCCGACACGTCGCACAGCACGATGAGGTCCGGCTTGACCGGCCGGCGTCGGCGCAGGACCGGCTTGACCGGCACCCCACCGGTGCCCATGGACGACCGGATGGTGCGGCGCATGTCGAGGCCCGCGCCGCCGCGCCGGCGCTGAGCACCCAGCTTCGTCGCGAGCCTGCGGGCCAGCGGTCGCATCGCCATCCGCATCGCCACCAGCTCATCCGCGCCGGCGCGCAGGAGAGGACGGTCCTGGACGTCCTCCAGCTGCTGGTGAACGACTCCGTCGCCCTCGCGAAGCCGGCCGGAGAACTGGTCCTCGAGCCGGCGTCCCAGCTGCTCCATGGCTGTCCGGGCCTCGACGGCGTTCACCGACTTGCCGAAGCCTGACTCGTCGTGCGCTTCCTCGAGGTAACGCCGGTAGAGGTCAGGCACGTTCATCCGGCGCAACATCCGCTGGGCATGGTGCCCCGCCGACCGTCCGTCGCCGGCCCCGCCACCCATGGTGTCGATCAGGCGCTCGAGCGTCTGCTCGATCACGTCCTCCTCGCCCTCGCGCAGCGCGCGCACGACGGAATCCAGCAGCTCGTCCTCGGCTGACTGGCCGGCCCTTCCCTCCGGTACGGGATCCGCCGTCCGCTGCTCCGCACGGGCCCGCGGGAAGACGGCCTCGAACGAACGCCGGAACAGCACTTCGTGGCTGGCATCCTTGACGAGCGTCGCCCGCAACGCGCTGCGCACCTGAGACCGGCTCAGCAGGTCCATGTGTGCTAGGGCCTGGTGCGCGTCGAGCAGCTCGCTCGTGGAGACAGGGACGCCGCCCTCCCGCAGCCGCGCGACCAGGGCGATGAGGAGCCTCGTGGCGCTCACGACACCGAGGGGGCGGGCAGCCGCAACCGATCGCGTACCGTCGCCTTGTCCATGTCGTTCTTGAGCACGACGCCGAGGGTCTGCCCCGCCACGGCGTCGGTGAGGTCGTGGTGTCCCAGCGCCTCGACCGCTCGTGCCCAGTCGATGGTTTCCGCTACGCTCGGCGGCTTTCGCAGGTCCAGCGCACGCATCGCCCGGACCGCCCTGACGATCTGCTCCGCGAGCACCTCGGTCACCTCCGGGACGCGGCTCCGCACGATCGCCCGCTCACGCGCCGCGTCCGGGTACTCGACCTGGGCGTGCAGGCAACGCCGCTTCAGCGCCTCGGAGAGCTCCCGGGTCGAGTTCGACGTCAGCACGACGAAGGGCCGCTGCGAGGCGGCGATGGTGCCCAGCTCCGGGATGGTCACCTGGAAGTCGCTCAGCAGCTCGAGCAGCAGGCCCTCGACTTCCACGTCGGCCTTGTCGGTCTCATCGATGAGCAGCACCACCGGCCCTTCGTGGCGGATCGCCGCGAGCAGGGGGCGCTCCAGGAGGAACGGCTCGCTGAAGATGTCGTCGTGAATCTCGTCCCAGGCACCGTCGTCGGTCGTGGCCTGAGCCGCCTGGATGCGGAGGAGCTGCTTGCGGTAGTTCCACTCGTACAGCGCCCGGGCCTCGTCCAGGCCCTCGTAGCACTGAAGCCGGATCAGGGTTGCGCCGGTGCCCGCGGCGACCGCCTTGGCCAGCTCGGTCTTCCCGGTCCCGGCCGGCCCCTCCAGGAGAACCGGCTTGCCCATCGCGTCGCCGAGGAAGACCACGGTGGCGAGCTCGCTGTCGACGAGGTAGCCGGTACTCGCGAGCTTGTCGCGGGCGTCGTCGACCGAGGCGAACAGGGACATGACCTCACTGTGCACCCCAAGGCGAGGTTCTGACCACGGGTCTATCCGGTGGTGGCGGAAATCGGCACCTCGCCAGTTGACCGGCGGACGGCACCGGCCGTCTGACCGAAGCGCTTGCGGAAGCTCTGGGAGAAGTAGGCCGGTGAGGTGAACCCGCAGGCCTGGGCGACGTCGACGGTCCGCAGGCGCGCGGCCGCACGGCTGGTCAGGCGGCCGTGGGCCGCGTCCAGACGCCGCGCGAGGATGTACTGCGGCACGCTCTGGCCGGCTTCGGCGAACACGCGCGAGAGGTGACGCTCGCTGATGCACGTGGCGGCGGCAACCTCCGTCGCGCTCAGGCCAGGGTCCGCGAGGTGCTCCTCGATGTACGCCTTCGCGGCGGCCCGGTGGGCCAGGGTGAGACTAGCCCGGTCGCCCGCGATCATCATCGCGATCAGCTCCACCACGAGCTCTTCGTGCGCGGGAATCGCGGCTTCCGGGCGGAGCGCCGATCCCACCAGGCGGACCAGGGCCGCACCGTACGGGTCACCGCCCCGCCCCCCGTCGACGACGATCGGGGCCGGGAGCATCCCGAAGCCGGCGACCGCCTCGATACGGGGCCAGGGAACGGTCACCGCCAGCTCCGCCAGGCCGTCACCGAACACCCGCATGAACGGCTGATCGGGATTGCAGACGAGCAGCTGGCCCGGACGGACGTGACGTTGCCGGCCCGCTTGGGCGAAGGTCGCCTGGCCGCGCAGGGAGGCGTACACCGCGACCGAACGAACCGGCTGGCGCTCGATCTGGTCGCCGGACCTGGTGACCCCGTGCGCGGTCCCGCGGACGTAGGCCAGGCTGACGTGGGGCAGGTCGAGATTCACCTCGAGCGCCTGGAACTCCTCCTTGGGCACGTCGCACGACAGCGCGATGAGTGACTCGGCGTTGTGTCGCTCCCAGTCACGAATCCGGTTGACCGAGCGGTCGGTCGAGTACAGCCGGGCCTTCGGAAGGCTGACGGTTGACACGGGCATCGACGTGCCTCGCTCCACAGCCCTCATCCTAGAACCGTCAGGCAGCTTCGAGGATCGCAGCGGGGCAAGCCGTGGGAGGAGATGGTGACAGCGTCGTCGTTCGTTCCGAAAATGACTGAAACGCGGGCCAGGGCGGGCTCTTCCCGGTCCTCAGGCGGCTGGTCGCAGGCCGGCCGAGACCAGCGAGCCCAGCTCGTTGCGCGACAGGCCGGCGGTGCCGATCACGAGGTGATCGTTGACGATGGCGGTGGATCCCTTGGGCGGGGTGTAGCCGGACGGGGCGAGGAACATCACGATGCAGACGCCGGAGGTGACGGCAGCGGCCTCGGCCTCGGGGTGAGCAGGCTGGGGAACGGCGGCGCAGGGAGCCGCGCTGGCGTCGGTGAGGTGGTACTCGCCGGGCAGCGTCAGCGTGTACTCGCCGAGCCGCAGTGTTGTCTGGCCGGGGGCGGTCTTGGCGGGAGTGCCGCCCGAGGTGCTCGCGATCCCGATCGGCACGCCGATGCCGGCGAAGACCACGAACAGGCCGCAGACGCCCGCGAAGCGGAGCCGGCGGACCTTGCGGTGGCGCGCGATGACCAGGCCGGCCAGCTCGTCCCCCGGCTGTGACACGATGTCGTCCAGTTCGCTCATCAGCGCGAGCTTGAGGTTGAATTCGTCGTCAGCGTGGATGGACACGGCGCACCCTCTTGTCTTCGTATTCGGCGGACAGCAGCATCCGCAGCTGGTCGAGCCCCCGGCTGGCCGCGGACTTCACGGTGCCCTCGGCGATGCCGAGCGCCGCGGCGGTATCGGCCACCGAGGCGTCGAGGAGGTAGCGGAACACCAGCACCTCGCGCTGGACGTCGGGGAGCCGGCGCAGCATGCGGACGAGCACGTGGCGGCGCTCGGCCGCCTCGGCGAACGATGCGACGACCGCATTCGGGCCGGCGTCCTCGATGAGGCTCGGCGTCTCCGGATGTCGTTTGGCGTGCCGCCAGCGCTCCCGGCAGACGTTGACCAGGACCGTCCGGCTGTAGGCCTCGGGCGCCTCCCGCGCCCGGTCCCAGCGCCTGAACGTCCGCAGCAGCGTGAGCTGGAGCGCGTCCTCGGCCTCCTCCCGCGAGCTGAGCAGCACGAGGGCCGCCCGCAGCAGCATCGCCGACGCCCCCGTGACGAATTCGGTGAACTCCGCCTCGCGGTCGGCACCTCGCGCCCGTCTCACGCATCGTTCAATGCCGCGGGGACCCGCGAGGTTCCAGCGGATTCAAGAATTTTTCGCGGAGGCCCCGCCTTGGGCGCGGACGGGTACGCGGCCGGGCGCATGAAGCCCTTGTAGCTGTGCTGGTGCAACTGGCTCTCGATCGCCTTGACCGTGTCCAGGCCGACGCCGACCACGATCAGCAGGCTGGTCCCGCTGAACGCGATCTGGCTGCCGAGGCCCATCTCGCTCAGCGCGATCAGCGGGAGCAGCGCGATCACCGCCAGGTACACCGAGCCCGCCGCGGTCAGCCGGCTGAGCACGTAGCTCAGGTAGCTGGCGGTGGCCGGCCCTGGCCGCAGCCCGGGCACGAAGCCGCCGTACTTCTGCATGTTGCCGGCGACCTCGGTGGGGTTGAACGTGATCGACACGTAGAACCAGGTGAACCCCAGGATCAGCAGGAAGTACAGGATGTAGTAGAGCGGGAAGGCGCCGGTGCCGGGGACGAGGTAACGGTCCACCCAGGCCACCCAGCCCTGGTTCGTGTTTCCCAGGAACGACGCGGCGGTCTGCGGGAGGAAGAGCAGCGAGGAGGCGAAGATGACCGGGACCACGCCGGCCTGGTTGACCTTCAGCGGGATGTACGTGGTCGCCCCGCCGTAGACCCGGCGCCCGGTGATCCGCTTGGCGTACTGGACGGGAACGCGCCGCTGGGCCTGCTCGATGAAGACCACGCAGGCCACCAGGGCGATCACCACGACGATGAGCGTCAGCGTCATCGCGATGCCCTTGGTCAGGTAGACCTGCTCGACCCCGCCGAATATCCCGGCCACCACGCTGGTGAAGATCATCACGGACATGCCGTTGCCGACGCCGCGGTCGGTGATCAGCTCACCCATCCACATGATCACGGCCGTGCCCGCGACCATCGTGATCAGCATGGTGCCGAGGGTGAGGGGGGTCGGGTGCGGGATGACCGGGTGGTTCGTCGCCGAGCAGGTGGAGCCGGCGAACAGGCTGCCCGAGCGGGCCGCCGCCACGTAGGTGGTCGCGATCAGGATGGCCAGCCCGACGGTGAGGTACCGGGTGTACTGGGTGATCTTGGCCTGGCCGGCCTGGCCCTCGTCCTTCAGGGTGCGCAGCCGCGGGATGACCTCGGTAAGCAGCTGGAGGATGATGCTGGAGGTGATGTAGGGCATGATGCTCAGCGCGAATACCGTGATGTGCAGCACCGAGCCGCCGCTGAACAGGTTGAGCATGGCGTAGAAGTTCGCCGCGGTGCTCTGGCTTTTCGCCGCCAGGCCCGAGCAGACCCGCACGTTGGCGGTCGAGATGCCCGGGGCGGGCAGCGTCGCCCCGAACCGGTACACCACGATGATGCCGAGGGTGAACAGGAGCTTCTTGCGCAGGTCCGGCGTCCGGAACGCCAGGGCGAACATCGCGAGCTTGGCCACGGTCCTTAAATGCCGCAGTCCTGGCCGCGGTTCCGTTACCCGAATTGCACTGATCTGCGGGCCATGCCGAGCCAGAAGCCGTCGATGACGGCGCGCTGGGTCTTGAGTTCGCCGGCCGCGGCGCCGAGGGTGACGAACAGCGGGGCGAAGTGCTCGGTGCGCGGGTGGGCGAGGCGGCCGGCCGGGGCCTTGCGCTCGAAGTCGACCAGCGCGTCGACGTCGCCCGCCTCCAGCGCCCGGCGGCCCCAGTCGTCGAACTCGGCCATGACCGGGGAGACCACGCTGTCGTCGCCGGTGATCGCGCGCAGGTTGTGGGTGAAGAAGCCGCTGCCGATGATGAGCACGCCCTCGTCGCGCAGCGGGGTCAGCTTGCGCCCGATCTCCATGAGCCGGACCGGGTCCAGGCTCGGCATCGAGATCTGGAGCACCGGCACGTCGGCGGCCGGGTACATCTCGACCAGCGGGACGTACGCGCCGTGGTCCAGGCCGCGATCAGGCACGTCGAGCACCGGGGTGGCCGGGGAGCGGAGCAGCTTGCGGACCTTGTCGGCCAGTTCCGGCGCACCGGGCGCTTGGTAGGTGACCTGGTAGTAGCGCGCGGGGAAGCCCCAGAAGTCGTAGACCAGCGGCACCGTGGTGGTGGCGCCGATGGCCAGCGGGGCTTCCTCCCAG
>Ga0207665_10002290_pt1 | contig 12925 bp, 7 predicted proteins | sample LARL112metaG_FD_184351 | JGI IMG/M metagenome (GOLD analysis project Ga0207665, IMG submission 184351) | Corn, switchgrass and miscanthus rhizosphere microbial communities from Kellogg Biological Station, Michigan, USA - LAR L11-2 metaG... | ecosystem: Host-associated > Plants > Roots >...
GGCCAGCCGAAGAAGATCAATCCGGCAACCTATCTGGGTGGAGGACGAGATTTCGGCGATTTTCCGCCAGGCAGTGGTACTGCGCATATCATCGCCCGCAACTTGACGCCGGACAAAACTGGGCTGCCTGAAGGGGGCCACACGTTTGCCGAGTTCGCTCTGATCATGAGAACTGGCGTGGATATGGATCATCTGCATCCAACCTGTCCACCAGGGGTCCTTAATGCGGGCTGCGTGCCAAAGCCCTTCGACGGGGATCTTTTGCAGGTTATGCCATGGCCCAATTTTCAAAACATGACTGAACATGACCTCCGCGCCATCTACGAATATCTCAGCGCGATCCCTTGCATCGAAGGCCCGCCAGCACCTAGCCCATTGCACAGCGATTGTTCTTAAGGCTGACGCGGAAAAACCGCCCACCCCCAGGTGATCTCCCTCGGTGCCTTGCATCGCATCGCACTGAGGGAGGTCTCTTCGTCCATGCTTCCCTAAACGGAGGCCAATTGGCCTTGTAGTCGCGTTACCGGTCAAGTGCTTTTGCGCCAAGACGGGCCGAGCACCTCGATTCGACTGTCATAGTATTCTAACCTCATGGCAGAATCTGCCGTTTTGGAACGCGCCGCAATAGCGCGTCACGGGCGAAGGCTCGAATACTTTACGATCACTTGGAATTTGCTTGAAGGTCTAGTTGCTGTTGTTGCGGGCGCGATAGCGGGCAGCATTTCTCTCGTCGGCTTTGGAGTGGACAGTTTCATCGAGGTTACATCCGGGGCTGCGCTGCTGTGGCGAATGTCCGTTGATGCGGAAGAGCATCGACGAGAGCGAATCGAGCGCGTAACACTCAGGATGGTGGGCGCGTGTTTCCTCTCGTTGGCGGCTTATGTCGGTTACGAAGCTGCAAGCAATCTAGTGGAAAGGAAAGCTCCCGAACATAGCCTTCCTGGAATCATTCTTGCCTGCGTTTCACTCATTGTGATGCCACTTCTTTCTCGTGCGAAACGGCGTGTGGGAGCGCACCTGAAGAGTGCGGCGATGAATGCGGACGCCAAGCAAACAGAGTTCTGCACCTATCTATCGGCTATTCTGCTCGGCGGTTTGATTCTGAATATGGTTTCTGACCTTTGGTGGGCAGATCCCGTCGCGGCACTAATTATGGTTCCGATAATCGCAAAAGAAGGCGTCGACGGGCTACGCGCCAAGACCTGTTGCGATTGAAAATCTGTGGTAGCAAGTGATGAGATCTTCTAGTGATACGTATTCACACTCCACTCATAATAAGGAGTAGAAGGGGAGAAATATTTACAATAGAAGTGGCTCCAGGGAACGGTGATTACGAATAGGTATCCAAGCGCATTTGATGTCCTTTCGTGCACCCCAGGGACTCCCAAGAACATCCACGCGTATACCCACGAGCCCTAAATTCCCCGTGAATTGATATTTTGAGGGATCTTCTCAGACATGGGATTTGCTTGCTTTGAGGCGCTGGGATAGACTCCATGGCCGCTGATGGATACTTCCTCTATTGTTAACCGCACCATTTCCCACTACAACGTCCTGGAAAAATTGGGCGGCGGCGGAATGGGAGTGGTTTACAAGGCTAAAGACACGCGGCTCGGCCGTAGTGTTGCCCTGAAATTTCTTCCCGAGGACATCTCCCAAGACTCTCAAGCCATCGAGCGATTCCGTCGCGAAGCGCGTGCTGCATCATCGCTCAATCATCCCAACATCTGCACCATTTACGATATTGGAGAGTTCGAGGGCCGCCCGTTCATCGCCATGGAGCTACTCGAGGGCCAGACTCTCAAGCACCGCATTAGCGGGAAGCCCATCGAAATATCCGAACTCTTGGACGTCGGCGTTCAGATTGCCGACGGCCTCGAAGCTGCCCACGCAAAGGGCATCGTGCACAGGGACATCAAGCCCGCAAATATTTTCCTCGTTAATCGCGGGCCGGCGAAAATACTGGACTTTGGATTGGCAAAGCTAGCAAACCAGCGACAGCTCGCGACGGAGACGCTGAACGAAGCGTCGCTGCGCACACAGACACGCATTGCAGACGACGCGCTGCTCACGAGCCCAGGCAGCTCAATAGGTACTGTGGCATACATGTCGCCGGAGCAGGCACGTGGGGAAGAGTTAGACCTGCGTTCGGATTTGTTTTCTCTTGGCGTTGTGCTGTATGAGACGTCGACGGGTATGGTTCCATTTTCCGGCTCGACTGTTGCATTGATTTTCGACGGCATCCTGCATTCCGAGGCGCCTCCGGCGACGAAGGTGAACTCGCGATTGCCCCTGGCCTTGGAGAATATTCTCAGCAAGGCGCTGGAGAAAGATACCGACTTGCGTTACCAGACCGCCGCCGAACTTCGCGCCGACCTGAAGCGCCTCAAGCGAGACATTGATTCGAACCGCCGCTCCGGGGCCGAAAAGAGCGCGGCGTCGAATGCGCCTCCGGCTGTCTCCGTGCCGTCGAAGAAGTCTGTTGCTGTGCTCTATTTCGAAAATCAGAGCGGTGTCAAAGAAGACGAATACCTGCGCGACGGCATCACCGAAGACATTATCACCGAGCTCTCCAAAATCCGGGGACTGAACACCTTTTCCCGGCCTACCGTTCTGGCCTTCCGAGACAAGCCGGTGACCCCAGCGCAGATTGGCCAGCAGCTCGGCGCGGCATATGTCTTAACCGGAACAGTGCGCCGCGCTGGAGCACGCATACGCATCAGCGCCCAGCTTGTGGACACGCACACCGATTTTTCGCTCTGGTCGGAACGCTTCGACCGGGAGATGAAGGACGTTTTCGAAGTACAAGACGAAATGGCTCGCAAGATTGCCGAGGCCCTTCGAGTAACTCTTTCCCCGCAAGAACTGGAGGCCCTTGCCGACAAGCCCACCGAAAACCTGCAAGCCTACGACCTCTACCTGCGCGGCAAGCGCTACGCTCGGCGCCTGACCCGTCAGGACATTGAGTTTGCCCTACAGATGTTCGAAAACGCGGTGACGCTTGACCCTAGCTTCGCGCTTGCCTACGCCGCCTGCGCCAACGCCTGCGCGATGTACTACTCCTTCTTCAGCCGCGATGAAGTGTGGGTCGAACGCGCACGGGAGGCTTCCGGCAAGGCCGTCGCGCTGCGCTGGGACTTGCCCGAAACCCATGTCAGCCAGGCCTGGGTTCTCTACGCCGCTGGACTGTATGACGAAGCCGTACGCATGGTTAAAAAGGCTATCGAACGCAAACGTGACTGCGATGGCGCGTATTACCTGCTCTGCCGCGCCCTTTTTGCCCCGGGACGCTACCAAGAAGTTGTGGACATTGCAGAAGCTGCCATCGAAGGCAGCGGCGAAGACTACAACGTTTACGTACCAATCATTAATACTCTCGGTTCTATGGGCAAGGAAGAGGCCAGGCGCAGTATGACTCAAAGAATGATTGTCGCGCTCGAGAACCAATTGAAACATGTGCCCGAGGATGCGAGGGCGCGCGTCCTGCTGGGCGCCTACTACGCCCAGTTGGGACGCCGGGAAGACGCCTTGCGCGAGCTCAACCTGGCCGTTACCTTACGCGCCAACGAAGCCTCGATTCTCTACAACGCGGCGTGCGTGTACTGCCTCCTGAAAAATAAAGCGGAAGCTTTGGATGCCCTGCGCAAAGCCTGGGAAGCGGGTTCCAAGGATTCCGTGTGGGCGCGGCGCGACCCCGACTTGAGCCTTCTTCATGGCGACCCGGAGTTCGAGCGCATGTACCCGGAGAAGCACACCTTACCTCCTTCTTCCTTCTCCCACTAGTTCGAGTGGAGCCGTTCAGAGAGGTGTCGCACAGCTGCTCGAACAGCATGTCACATCACGTATTGGATTGAATGGACGCCTCCAGATGAGGTCCGGAGAACGCGTTTTCTGCCACGACCCGAAGAAGTTCTGCGTGAGTGCCCAGATGTGGAGGAAACAAACGGTTATCTCGACCCCGTCACCGGAGAGTGGAAGAAGGTCCGGCGTCGGGCTGTTGAGTCATCGGTTGAGGCGAGGAAAACGCAAACCAGCGTAAAACCTCACACTTTCGATTCAGCGGTGCGGAAGGCAACCAAGAAAGGCAGCCAATTTGAGAAGAAGGGGTAATTGACGGTCATCCCGAAGCAAAAAATATCGTTGGGAAAACGCGGCCCGACAAACTTTCTACGGATGTAGAAATGGCCGATGCAGCGCGGCCGACCAAAGCCGAGAATAACCGAGAAAAAAGGAGGTCACTGCGGCTCAACATCCGGCGAACCCGGCCTTCGAAGAAAAGCACGGGCCCACGGTCCGCAGAGGGAAAGGCCCGAGTCGCAGCCAACGCATTCAAGCACGGCGCAAGGGGCGCCGCAGCCATCGCGCTGCGAAAGCTAACAAGGAACACAATCAGAGAGCTAAGGATGAACGGAAGTAGCGGAAATATTTTGCGGGATAGATGAACAATGGGTCCAATCGCGCGTGGACCGTATTGTCGCGCGAGGGCAAGGAGTTCCGGCGCCACCGGCGACCAGATGCTGCACCCGATAGCCGCAGCAGCAGTGAAATGATTTCGCGGTTTCACGCCCCAAGAATTCTCACGCGAAGAAAGCGAGGACATATTGGATGGGTCACGAAAACCCGGACATGAGCACGCGCTACGGAAAGCAGCTCGTTGAGGATGTGAAATACCGCAAACAATGGGCGGAAAAAGTGGGACTCGGCTTCGAGCTTCCACGGGCGTCGGAGCTGCAGTTGGACATTAATTGCGCTACGTGCGCTACAAATTCCACACGGCACGATTGCGTCGCAAGTGCGTAAGTATAAGAGAGGGAAGAATTAAAGTGGTCGGGGCGAAAGGATTTGAACCTTCGACCTCCTGGTCCCGAACCAGGCGCGCTAGCCAGGCTGCGCTACGCCCCGACAATAGGAAGCAGCAAAGGAACACAGTGCTGCAAGGGAGCATAGAATATCACAGCAATCTGGCGTGGGCCACTGGCGTATTTTGTCTCGTTCGTGTAACGGCGCAGATGCACCGCTGCATGCGGAGAAAAGAAACGCCGCCCTCGGAGATCCACGAGCGGCGTTTCTCGTGGTTGGTGCTTGGCGGTTGTGACTTGGCTATTGGTAATTGTCAGAAGCTGAACCGCGGCGCGAACTCCATCACACGCGGACGCGTAAGCGTTGCGAATACTTTCCGAAACCGCAGCTAACGTCGATCTCCGGCAGCACGCTGAACGCAGCGAAGCGCACAGAGCTGGTGATGTTGTAGATGCTGCAGTTAAAAGACAGCTTTTGCCGTTCCGTAAGACTCCAGCTTTTGGTCAATGACATATCGATTCCAAAATAGCCGGGGCCACGGAGATTGTTTGCGCTGTCCCACTTGGCCGGGGAACGGAAAATCAAAAGCGGAAATCGCCGCGCTCGGATTCTGGAACATATTCACGTCCCCGTCAGCATCGGGAAAGTGCCGGTCTTCGGCTTTGGCCCAACGAGATTGGCAAAACCATTGAGTTCCCAGTTGGTTGGAAATACCAATCCGTTTTGCACGCCGAATGGTAATCCGCTGGTCCATTTTGCAAGTCCAGAGCAACTCCATCCGCGGGCGATTGGCATCCAAGCCGCGGTTCCATCCGCTTCCCCAATGCTTTTGCCGCCCGAGTGGCAGTTCATATGCCCAGTTGCTGTTGATCTGGTGCGTCATGTCGTAGTCAGACACAGCGCGGAACAAGCCGGGATCGAATGGATTATAGATTTCGCCCGTGCCGAAAAAACTTCCCTCAAAGAGCGAAACTCTCTCCGCATCCGATCCCATATCGATCGACTTCGAGTATATGTAGTTGAAATCGAAGGTTAAACCGTGCGTGCCGCGATGCCGCAGCATCAACTGCAAAGCTTTGTAGTTGCTGCGCCCGGAAGACGTCCAAGTGAACAGCGAGGCGTTCTGCGCCTGAAAGAAAGAAAACCGCCCGTTTTTCGGGAAGTATGCAATGGGATTTCCGCTGGAATCGGTAAGGTTGGCATCAGGAATTCCAAAAAGATCCCAGGTTGAAAGCGGGGTCGTTTCGTTCAAGCTGCCCGGCAGCCGGCCTGGACAGGGTTGAGGCCCACCCACTCCCGATTGGATTTGCGCCGCCGGGCTGCAGAGGCTGCATCATGTCGGTCCAATACTGCTGCACATTGGCCGGCAGACTGGCGGGATTGAAATTATTCGTGGTAACACCCTGGCGGTAGACTTTTGCCAGCGCAGTCACGGCTGGAAAATAGCTGAGACCGCTTTTCGGATCGAAAAGGTTCAAAGGCTGCGCCAGATCTTTTTCTTGCAACAAGCGCCGGCCAAGCACGAAAGAAAAGCCCCGCCAGCAAACACGGGTGGCGGGGCTTGCATCTTCATCTTGTTTTTGTTCGCTCCAGATCGGGCGCAGCAGCGCGCGGTGTTGGAGCTTCTGCTTGTTGGTCAGCTTAGAACGAGTAGCGCGCACCCACTTGAAACACGCGAGGTTGGCCCTGAATCTGTGTGAAGTTCGACCAGTTCGTCGGGGGATTCAAACCGCGCAACAGTGGGTCGCGAGCGACACCGAAGCCAGTGCGGCTGCCATCAATGGCTCCGAAGCGCTGCAAGTTAGCAACGTTGAATACGTCCCAGCGCACTTGAAGCTGATGTTTTTCGCTCCACGGCATAGTGAACGATTTGGCCAAACCGAGGTCCACGTTCATATAGCCCGGAAAGCGAAGGAAATTCCGGACACCGGTTTCGCCGGGATAAGCATTCCGGAAACTTTGGTAAATGGCCTTGATGTCGCAACCGCTACCACCGAACAACTTAGGTTCCCCGTTGGTTGATCTCGACGGGCAGGTGCTGATCTGCGTGGTAGGAGTAACATAGGCCTGAACGTTCCAGTTTGTGGCCCAACGCGCATCATCAAACGGCGAAGGAACTGGTAAACCAGTGTTCCAACGGAAGATGCCTGAAAGCTGCCATCCTCCGATGACGGCGTTCAAGCCCCGGTGCTCGGTGTTGAATAATGTTTTGCCGGTGCCCATAGGCAGCTGCCAAACACCTGAAACGTTGATCAGGTGCCGGATATCGAAATCGGAGCTAGCGTAATTGGAGCGCTGGCGAATCGGATTCACGATAAACGCACCGTTGCTGGCGTTGTTGCCAAAACCCGTTTCTGATTGTAAGCCGGAAGCATCATCCAGCGAGTGAGAGTAGGTGTAATTGAAATCCAAGCTCAGGGTGTTCAAACGTTGCCGCACCGAAACGGCAAGGCCGTTGTAATTGGAATTTCCGATGGTGCTCCACGCAGACAGCGCGCCATATTGCGGCTGCATAAAACGAGTCGGACCGGCACCGGTGGAAAACAGCACCTGGTCAATCAAAGCTTGGGTATCTGTCCAATCGTTTCCGGAGAAGAAAGAACAGGGATTAGAAGGTGTCCGGCTCTGCATGGCGTAAAACAATTGCGTATTGGACCATGAGGGGTTGAAGCCGGGATTCGAATCCGAAGCGCTGCAAACGGGATCGAGTCCGAAGAAGTTATTCATAATTGACGCCATTCCAGTTGGGAAAAGATTCTCGAAGAACGGAATCGTCGCGATTTGGCTGGTATCAACTCCCTTCTGCCGCTGCTTTTCAAGTATCGTTCCGGCGGTATACCAGTCCATACCGCTCTTCGGATCCCTAAGGTCATTGAACGCGGTGGCATCACGTCGAGCCAGAAGGCTTCGCCCCATACGGCCAATGTAGGAAACGGTGAGGCTGGTGCCTGGTCTCAGTTCGCGTTCGAATGTCAGGTTAAAAACATACTGCGAAGGCGCATGAAGATTCGAATCCACGCCCTGCTCAATACGCTCTCCCTCATCGATGGGTTGGGACAACGGGAACTGAAGGTTAGCAGGGGTGACAACGTTTGGAAGCGTGTGTACGTCCTGGCTGAAGCCAGTGAATAACGGCGCCAGTGGAGAGGTGCTGCCCGCCACGGTATCGTACGTGTTCGCCGGAGTAGTGAAATTGGACGTGAAACCGAGGGTATTGTTCAGGTCCCAGTCCACAGCCAGCGCCTGCCCGTAGTAGTCATTGGTCAGAGCAAAGCCGCCACGAATGACGGACTTGCCGGCGCCGCCGAACAAGGAGCCAAGCAATCCGCTGGAATAATTTGGCGACCAAGCTACCGCAATGCGCGGCTGAAAATTGTTTTTGTCCCAGTTGTACATGGGTTTTCCGCCATTCACAGGTCCGGACTTATTGACGACGATGGGATCAATAAAATTGTTACCTTGCGCTGCAGCAGCCAGCCGTTCATTGAAATAAGTACCGAGTGGCACGGTCGGCTGGACTTCAAATCCCTTTGTTTCGTAGACGGGTCGTTCAAGGCTGTAGCGGAGTCCCAGAGTTAATGTCAGGTGAGGGCGAATCTTCCAAGCGTCTTGTACGTATTCCTCGTATGCTTGGGTTGCAAAATTGCGAATGGTGGGCGCGCCTGGGCTGAGCAGGCTCCCGTCGCTATTAAATGTAAAATTTGCGGTGTATTGCGACAAGCGGCCGATAAGCGCGGTTGCGGCATTTTGCACTTCTGCATTGGAATTAAGTGACTGTCCAACGTTCGTGCTTCCCGGTAAGTTATTGGCATCTAGATAGTCTTGGAACGTTCCCGAGACATGGTCTCCAGCGCCGAGGTAAAAAGATGGATTGGTCTCGGCGAAATCGAATGCATTCGCAAAACTCACTCGCGAATTATTAATCTTGCGAATGTTCACACCAAACTGAATGGTGTGATTACCGTGAATCCACGAAACATCGTCCGTGATGTTATGTACGGGCGTTATCCTGTTGAGAGTGTGTGTTTCACCGTTCTGCTGGAATACGAAGCGGAAATCGATGTCGTTGCCATTGCTGTCCCCGCCCTGTGTAAAGGCTTGCCGGGTAAATCCATAACGAAAATTGTTTACCCAGTTGTTGCCGATTGTCCAGGTATGGCCCGCGGCGAGCCCCCGCGGGTGACTCCAGACCTGGGGAGTGACGGTGTCGGGCAGGTATCGCGGTAGCGCCTGATGATCGTAAATGACGTTTAGGCGCAAGAAGAGATTCTGTTTGCTGGTGAGGTTATAGTCCAGCCGCAAGGCATGAGAGTTTAGGGACACGGGAGTTGGAGCGTTGAATCGAAAGCCGCCGGTATTTAAGCCGTCGCCAACGGTCGTATCATTTGCCTGGTACTTGTTTGCCGCCGCCGTGAGAGCATCAAGAGCAGCCTGGTTGATCCCCGTGTCTTGGTAAGCCTGCTGGACTTGCGCCAGGCTCAGTGTCGCCTGAGGAGTCGAGTTGCAAGCAGCATCGGCGCAATACGTATAGTTGATGTTGCCTTGGCCTAAACTGGGCAAGGGAACAATTCTGGTTTCGCTGGTGGCTGTGGCATCGCGGCGAGCCTCGAAGCTATAGAAAAAATACAATTTGTCCTTGACGATTGGGCCACCGAGCGCGCCACCAAACGTATTACGGACCAAGGGTGTCCGGGGAACTCCGGCCGCATTACTGAACCAGTCGTTCGCTTCAAACGGGGTACCGCGATAGAATTCAAATGCCGCTCCGTGCAAAGAGTTTGAACCGGACTTAGTGACGAGGTTTACCTGAGCGCCGGAAGAGCGACCTTGGTTTGCGTTGCCATTGGCAGTTGTTACGCGAAACTCTTCAATCGCTTCTGTATTGAGGCGCAGCACCGGGCCGGTGGTGATATTGCCGCGGTCAGTATCCAGGGCTCCGATGGTCAATGAATTGGTGCTTTGCGGAATCGCAGCATTGCCGGTCTGGGCGTTGTTGATGTCGACGCCATCGAGCGTGACGTTTGATTGGTCAGCCCTCGATCCGGTCACATAACCTTCGCGAGTAGCACCGGGCTGCAGACTGAGCAGGTCGACCAAATTGCGACCTTCCAACGGCAATTGCGTAATCTGGTTGTTATCCAGCACGTTGCCAAGGGAGGCGTCCTGAGTATTAATCAGCGCTTCTCCGTTGCTCACGGACACTTCAACAACCTGACTAACCTGTCCAATCTCCAGTTTTATGTTGATTTCGGTTTTTTGGCCGATCGGTGCTTTGGCGTTATCGACGATTGCTGTACGAAAACCAGCCGCCTCAACTTCAATGCGGTAATCGCCGGGCGTAATCAGATCGAATGTGAAAAGGCCTGAATCCGTTGTTTGCGATGTACGGTTTGCCTTCGTCGCCGTATTTATGATCGTTACTTTTGCAGCCGAAACCGCCCGGCCTTGCGGATCGCTAACCACGCCGGTGAGTCCGGAAGTGCCTGTTTGACAGTATGCGCATGTCGCAAGGAATAAACAGCAGATAAAGGCAAAGAAATTTCGGAAGGTGGTTACCGACCGTCTTGGACTTAGCTGATGTCGCTCCACAACACGTATGGCTACACGATCCATAATCCCTCCGTATCGGCTCAAAAATGTTCTTGCCAGATTAATGGGTGTAGAACGACTACGAAGGAGACGTTCAAGTGTGAGTGAACGCCCACAGGAGAGAACTACAATAGCGAGCGCCCTCCTGGCCACCTGTACCAACGCAGTCGAAATATGAATTGCAAATGTTTTAGGATAATTCGGGCTTAAAAGTCAAGGAGAGTTCACAAATTTTACATCTTCGCGACATCTAGAGATAGAGAGCATCGCTTAACAGTTGGGCATCTAGACGTTTAGTGACCCACAGGCTGCGCAGGCCGAACGCACACAAAAAAAGCCCGCCAGGAGTGTGCCTCCCAGCGGGCTGTTCAGACGTAGCCTTTTTAGAACTCGTAGCGCAATGCGAACTGCATTACGCGTGGGTTTGTCAGCAGTCCCGTATACAGTCCGAAGGCGGCACCGGAATCGATGTTCAGGTTGGCACTCTGCACGTCGAATCGATGGAGGTTAGGAACGTTGAACACTTCCCAGCGACGTTGCAAAGTGTGCGATTCCTTCCACGGCATGATCCATCGCTTGGACAACCCGAGGTCCAGCCCAGCAAATCCCTGACCACGGATCTGGTTTCTGCCACCGCTATCACCGGGCAAAGCGTGCTGAAAGGCTCCGATGCCGGTAGGACCTTGAGGGTCTTTGAAAATGCTGATCGTACCGTTCGACGGGTCGACGGTTGTTCCCGTGGCAACGGGCCCAACTTGCAGCGCGCCCCCACCCAACTGCCAATTCGTCGGCCAAGTTCCACCGTTGAGCACACTCCCAGGGAAGCCGCTCGTCCAACGTGCCAAGCCCGAAAGCTGCCAGCCACCGATAAATGCGTCCAGACCCTTACCAACGTTGCGCCCTAAGGCACGGCCCCTGCCGAACGGCAGTTCAAGCACCCAGTTCGCATTTAGTTGGTGCGTCAGATCGAAATCGGAAACTGCGCGGCGCGCATTCGGATCCCACGAATTAATGACCTGACCATTCAGTCCGCCCCATTCCGTCACACGCTCAGCATCGGACATGAGGTCAATTGATTTCGAATACGTGTAGTTGACGTCAAATTGCAGCCCGCGAGTCATGCGTTTGTGCAGACTCACTTGCAATGCATTGTAATTGGCTGTCCCTTTAGAACGCCACGCATAGAGGGACTTAAATTGTTTGTTGAAGAAAGCGGCTGGTCCAAGCTTAGTCGGATAGTAGTTGACGACATTGCCGGACGCATCGGTGGCCACGCCAGCGATTCCGGCGTTTCCGGAAAAGTCGGAGCCGACCTGATCGAGCTGCCAAAGTGGGGTGGTCTCATTAAATACGTTGCAGCTATACAAGTCATAAACCGCCTGCAGCGGACTCGTCGTAGATCCGCCGCTACACGCGAGCGAGTACGCGTCCCCTGGCGCGAGCGGCGCTAACAAATTCTGCCAATATTGCGCTGTAGACCCGACCAGACCAGGCGTTATCGCGGACGTTGGCGTTCCTGCTGCGCCCAACTGTGAAAGGCGTCTTGCAGCTTGAAAATAAGTAATGCCGGATGCTTTATCCGTAAGGTTCAGAGGCATCGCCAGGTCTTCCTGAATCAGAAGCCGATGTGAGTAGCGTCCCACGTACGAGACCTCAAGGCTGAAGCCTCTCGCAAATTCGCGTCCAATGGAAAAGTCGACAGTATAGGAGTAGGGAGTCTTGATGGAATTATCCAAGCCCCAATTGATTGCAAGTCCGCCTTCCTGGTTTGGCGGCGTGAACGGGAAACCGCCCGGAGGGGCCGCAGGAAAGATGACCTGGCCATTCTGATCCGTAGTCGGAACGATATTTAAGTCTGTCACGCGGGGCGCAGAAGCAACCGAGGGAATAACAGTGTTGGTAAGCGAGGTGGAGAGCCCAAAAGAACCGAACTGATCGAAGGTGCTGAGCAGGCCGGCGCCTACGCGATCATAGACCATTCCGAATCCGCCTCGAATGGAGGTTTTGCCGCTGCCTCCGAAGAGTGAACCAAGAAGGCCAGACGAGAAATTTGGCGAATAGGCGAAGGCGACCCGCGGACCAAAATCCTTATAGTCCCAGTTATAGAAGCCTTCTTTGCCATTCGCCGGCCCTGCCAAATCCATCGTGATGAGCGGATCCTGATTCGACCCGATTCCATTCGTCATATGATTCGCGCGCTGCGTAAACCAATCTCCCAATCCCATAATCGGAGCGACCTGCGTTCCCGTCGTTTCCCACGGCGGAGAAAAAAGCGAGTACCGCAATCCAAGGGTCAACGTGAAGTTTGGTTTTACTTTGAATGCATCCTGTACATAAAATTCGTATTCATCAGCTCCCCAATGACGCTTGACCGGGGAATTTAGCGGCAGCAAATTTCCGTGCTTATCGTAGTTATAAGCGGCATCGATTTCAGAGACGAGCCCCAGGAGTGCGACGGTCGGATAGTCATAGGAATTATTGAAGCCCGTGGCCACTGCTGGAAAGCCATTCGATCCCGGATCCAATGGACTGTTCT
>Ga0207665_10002292_pt1 | contig 12918 bp, 13 predicted proteins | sample LARL112metaG_FD_184351 | JGI IMG/M metagenome (GOLD analysis project Ga0207665, IMG submission 184351) | Corn, switchgrass and miscanthus rhizosphere microbial communities from Kellogg Biological Station, Michigan, USA - LAR L11-2 metaG... | ecosystem: Host-associated > Plants > Roots >...
ATTCGGGGCGCGATCTGGCCTTGCTGAAAGTCCAGGACGGAGCGTATCCGGTGATGTCGATCACGGACAGGGAGCCCAAACTCGGGGATGGGCTCCACATTTTGGGCTTCCCGGGGGTGGTCAGGGATCATGAGCTTCTCAGCCGGACGGCCTTGAAGGAAGCGTCCGCCACGAACGGACAAGTGTCGGGATTCAACACGGACGCCATCGGTCAGGACGTGATCCAGACGGACGCTTCCGCCGTTTATGGAGACAGTGGCGGGCCCGCGGTGGATGACCGCGGATCCATCGTCGGCGTCATGACGTTCATCTCGCTCCGCGGCAGCGCCGAGGTCCAGGGCTTCAATTTTTTGATCCCCGCCAAGGACGTGCGCGCCTTCCTGGCGGGCACCGATGTGAAGCGGGGTGAGAGCCGCTTCAATCCGGTATGGGAGGCCGGGGTCACGGCCCTGCTGGGCGAGCGGTACTCGCTCGCGCTCGCGAAGTTCCGTGAAGCGGATGCATTGCTGCCGGGCCTCGTGGTGGTCAAGCGCTCGATGCGGGAGGCCGAGTACAAGCTCGCCCACCCGCCGACCCGACCCTTTCCCTGGGCATGGACGACCGCCGGCGCGCTTGCGCTGCTGAGTGTCACCACGTGGGGGGTGTGGGGAGTCCGACGCTGGAAGCGCGATCGGTATCGAGTCCATCCGGGTCAGGTCGTCGACTTCCTGGAGAGAGGGTTGAATCCCGTGCTTCTCGATGTGCGCGCCCCCGCCGACTACGAGACCAGCCCGCTGTCGATTCCGAGGGCGATCCGGCTCGACCCCGAACAGATCAGCGAGCGGCACATCGACGTACCGATCGAGAAGAACCAGCTCATCGTCACGTTCTGCACGAGTCCGGAGGAGCGAACGAGCGCCGAGGTCGCCCGGCTTCTGCGCCGCCAGGGATGGAGCAGTGTCCGGATCCTCAAGGGTGGTCTCGGCGCGTGGGCGAATGCCCGTCTGCCCGTGGAGAGCAAGTCGCACCTGCCCTCGATCGGGATCGAGATCTACCGGAACCTCACGCACGGCGACATCGAGCGGCGCCACTACGCGCCCGGCGCGGTCATCTTCCAGGAGGGCGACGACGCGCATGGGGAGGCGTACCTCGTTCACACGGGCACGATCGAGATCGTGAAGCGATCTGCCGGCGGAGAACGCCGGCTCAACCTGGTGAAGGAAGGGGAGCTGCTGGGGGAGATGGCGCTATTCAGACACGCGCCACGTTCGGCCACCGCGGTCACGGTCACCGAGGCCGAGCTTCTCGTCATGCGGAGCGAACGCCTCGACTGGCTGATCCGGAACCGGCCCGAGCTCACACTCGAGCTCCTCAAGTGGCTTTCAGATCATATCGTCTCGAGGGACGCCTGAAGTCTCACCGGCCGGTGCGTACACCCCTATTGGTGCCGGGCCTCGAACTCGGCGAACTCGCCCATGAAGGGCGCGGCAACATCGGGGTTCACCTTGCAGTCGAGGAGAATGGGGCCTTCTGGGTTGCCCAGCACTCGACCAAGGGCGCGCAACTCCTCCAACGTGCGAATGGTGTACGCCTGGAACCCGAAGGCCTCTGCCACCGACGCGAAATCCACGTCCGGGAACACCGACTTCCCCACCGGAAGCTTGCGCATCGCCAGGAAGTGAAGCTCGGCCCCATAGGCGCAATCGTTCATCAGCACGATGATCAACGGGATATCCTCCCGGATCGCGGTTTCCAGCTCGCTCATGGTCATGAGGAAGCCGCCGTCGCCGATCACCAGGACCGTGGGAATGCCTGGGCGGCCCTTCGCCACCCCCAGCGCCGTGCCGAAGCCCAGACCGATCGAGGCGAACTCACTCGTCATCTTCAAATGGCCGGGAGTGGGGACGGTCAGATAGGGCAGGACGCCGAGGAAATTGCCCGCGTCGTAGACGACGTTGCGCTCCCGGGGTAGCAGCTTGTCGAGCTCGACCCCCAACGCACGGGGATCCACCGTGCGCGGCGTATGGGCGACCTCGAAATCGAGAGCGATGTCAAAACCCGCGATGCTGGCCAGCGTGTCCGCGCTGTGGAAGGGCTTGTCGGAGCCGCGCCGCTCGGGTAGGGCGGCGAGCAGTTGCTCGGCCACCAGCCGGGCATCGCCCACTACCGCCATATCCGCGGTGGTCCATCGGCCGATATGGGCCCGCACGGAATCGACCTGGATGAGAGGCACCTGGGGAATCGCTGCCCCAAAGCTCATGGTGAGAAAGTTCAGCCCGGCGCCGAACACCAACACGCAATCGGCCTGGTCCATCATGCGTCGGCCGATGGTGTGGGAGAAAGATCCCAGGATGCCCAAGTTGTAGGGATGGCCGTGGAACATGTCCTTGCCGCGCGCCGAGGTCATCAGCAAGGCGCCCGTTTTCTCTGCCAGGGCTTCCAGGGTGGCCTTGGCCCCGGCCCGATGTGCTCCCATGCCGGCCACAATCACGGGGCGCCGGCTCTTGTCGAGAAGGCTCACGACGGCGTCGATGGATTGTCCACGGGCGCCTATTGGCTGGCCGGCCGGGAGGAGCTTTGGTGTAGCTTGGCCCCAGACCTCCACGTTCATCATCTGGACGTTGGTGGGCAAGAAGAGGGCAGCCAGGGTGCCGTGATTGGCGGCGGACGCGGCGTTGAGCAGGGTCTGGCGCGCGGTCGCGGGGCTGGCGGCGGTGAAACAGGTCAGCCCCGCAGCGCCCAGCACGGCCTGGGCGTTGAAGCCCTTGTAGTCTGGACCAATGGTGTTTACGGCCCCGCTCGCCCCGGCGGCATCGCCGTAGATCACCAGCACCTTCGCTCCCATGCGACTGGCGGCCACCGCGGCGTGTAACCCATTGGCCGTCGCCGGGCCACGTCCAATGAGGGCCACGCCCAGCTCCCCTGTGGCGTAGGCATAGCCCTCGGCCATGGCGATGGCGTTGTTCTCGTGCCGCGCTCCCACGAACTTGACGCCCAAGCCATCCAGCGTTACCGCGAAGACTGCGGTATCGTCGCTCATGAGCCCGAATACGGCACGCACGCCCAAGGCGTGGAGGTCCTCGGCCAGGGCCTGGAACACCGGCATGATTCGACTATCGTTCATAGCGCTTCCCCTCCGGGATTACTGTGGAGTCTCGCGTGCTGCTCATGCGGGCCTCGGACCTCCAGCCTGCGGGTCGCGGAGGACACGGGCATGGTCGACACCATGCCTTCTCCGCTGCCGTGGCGTCAAGCTGCGTCACCGGCCCCTCCGGCATACCCTCCAGGACGGGGACTGTGTCTCGGGGGTAATGTCTTGCGTGTGAGAGTAGCGGGACGCGGTAGGATCGGCCAGTTGCCGCCCGGCGGCGGCGCGACACGTCTATCGACGGGAGGACCAAAATGACTGACCGGCTCATCTCTTGCGACGATCACATGGATCTCAGCCAACTGCCCGCGGATCTGTGGACCACGCGGCTGCCCGCGTCGCTGCTCGACCGCGCGCCGCATGTCGAGGAGCGAGACGGACAGGCGGTCTGGGTGTGCGATGGGAAGATGTGGGGCCGCTGGGACGGCAAGCCGCCAGTGACGGGTTCAGCGCGGCCGAACAAGCCGCTCTATAGCGCCTTCGACCGCGCCGGCATCCACGACGCGAGCGCGCGCCGCCCGGCCGTCGCCGAGCTGCGGCTTGCCGACATGGACCGCGACGGCGTCGCGACGCAGGTGATCTTCGGGCCAATCTTCCAGATCTCGACCGACGATCCAGTGCTACGCGCCGCCTGTTATCGCGTCTACAATGACTGGCTACTCGACTTCTGCAAGGCGGCGCCCGACCGGCTCATCGGCCTGCCGATGCTGCCGGAGACGCCCGAGGGCGCGCTCGTCGAGCTCGAGCGGGTGAGGGCGAAGGGGGGCGTGCGCCAGGTGAATCTCATGATCGCCAACATCAACCCTAAGCTCGACGACCCGGCCTGGGAGCCGCTCTGGCAGGCGCTCGAGGAGAGCGGCCTCATCCTCTCCTGGCACATCACGGTGTTTGTTGGCAAGCCGGGCGATCGCGTCGCCGGCAAGGCGGCGAGCGTCTTCGAGAACACGAAGTTCTTCCTCACGAACTTCCTTGAACCCTTCGTCGACCTCTTCGCCTGGGGCATCCTCGAGCGTCACCCGAGATTGCGCATGGTGATGGCCGAGGCCGGCACGGGATGGCTGCCCTGGCTTGTTCAGGAGCTCGACTACCGCCATTGGCGGCTCTGGGAGGCGAAGGAGTTCTGGGCCGACAAGGGCGGCAGCGCCCTCGAAACAAAGCCGAGCGAACTCTTCAAGCGGCAGATCTACGCGACCTTCCAGGAGGACCACGTGGCGATGTCGCTCATTCCGTTCTTTGGCGAGGGCCACCTGCTGTGGGCGTCGGACTATCCCCACCCCGACAGCGTTTGGCCCAACTCCCGTGACGCGATCGAGCGGCAGATGCGGCACCTGTCGCCGGAGATGCGCCGCAAGTTGACCCACGACAATGCGGCCGCGCTCTACGGGCTGAGAGGAGCATAAGCCGCGGGTTGGAGAAGGCAGTTTGTCGTTGGTTTCATCCTGATCATGCCGGCCGCGACGGTGTTTGACTGCTTCATCGAGCCTTACGGCAACGGAGGCGGCGGCCACGAAGGGCGCGGAGAACGTGGAGAACACGAAGGCCACGGAGATCGCCGATGAAATACCTCCTGATCGCGGCGCTGCTGGCCGTCGGGGCGGCGCTACCCGGAGTCCCGGAGGCCCGGGCGCAGGTGAGCATCGGGATCGGACTAGCGAGCAGAGCCCGCAGGCGACGATTCGGGTGATTGACCTATAGGACTGGGGCTCGTCCGCTCCTGGCCGAGACCGAAGAGACCCTTCGGCAATTTCTCAAGCGGCGAGGCAAGTAGAGGGCGGCTCGCGGAGCCGCCGCCTGACTCGCCTCCGATCGAGATGGTGTGCCGGCTCCGGGCGTGCTGAGTCGCGGGTGAAGCTTCGCCACGCTCTCCGCCGCCCACCGTGAGATGCACTCTCGGCTTCAGCCGCAGGAGCAGGTGCCCCTTGATCAGGGGCCTCCTCCGGGGCCGGTGCAGACACCGGCCGTATATCGGAAACCATGCCGCTGGCATTCTTGGGCCTGTTTGGCCTCTCCCTCTGCCCAGGCCCGGCGGAGAGCCTCTTGCCGTTCAGGCGATACCGAACACCCGGACAGGGTTCCGGCTAGGAGCAGAGCAACCATCGCCTCACACGCCACGGCTCGCACGGCTGGCTAGTGACTGAGCTACTCGATCACCTGATCCGCCCGTTGCAGGAGGGATTGCGGGATCGTCAGGCCGAGGGTCTTCGCGGTCTTAAAGTTGATGACCAGCTCGAACTTGGTGGGCTGCTCCACCGGAAGATCTGCTGGCTTGGCGCCCCGGAGAATCTTGTCAACATAAAGCCCCCCACGAGCTGCGATCTCCGTCAAGCTCGGGCTGAGCGACATGAGCCCTCCCTCCTGTGCCAGCTCGCGGAAGCCGTAGACCGCCGGCAGTCGAACGCCCGCCGCAAACTCGATCACCTCACGGCGGTGCGCATAGAGTAAGCCGTTTGGAGGAGCAATAAGGCCCTGCGGCCGGGCCCCCTTGATCCTGGCAAAGGCTGCGTTCAAGTCTTCCGGGCGCTGAAGCCTGGTGATCGACAGACGGATCCCGAGAGACCTGGCCGCCCTCTCAACCACCTCATCTGGCTGTGCATCGTCGTCCGCGGCAAAACGTAGAAGAGCGACGCGAAAGAGATTGGGGACAGCCGCCTTTAGCATTTCAAGATACTTGGGCTCCAGGTTTTCTGGGCCCGCCTGGAAGGTGACTCCCGTCAGGTTCGCGCCCGGTCGGCGCAGGCTCGCTACCGCACCCTCAAGGACGCCCAATCCGCCAGCGAGGAAGACTATGGGGACAGTGCGCGTGGCATTCTTCACGGCTAGCGTGAGAGATGGAGACCACACGACGATTAGGTCAACACTGAGCCGAACCAACTCAGCCGCCATGTCGTTGATTCGGTCCGGCCGTCCGGCTGTGTACCGACGATCCAAGCGGATGTTCTGCCCTTCCACGTAACCGAGGTCCTTCATCGAACGCTCGAATGCCTCGTCGATTGGATTGTGAGCCTCGGCTGGCGACAGGTAGCCAATGCGCCAAGACTTGCGTACGTGCCGCGCGTTGACAGTGGCCGGCGCTGAGAGAAGGCCGCCAGCCAGCGTACTCAGGAACGTGCGCCGATCCATGTCCGACTCTCCATCCGGCCGATTCGTCTAAGAGGGCCAGCGACGGGGCGGCCAGCGAATCGATCTTGCACCAAGGGAGCGAGCGTGTGGACTACGACTTGTTCCTTGGTCCCAGCCTTTGATACTAACCTCGTCTAGTTGTGGACAATCGAAAGCCGCGGATTTCCGCAAGTACCCGATAGCCCGGAGAAGCGCACGGCTACGAGCAGACCTGCTGCTTTGTAATGGGCAACACGCGCCGGGTCACCTAGTATCCGAGCCAGTAGCAGGCGGGCGGCCCGTAGGCGTAGTACGGACAGCCATAGTACGGGTACGGGTAGAAGCCGAACCTGTGGAAGCGCTCGAAGCGCTCACGCCCCTCGAACCGCTCGTGGCCGCCACGGAACTCATGCCCGCCTCGGAATTCATGCCCGCCATGAAAATGGGGCGCGCCATGGAACCCGTGCCCACCATCCATGGCCAGGGCGGGTACAGGCACCGCTGCCATTGCCAGGATCGCAAATGCTAGGATCAGTTTTTTGACCATACGTCACCTCCCACTGCACGCTCATCTCCACTTCTTCAGACGGTCTGACGGACGAGACGATGCAAGGGAGGGCGCGTTCGAATCTTGCGGCGTGGGTGCCAAGGGCCAGTAGGGGCTCACGGCGCAGCTCATGATGGCAACTCGGGCGGGGTGGCTGGTCTCAGGGCCTCAGTGTCGATCGAAGTAGCCGCCATCCCACGAGGCTCGCGGTGCCGAGGATGATCACGATCAGGACCGCGCGCTCGACGATCCGAAGCTCTGCAACGTACGGGGCAAGCCCATAGCCGAGGGCATACCCGAGCCCGAGGCCGTAGGGCACGAACACCATGGCCCCGAGCATGTTCGCGAGAAAGAACGGCCGAAAGCCCAGGCCCGCGGCTCCCGCGAGCGGACCCGCCATGAAGCGGAGACCGGGGAAGAAGCGGCCCAGGAATACGGCGAGGGCCCCGTGGCGTACCACGAAGCGCCGGAGGGATTCCATCCGTTTGGGGTCCAGCGCCGCCCACCGGGCCACTCGTTCCACGGCCGCGGCGCCGTACCGTCGGCCCAGCCAGTAGCCGATGTTGTCCCCAACGACGGCACTGATCACTCCGACCGCGAGAACGATGGGGAGCCGAAAGTATCCCTGCCAGACCAGATAGCCCGCGACTATGAGGGTCGTCTCTTCTGGCACGGGCAGTCCGATATTGCCCAGCACGACTATGACGAAAATAGCCGGGTACCCCCAATGAGCGATCAGTTGACCGAGATCCGACATGACGTTCCAGTCTTCGTTTGGTAGTTCATCACGTACCGGGCGGGCCGAGGGGGCCTGGTCACGGGGGGGAGGGCCTCTCGCGTCTGTGGCTCTTCTCCTGATAGGTCCGGATCTCGTCGTCCAGCAGGTCGACCAGGCCCCGCGCGATCCGATCGACGGCTTCAAAACCCGGAAGCATGTCCCGGAGGAGGTCTCGCGCCCAGGTGACCCGTCCCTGATCGCGCGACCGCGCCGGGGCGCCGAGCTCGGCGAGGTCCGGCACCACGCCAACGATCAGCCATACTCGGGTCTTCACGTGGGCGGCGAGCATGGTCAGCGCCTCCCCGGTCAGGTCACCCCCGGCACGGGTGACGGCCGTCCGCAGCAGCTCTCGCAACTGGTTCAGGGCGTCCTTGCTCATTCCGTCCTCTACCTCGCCAAGGTTGAGCCGCCGCCGCGGGGCGCGGTCGTCACCGTGGCGGCTACCCGCGTAGCCACGGCGCCGAATTCTCGTTGCGCACCGCGATGCGCGGACGGAGCCCCGCGAGCGCCGAAGTTCCGGTTAGGTACTAACTACGTGGAGGGAGCAGGCTACAGCGTAGGGGGAGCGCGAGGACGTTGTGCTGAGGGGATCGGCCCGGGGACCACGCATGGGTAGAGCTCGGGGGGCGCGTGGCTGCACGGGGCTGAGACGGCCGCAGGCGCCAGAACGGGCGGCTCGACTGCGTTGAGGTGCATCTGGACACTGACGATTGCGTCATCTTGGTCGTCGTCGTCGAAGAACCCGCCGCGCCAGATCTCGTCCGGCGTCTCGGCGTAGGCGAGCGGAGTGAGCGCGAGAATCACGCCCACGAGCAGGACCACGAGCGACACGCGAACGCGCATCTCAACGTCCTTGCTACGCTGGTTACCTTGATATGTCAACGATTGACGGTGGTTCCGTGCCTCACCGAGTCGCGCGCTCTCGGAGGATACGGACCAGACATGCGATCCAGTAGGCCTGCGAGCCGATCCCGACGACGACCGCCAGGGGTTGGAGGAGGGGCGGCGCCAGCCAGCGGAAGGCCACGAAGCTCAGCAGCAGGAGGTACACGAGATCGCGGCTGCCGAGGGCTTTCAGCATCCCCCCCGCGCTCGCGCCGGCCGTGATCCCGAGCGGGAGGTAGCGGGCGAAGAGCGCGCTGAGGGTGATCCCGACGGCGCCGAACAGGCCGACCCAGCGCATCGGGTGTCCCCCGGCCGTCACCGCCATGCCGAGCACGAGGCCCGCGTGGATGATCGTGTCGACCGTCCAGTCGAGGTTGGCGCCGGACTGGGACTCCTGGAAGGTGAGCCGCGCGATCTCGCCGTCCGCGTGGTCCAGGATGCTCGCGATCGCGTAGAAGATTACACCCCAGACCGCGCTGAGTGGGGTGGCACGCCAGAAGCACCAGATGGCGACGCTCCCGACCGCCAGGCTCGCAAGACTGACCTGGCTCGGCGTGACCGGGGTGTTCACCAGCAGCCGGGTGATCCAGCGGGAGCAGCGACGGTGGAAGTGACGATCGAGGCCCGTGTCGGCCGCGATGCCGAGGTCATCGAAGAGAGCGTCCTCGGCGCGGGAGCGGGCCGTCTCGTCCCCGACCGTGACGAACGGGTCGGTGGATTCGCGAGGCTGGGCGCCCCATTCCTGGAGAAGTCGAGCCAGGTCCGGGCCCACCGGAGAGCCGGCCGCCAGTCGGCTCCAGAGGGCGCCGACGATCGCCCGCGGTAGCACGGCCACCGGGGCCGGGTCGAGAGCCGAGGTTGTCATGATCACGCGGTCCGAGGTCGCAGTGCCCTCGATCAGGTCCCGCAAGACGCGGGTATGCATCAGGCTCCCGGCGGGGACGAGCAGCCAGGGCTGGTCGGCTGAGCCAGGCGGCAGTCGGCTGCCGTGCTCGAGCCAGCGGACGGCGGCGGCCAACGCCGGCATGCGTGCGAGCGCCCGCTCGACGGACCGGTCACGGAGGGCGGATGGCACCGCGATGATGGAAGCGCCGGCCCGCAGCGTGGCAACCAGGTTCCGGACCGTGACGGTCCGGCCGGCCACGGAACGGGCCGCGAGCCGCACGGATGCGGCTTCCGGGAGGTACAGAAGGGCCGCAGCCGATCGAACCGCGCGCGGTGGCCCCGTCCAAGCCGGGCGAAGCGTGCCCGGGAAGGGTGGCTTCATCGCGGCGACGGGCTCGCGAAGTGATGGGCCCGCCAGGTCTCGAAAGGCCCGCACACGATCGCCCGAGGTTGAAGCTTCGTGATCTGTCACGGCGCGCTCCAACGTCTCCAGGCGCCGATCGATCCTGGAGTACGTCAACGAGGTGGCACGAAGGGGGTAGTGCGAGACGGACTGCGTCCCGCAACGACTACGAGAGTCGGCCGCCGCTACGGTAGGGAATGTCTAGGAGCTAGGAGGGGCGCGAGCGTCTGCGGGGGATGCGATCTGCGAGGCGGACCAGCTCGACTCGTCCAGCACCACCGCCGGTCCGAAGGCCGGAAACGGTGTCCAACAGCACAGCGGGAACGGATCGATGGCTGCCAGGCTCGACGTAACGAGGAACACCGCGTCGTCGTTGTCGTCGTCGTCGAAGAAGCCGCTCGCCCATACCGGGTCGGGAGGAGTGGCATAGGCGAGCGGCGTGAGCGTGGCCAGAACAACCAGCAGCGTGACGAGAAGGGCGAGCGTGGGGATCCGCTGCATGATGCTAATAGACGGGATACGCGGACTGCGAGGCCCTGTCAAGGGCATTCAGGCTCCGGTCTTTCCGACGGCGCCGCGGGCCTGCAGGTACCGCGCGACGAGCCAGCAGGTCAGGGCCCAGATCAGGCCGGCGCACCAGCCGGCCAGCACGTCGCTCGGGTAGTGGACCCCGAGGTAAACGCGACTGCTGCCGATCGCGAACGTCGCGACCAGGGCCACGGTGAGCAAGTACACCTTGGTGTGCCGTCGCACCGCGAAGCGGGCCAGCAAGGCGCCGAGGGTCAGGTACAGGACGGCGGCCAGGAGAGAGTGCCCGCTCGGGAAGCTCGGAGAGGTCACCGCGACGAGATGGGGGACCAGGTCGGGGCGCGCCCGGCCGAAGAGCTCCTTCATGCCGGTGGTGAGCAGGCCCCCACCCGCGGTGGCGACTCCGACGAGCCACATCGCGCCATATTTTCGCTCGAGCGCCAGGTATCCGATGACGAAGAGCGTGACGGCGACGAGCATGGTACGGCCGCCGAGAGGCGTGATGTCCCGGGCCGCTTCGAGGAGCCACGGGGGCCCGATCGGGGTGTGGAAGTCACCCGGAACCCTGAGCAGGTGGAGGACCCACTCGTCGAGGTGGGCCAGCTCTCCCTCGCCGAGCTCCTCCGCGATCCTGATGAAGCCGAAGAGCGCCAGGAGGATGACCAGCGCGGCCACGAGCACGGACGCCTCCTGCCGGGCGAGCCATCGGGCCCCGGTCAGGACGGCGCCGCGGGTCGTGTGGGTCGTCTGGCGCAAGCGGCTGCGGACGTAATCGGTCATCGGGCCCGCTCCCGATCCAGTGTAGCCCCAACCAGCTCGCCCGTCCTCCCGAGGTCTAGAGCCGGGACCGGGTGAACTGGTGGGCCGGAGTGAGATAGCGCGCGACCGCCAGCCGGACGAACAGCATGGCGGCGATGGCAGTGGCCGCGGCCTGCATGAAGACCACGACCAGCTGGTACTTGATGGCGAGAAGGGGAGAGGAGCCCGCCAGGATCTGCCCCGTCATCATGCCCGGCAGCTGCACGACCCCGACCGTCATCATGCCGTTGACCGTCGGAATCATGGCGGCCCGGAGCGCCGCGCGGACCACGGGCTGAACCGCTTCGCGCCCCGAGAAGCCGAGCGCCAGCCGCGCCTCCACTTCGTCGGCCCGGGCGCGAAGGTCGCTCTGGAGGCGGTCACCGGCCAGCGCGGCGCTGGTCATGGCGCTGCCCAGGATCATTCCCGCGATCGGGATGATGTACTGCGGCTCGTACCATGGGCGCACGCGTACGACGACCCCGATGACATAGAACAGCGTGACGGCGGTCGACACCGTGAGCGCCAGCGCCGCGATGACACGGCCACCGGGGAGAGGCTTCCCGAGCCGCCCAATAGCAGCCTGGGCGGCGACCGCGGTCATGACGACGAGTATGAGCAAGACCCAGTACCAGCTGGCGGCGCGGAAGACGACGGCCAGGATCAGGCCCACGAGGTAGAGCTGGACCATGGCGCGAAGGGTACCGACGACGACGTCCCCCGCGATGCCGAGCCGCTGGTAGATGGAGATCCCGATGATGACCCCCACGAGAAGTAATGCGAGGCCCAGTTGCGGGAGCGACAGATCCAGGACCGCGCCGGTCGAGGTCATGGATGACGGGTGGGCGGAGAGGCTTGTGCCCCGGAGAGGAAGGCGTGTAGCCTCGAGTCGCTGACGGTGCCGTCGGCGCGCTCGTAGGCGAGGACTGCTCCGCTCACCAGGTAGAGCAAGCCGCCGCCGAGCCGGCGGACGAGGTCCGGCTGGTGAGTGACCGCGACGATCGTGAGCCGGTATCGCTCACGCAGCTTCGATACGGTCTCCGCGACCAGCGCGACGTTGGGCGGGTCGAGGGCGGAAGTCGGCTCGTCGAGGAGCAGGGCCTGCGGATCGCCCAGAAGGGCCCGGGCGATGGTGACTCGTTGCTTCTCGCCTCCGGACAAGGTCGCCGCGTCCCGGTCGAGCAGCTCGGGATCGAGGCCGACGTCGACGAGAGCCGCCGCCAGCCGGCCCGGCGAGAAGTCGCCGGACGTGCCCGGCGGCCGGACGAGGAGGTTGCCCCGCACCGAGCCCTCGAAGAGCACGGGGGTCTGCATGACCAGGGCCGCGCGCCGCCGCAGCTCGCGAGGGTCGAGCGAGCGGATGTCTCGACCGTCGAACCGCACGCGACCGGCGGTCGGCTCCACCAGACGGTTGAGGCACCGGAGGAGCGTGGACTTGCCCGAGCCGGACGGGCCGACGAGGACGAGGGCATCGCCCCGCTCGACCTCGACCGACACGTCGTTGAGAATCGAGACCGGCGCGTGGTTCGGGCCGCCCGCGTGGGTGAGCGAGAGGTGCTCGACCTCGAAGAGCGGGTCCCGCAGCGAGGGTGGGGCGGCCACGGCGCCAGTAAGCGTAACACTGGTCCTCTCAGACCGACGTCGCGACGACGATGCACGCCGCTCAGCCCGAGCCCCCTTCGGGGTGAGGCTTGGTCAGGGTGTCGCCCAGGGTCGCGACGTTTTGCGGTCGTCGAATCGCAAAGGCGGCTCCTTTCGTGATTCCCAGGCTACTCCCTGACGAGGAGAACGAATCGTCGACCGGCTATCGGTCCGGCCGCGAGGGCTCGCAGGTGGTCCGACACCGGGAGGCGCGACACGCTCCTTTC
>Ga0207665_10002294_pt1 | contig 12915 bp, 12 predicted proteins | sample LARL112metaG_FD_184351 | JGI IMG/M metagenome (GOLD analysis project Ga0207665, IMG submission 184351) | Corn, switchgrass and miscanthus rhizosphere microbial communities from Kellogg Biological Station, Michigan, USA - LAR L11-2 metaG... | ecosystem: Host-associated > Plants > Roots >...
GGAGCGCGCCGCGAAGTCGACCCACGGGTCGACGACGTTCGGGTAGTCGCTCTGCACGTACGCGTAGTCGGCCGGCGAAGGCCCGCGGTTCCAGTAGGCGAGGATCATCGACGTCGAGGTCGGGCTGCACCACGCCTCGCCGCCGCCGTCGAACTGCGGGTACTCGCCGGTGTGGATCTCCTGCGAGAAGCGCGGCACGGCGAGCTCGATCCCCTCGGCGCCGCCGAGCGGGCTCGGCACGAGCGGGTTCGCGTTCGGCATGTCCGAGGCGACGGCGCCGACCGAGAACACCGTCGGCGCGGTGGAGTGCGGCAGCTCGAAGAGCGTCACCCGGAGCCGGTAGCCGGTGAACGGGTGGTCCTTGGCGAAGAAGGTGTCGATCGCGACGTAGCCGTCGGCGTCGCCCTGGCCGCCGACCGAGTGGCGGTGGATGTCGCCGTCGCCGGAGGCCCAGCGGCCCATGACGTACCACTTCGTCGCGGTCGCGCCGCCGTCGCGGGTCGCCTGCATCTCGACCTGGATCCAGGTGCCGGCGGGCGTGGTCGCGTTCCAGGACGACACGAGCTCCGTGAAGCCCAAGCCGGTCTGGAACCACGGTGAGCTCCAGCGGGCGTACGAGTACGTGCGCGCGGGCGAGCCGTAGGCGTCGGAGTAGGCGAGCGTGCCCGTCGCCGAGCCGAACGTGAGCGCGCCGCCCGCCTTCGTCAGGCGCGCGCCCTCGAAGCTCGAGCCCGGTGCCGTGAAGTCGGCCGAGGTCGTGTAGGCGTGGAAGCTGACCGGCAGCGGCTGCCCCGCGTGCGCGGGCGCGGCGGCGGCGAGCAGGAGCGCGGCTGCGGCGGCTACGACGGTGCCTCGGATCACCGCCTCCGATGGTAGACCCTAGGATGGAATCGTGAAAGAGGTCGTCCCGGACATCGAGCGCTGGCGTGCGCGCGGCGAGCGGTTCGCACTCGCGACCGTGGTGGCGACGAGGCGGTCCGCTCCGCGCCCGATCGGCTCGAAGCTCGCCGTCTCGGAGAGCGGTGAGCTCGCCGGCTCGGTCTCCGGCGGCTGCGTCGAGAACGAGGTGTACGGGGCGGCACGGGAGGTGCTCGCCGGCGCGCCGCCGCAGCTCCTCTCGTACGGCATCTCAGACGACCAGGCGCTCTCCGTTGGGCTGCCCTGCGGCGGCGAGATCGACGTCTACGTGCAGGTGCCCGAGCCGGAGGTGGTCGAGCGGGTGCTCGGGGCGTTAGCGACCGAAGAGCGCGCGGTCGTGCTGACGGAGCTCGAGACGGGCGAGCAGCGGCTCGTGCGCGACCCGGAGCTCGAGCGCGGCCGGAGCCGGCTCGTCGAGCTCGACGGGCGGCGGGTCTTCGCCGATGTCTACGGGCCGCCGCCGCGCCTGCTCATCTTCGGCGCGGTTGACACCGCCGAGGCGCTCTGCCGCGCTGCGAAGGCGGTCGGCTGGCGGACGATCGTCGCCGACGCGCGCGCGAAGTTCGCGACGCGCGAGCGGCTCCCGAGCGCGGACGAGCTCGTCGTCGCCTGGCCCGACGAGGTGCTGGCGCGTGTCGAGCCCGACCACGCGACGGCGGTCGTCATCCTGACCCACGACGACCGCTTCGACCTGCCGGCGCTCCAGGGCGCGCTCGCAGGCGAGGCGTTCTACGTGGGCGCGCTCGGCTCCCGGCGGAACCAGGCCCGCCGGCGCGAGCGGCTGCTGGAGGAGGGAGTGCCCGAGGAGTCGGTCGATCGGATCTCCGGCCCCGCGGGCCTCGACATCGGCGCCGACACGCCCGCCGAGACGGCGCTGTCGATCCTCGCGGAGATCCTGGCCGTCCGGGCCGGCCGTGGGGGCGGTGCGCTGAAGGAGGCGCCCGGGCGCATCCACACCGAGCTCGTCGGCTGACATTTTTGCCATGAGGCGCTTCACGCGGTAAGCTGCGCAGATCCGCCGAGGAGGAGTGTGATGCGAAAGCTGCTGGCTCTGACCGCGGTCACCGGCGGGCTCTCGCTCGCCGCGCTGATCGTCCCCGCCGCGGCACTCGCGTGCGACACCTCCTTCTGGAACGTCGGCTGCCAGTACTACTCCGTCGGCGAATCCCATTCGGCCTACCCCGGCGCCACGCCCCACAACATCACGATTCGCCTGTCCGCCGAGTCGGCAAAGTGGGTCCCGGGAAAGACACGGGAATTCGTCAGCACCTCGAGCGGAAGCTGGGTCCAAAACGAACTACACGCTGGCTGCAGACGACACCTGGCTCACGTACGTGGGCTTCAGCAACTCGCGGGGCGGTTGCGTGAACTCCACATCCGAAAACGGGACGATTTGGATCAACTGCGCGACGCACCTTTGGGGTTAGAGAAGGAGCGACCGTGAGGATCAAACTGCTCCTCGCCACGTGTCTTGGACTCGCTGCGCTCGTCGGCGCCGCCTACGCACTCGCGGCGACCCACGGTGGACACAGCCGAACCGCCTCTCCGGTCGAGGCGGGAATCGGGCCATGGCAGGATCTCGACGCTGCCGGCCTCGGGGCTCGGGCACTCGGGCTGGCTCACGCGGCCGGTGCCAGTCGGGCAGCCGAAGTCGCCGGCATCCGCGCCGCGGATGGGTCCTACGTCGGCATCGTACGCGACTCTACCGCCGGACTTCACTTTGCGGCGGTGACCGCCAACTCACAGGACGGCGGTGCGAGTGCGCACCTGTTGCGCAGTCCGGGCGAGATCCCGTTCATCGACGACTCGCTCGGCCTGCTCGCCCTCCAGCAGACGGCTGCGCCGGATGGAAGCGTCGGACGGATCTGCGGCGCAGGCATCGTCAAGGCACCGGCGGCGCGTGCAAGGCTCGAGCTCCTCGACGGTTCAACTGTGCCACTGCCGCTCGTCGACCTCTCCGCTGGATTCCGTGGATACGCCTTCGTCGCGGCCGAGCCAAAGCAGTTCCCGAAGGCAATCCAGGGACTGGATGCCGCAGGCAAGGTCGTTGCGGAGTTCGCGTTCGACCCGAACGACCACCCGTAGTCCGCCGGTCTAGGCGAGGTCTCGGCGCGCCGCCACGAACCCACACCGCTCTAGGCGATGTAGATCGGCGTATGGAGCGGCACGAGGGGGTACAGTTCCTCGACGTCGGGGATCGACATGCGGATGCAGCCGTGCGAGGCCGCGGTGCCGAGCGAGCCGATGTCGTCGGTGCCGTGGATCCCGGCGCCGTTGTAGAAGCCGAGCCAGCGCGCCTTGATCGGGTCGGCCGGCCCGGGCGGGATGATCTGGCCGGCGAGCGAGCCCGCCCACGGTGAGTTCGGGACGTGCCAGGACGGGTTCACCTGCCTGTCGTTGATCTCGTACTCGCCGGCGGGCGTCTCGAGGCCCTGCCGGCCGACGGCGATCCGGTACGACTTGTAGAAGCGCAGGTCGCGGAACAGGCGGAGCGTGAAGGTCGACCGGTCGATCGTGATGAAGGCCGGGTACTGCTTGGCCAGGTCGGTCGTGGACACGTCCGGGTGGACGACGCGCGTCGGCAGCTCGACCACCCGGCGCCGGCCGGTGTGGACGAGGCGGTCCTCGAGAACGCGCACGAGGCCGCGGCGGTAGACGGCGAGCCCGTTCCGCGAGTGGACGGTGACGAGCTTCGTCGTCGAGGGGATCACCTTCGCCGAGACGGCGGGCCGGTCGATAGAGCGGGCGATCCGGGCGACGAAGGCTTGAACGGCGGCGTCCGAGTAGCTGACGCGGAGCCGGACCCGCGTCTCGACGCGCGCGCCCGTGGCCTCGCGGTAGACCCGCGCGACGAAGTTGCCGCTGCGGCTCTCGTCGAGCGCCGCCCCGACCATTCCGGCCGTGTCCACGTGGAGACGCGCCTCCGCCGGCGTCAGCGTGTACCGGCGCTGCCCGTGCACGACGACGAGCGGCCGGCTCAGGCGTTTCACGATCCGACCGTGGATTAGGACCCGAGCCTCCCCCACGCTCAGGCCGCCGACGTCGACGCCCGCGATGCGGGTCCCGCGGGCGAGGGTGTCCGAGTGCGCGCGGTCGATCGCGTACGCGGCCGCTCCTCCGCCGACCACGAGGACGACGACGACGGCCACGAGGACTGCGGCCCAGCGCCTCTTCTTCACCCTGTACACGTACCCTCGAACGAAGAATACGCAGCTAAACGGCAGTTTGGTCCGGGTAGATCCGCATCGGCAGGCCCGCGAGCGGCTCTCCGCCTGCGGGTGTCACGAGCCAGGTGTCCTGCATGTACAGGCACGAGCGACCGTCCGGGCCGATCGCGTGCGGGTGCATCGAGAAGACCATGTTCTCGTGCAGCTCGGTCTCGACGCCCTCGCCGATCTTCGGGTGCTCGATCATCGTCATGCCGATCGAGTGGCCGGTGACGTGGCCGAGGTCGTAGCCGCGGGCGCGAAAGCCGCGCGAGACGGCTGCGTGGACGTCGTGCGCGCTCACGCCGGGGCGCATCGCCTCGCGCGCGGCCTCGAAGTACTCGACGTATGCCTCGAGCATCCGCTCCTCCTCGGGGCCGGGCCGGCCGAGCGCGCGCGAGACCTCGACCCAGTGGCCGCCAGGCCCGGCGACCTCGAGCGAGGGGATGCAGAAGTCGCCGAGGACGGTGTCCGCGCGGGCGATCGCGAACTCGGGGCCGACGAGGACCATGTTCATCGTCAGCCGGCCGCAGCCGCGCTCGACGAAGAGCTCCTCGGCCGGCGCGAGCGCCTGCGCAGCCGTGCGGCCGGGCGCGTAGGCGGCGTGGAAGGCGTGGAAGCCGTCGACGTTGATGGCGACGCTCTCGCGCACGGAGGCGAGTTCCTCGTCGCTCTTCACAGCGCGGGCGAGGTCGAGCTCGACGTCGAAGGGCTCGAGCGCGACGCGGCCGGCGAGGGCGTCGTGGTCGCGGACCGTCATCACGTAGTCGAGGCCGTACACGCCGACGCGCTGCCCGGCCAGGCGGTCGGCGAGCCACGCGCCGGGGAGGTCGGCGAAGACCTGCTCCTCGATCCAGGTCGTGCCGTGCTCGCCCACGTAGCGCGCCTCGGTCGGGAAGACGATCGCCGGGTCGCCCTCGCGCGGGAGGAGCACGTACGCGTACCGGTGGACGATCTGGAAGCCGGACATGTACGTCACGGCTCCCTCGAAGCCGGTGTACTCGCTGCCGCAGACGATCACGGCGTCGAGGCTCGCCTCGTCGAGCGCAGCGCGGACGTTCGCGTAGCGCCGCTCACGCTCTTGCGCGGTTACGTCGGTCACGCCCACGCGCGTTCGACCCCTTTCACGAGCGCGAGTATCGCCTCGTTGAGCGGCGTCGGCACGTCGTGCTCTCGTCCGAAGCGGACGATGCCGCCGTTCAGGTAGTCGACCTCGGTCGCGCGGTGGGCCTCGACGTCCTGGAGCATGCTCGCCTTGTGGTCGTACGCGACGTCGGGGCGCGCTGCGTGGTCGATCAGCTCCTCGGGGTCGGCGTCGAGCTCGATGCTTTGGGCGGCGGCGACGGCCTTGCCCTCGTCGACCAGGCCGGTGACGAGGCGGCGAAGCGCCGGGTTCTCGCAGACGCGGCCGTGCGTCAGGCCGGTCAGCGCGCCGACCGGGTTCGTGGCCGCGTTGAAGATCACCTTCCGCCACTGCGGGCCGCGCGCGTCGGGGACGGCTTTCGTCGGGAGGCCGGCTCGGGTGCAGGCGTCGGCGAGGGCGGCGACGGCGTCGGTGGGGGCGGGGCTCGGCTCGAACGGGCCGAAGGTCGTGTCGCCCTTCACCTCCCAGCGGACGTGGCCAGGCGCGACGAGCTGGCCGGCGGGGAAGGTCGTCCCGCGGATGACGCGCTCGACGTGGCGTGCGATCGTCTCCTCGTTCCCGACGCCGTTCTGGACGGAAGCGACGGTGCCTTGGGCGAAGGCCGAAGCGGTCGCCGCGACCGCCGAGTCGGTGTGCATCGCCTTGGTCGCGACGATCCCGAAGTCGCAGGCCGGGAGGTCGGCGGCGTCGGTGGTCGCGCGCACCGGCCCGAGGATGTCCTCGGCCCCCGAGAGCCGGAGCCCGTCGCGGTTGATCGCGTCGACGTGGTCGCGATCGAGGTCGTAGGCCCAGACCTCGACGCCCTCGAGCCGCGCGAGGTTAGCGGCGAAGAGCGACCCGACCGCGCCGCATCCGACGATGCACACCCTCAAGACGCGTCCCTTCGAGCCACTGCCGGGGTCTGACCCCAGACACGGCCCGCGCGGACGCGTCCGCGGCAGACGCCATTTGGCTCAGGAACCGGCCTCGCGCTCTCGGACGGGACGCTTTCGACACAAAGTCGCCGTCTCTTCCAGCCGTGACCGGGGTCAGACCCCGGGTGTACGGAGCGGACATGGCTCATGTGTACGACGCTTCGCGGGCTTTGACCAGGCGGTACAGCGCTCGATGGAGCGGCGCGTCCACGCCCACGCGGTCGGCTTCCCGGACCAGCGCGCCTGAGATCAGGTCGACCTCGGTGGGTCGCCGCGCCTCGACGTCCTCCAGCATCGACGGGTAGTGCGCGCTGCCGCGCTGCGTGGCGAGGACGTTCATCTCCCACGGGTCGTCGTGCAGCGGCACGCCCGCCGCGGCCGCGACGGCCTTGCCCTCGTCCACCAGGTCGTGGACGAGATGTCCGAGATCCGTCACCCGCTCCTGCGCCGCGAAGTGCGCGTCGTGCGGAAGACCGGTGAGCGCCGAGACCGAGTTCACCGTCGCGTTGAAGATCAGCTTCGACCACTGCGCCGGCCGCAGATCGGGGAACGCGGCCGCCCGTAAGCCGCCGGCGACCACCAGCTCCGCCACCTCGCGCGCGAGCTCGAAGGGCGTGTCGCCGTAGGGCCCGAGCCACGTCTCCGTGTCGAGGATGTACTCGACGTGCGTGTCCGAATGGCGCGTGCCGCTCATGAACGTGACCGCCGAGAGCAAAGGCCAGTCGCCGTAGCGCCGGACGATCTCCTCCACGCCGAGGCCGTTCTGGACGGTCATCACCGCCGCGCGCCCGAAGCGCCCCTCGAGCCGCGCCGCCGCCGCGTCCACCTCCGTTCCCTTCGTGGCCACGAGAACCAGGTCGACCTCGCCGATCTCGTCCGGATCGGACGCGCCCGTCACCCGCGCGACGAAGTCACCCCGCCCCGAGACGCGCAGCCCGTCGTCACGGAGCGCCCGCGCGTGCTCCGTGCGCCGGGTCAGCACCGCAACCTCCGCGACGCGTGCCAGATGCGCCGCGAAGAGGCTCCCGATCGCGCCGGCGCCGACGACGCAGACGCGCCGGATCACGAGACGGCGACCCCGGCGACCTCGCCGAGCTTCCCCTTCAGGTAGCGGACGTACGGCTCCGGGTCGATCGCCGCGCCGGCCGCACGCTCGAGCGTCTCCCGCGGCGTGAACTTGCGCCCGTGCCGGTGGAGGTGCTCGCGCAGCCACTCCCGCAGGTGGCCGAAGTCGCCGCGCTCGATCCGGCCGTCGAGGTCGCCGAGGTCACCGCACGCCTTCTCCCAGATCTGCACGGACATGACGTTCCCGAGCGAGTACGTGGGGAAGTAGCCGAACCCGGCGTCGGCCCAGTGGATGTCCTGGAGGACGCCGGCGCGATGATCCGGCACCTCGAGCCCGAGGTAGCCGAGCATCCGCTCGTCGAAGGCCGCCGGCAGGTCGCGCACCTCGAGCCGCCCCGAGAGAAGCTCCCGCTCGAGCTCGAAGCGCAGGACGATGTGCAGGTTGTACGTGATCTCGTCCGCGTCGACGCGCGTGAGCGAGGGCCGGATCCGGTTGACGGCGCCGAAGAACCGGTCGAGCTCGACGTCCGCGAGCGCCTCCGGGAGCGCCGCGCGCAGGTCGTCGAAGGCGAACCGCCAGAAGGCCCGGCTGCGGCCGACGAGGTTCTCCCACATCCGACTCTGCGACTCGTGGAGCGCCGCCGAGGCGCCGCCCGCGAGCGGCGTCCGCGCGAGCGACGGCGAGATCTGGCGCTCGTAGAGGCCGTGCCCGAGCTCGTGGATCGCGGCGAAGATCCCACCCAGATGCTCCTCCTTGAAGTGGGACGTCAGCCGGATGTCCGTGATCCCGATGCTCGCCGTGAAGGGATGCTCGCTGTGGTCGAGGCGCCACGAGCGCCGGTCCGATCCGAGCCGCTCCAGCAGGTCGAGCGAGAACGCCCGCTGCCCCTCGACCGCGAACGGCCCCTCGAGCACCGGCCCGTCCGCGTCACGCGCCGCCTCCACGAGCGGGACGAGCTCCCGCTTCAGGTGCTCGAGCACGTTCTCCGTCTCCGCGGTGGTGAAGCCGCGCTCGTAGTCGTCGAGGAGGACGTCGTACGGCTCGTCCGTGGGGTCGAAGCAGTCGATGTAGCGCCGCCGGAGCTCGAGCAGCTGCTCGAAGTGCGGCCGCAGCACCTCGAAGTCGCGCCGCTCGCGCGCCTCGAGCCAGGCGCCGAGGCCGAGCGCGCCCGCGCGCAGGATCTCCGCCCGCAGCTCGGTCGGCACCCGGGATGCCTTCTCGTGGTCACGGCGCGCGACGCGGATCAGGCTCGCCTCGTCGGACTCGTACGGCAGCGACTCCTCCTCGCCGCGGAGCTCCTCGAGGAGGCGACCGAGCTCGTCCGAGACGAGCCGCTCGTGCGCGGCGCGGCCGATCGTCGCCCGCTGCTCGGCCCGGGTCGCGGCGCCGTCCGGCGGCATCGTCGTCTCCTGGTCCCACGCGAGCAGGAAGCCGACCCGCTCGAGGTCGTAGATCTCCCCGAGGAGAACCCGCAACCTCTCGAACGTTTGGCTCACGCGCCCACCATGCTGAATCCTCCGTCACAGAGGACGAAGTTGCCGGTCATGTGCGCGGAGTCGTCGCTCGCGAGGAAGACGACGACGCCCACGAGCTCCTCCGGCTTCGGGATGCGCCCGAGCGGCGTCTCCGCCAGGACGGCCTCGCGGCGGCCGGAGCGCCAGTCCTCGCGGATGATCGTCGACTCGGTCTCCATGAACCCCGGCCCGAGCGCGTTCACCCGTACGTGCGGCGCGAACGCGCGCGCGTACGACTTCGTCAGGCCGAGCACACCGTACTTGGAGGCAGCGTACTGCGGCGCGCGTGGGCTTCCTGTGACAACCACGTTCGAGCACACGTTCACGATCGTGCCGCCGCTCTCCTGCTCCAGCATGCGGCTCCCGACCTCGTGCGTCACGAGCAGCGTCCCCTTCACGTCGACCGCGAGGACGCGGTCGATCAGCTCCTCGGACACGTCTCGCCAGGACATCTGCTCGGGGGCTACGTCGCCGACGTTGTTCACGAGCACGTCGACCCGGCCGAAGCGCTCGAAGACCTCCTCGGCGAGCCGGCGGATGTCGTCCCAGCTCCGCAGGTCGGCCTGCACCTCGAAGGCGTCGCGCCCGAGGTCGCGGATCTCCGCGACGGCCTCGAGCGCGCCATCCCGCGAGGTGGCGTAGTGGACGGCGACGTTCGCCCCTTCGCGCGCGAGGCCGGGCGCGAGCGCGCGCCCGAAGCCCCGGCCCGCGCCGGTGACGAGCACGTTCCGGCCCTCGAGCCGGCTCACGCCGTCCTCCCGCGCAGGAAGCGGACGATCGCCTCGTCGGGCTCCTCGCGGCCGACGATCCCCTCGGGACGCGCGTACATGACGAGGAGGATCATGAGCACCAGGACGAGCTGGGTCAGCCCGGTCAGGCGGTGGAACGTGATCACGCCGAGGTGGAGGCTCGAGTCCTCGTACCCGCGCACCTGCTCCTGGACGAGCGTGACGAGCGCCGCGCCGACGACTGCGCCCGCCACCGTGCCCTTACCGCCGACGATGAACATGACGATCAGCGCGAAGGTCGGCGCGAGGAAGAAGTCGGTCGGCGAGATCGTGCCGATCCACCAGGCGAAGAGCGCACCGGCGGCGCCCGCGATCACCCCGGAGAGCACCCACGCGCGCACGCGGTAGGCGCGCACCGCGACGCCGACCGAGGCCGCCGAGAAGGCGTCCTCGCGGCTCGCGCGCAGGAGGAGCCCGGTCTTCGAGTCCTTGAACACCCGCGCGACCACGACCGCGGCGAGCGCGAAGGCGAGAGCGCGGGTCATCGTCACCTCCGGCGGCAGGCCGATCAGCCCGGCGCCGCCGCGCGTCACGCCGGTCCACGCGCCGAAGACGACGTCTGCGATCAGGAGCAGCGCGAGGATCGCGATCACGGCGCTCGCGCCGTCGAGCCGCAGGATCGGCACGCCGGAGAGCAGGGCGAGCGCGCCGCCGGCGGCCGCGGCGAGCGCGAGCGCGATCCACCAGCGCGGGTTCGCGTCCTGGAGGAAGTGCGGCAGGCTCGGCAGGTACGTGGACTTGAGGGCCGGGTCGAGCGTGAGGATCCCGGCCACGTACGCGCCAGCCCCGAACAGGGCCATGTGCCCGAAGGACAGGATGCCGGAGTTCCCGGAGAACGACTGGAGCGCGACGACGATGGTCACGTTGATGAAGAAGTGCGTCAGCTTCGAGTGGTCGCCGCCGCTTGCCCAGCCCCACGCCGCGACGACAACGAGGCCCGCGCAGAGGAGCGCGGCGCCCGCCGCCGAGCGGAGCGGCCACCACCTCAGGCGAGCTCCTGTCGCCGGCCGACGAGGCCCTGCGGCCGGAGGAGCAGCAGGCCGATCAGGATCGCGAGCACGACCGCGTCGTGGAACTGGAGGATCGTGCCCGAGTGCACGGCGGCCAGGATCTGGTCGGCGAAGCCGAGCACGTAGCCGCCGACGACCGCGCCGGTCAGGTTCCCGAGCCCTCCGATGACGACGGCGATGAAGGCGGCGACGACCGGCGCCGTGCCGCTCGTCGGGCTCACCGAGCCGGCGGAGGCGAAGAGGAGAAGCGCCGCGATCCCCGCGAGCAGCCCGGAGAGTGCGAAGGCCGCGACGACGACGCGCCCGGCCGAGATCCCCATCAGCCGCACGACGGCGAAGTCCTCGGCGGCGGCGCGGATCGAGACGCCGAGCAGCGTCCGGCGCAGGAAGACGACGAGCGCGACGAGCACCGCGAACGTGACCGCCGTCGTGATGATCTGGATCAGCCCGACCGTGTAGGGGCCGATGGAGTAGCCGCGGTCCGACCAGCCGGTGTGCGCGATCGGCTCCGGCTCGGCGCTCACGCCGATCTGGAGCACGGTCTGGATGAAGAACGCGAGCGCGAACGACGTCACGAGCAACGTCTCGATCGAGGCGCCGCGGAGCGGCCGGAACGCGATCCGCTCCATCGCCGCCGCCGCGAGCGTGGTCGCGAGGAGCGTCGCCGGCACGACGAGGATCCAGCTCACGTCGTGGTGGAGCATCGTCCACATGACGTAGCCGCCGATCGTGAGCAGCTCGCCGTGCGCGAAGTTGATCAGGCCCATGATCGAGAAGAGCATCGCGAGCCCGAGCGCGAGCAGCGCGTACGTCGAGCCGAGCGAGAGCCCGTTGATGCACTGCTGGACGAACTCGTGCAGCGTCATTCGCTCACTCCGGCACGCCGAGGTAGGCGGCCTGCACGCGGCGGTCGCGGCGGAGCTCGTCCGGGGTGCCCTCCGCCTCGATCCCGCCCACGCGCATGAGGTACGCGCGGTCGCTGACGCGGAGCGCCTGGTGGACGTTCTGCTCCACGAGCAGGATCGTCACGCCTTCCTCGTCGCGGAGCCGCACGACCAGGTCGAAGACGAGCCGGACGAGCTTCGGCGCGAGGCCGAGCGTCGGCTCGTCGAGGAGCAGCAGCCTCGGGCCGGGCATGAGCGCCCGCGCGATCGCGAGCTGCTGCTGCTCGCCGCCCGAGAGCGAGGCGGCCGGCAGGCGCAGCCGCTCGCGGAGCGCCGGGAAGAGCTCGAGCAGGCGCTCGCGGCGCGCGTCTTCGGCGCGGCCGCGGCCCGCGGCGGCGGCGCCGAGGCGCAGGTTCTCCGCCACCGTGAGGCTGGCGAAGATCCGCCGGCCCTCGGGCGCGAGCCCGACGCCGCGGCGGACGACGCGCTCCGGCGGCAGGCCGCCGATCTCCTCCCCGTCGAGCGCGATCGTCCCCGTCCGCGCCCGGTGCAGGCCGACGATCGACATGAGCGTCGTCGTCTTGCCCGCGCCGTTTGCGCCGAGGAGCGCGACGATCTCCCCCTCGCCGACCCGCAGAGACACGTCCCGCACGGCCACGACCGGCCCGTAGCGCGCGGTCAGCCCACGCACCTCCAAGAGCGCTCGGGGCCCATCGCGGGCCCCGAGGTCGTCCTTCTTCGCCGTCGCCTCTATGGCGCCGGCACCTTCTTCGGAACGTTCTTCAGCACCTTCACGAACTTGCCGCCCTTGATCTGGTCGACGGCGACGACGTTCGTCGGGTTGTGCTGGCCGTGGCCGAGGTACCGCACCGGCCCGAGGGCCCCGTGGATGATCATCCCTCGGGAGAGCACGGCCTGGATCTTCTTCGGATCGGTGCTGCCGGCTTTCAGCACCGCCGCCTCGAGCACCTTGATCGTGTCGTAGCCGAGCGCCGGATACGTCCCGTCGGGGGAGGCGCCGAAGCGCTTCCTAAACTGGGCGTAGAAGCGCGCCGTCGCCGTGCCCCTGTCCGGGGAGCCGAACGTGCTGAACCCGTAGCCGTTCACGGCCGAGCCTCCGACCTGGAGGTTGACCCCGGTGTCCATGCCGTCCGAGCCGATGATCGGGATCTTCACGCCCTGCGACTTCAACTGGCGCGCGAGGAAGTCGACGAACGGCGAGAAGAGGCCGGTCATGATCGCCTGCGGCTTCGTCTTGAGGTTCTTGATCTTCGTCACGATCGCGGCGTAGCTCTCCGGGGTGCCGCCGAAGCCGGTCGCGCCGAACGGGATCGAGTCGGTGCCGACGATCGAGATCCCGCGCGACGGCGCCGCCTTCTTGAAGTACTTCGCCATCAGGTGGACGTAGAGGAAGGTCGAGTCGAGGACGTAGACGCGCTTGTACTTGCGGAGCTTCGCGTAGTTCGCGAGC
>Ga0207665_10002295_pt1 | contig 12914 bp, 10 predicted proteins | sample LARL112metaG_FD_184351 | JGI IMG/M metagenome (GOLD analysis project Ga0207665, IMG submission 184351) | Corn, switchgrass and miscanthus rhizosphere microbial communities from Kellogg Biological Station, Michigan, USA - LAR L11-2 metaG... | ecosystem: Host-associated > Plants > Roots >...
CTGCGTACGCACCTCCGGCCGTGCGATCTGCTGATCGAGGTCGGCTGCGGCGCCGGCGTCGGTGGGCTCGAGGCGGGGGATGGCGTCGCCCAGCGGGTGCTCCTGACCGACAGCAATCCCCGGGCGCTGACCTTCGCCGCCGCCAACCGGCTGCTGGCGCACAACGCAGCGGTGGTGCTCCAGCCCACCGACCTCCTGTCCGGCATCGCCGAGCGTCCGGACGCGACGCTCGAGCCCTCGCTGGTGGCGCGCCTCGCGACCACCCCCGGCGTGGCGCGCGCGGGCACCTCGCGCACCGTCCTCGTCCCGGGGGCCGGCGGCCCGGTGCAGGTGGTGGCGCTCGACGTCGATCCCGCCCGGCCGCCGCGATGGCGCTTTCGCGACGGCGGCCCGGACGCGGTGTGGACCCCGCGCGACGCCCGCGACGCGGTGATCGTGTCCGAGCCTTTCGCCAACCGGCGCGGGGCGCGGACCGGCGGCGCGGTCCGGCTGCGCACCGACCGGGGCGAGCGCGAGTTCCCCGTGGGCGGCGTGTTCTACGACTACGGCTCGAGCGCGGGCGTGGTGGTGATGAGCCGCCGCACTTACGATCGCTTCTGGGACGATCGGCGCGTGTCGGGCGTCGCCATCGAGGCCGCGCCCGGCGCGGACCTGCCGGCCCTGATGGCCGCGCTGCGCGAGCGGGCGCGGGGCGATCAGGAGGTGGTGGTCCGGTCGAACCGCGCGCTGCGCGAGGCCTCGCTCGAGATCTTCGACCGGACCTTTGCCATCACCTCGGTGCTGCGCACGCTCACCGTCGCGGTGGCCTTCATCGGCATGCTCGCCGCGCTCATGGCGCTGCAGCTCGAGCGCGCGCGCGAGATCGCGGTGCTGCGCACGCTCGGCCTGACCCCGCGGCAGGTGTGGGGGCTGGTCACCGCCGAGACCGGGCTGATGGGGCTGCTGGCCGGGGTGCTCGCGGTGCCCGGCGGCCTCATGCTAGCCGGGATCCTGGTGCTCGTGATCAACCGGCGCTCGTTCGGCTGGACCATGCCCATCGACCCGTCGCCGGCCATCCTGCTCCAGGGCGTGGCGCTGTCGGTGCTGGCCGCGGTGCTGGCCGGGCTCTATCCCGCCTGGCGGATGGCGCGGGCGGAGCCCGCGGAGGCGCTCCGCGATGAGTAGGGCCGGCCGCACCGCGGTCGGCGTGGCGGTGGTTCTCGTCGCGGCGGCGGTCGCCTACGCGCTCTGGCCCGCGCGCCGCGGCGCGGAGCGAAGCGGGGTCGGGGCGACCCTCGCGGTGAGCGCCGCGCTCGGTGCGGGTGACGCGAGCGGGTTCGCGCGCGCGCGGGCGCCGCACGCGTTCTCGTTTCCCGCCGATCTCGGGCCCCATCCCGATTTCCGCACCGAGTGGTGGTACTACACCGGGAATCTCGAGTCTGCGGCCGGTCGCCACTTCGGCTTCCAGCTCACCTTCTTCCGCACCGCGCTGGCCCCGCCCGCCGTCGGGGACGCCGCCACCGGCTCCGCCTGGTCGACCCGTCAGCTCTACGTCGCGCACTTCGCGGTCACCGACACCGCGGGCCGGCGCTTTCACGCCTGGAGCCGGCTCGAGCGGGCCGCGCTCGGCCTGGCCGGCGCGCGGCCGCATCCCTTCCGGGTCTGGCTCGACGACTGGTCGGCGGAGAGCGATGGCCCCGACGGCCTGCCGGTGCGCCTCCGCGCCGCCGAGGGGAGCATCGCCATCGACCTCACCCTCGCGAGCGACCGGCCCGTCGTGCTCCAGGGCGACCACGGCCTGAGCCAGAAGGGCCCCGAGCCGGGGAACGCTTCGTACTACTACTCGCGCACGCGGATGACCGCGCGCGGCACGGTCCGCGCCGGGGCCGAGGCGATTCCGGTCGTCGGGCTCGCGTGGATGGACCGCGAGTGGAGCACTAGCGCGCTCGGGCCCGACCTGGTCGGCTGGGACTGGATCGCGCTCCAGCTCGACGACGGCCGCGACGTCATGGTGTATCGCCTGCGCCGGCGCGACGGCGGCACCGATCCGCACAGCGCGGGCGCGCTGGTTTCCGCCGCCGGCGCGACCCGCGCGCTCGCCCCCGCCGAGGTCACGCTCGACGCCCTCGAGCACTGGACGAGCCCGCGGAGCCGCGTGCGCTATCCGAGCCGCTGGCGCCTGGCCATGCCGGGAGCGGGCCTGGATCTGGTGATCACCCCGCGGCTGGCCGACCAGGAGCTGATCGTGGGCACGCGCTACTGGGAGGGCGCGGTGCGCGTCGAGGGCACCGCGGCCGGCCGGCCGATCGGGGGCCGCGGATACGTCGAGCTGGTCGGCTACGGGGAGTGACCGCCGGGCTGCTTGCGGGTTCTTGCGAGAAAGCGTATCCATCGTCACCCCGCTCCCGCCCCGCGTATCCCAAGCGCGACGGTCCAACCACTTCTGGGGGAGGGGAACCACTCATGAGTTCAGCAACCGTACTTCGGATGGGGGCGCTGGTCGGGATCCTGGTCCTCTCGACCACCGCCTGTTCCAGTACCACGCGCCTCAGCAGCAGCAAGATGTGCAAGGCCGCGGGCGGGACCTATGCGCAGGGCACGTGCCAGCCGGGCACCAGCGTGGTCAACGCGCAGCAGATGTGCGAGGCGCACGGCGGAACCTACTTCGCGGGCGGGGACTACTGCGAGGTGGGTGGGAGCGGCTGGAAGTACTGAGACGTCATCCTGCCGGTCCGGCGCGTCACGATGACGGGCCGGACCGGCGGCGGCGTCCCTTGCCGGGTCTGCGAGCGTCACCGCAGACCGCCTGCACGCCGGCGCGCGCCGGCTATCGCGTTCCTGCCGTCCATGAGACGGGCGACATTCGGTCATCGGTTCAGCCGCGGTGTCGACTTCTTGTGGAAGAGTGGCCCGCCCGATCGGAGGTGACGCGCGCTGGCCGATTCTTGCGGAAACGTGCTGGGGGCGCGGTCTCCACGGCCGCCCGGCAAATCTTAAGGTCGTGACCAAGCTCGAAGGAATGGGACGCGAGGGGAGCGAGCCGACGTGTGGATAGTCCGGGTCGCGCTCGATCGTCCCTATACCTTCATCGTCCTGGCGCTCCTGATCCTCATCCTGAGCCCGGTGGTCATCCTGCGCACCCCGACCGACATCTTCCCCAACATCAACATCCCGGTGATCGCGGTGGCCTGGCAGTTCACCGGCCTGAATCCCGAGGAAATGGAGGGGCGCATCACCACCGGCTACGAGCGGGTGCTCACCACCACGGTGGACAACATCGAGCACATCGAGTCGACCACGGTGAGCGGCCAGTCGATCATCCGGATCTATCTCCAGCCCAATGCGAGCCTCGATACCGCCAACGCGCAGGTCACCGCGATCTCGCAGACCGCCCTCCGCCAGCTGCCGCCCGGGGTGCTGCCGCCTCTGGTCATCAACTACAGCGCTTCCACGGTGCCGATCCTCCAGCTCTCGCTCTCCGGCATGTCGGAGGCGGAGCTCAACGACGTGGGACTCAACTTCCTCCGTACCCAGCTGGTCACGGTGCCGGGGGCCTCGATCCCGTATCCCTACGGGGGCAAGCAGCGGCAGGTGATGGTGGACCTGGATCCGCGCCTGCTCCAGTCGAAGGGCCTGGCCCCGATCGACGTCGTGAACACCCTCGGCCAGCAGAACATCGTGCTGCCGTCGGGGACCGCCAAGATCGGAGAGTTCGAGTACGACGTCGCGATGAACGCGAGCCCGCGGACGGTGCCCGAGCTGAACGATCTCCCGATCAAGGTGGTCAACAATTCAACGGTTTATATAAGAGATGTAGCGCACGTGCGCGACGGCTTCTCGCCCCAGACCAACGTGGTCCGCCAGGATGGCCGGCGCGGCACCCTGGTTACCATCCTCAAGACCGGCTCCGCCTCCACCCTCGACGTGGTGAAGGGGATCCGCGACCTCCTGCCGCGGGTGACCCCCACCCTGCCGCCCGCGCTCCGGGTCCAGCCCCTCGCCGACCAGTCGATCTTCGTGCGCGCGGCGGTGAACGGGGTGATCCGGGAGGCGGTGATCGCGGCGTGCCTCACCGCGGTGATGATCCTGGTCTTCCTGGGCAGCTGGCGGAGCACTCTCATCATCGCGGTGTCGATCCCGCTATCGATCCTCTCGTCGGTGATCGCGCTCAGCATGCTGGGGGAGACCATCAACATCATGACCCTGGGCGGCCTCGCCCTCGCGGTCGGCATCCTGGTGGACGACGCCACCGTCACCATCGAGAACATCGAGCGACACCGGGAGAACGGCCACGACGACCGCGGTGCGATCCTGTCCGGCGCCGCCGAGATCGCGGTGCCCGCTCTGGTGTCCACCCTCTGCATCTGCATCGTGTTCCTGCCCATGTTCTTCCTGGGCGGGGTGCCGCGCTACCTCTTCGTGCCGCTCGCGGAATCGGTGATCTTCGCGATGCTCGCCTCGTACGTGCTGTCCCGCACCCTGGTGCCGACGCTGGCCATGTACCTGCTGAAGCCGGCCCACGAGGGGCAGGCCCCGAGCCGCAACCCGCTGGTGCGAGCCCAGCGCGCGTTCGAGCGGGGCTTCGAGCGGTTCCGCGGCGGCTACCGCGAGCTGCTCGCGAGCCTGGTGGAGCACCGGCGGCTCTTCATCCCGATCTTCCTGGGCGTCTGCCTCCTCGCGTTCCTGCTCGCGCCGTATCTGGGCCGGAACTTCTTCCCGGACACCGACAGCGGCCAGATCAGCCTGCACATGCGGGCCAAGACCGGCACCCGCATCGAGGAGACGGCACGGATCGCGGACCTGGTGGAGGACGCGATCCGGCGCGAGATCCCGGCGTCGGAGCTCGACGTGATCCTCGACAACATCGGGCTGCCCTACAGCACCATCAACTGGATCCACAGCTCCTCCGGCGTGATCGGGACCTCGGACGCCGACATCCTGGTCTCCCTCAAGGAGAGTCACCGGCCCACCGCCGAACACATCCGGAAGCTCCGCGAGGTACTGCCGCGGGAGTTCCCCAGCGTGACCTTCTACTTCCTGCCCGCGGACATGGTGACCCAGATCCTCAACTTCGGCCTGCCCGCGCCTATCGACGTCCAGATCGAGGGCGCCGATGTGCAGGGCAACCGGCGGGTGGCGCAGGAGATGCTGAAAGAGCTGCGCCGGGTGCCAGGCCTGGTGGATCTCCGGATCCAGCAGCCCTACGACTACCCGAAGTTCGACGTGGTCGTCGATCGCACCAAGGCCGGGCAGGGCGGCTTCACCGAGCGCGACCTCGCCAACAGCCTGCTGGTCTCGCTGAGCGGCAGCTTCCAGACCACGCCGACCTTCTTCCTGAACTGGCAGAACGGGGTGAACTACAACCTGGCCACCCAGACGCCGCAGTACCGCATCCAGTCGCTCTCCGACATCGAGAACATCCCGATCACCGCCGCCGCGGCGGGGACCGGGCCCAGCACCGCCAACGGGTTCGCCACCACCGGCACCGCGGCGGCCAACGCGGGGCCACGGCCGGGCGGACCGGTGCGGCCGGGGATCCTCGCCGACGTGGCCACGATCCAGCGCTCCGCGGAGCCGGAGTCGGTCTCCCACTACAACATCCGCCGGGTGATCGACATCTACGGGGCGGTGCAGGACCGCGACCTCGGCTCGGTGGCGGTGGACGTGGACCGCATCGTGGCCGACAGCGGCAAGCTCCTGCCCCGCGGCAGCTACCTCACCGTGCGCGGGCAGGTGGACACCATGCGCCGCTCCTACGTGGGGCTGCTCGCGGGCCTGGGCTTCGCGATCGTACTCGTCTACCTGCTGATCGTGGTGAACTTCCAGTCCTGGATCGATCCCTTCATCATCGTCACCGCGCTGCCCGCGGCCCTCGCCGGCATCGTGGTGTTCCTGTTCCTCACCGGCACCACCCTGAGCGTGCCGGCCCTCATGGGCGCGATCATGAGCGTGGGCGTGGCGACCGCCAACAGCATCCTGGTGGTGGCCTTCGCCAAGCAGCAGCTCGCCGAGCACGGGGATGCGTCCCGCGCCGCGGTGGAGGCCGGCTTCACGCGCTTCCGGCCGGTGCTGATGACCGCGCTGGCCATGATCATCGGCATGATGCCGATGGCGCTGGGGCTCGGCGAGGGCGGCGAGCAGAACGCCCCCTTGGGCCGCGCGGTGATCGGCGGCCTGCTGTGCGCCACCGTCGCGACCCTGGTCTTCGTGCCCGCGGTGTTCGCCCTGCTGCATGGGCGCCGGGACGGGGCTCCCGCGGCGCCGTCCCCCACGGCGCCATCCCCCGCGTCACCATCCAACGAGGCGAGGGCATGACCGCCGAGCAGGCGGCCGAGACGCCCGCGCCGACCCCGCCGCCCGGCCACCGGCGGCGGACCGTGGCCCTCGCCCTGCTGGGCGTCGCGGCCCTGATCCTGGGCCTCGGCATCTACTCCGGCGTCCGGGCCCGCAGCACCGCGGATGCCACGCTGCGCAAGGCCACCCAGGACGCGGCGATCGCCACCGTGGAGGTGGTGACACCCAGGCAGGGCGACGCGGTCCGCGAGATCCGCCTGCCCGGCACCACCCAGGCCTTCAGCGACGCGCCGATCTTCGCGCGCACCAGCGGCTACCTGAGGCGCTGGTACTTCGACATCGGGGCCCAGGTCAAGCAGGGCCAGCTCCTGGCCGAGATCGACTCGCCGGAGGTGGACCAGCAGCTGCAGCAGGCGCGCGCCGATCTCGAGACCGCGCAGGCCAACCTGCGCCAGGCTCAGATCACCGCCGACCGCTGGCAGGCGCTGCTGGACAGCGGCTCCGTGTCGCGCCAGGAGACCGACGTGGCGGTGAGCGCGCTCAGCGCCAACAAGGCGACGGTGGACTCCAACACCGCCAACGTCCGGCGGCTCGAGCAGCTGCAGGGCTTCGAGAAGATCTACGCGCCCTTCGACGGCGTGATCACCGCCCGCAACACCGACATCGGCGCGCTGATCGACGCGGGCTCCGCCTCGTCCCGCGAGCTGTTCCACATGGCGGCGATCCACCGGCTGCGGGTATACGTGGCGGTGCCCGAGGTCTACTCGCGCGCGGCCCGCACCGGCGCCTCCGCGACGCTCACCCTCGACGAGTTTCCGGGCCGCCAGTTCTCCGGCACCCTGGTACGGAACTCGAGCGCTATCGATCCCGCTTCCCGCACGCTGCTGGTGGAGGTCGACGTCGACAACCCGAAGGGCGAGCTTCTGCCCGGGGCCTACGTGTTCGTGCACCTCCGGCTGCCCCGCGAGACCGCGTCGCTGACCGTGCCGGCCAATACCCTGCTGTTCCGGTCGCAGGGCCTGCAGGTCGGCGTGGTGCGGAACGGCCAGGCGATCCTGGTGCCGGTCACGCTCGGTCACGACTACGGCACCACCGTCGAGATCGTGTCCGGCATCGACCCCAACGACCAGGTGATCGTGGCTCCGTCGGATTCGCTCAGCGACGGGACGCTGGTGCGGGTCTCCAACCCTCCGCCCACGGCGTCCGCTGCCGACCAGCCACCGGCCAAGGCCGCGCCCCGGGCTCAGAAATGACCCGGCGCCTGGTCGCCTTCGGCCTGGCGGCCCTGCTCCTCGGCGGCTGCATGGTGGGGCCCGACTACGTGAGGCCGGAGGCGCCGTCGACGCCTTCCTACAAGGAGTCCGGCGGCTGGAAGGTGGCGCAGCCGAGCGACGCGCTGTCGCGCGGCGCCTGGTGGGACCTCTTCAACGATCCGGAGCTGCACGGCCTCGAGGAGCAGGTCGCGGCCGCGAACCAGGACCTCAAGATCGCGGAGGCGCGCTTGCGCGAGGCCCGCGCCGCGGTCCGCTTCAACCGCGCCGGCCTGTTTCCCACGATCTCGACCACCTTCGGGCCCAGCTCGGTGCGCGAGTCGTCCCACCAGCCGTTCCTGGCCTCGGGCGTGACGCCCGGCCACTCCGGAAACATCTTGCTATCGCTGGACATGTCGTACGAGGTGGACCTGTGGGGCCGGGTGCGGAGGACGGTGAACGCGGCCCGCCGCGAGGCCCAGGCCACCGCGGCGGATCTCGAGACCGCGCGGCTCAGCCTCCAGGCCGAGCTGGCGATCGACTACTTCGAGCTGCGGGCGGCCGACGCGCAGCAGCAGCTCCTCGACGAGACGGTCAAAGCCTTCGAGGACGCCCTGCGCCTCACCGAGAACCGCTTCCGCGGCGGCGCCGCGCCGCAGGCGGACGTAGCGCAGGCCCAGACTCAGCTCGACACCACCCGGGTGCAGGCCACCGACATCGCGGTGCAGCGCGCCCAGCTCGAGCACGCCATCGCGATCCTGATCGGGAAGCCGCCCGCCGAGTTCACCCTGCCGCCGCGGCCGCTCGATCACCGGCCGCCGGACATCCCGACCGGCGTGCCCTCGCAGCTGCTCGAGCGGCGCCCCGACATCGCGGCGGCCGAGCGGCGGGTCGCCGAGGCCAACGAGCAGATCGGCATCGCCCGCGCGGCCTACTATCCGACCGTCATGCTGAACGCCTCGGTCGGATTCGAGGGCTCGAGCTTCGGGAACTTCCTGAACGCGTCGAGCCTGCTCTGGGCGGTGGGCACGTCGATCACCCAGACCATCTTCGACGGCGGCCGGCGGCGGGCGACCTCGGAGTCGGCGCTGGCCGCCTACGACGCGACCGTCGCGGGCTACCGGCAGACCACCCTGAACGCGTTCCAGCAGGTGGAGGACAACCTGGTCGCGCTCCGCGTGCTCGAGCAGGAGGCGCAGCAGCAGCGCCGGGCGGTGGAGTCGGCCCAGCTCTCGCTCCGGCTCTTCACCAATCGCTACCGGGGCGGGGTGGACAACTACCTGCAAGTGATCACCGCGCAGACCGTCGCGCTCCAGAACCAGCGCAACGAGATCGACATCCTCCGCCGCCGCATCGACGCCAGCGTGCTGCTGGTGAAGGCCCTCGGCGGCGGCTGGACGGTGGCCGACCTGCCCGCCCAGTGACCCGGACCGGCGGCTACTTGACGCGCGTGACGTCGGTGACCGCGTAGCCGCGACGGGTCAGGCATGCCCCGAAGTACTTGAACGCCCAGTCGTCCGGGGTCGGCGGCTTGGACGTGAAGCCGCGCGGGAAGACCTTCGAGAAGAAGTTCGAGAAGATGCCGGAGGTATCGGAGTCGGGGATCACCGGCGGCGGCGTCCTGAAGGCCTCGACCTGGCACCCCTGGAAGTCGCCCACGATCGCGGCGGCCTCCCCGCGCGAGGTGACGTACAGGTAGCCGATCCGCGCGGGCCCCTGCGCGAACGTGATCGGCACGCGATAGCCGCGCGCGACCAGGCACGCGCCCTCGGCCATCTCCGCGGTGGTCTCGGTGTGCGCCTGGACGAAGGGGATGCACTTGGCGCGATCGTCCTCGAGCTGGACCTGGGTCTGGCCGCCGCGCAGGTCGATGCCGCCGCCCTCGCTCGCGCAGCCGGCCGCGAGCATCATCGCGGCCAGGCCCGCGGCGAGGCGCCCGCCCCGCCTCGTCGATCTCACGCTCTTCACTATGCCCGAAGCGGCAGGCGGCCGGAAGGCCGCGCGAGGCGCCGGCGCGCCGCCTGGGCGATGCTGCCGTAGATGCCGGCGGGCAGGAAGATGATGAAGACGATCAGCAGGAGCCCGTAGATGGTCTCGGCAATCCCGATGAGCTTGATGCCGAAGTAGATGCGCAGGTACTCGCTGAGGGCGATGGTGAGCGCGGTGCCCACGAAGGGGCCGAGGAGGGCGTACATGCCGCCGAGCACCACCGCGAACACGATGCGCAGCGACACCCCGATGCCCGCGAGGGTGTCGGGGTTGGCGTAGGCCAGGTAGAGGGCGAGCAGCGCGCCGCCCAGCGCGGTGAGCGCGGCGGAGAGCGCGGTGATGGCCATCTTGAACCGCGCCACCCGGATGCCCACCGAGGCCGCCGCGGTCTCGTCCTCGCCGATGGCCTCCATCGCGCTGCGGGCCATGCTCCGGTCCACCCGCCACCACACCCAGAGCCCGAAGAGCCAGGCCGCGAGCCCCACGTAGTAGAAGACCCGCTTGTCCGCGAACTGGAGCGTCCACCAGTCGGACGCGGTGCCGCCCGTCGTGAGCGTCACCCCGAGCGAGCCGCCGGTCCAGTCGCGCTCGGCCACGATCAGCAGCCGGATCACCTCGCCGACCGCGAGGGTGACGAGGCCGAAGTAGTGGCCGACCACCTGGAAGCGCGAGCAGGGATAGGCCACCACCAGGGCGAAGGCCACGGTGATCAGTATGGCCAGCCCGGCGCCCGCCCACGGGGTCATCCCGTAGAAGTTCCACAGCAGCACGGTGGCGTAGGCGCCCACGCCCAGGAACGCGCCGTGCCCCAGGGACACGAGGCCGAAGCGGCCCATCAGCGACCACGCGTTGCCCACGAAGGACCAGAGGAAGATCTGGATGATGACGTGCCAGATGTACTCCTGGGCCGGCCCGAGCGGGAGCAGCGGCACGAGGGCCAGGGCCACCACGCCGGCCAGCCCGAGGAGCCGGGCCCCGCTCACGCGCGCCTCGCGAAGATGCCGCCCGGGCGGACGAACATCAGGACGATGAAGATGACGAAGGCGATGACGTAGCCCATCTCGGTCGACACGAGCACGCCGCCCACCGAGATCACCTGGGCCATGATGAACGCGGCCGCGAAGGCGCCCACCATGTTCCCCAGGCCGCCCAGCACGCAGATCATGAAGGTGAGCGGGCCGAAGGCCCCCCCGAAGTAGGGGTGCACCGCGTACTGGATGATCAGCAGCGCGCCCGCGACGCCCGCCATCGCCCCGCCCACCGCGGAGGTCACCAGGTAGAGGCGCTGCGGCCGCGCGCCCATGAGCGCGATGGCCTCGCGGTCCTGGCTCACCGCGCGGATCGCGGTGCCGGTGTAGGTGCGGGTGAGGAAGAGGTAGAGCGCGACCATGGCCAGGATCGCCAGGCCGAAGGCGAGAAGCCGGGTGAACGAGATGAAGATGCCGCCCACCTCCAGGGTGGGCAGGCTCACCCGCACCGAGCGGTGGTCGGTGGACCAGAGCAGGGTGGCGACCGACTGGATGAAGAACAGGAGCCCGCCGGTGGCGAGCAGCTGGTTGATCGGCGGGCTCGACAGGATCGGGGTGATGATCAGCAGGTGCACCAGCACGCCGAGGAGCGCGCCGATCCCGACGCCGGCGAGCCCGGCCAGCCACAGCGGCCAGCCGTAGAGGCTTACCAGGAAATAGACCCCGTACATGCACAGGGTGACCAGGTCCACGTAGGCGATCCACACGATGTCGATGACGCCGAAGATCAGATTGAGGCCGAGGGCCAGGAGGGCCAACACCCCGCCGAGCAGGATGCCGTTGACCACCGCCTCCAGCAGGAAGATCGGGTCGACCACGGGTCAGAGCCCCACGTAGGCCTGGCGGACGAAGTCCTGCTCGGCCAGCTCGGCGGCGCGCCCCTCGATCTTGATGCGGCCGACTTCTAACAGGTAGGCGCGGTCGACGAGCTTCAGGACCTGGCGGACGTTCTGCTCGACCACCAGGATCGTGTAGCCCTCCTCGCGCACGCGGCGAATCAAGTCGAAGAGGCGCAGGACCATCACCGGGGCGAGGCCCATGGATGGCTCGTCGAAGAGGATCAGCTTGGGGCGCGACATCAGCGCGCGGCCCACCGCCAGCATCTGCTGCTCGCCGCCCGAGAGGCTGCCCGCCCGCTGGGTGGGGCGCTCGGCCAGCACCGGGAACAGCGCGTAGACGCGCTCGAGGCTCTCGCGGAAGTGCGCGCGCGCCGACGGCAGGAACGCGCCCATCTTCAGGTTCTCGGCGACGGTGAGCTGGGGGAAGAGCCGCCGGCCCTCCGGCACGTGCGCGATGCCGTGGGCCACGATCTCGTAGGCGGGGCGGCCGGCCAGCTCCGCGCCCTCGAACGCGATGCGGCCGGCCCGCGGCGCGATGAGCCCGGAGATCGCGCGGAGCAGCGTGGTCTTGCCCGCCCCGTTGGGGCCGACCACCGCCACCGCCTCGCCCTGGGCCACCCGCAGGCTCACGTCCCAGAGCGCGGTGAAGGCCCCGTACCCGGCGGTGACCGCGTGCAGCTCGAGCATCAGCCGAGCACCACCTTCTCGCCGAGGTAGGCCTCGATCACCTGCGGGTTCTCCGCGACCTCTCGCGGCGCGCCCTCCGCGATCTTCTCGCCGTGGTCGAGGACGACCAGGCGGTCCACCACGCGCAGGAGCGTCGCCATGATGTGCTCGACCCACACGATCGTGATGCCGAGCTCGCCCCGGATGCGTCGCAGCATCTCCGCCGCGTCGTGCATCTCGGAGGGGTCGAGGCCGCCCAGGCTCTCGTCGGCCAGCAGCAGGGTCGGGCCGGTGGCGAGCGCGCGCGCCAGCTCGAGCTTCTTGAGCCCGCCCGCGCCGAGGAGCGACGTGGTCGCGGCCGGATCGGCGGGCAGGCCCACCAGCGCCAGCACCTCCTGGGCCCGGCGCCGCGCCTCCGCCTCGGTGCTGCGCCGCGCCGCCCCGAAGTGGGCGGCCACCGCCACGTTCTCGAGGATCGACAGCTTGCGAAACGGGCGGGGGATCTGAAAGGTGCGGGCGAGCCCGCGGTGGCAGATCGCGTCCGGGGTGAGGCCCGCGATCTCGTCCCCCTTGAAGCGAATCGAGCCCGCGGTGGCGGCGAGCGCTCCCGAGATGCAGTTGAAGCACGTGGTCTTGCCGGACCCGTTGGGGCCGATGAGGCCCAGGATCTCGCCTGCCTTCACCTCGAAGGAGACCGCGTTCAGGGCGGTGAAGCCGCCGAACTGCTTGGTGAGCCGATCGACCGTGAGCACGGAGAGCGCCGCGAGGCGGAGGCGCGGCGGCCTCCGCCTCGCGATGGCGATCTAGGTCAGCGAGCCGCCCAGGGCGACCCGGCAGGCAGGAGCACCGGCGGATTGGGAGTGGCGATG
>Ga0207665_10002296_pt1 | contig 12914 bp, 12 predicted proteins | sample LARL112metaG_FD_184351 | JGI IMG/M metagenome (GOLD analysis project Ga0207665, IMG submission 184351) | Corn, switchgrass and miscanthus rhizosphere microbial communities from Kellogg Biological Station, Michigan, USA - LAR L11-2 metaG... | ecosystem: Host-associated > Plants > Roots >...
TCCTACAATGCTTTCTCCGCGCGGAGCGAAACGGCGGCTTAGTGAATCGAAATCTGCTCTCCGTTCGATCAATATCGATTACGCAACAGCAAATTATGAGCTCCTCAGAAAATGCAATCACAAATAAAGGCCCGCTCGCAGGAATCAAGGTTCTTGAATTAGGGCAGGCGATTGCCGGGCCGTTCGCGGCGGCTTTTCTAGCGTGGTTTGGCGCCGAAGTGATCAAGGTTGAGCCGCCAGGCACCGGTGATCCGCTGCGTAATTGGCGCGTGGTGTACGAAGGGACTTCGCTGTGGTGGTATTCCATCGCGAGAAACAAGAAGTGCATCACGTTGGATCTGCGCGCTGCGGAGGGTCAGCAGATTGCTCGCGAACTCGCAAAACGAGTAGACGTAGTGCTGGAAAATTTTCGGCCGGGCACTCTGGAAAAATGGGGACTCAGTTACGAAGAATTGAAGAAAGAAAATCCGGGCATCATCCTTGCCCGTATTTCTGGCTATGGCCAGACCGGGCCAAATGCGCAGAAGCCCGGATTTGCTGCGGTTGCCGAAGCCTTTGGCGGTTTGCGTTACGTGACTGGGGAGCCGGACCGGCCTCCCGTGCGGCCGAACCTGAGCCTGGGAGATTCGGTGGCCGGTCTGCACGCAGCGTTGGGAATTGTGATGGCGCTCTATCACCGTGACGCAAAAGCAGGAAGGGGTCAGGTGATTGACGTTGCGTTGTATGAATCCGTACTTAATCTGATGGAAGGCACGATTGCTGAATTCGATGTTGCGGGGATACGGCGCGAGCGCGAAGGTATGCGGCTGACCGGCATCGTGCCGAGCGGAACATACCCTTGCGCCGACGGTGCTTACATTGTGATCGGTGCGAATGGCGACAGTATTTTTCGCCGGTTGATGAAGGCGATGGACCGCGATGATCTGGCAAACGATGCGCGCCTGGCACAAAACGACGGAAGGTCGCGGCACGTGGATGAAATTGACACGGCGATTTCCGATTGGACTCGGCGCCACGCCTCCCGTGACGCAATCCGGCTACTCGAAGCAGCGGATGTCCCAAGTGGTCCAATCTATTCCGCCGCGGAGATGGTAAAAGACTTGCACTACCGTGAGCGCGGCGTGTACCAGGAAGTGGAATTGCCGGACGGACAATCGGTAAAACTGCCGACGATGGCGCCCAAACTGGCAGAAACACCGGGGGGATTACGCTGGATTGGTCCGCCACTCGGAGCGCATAATACCGAGGTTTACCGCGATTGGCTTGGCCTCCCCGCAGCTGAGCTTGCACGCCTGAAATCAAAAGGCGTGATCTAAAAATAATTTATTTTGGCTACATCCAGAGGACAGCGGCATGATTCTGGTCGAAGAAGAAGGCGAACGCGATGTTCACTTGCTGGTGATTCGGCAGACCGATCACGCATTTTTGTCGGGATTTTTCGCGCGCGAATGGGGCAATGAGAGATTTACGAAGCCAAAGCCAAACGCATCGTTCTGTCTGGCTGTGGAGGAGCATGATAACGGATGGAGTGAGTGGGAATTGCAGGCCGAGCTCGATTCGAAGACGAAATTGCCCTACAGTTTCATGTCCATCCCGACCGCGGCGCACATTGCGCTTTACCAAAAGGGAATCGAACGCGTCGTAAAGGCTGATCACTATGCGGGGTTGCTGGTGAGCATGCACGCATCCTGTTTGTACGATCGTTCGCGGGCCACGATGCCGGGATTTTCTGCGAAATACGTGAAAGCGGAAGAACATCAACTGGCTAACGAATTTATCCAGCAATTGCGACTGCAGCAGTTGCGATTGAAGCTCGATCTGCGTGGGAATCCCAATACGAAACCGCTGATGGAGGATGCGTTAGTGAATGCGAATGTGGCACGAGTGGAGGCGTTGGACAGATTGTCGCTCTATTTCTGCATGGATGCGCAGCAGGATTCGGTGGTAGATGCAGTGCCGGTGAACGATGCAGGAGAAGAGGTGGACCTGGAAATTCATGCCGAAGGCGAGAATAAGTTTGTGATCGAGCCGTACCCATTCCGGCGCGATCCGCTAGAGTTCAGCATCATGACGCGACGTGTGCCGAAGAAGATCTATGCGAGCGATCTCGATTTCCACAAAACATTGGCCGCGGCGCGTTATTTTCCGATGAAATTTGCAGTACGCGCATGACGCAATGGAGCTTTTTCTCAAGCAGTGGGGATGTAACGGCAAAGACGTGAGCTCTCTCGCGCTTCCGACAGTGTCAAAGCAAAAAGCCTACCACTGGCGCAAGAATCCGCAACGATAGCGGCGTGTGGACCGAACCGTTCGGCGGGGCTGATCTTGTTAGGTAAGGTGAAGCGTGCGGCGCGCCGTTGAGTTGCGTGTCGACCGGCAATGGACGAGGCTTCTATTCTTCGCAGCGGATCACCGCTGCGCAAAGAATTTAGATTGTTTCTATACGGAGACTTTGTTACCCTCGCGCCCATCTCGGGACTCGGAGGGTGCAATGGCATTTTGTCAAGCGTGTGGTCAGGAAATCGGGACAGCCTCGTTCTGTCCTAAGTGCGGTGCAAGCCAAGGTGCTGTAGCCGGAGCTGGAGGCGCCGCGCCCGTTGCGGCAGCGGCTTCGCCGACAGAGGGATTGCAGGAAAACGTTGCCGGACTACTGTGCTACGTGCTGGGCTGGGTCACGGGAATTATTTTTCTGCTGATTGACAAACGGCCTTGGGTAAAATTTCACGCGGCACAGTCGATTGTGGTCTTCGGCGGGCTGACGATTCTCCGCATTGGCGTAAGCATCCTTAGCGGGACCATGGGCGGAATCATGGGCTTCGGCCTTTGGGTCGGTCTCGGCATGATTATTAGTTTGGTGGGACTGATTTTGTGGATACTTTTGATGGTAAAGGCGTATCAACATCAGACTTATCGCGTGCCTGTGGCGGCCGGAATTGCTGACGGATTCGCCGGCAAATAAATAACTTCAATCTTGCTGAGAGTGTCCGCATAGCGGTGGTTTTCTTCGTTTTGCACGGCGTTCAACGCTTGACTTTCTTTCTCGCGCACCGCATTGTTGAAAGCTTTGCGAGTGGCGGCGTCCCAACCGTCGCATAGAAAGGCGCGAACCGTTCTCTCATGACCCGAGTCCGCTTGTGTTTCCACGACCGCTGCTTTGATGGCACCGCCTCTGCTGCGTTGTTTTATCGTTTTTATAGGGAGCGGTTTCACGCGGACGCGGACTTTCACTTCACGGGAATGGCGCATCGTGCGGTGCAGCCCTGGGAGAACGGATTGTTCGACGGCGACGAGAACGCGATCGTCGATTTCAAGTACTCCAACTCGCCCAAGGTTACCTGGTGGTTCGATCATCATCAAAGCGCGTTTTTGACGCTTGCCGATGCGGAACATTTTCGCAGGCATCCGGGACCACATATGTTTTACGAGCCAGAATACAAATCCTGCACCATGCTGATTGCGGATACGGCACGGGAAAGGTTTGAATTCAACACTGAGCCGTTGAACGAATTGATTCACTGGGGCGACATCATCGATGGTGCACAATTTCCTACCGCCGAGTCCGCCGTGGCTTTGGTTGAGCCGGCCACACAACTCGCGCTGGTGATCGAGGCAGCGCCCGAGGACGGCGTACCCGCGAAGATCATCCGCGACCTCGCGTATACGCCGCTTGCGCAGATGGTCAAGCTTCCGATCGTGGCGAAGCACCTGGGCCCGTTGCTGGAGCGGCATCGCCGTTCCATCGAGATTTTACGCGAACGAAGCGAAGCGCGGGATGAAGTGGTTTTCTTTGATGTCAGCGACCTTGATCTCGAAGGTTACAACAAATTCATTCCGTATCTGCTGCATCCCGAGTGCGTTTATTCGATCAGCGTAAGCGCTTCGGCCGTTCGTGCCAAAGTTTCACTGGGCACAAATCCCTGGAATTTGGCGACCGCGGACCAAAACCTGGCTTCGCTTGCGGAAAAATATGGCGGTGGCGGGCATCAGCGGGTGGCGGCGATTTCTTTCGATCCTGCGGATGTTTCGCGTGCTCGCGAAGTTGCCAAAACTCTTGTAGAAGTTCTGCGCAAGGGGAAATAATTCTTCGCAATTTGCGTTTTTTCCCTTTGTGTTGATGCGGGTGTTGATGCTCTTGCGTCAATCCTTCGTCTGGCATATTCTTTAAACGTTCTTGGTAGAGGTGCGGAGCTCAACAGTAGCGGGGGCCAGTTGTTCCGGACAGCTTCGGAAGCCATCGCGAAAGGGAGCAGCAATTCAACTCCGCCGAAATACCGTCTGTAGCTGAACTGACGGTGTTGGGGAACAGGTCTAAGGCCTGCTCACTGTCGTCCCGCATGCGGGATGAAGCGCTATCGAGAGGCAGTGATCCCGAGCCATTCCTCGCGGTTCTCTCTTCTCTTTCTGCGTCTCTTCCAAACAACATTTTGAAATGAAGGTGTATTTAACGAGGTTTCATGGATCCGTTTTTGCTGACACGTTCGCTGATCGACATCGAATCGATAACCGGAAATGAGAAAGCAGTGGGTGAATTTCTGTTCGCCGCACTTTCGAGACTGGCTCTCTCCACACAAGGAGTGGTGGAGCGGATGCACGTGGCTGCGGATCGCTGCAACGTCCTGGCAACGTGGGGTAAACCGGTGGCGACGATGTCCACGCACATGGACACGGTGCCGCCGTTTTTCGCTTCCAGCGAAGATGACGAATTCGTTCGCGGCCGTGGGGCGTGCGATGCGAAAGGAATCATCGCGTCGATGATTTGCGCGGCGGAAAATCTGCTCGCCGCCGGAACGCGCAATTTCGGGCTGTTGTTCGTGGTGGGCGAGGAGAAGGACAGCCTTGGGGCTTTGTGGGCCGCGAAGCATTCTCGCGGGTCAAAATTTGTTGTGAACGGTGAGCCCACTGAAAATAAGTTGGCTCTCGGTTCAAAAGGTGCTTTGCGGTACGTGCTTACGACGCGCGGGCGGCTGGCGCACTCCGCTTATCCCGAATTGGGCGACTCAGCGATTGAGAAGTTACTGGATCTTTTAACGGAGATCCGGAAAATTCGTTTGCCGCAAGACACGCTGCTTGGAAAATCTACGCTGAACATTGGAACGATTTCGGGTGGACGCGCGCCCAATGTGATCGCGGACGAGGCACACGCGGACTTGATGTTTCGCACGGTGGCCGACCCGGAACCGATTCGCGCAGCATTGCAGGGGCTGGTAAGCGGACGCGGCGAGTTGAAAGAAATGCTGCACACTCCGGCCTTGCGTCTGGAACCGCTGGACGGGTTTGAGCCTGCCGTAGTGGCCTACACCACTGACATTCCAAATTTTAACGGCGCGTGGGGCAAACCGTTTCTGATTGGTCCGGGAAGCATTCATGTGGCGCACACGGCGGAGGAACGCATCCCGAAGAAGGAGCTGCTGGATGCGATCGCAATTTATACAAGCATAGTCCAGAAATTACTCGCAGGGGCCAGCGGAGCATGAGTTTGCGTATTGCCATCGTTGGCTATGGAAAAATGGGCCGTTCTATCGAACGGCTTGCGCCGGAGCATGGCTGTGAAGTGATTGGCATTTTCCGTTCGGTACAGAATCAGAATGGGGAGGCGCTGAATCGCGAATCGCTTCGGGACATCGATGTAGCGATTGAGTTCACCACTCCGCAGGCAGCTGCGCGGAATATTCTGCGATTGGTTGACGCGGGGATTCCAGTCGTGACGGGAACGACGGGATGGTTCAAGGAGTTATCTGACATTCGTGAATACGTGCCGGGTAAAAACGGCAGCGTGGTTTGGGGAGCTAACTTTTCAATTGGCTTGCATCACTTTCGCGCAACTGTCACTGAGGCGGCGCGGCGCTTTGCTCGTGAAGAAGCGTACGGCGCGTGGGGCTGGGAGATTCACCACGCCGCGAAGAAAGATTCGCCGTCCGGAACGCTGATGGCGCTTGCCGATGATATTTCGCGTAGCGGCTACTCGCGGCCGGTGAGCCTCAGCGCAAATCGCGCGGGCGCGGTGCCAGGAACGCATGAGATCGGATTCGATTCCGCGGAGGATTCGATCACCTTGCGCCACACGGCACGGAGCCGCGATGGGTTTGCGCGAGGTGCTTTGCGTGCCGCGCAATGGCTGTCCGGCAAAAAAGGTTTTTTCGAATTTCGAGAAATCGTGGACGAGCTCCCTAGGTTCGCCGCGAAAATATCCTAAAAAGAGGAGGTCACGATGCAATTCACCGGATGCGGGACGGCGCTGATTACGCCCTTCCAGCGAGATTTTTCAATCGACGAGGCGGCGTTGCGAAAGCTTGTGCAGCGCCAGATTCGCGGTGGGGTCGACTTCCTGGTGCCCTGCGGAACGACCGGTGAGAGCCCCACTCTGACGCGCCGCGAACATCTGCGCATGGTGGAAATCGTGTTGGAAGAATCGGCGGGGGAAATACCCGTGCTTGCGGGCGCGGGGGGTTACAACACGCACGAAGTGATAGAGCTTGCGCGCGAACTCGAATCGCTGGGCGCGGACGGTTTGCTTTCAGTGACTCCGTACTACAACAAACCCACGCAAGAGGGTTTATACCAACACTATCGCGCGATCGCGAGTTCAACACGTCTGCCAATTGTTCTTTACAACGTTCCCGGCCGTTGCGGTGCAAACCTCGAGCCATCGACAGTGAAGCGCCTATCGGCGATTGAAAACATTATTGGCATCAAGGAAGCCTCCGGAAACATTTCTCAAATGGCCACGCTGGCGAATGCGGTTGCGGCTGATTTCGTAATTCTCTCCGGCGATGACGCCATCGCGTTGCCATTATTTGCGCTCGGCGGACGAGGAGTGATTTCCGTGGCATCCAACGAGATTCCCGCGGAAATGGCACAGCTTTGCAGGCACGGTTTGCACGGGAAATTCCAAGAAGCCCGTGCGATACACCGCAAATTTCTTCCGTTGATGGAAATGAACTTCATCGAGTCGAATCCGATTCCCGTGAAGGCGGCGTTATCTTTGATGGGTTTGATTGAACCGGTTTGGCGCTTGCCGATGGTGCCGCCAAAAGTGGAAAATCTGGTGCGCATTCAGGCCATCCTGGAATCGCTGCAACTTTATGAGAGGGCTTCCGTTGCCGTCGCTAGCATCGCTCATTGAAGATTTGTTCGACCATCCGCCGGAAGCGTATTCCGAAGAGCATCGGCACACATTTCAAAGATTAAAAGACGCGTTGAACCGTGGCGAGGTACGTGCCGCGCAGCCGAATGCTGATTCACCTTCGGGTTGGCACGTGAACGTATGGGTGAAAAAGGGAATTTTGCTCGGTTTCCGCATGGGTTCGATCGTCGATATGGGTCCTTATCCAACAGCACAACCTTTTTTCGACAAATCCACTTATCCGGTGAAAACGCTTCACCGTGATGACGGAGTGCGGCTGGTACCGGGCGGCTCCAGCATTCGTGATGGCGCTTTCGTTGCACGCGGCGTGGTGTGCATGCCGCCGATGTTCATCAATGTTGGCGCATACGTTGATGAAGCAACAATGGTGGACTCGCACGCGTTGATTGGGAGCTGCGCGCAGGTTGGGAAGAAATGTCACATCTCCGCCGGGGCACAGATCGGCGGGGTCATCGAACCGGTCGGAGCCATGCCGGTGATTATCGAAGACGAAGTGATGGTCGGAGGAAATTCCGGAGTATACGAAGGCACGATCGTCAAAAAGCGCGCGGTGCTGGGCTCGGGAACCATTCTGAATGCTTCCACTCCAGTTTACGATCTTGTGCGTGATACCGTGTACGCGGCCACGGACGAACAACCGCTGCTGATTCCGGAGCAGGCAATTGTAGTACCGGGGGCGCGTCAAGTGAACCATCCGGCAGGAGCGAAGTGGGGATTGTCGCTGTACGCTGCAGTCATTGTTAAATATCGCGACGCCAAGACCGACTCGCGCGTGCGGCTCGAAGAATTCTTGCGTTAGACTGCAACGTTTATTGTCTGCTGTTTGTCATCGCATCGCGCGCTTGGATAACGCAAGTGTGATTTCGGTCGCTTCTCGTAATCGAAGGTATCGGGAACAGCCTGGCATCGAATATCGTTCCTGAAGAAAAGACTCCCTGAAGATCACGGCAACGTAACAGGAGAACGCGTGGCGGTCGAGAAATCTGGTATGGAAAGGCAACGAAGCTTGTGGCTAAGCGATGCCTCGTTGCTCATCTACATGGCGCTGATGACGATCGTCTTGCACTGCGTCACTGGCCATCGCTACGGATTTCATCGCGATGAATTGGCGACGCTGGAGGACGCGCGGCATCTGGACTGGGGCTTCGTGGCATACCCGCCGATTACGCCTTTGTTCGGGCGGCTATCGCTGATCTTGTTTGGAACCTCGCTGACCGGATTTCGGTTTTTTGCCGCGGTAGCAGAAGCGGCGGCAGTCGTCTTGGCCGGGGTGATGGCCAGGGAAATGGGCGGCGACCGCGGAGCGCAATTACTGGCTGCAGCTGCGGCAATTCCATTCTGCCTGGCCGGTGGTGCGTTGATGCAGTATGTGTCCTTTGATTATTTGTGCTGGATGCTTGCCACGTTTTTCGTGGTGAAATTGCTGAAGACAGAAGATCCGCGGTGGTGGGTTGCCATTGGCGCTGCAATCGGATTCGGCCTGCAGACGAAATATACGATGGCATTCTTCGCAATTGCGATTGCCCTGGCGGCACTTTTCACGGATGCCCGGCGTTATTTCAAAACCAGATGGCTGTGGTATGGCGTCGCTCTCTCGATTCTGATTTTTCTACCAAACATTGTTTGGCAGGCTCGCAATCAGTTTATATCGTTGGATTTTCTTCGGTATATTCACGCTCGCGATGTGCGGATCGGACGAGCAGACAATTTTCTGCCGCAACAGCTGGAATTGACGCTGGGCGGATTTTTGCTATTTCTCGTGGGGCTGTACTTCACGCTGCTTACACGGGATGGAAAACGATTCCGGATGCTTGCGTGGATGTATGCAATCCCGCTGGCCATATTCCTGATTGCCAAAGGCCGAGCGTACTATTTGGCTGCGGCTTATCCGATGCTGTACGCCGCGGGAAGCGTCTGGCTCGAGCAAAAGCTTTCGCGGGCTAGCGAAGTTGCGAGGAGCACGATCCGCGCGATCGTGTGGGTTGTACTGATCGCGGATATCGTCGTCGTGGCTGCGGTAGCGCTTCCGGTCGCGCCTGCCGGATCCGCTTGGGCAAAACGCGCCATGGCCTTCAATGAAGACTTTCGCGAGGAAATAGGCTGGCCCGAACTTGTGGAAAGCGTTGCACAGGTTCGTGATTCGCTGCCGAATGAAGATCGCGCGAGTTTTGCAATTTTGGCTGTCAATTACGGCGAAGCGGGCGCCGTGAACCTGTACGGCCCGCAGCTGCATTTGCCGCACGTGATTAGCGGTGTAAATTCTTTTTGGCAGCGCGGCTATGGCGACCCGCCTCCGGAAACTCTGATCGTTGTGGGAGCAGACCTTGACGATCTGCAGGGCGAGTTCGCTTCGTGCCACCTTGCCGCGCGCGTTTGGAATCGGCTCGGCGTAAGAAATGAAGAAACCCGCGGGCATCCAAACATTTTTGTTTGTCGACAGTTGCTTAAGCCTTGGCCGCAATTTTGGAAAGATTTCCGCTATTTCGGCTGAACTTATACAGGTCAAGGTTTTGGAGAGAGGATAGACCCAGTTGATGCTGGAGCAGAACATCTCGCGAGCGGAATCGCGGTGTTCGACAAAGTTTTCCGCTCCATGTAAACTGCTAAAGTTCCATTTCAGCTCGGGGTTGTAAGCGCAACCCTGAAACCCGTGGACCGGTAGCTCAATGGTAGAGCAGTTGACTCTTAATCAACGGGTTGGAGGTTCGAGTCCTCCCCGGTTCACCACTTAACCACTAGAAACAACGCGACTTACGGAGATTTCTCGAATTTGGCGGCGAAGGCTCTTTTTGCCACTGTGGCTAGTTTGTGGCTACCCTCGGTCACCTGTGGCAGCCCTTGTGGCAAATCGAGCCGCGCGAATGCCATCTCCACGGCCTCCTCTTGTGGGTGAACGTAGCGTCGCGTGATGGTGTACGTAAAATAATTAGCAGTTGCTATGAGAAGGCCCGAAAAGGCGTGACTAGCGTCAGCTTCCCAATGATTTTTCATAACGCGATGAAAATTCCTCTTGATAATAAGTACAAACTTATATAAGCTAACACCTATGGATAGTCTTGATGTTGCTTTCTCAGCTTTAGCTGACCCCACGCGTCGGGCGATTCTGGCGCGCCTAGCTAAAGGGGAGGCAACGGTCAATGAACTGGCGAAACCATTCGAGATGACGCAACCAGCAATCTCGCAACACCTGAAGGTGCTCGAGGATGCGGGACTTATCGTCCGCCGAGTCGAAGGCACGAAGCGCCCTCGTCGTCTCGCAAATGCCGGTATTGAAGCGATGGACCAATGGCTTGCAATGCTGCGCAAAGCTCTTGAGAAAAACTACGATCGGCTGGACGGAGTTCTGGCCGGGATCGAAAAACAGAAGAAAGGAGAAAAATGATGAGCAAGATGACGCTGAAGACGGAGGGCGATAAGCACGTGATTGTGACAAGGCGCTTTGCTGCGCCACCAGAAGCCGTGTACCGCGCCCATACCGATCCGAAGTTAATCCAGAAATGGTTGCTCGGTCCTGAAGGTTGGAGCATGCCCATTTGCATCAATGAAGCCAAGCCAGGAGGCAAGATCCGTTACGAATGGACAAATGGCAAAGGCCGCGGATTCCATCTGACTGGTGAGTATCTGGATCTGGAGCCTTACAGCAGGATTGTACATGTCGAGCGGATGCACCTGCCGGACCCTACGCCGGACAACCACGTTGAAACCAGATTTGATGCGGACAGCAAGGGAACCTTGATGACCATGCGAATGACCCTACCCGATGCTCAGACGCGAGCGGCCATGCTTGCGACCGGCATGGAGCGTGGAATGGAGGCCAGCTACGTCCGCCTAGAAGGAATGATCTAGTTTAATGACTCGCCCGAATTCACGCGTTGCGGGCAGCTGTGCGCTAGCCTCCGACGTTGTTCGGAGGTAGAATCCGAACTGCCTGGATTTCACGACGGCCATGCCGTGATCGATAACCGGCGCCCCCCAGCACTAACGCTCCGGCTGAGGCTTCGAGTTAGCCGTAATTTCGTATACAGGTTTGTTGTCGGCGTATACTTGCCACTTCTTCACCAAGCCGCTTTCTACGACAGCCAGCCAGGCAGCCGATGTCCGCCATTTGTTCTCCGGTGGAAGTTTGCCATTTGCCGCGATGGTGCCGCCCGCTGCCCCAAACACAGCTACGATATTTCCATTTCCCAGTATCTCTTCATGGGTGACCCAATAGTCCGGGCAAAATGAATAATAGCCTCGTCAACCCACGCGCATCTTCTCGCGGCCTTGCATCGTGTTACCAAGCGAGTCGACGAATATGTGATCCTCCGTCATGAGGTCGGCCAGCTTGTCCGCGTCCCTTTTGTTAATGCGATCAAGAAAAGCGAGAACGGTTTCGATTGCACTCACGTATTACCCTCCATGAAATCCAGCTGGAGTGTTCGGAAGTGAGTATATACGCACATAGTATCCGGATGGTCCGCCATCCGACAGACAGTGCCCGTCTTCGTTGACTTGCAGCTTCGCAAAAATTAGAATACGCCCCCAGTGGCTGACTCATCTTCCCTCATCGGACAAACCATTTCGCACTACCGCATCGTCGAAAAACTCGGCGGCGGCGGAATGGGTGTGGTTTACAAAGCCGAGGATACCCGTCTTCGCCGCTTTGTCGCGCTGAAATTTTTGCCGCAGGACGTCGCCCGCGATCCGCAAGCATTGGCCCGTTTTCAACGCGAAGCCCAGGCCGCATCCGCCCTGAATCATCCCAACATCTGCACCATCTACGATATCGGCGAGCAAGACGGACAGGCGTTCATCGCCATGGAGTTTCTTGAGGGCATCACCCTGAAGCATCGCATCAGCGGAAGGCCGCTCGACACAGACGTTCTGCTCAGCCTGGCGATTGAAATCGCCGACGCTCTGGATGCCGCTCATAGCAAAGGCATTGTCCATCGCGACATCAAACCTGCAAATATTTTTGTGACTGAACGAATGCACTCCAAGATTCTCGATTTCGGTCTCGCCAAACTTACCTATACGGAAAGTCGCGCCCCTGGTTCGCCGGCCGCCGAAGACGTCACCGAAAATGTAAGCGCGGAGCATCTCACCAGTCCCGGCTCCACGCTCGGCACCATCTCCTATATGTCGCCGGAACAAGTGCGCGCCAAACCACTCGATGCTCGCACCGATTTGTTTTCTTTCGGCGTGGTCTTATACGAAATGGCCACCGGCACATTGCCGTTTCGCGGAGAAAGCTCCGGTGTCATCTTCAAAGCCATTCTGGATGCCACGCCGACGCCGGCGATGCGATTCAATCATGATCTACCGGCGAAGCTAGACGACGTGATCAATCGCGCGTTGGAAAAAGACCGCGATCTGCGGTATCAGCATGCCTCCGACATGCGCGCGGAATTACAGCGCCTAAAGCGCGATACCGATTCAAATCGTTCTGGCTCCGCCGCAATCCCGCATTCCGATTCGGATGTGGCCGCCGTGGCCAGCAATATCGCGTCACCATCCCACAAAAGCGGTGTACACGCATCCAGCGCCTCTGGAGTGCGCTCGCAAAGCGGTGTGGCACATTCCTCCAGCAGTTCGGTCGTTGTCGATGCTGCCAAGCAACACAAAACAATGTTCATCAGTGGCGCACTCGTCGCACTTCTCCTCATCGCTGGTGCCGCTTACGGCGCGTACTCGCTATTTGCCAATCGTGCCGTGACCGTTCCTTTTCAAAGTTTTGCGGTTACGCAAGTCACAAACTCCGGCAGGGCCACATCGGCCGCGGTTTCTC
>Ga0207665_10002298_pt1 | contig 12907 bp, 7 predicted proteins | sample LARL112metaG_FD_184351 | JGI IMG/M metagenome (GOLD analysis project Ga0207665, IMG submission 184351) | Corn, switchgrass and miscanthus rhizosphere microbial communities from Kellogg Biological Station, Michigan, USA - LAR L11-2 metaG... | ecosystem: Host-associated > Plants > Roots >...
ATCCTCGGCGACCGCATAATCGAGAACATGTTCTTCACCTATTTTGCGGTTGTCGGGATGGTTTCGCTCTGGTTGCCCGTTTTATTCTTCTCGCGCGGCGCTGCCACCGACTTTTTGCGCGGGCTCGCACTCAAAGCCGGGCACTCCGGTTGGGGCGCGAACGCCATGTTGCAGACCTGGTGGGGGCGCGAGCTGGTCGCTTCTCGCTGGAGCCGCGCCCTTTATGCCGCGCTGAAGTGCGCGTGCTTTTGCTATTTAGGATTAGAACTGGCCCTGACGCGCGGTCCTGTCGCCTTGTTAGGCACCATCGCCAGCGAAACGCATCTGACCATTTGCGTTATCGCGCAAATTCTCACCTGGGCCACGGCGGCATTCTGCCTGCTGCGCGGATTGCCGGTGCTGCTCGAAGGTTGGAGATTTTTTGCGCAGGAAGGCGTTGCCGCGCGCACGTCCAAATCTTCGCCGGAGGCGGCATGAGCATCGCCTTCTTCGATATCGATGGAACGCTGCTAGCCAAACCTTCGTTGGAATGGAGGTTCTTCTGGAATTTACGACGGCGCGGAAGGATCCCGGCTCGAAATTATTTCGTCTGGTTCGCGGAATCGCTTCGCCTTGTGCGGCGCGGTATTTGGCCGGCCACACACGCAAACAAAATGTATCTTCGTGGGCTGACCGCAGAAAACTTGCCCCAGGATGCCGTGGACCCACACCGTTTTTGGCTGCCGCAATTTTTTCCGGCAGCGCTGCAGCGAATCTGGTGGCACACATTGCGTGGAGACAGCATTGTGCTAGTGAGCGGAACTTTATCACCGCTCGCGGAAATTGTGAGATTCGCTCTCGAACGCGAACTGCTGTGGCGCAGCGTGGAAATCACCGTTTTCGTTATCGCCACGCCACTTGAAGCCAGCGGCGCCCGATGGACTGGCCGAGTATCTGGCAGTCCCATGTTCGCTGAATCAAAAGCGCGCGCCATCAAAGAATTCGCGAACCTGCAGCAAGTCTCTTTGTCGCGTTGCAGCGCGTACGGCGATTCCGCGCTGGATCGCTGGATGCTCGCGTCCGTAGGCCACCCGTTTGCGGTCAATGCAACGCGCCGCATGTGTACCATCGCGCGGCTACACGGCTGGCCGATGCTGCGGTGGACCCATTGCCCGCTGCGTACAGCAGGTGAACAGCGCGATGCGAGATTGAACTCTAGGAAGAAACTTGAAGCGGGCACTTTGCAGCGGAAAGGCGAGGCCGCAGGATAAGTATGCGCGAAATTGAAAACAGTGCGGCAGCGGCGCTATTGTCATCGGGGAATTCAGCCCATGTGCCTTCAATAGCTGAAACTAAGTCGTCGCGAAACGAAGTGAGCCACATCTGGGCCACTCTCGGCGGATTCGAATGGGTCGCGCTGAGCTACCTGGCGTTTTCCAGCGCCATGGTGCTGGTATTTGCGCGCAACCTGGCGCATCCCTGGAAATTGATCGGCGCGCAAGCAATCGTAACGACGCTCATTTTTATCCTGTGTGCCGTCGCGAATCGTGCCGAGCAGCGTGCCTCGCACCGCGGTGTCTCCTTCACTACGCGCTTCTGGCATTTCTGGCGGCACTGGTATCCGCATCTATTTTTTCTGTTCTGTTTTGAGGAACTCGCCTATCTCGTTCATCTCGTAAATCCCAATTGGCAGGACGCAAAACTCATCGCATTCGATCACTGGCTCTTCAGCGTACATCCGGCTCTTTGGCTGTAGCACTTTACGACACCGCTGCGAAACGAACTATTTCAACTCGCTTACCTGACTTATTTTATTTACCTGCTGGTCCTCGGTGGAATTCTCTACTACAGGAAAGAATGGCATGCCTATTGGTCGGTGATGACTTATTCCGGGGCGGCCTACGCCATTGGCTACGTGATCGCGGTGCTGTTTCCCGTCGAGAGTCCGTGGTTCGCACTGGCCGGCACGTGGCACGGTGAGCTGCACGGCGGACCTTTTACCGCAACGATCAATTTCATCGAACACTATGGAAGAGTGCGTGGTGCTGCTTTTCCCTCTGAGCATGTCGCCGGCTCTGTCGCCGCGCTGTGGGGAGCCTGGCGGCACCGGCGGTGGTTGTACTGGATCATGCTGCCGCTGGTCACGGCAATGTGCGCGTCCACAATCTGGGGACGCTACCACTATGTAGCTGATATTTTTGGTGGCGTGATTACGGGCACACTCGGGTACCTCATCGGGAAGTGGATCATGCGTCGGCCAAGCCAAGCGGGAGCCGAGCTGTTATAAAAAAACAACTCGCCAAGAATTGTGATCTTCAACAAAAAAACGGAAAGGTTTGGGGCCTTTCCGGTAAATAGTTTTCAAGAGGTTTATAGCAGAAACAGTTGCGGCAAACTATTTCTTGCGATTTTTTGCAAGAATGCCCAGTGCACCAAGCGCTAGCAGCGACAGTGTTGCAGGTTCCGGTGTAGCCGTCGGACCGGTAAAACTGGTGGTCGATCCAGTTCCCAAACTACCATCGAACCCGCCCTTCGTGCCTTGTTGGTCAAAATCGACCGGCGCAATCTTACCTGCCGTAAGCGTGATGAAGGGAGCAGTTCCGGTAAAGAGCTGATCGCCGAAAGCGTCAAACTCACAAAAGGAGCTCGCACAGCTGAAGCCGTGCGTGGTATCGAAACCGCCGGCAGTGAACTGGATCTGAAATCCGCCTCCCTCGGCTGTCGTGAAAAAAATGATGTTGGCAGGTGGAATGTTCACCGGGGCACCGTTGAGTGTGTATGAAAAATTGCTAATGGCAGTGGTAACCAGTTCTGCGGTGTCGCCGTGGAAAAAGGTTACCGGAGTGGGATTTGGTACGGTGAACGAAAATGACCAGCTATCGTTGGGAGCGCTCCAACTCGTTATTGCCGCTCCAGTGCCCCAGATACCGCTACCGGAGATTGTCGTTGAATCCGCCTTGGCGGTAGCTGCGCCAAAAGTCAGAAGCAGGAATGCGACGAAAAATGAAGACAGCTGAGGAAAGGACAAGCGGCTGGCGCGTTTCATGACACAGGCTCCTGGAGGGAAGCGGGACGGAGGAAGCATATAGTGGAAAAACCATTTCGACAATACTGACAATTGATTAGTACGTTTTAATCGTTAGTCCTAGCCTGCCACCTTTTGTGGCCATTTCTCATGCCAGTACTAAGACTAATGCCCGCCGTCGAGAGATGCCGTTACCAAAACCGCTAGGGCATAACGGGAAGAATCACGCAAGAAGGCATTGTTGATGATGAGTAGACGCGCTGCGTCGCAGTCACAAAATCGTCGGCCGTGGCTTTGTAGATGCTTGGCACGAACTTCTGTGGGTTGCGGTCAATGACCGGAAACCACGTGGACTGAATTTGTACCATGATGCGATGACCTTTCAGGAAGACATGATCGTGGTCGCGAAGGGGAACCTGCCACTCGATGGGCTGATTTGGTTTTAACGCGTGAGCGTGTTCAAAATCTGCCAGATAGCGGCCGCGTCGGACTTCCATCGCGATCGGCAACTCGTACCCGTTAAGCGATCGTGCGTACTGTCCAGGATCGGGTCCGGCATCGGGATTCCAAACATTTTTCTGGGCGTTATTTGGATAGACGTCGATCAGCTTTACGACGAAATCGCTGTCGGTGCCCGACGTCGACGCGAACAGCGTTGCCGCCAGCGGTCCGGTCACGGTAAGGTCGTGCTCAAGTGGCGCGCTAACGTAACTCAAGACGTCCGAACGGTGGTCCACAAATCGTTGGTCGGCGACTTCCCAGGTTCGCCAATCTCCGGCGGGATATGTAGGAGAGATTGGCCGCTGGCGATAAGGGACAGGATTTGCGGGATCAGAAACGTATTCGCGAAATTGTTTGGAACCGCCTGAACTGGCCGGTGGCTCGACTGGCGCACTAAAAGATAGTGTCCCGTCGGAGTGAAAATACAGTTTGGTAGGCTTGCTTTCTTGTGGCGGCCAGGCTGCGTACGTGTGCCAAGTGTTCGATCCGGTTTCAAAAGTGGTCGCTCGCCACGATGGCTTTTCACCTTTGCCGTGAAGATAGTAGCGGAAGAACGGCGCCTGAATATTTTCTCGAAATTCGCGGCCTGTTTCATGGCCAGCAAACGGGATGATGCCTATCGATTCGCCTTTTCGGCCGTGCCACTGGCCATGGAACCAGGGCCCAGCAACAATGAAGTTCGTGTGATCGGGATCGTGTTCAGCCGCGTGCCGGAAAATCTGCCAGGGTCCCCAGGGATCTTCCTGATCCCAGAAACCGGCGACGTTCAGGTTTGGCACCGTCGAGGCGTGCAGCTGGTTTACCCAGGCTTCTTTTTTCCAGAACTCATCGTAGTCCGGATGCTCCACGCTGTCGTTCCAATAGGGGATCGAGCCGTGAAGATATTTTGTGTTGATGTTGGAAAGCGGGCCGAGATTCAGATACCACTCGTACCCATCGTAAATTTCAAAATCGAAGTTGGTGTTTTTGTTTTTGTCGGCCTGTTCGAGAACCGCGTATTCAAAATCATAGCTTTCGCGCAGCGCGCCGTAGCGGTGGTCATCGTCATTCATCCATTGATCGACTGGCGATGCCTGTTCGCTGATGGCCTTTAGCGCCGGATGCGGATGTAGCAGCGTGAGCGCGGTGGTCAGTCCGTCGTACGAAACGCCGTACATTCCGACGCTGCCATTATTGTTTGCCACATTTTTGACCAGCCATTCAATCGAATCGTATGCGTCGGTGTTTTCGTTCGTGGCTTTAGGGTCGTTCAGGTCCACCCAGGAAGAAAGCAGGAAAACACCTTCGGATTTAAACCTGCCGCGAAGATTCTGGATGACGAAAATGTATCCGTCTTCCGCCAGTTCCTTCAGCGATGCGGGAATCTGCTCTGGGGCTTTTTCGGGAACTCCGTAGGGCGTTCGGGTAAAAAGGATGGGCAGTCGCTCAGTCGCTCCCACCGGGGCGAGAATCACCGTCTGTAAGTGCACGCCGTCACGAACCGGAATCATGACCTCCTGCAGCGTAAAAACCGGAGCGGAGGCGGATGCTGGCGGAGTTTGTTGCGCCGGCGAAGCCTGTTCTGAAAACAATAAAAACAGAGCCAGAGCAAAAGGGTGCATCGATTTTCTCCCGGTAATTTTTCGAATGATCTTGAATGTGGCCGCGTTCACCGCGCGAGAGTATAGCAATGTTTTACAGCGCGAAGGACAAAAGCGAACGGATGGAATGAAACCGTTGCCGCAGGTCTAGAATATTTTTTCTTGTCTGCGTAGGTTGCCAAACGTGCCGATATTGGCAATCGTGAACGCCACTCGAAACTGATTTTCCGTGCGCACTTGACCGAGCGCGATGCGGCGGTATTCGAACGACAGGCCACAGCAACTTCCGTTATAGGTGATCTGCGCGATCTGGTTCTGCAATGCACTGTTTTGGATGTCGTAGCTGACGCCGCCGGTAAAGTTAAATCCTTTGCGATTGAAGCTTCCGTACCCGACCAGTGCGCGGATCTGGTTCGAGAGCGGCTGCAAAATCGGATCGTCCTGGATATGAAAGTGAGCGACGGTAGCGAAGAACTCACTGTACGGCTTTACTTTGAGCAGTGTTCCTTCCGCGACGATTTTATTTAATTGCGGATCATATTCGATGATCTGCTCCGCATCGTATTTTCCGCCCGGCGTAACTTTGAAATCGCTGACGATGGGAGAAGAATTTCTTGGGCCGGAAGCAAACGCGAACGGCGTGATGGAGTTCAACGCCTGCAGTACGTTGCGTTGCCCGTCGAAGATGGCGCCACCGAATGTGGGATCGAAATAATGTTTCTGGACCACATTCCACGATAGGAACTCCACTGGCTGATCGTCGCCAGTCTTTACGTACAACCGCTGTGTGAAGCCGTATTCAACTTCGTTGGTGTTTGAAATGGTGGCATCAGAGTCGAAGCGTATAAACCGTTCGAAATCGTGGATGCCGGAAACGTAGCGGTAAGTGACTTCCGGCTCGATGGTGTGTTTGTACTTACGCTTGGATTTGGGCCGGTTGAATACCTTTTCGAGGGTTGGTGGCCGCAACTCCAAGGTAAACTCGCCATCGTTGCGCGTTATCGGCTGCACGCTTAGATTTCCAAGTGTATCGAGTGAGGCGCCATATCGCGTGGTGCGAACTGCTCCCGAAGCAGTGGCGTCCAGCCAGGGGCCAAAATGCAGGGGTACGGTGACGCTGGGAGCGAATTCCGTACGCTGCACGGCGTCGGCAGTCGTCAAATTCACGTCTTCGCGGTGCACGGCGCCAATAAACGAATCAAAACTGAAATAGACCGGCAAATTTCGCCACGGCGCTTGTTCTACGGAACTGAACCTTGCCTCCGGCATGTTGCGCAGCGAAACGCTGGTCTCCGGATTGATGGTCAGAAAACTTTTGTCGTTCAAGGCCGCCAGGTTCAGGCTGAAACCGCGAAAATTGTTGCTGAGGAAAAACGCGGTACGCACTTCGGAATTGATGGCGTCGCCGTAGGCATCGGCGAATGCCAATCGAAACGTGAGTGAGGAGAGCTGATTGTAGTCCGCGACAAATCGCCAGCCATTGGGAAGCAGTGATTTCACTTCCAGTTGTTGCTGGTGTCCACCCTGTGATTGCAGTACGCCGTTCGCATCAGGAAGACCACGATCGATCACGCCGTAATATGTATACAGAAATGAAGTATTTTCCGAAGGCCGCATGCGAATTTCCGCGCGCTGCGAAGATCCGCGCTTGCTCAGATATTGCGCTCCGAGCGTAGCGTCGGCCCAGGTTACCGGTGCCCAGTAAACGGCATCTCCAAAAACATATCCTTTCGTTGAGCTGTTACCGATGTCCGGCAGCAGAAATCCCGTCTGGCGGATGCGCTGTCCTGCCGGCGCAGTCGCGTACGGAAGCCAGATCAGCGGCACCTTGAAGAGGCGAAAATTTGCGTGCACCAGCGCGACTGATTTGTTCAGGTGAATTGTGGCGCGTGGCGCAAACATCTGCCAGGTGGGATGTTCCTGGTCGCATACCGTGATCCATGCCTGATGCACAACAAACACATCGTTTGGCTGACGCTCCACAACGCGCGCTTCGAAATACAGCGGATTCTCCGACACCAGCACCATTGGATTTGCACGGCGCAAAATTTTTACGCTGCCGCGTACATTGGTGAACGTGCCGGTCCCCGTCGCGAAATTGTAGTTCGCTTCTCCCGCTTCCAGGTGCTGATTCTCAAAGTCGAACTGCACGTTCCCCCGAGCCAGCGCGTCGTGCGTTTTGTCGTTGTATTCCACGTGATCGGCGCGCAGCCGCATTCCCGCATATTGCAGGTCTACGTTTTTGTCCGCCAGGAACAGGTCGCTTTTGCGCGATTGCGGTCCATCGGAGGAAAGCTCGGCGTACTGTCCTTTGCCGGAGGGCAGGCGAACCTGTTGCGCTTCCGCTGGCACGGCCAGAAAAGCCCATATCGCCGCGCAAACTCCAGACAAGCTTCGGCGGAAAATGATTCGTGCGGATTGACGAGTCAGATGCGTGGACGGCATGCGCAAAATAAAAACAGTTCGATAGCTTATCACGCGGTCCGGGTTGCGTGCGCCGCGGCCGAATTCGGATATTAGTTGCCCCCGCAAACTGGGGACCTGAATCACGCGCCTACAATTCCGGGTTTGCGCGAGCTCTAAAACGATGGGGCCGAGCCGCCTGCTCTACACCACAATTAATAGATGAATAGCGAGGGAATTCCTCATATAGTGCCTGCGCGCTTGCAGCATCGATGCTTGGCTACAGACGCGATGCCGCGACAATTCTTGCTTAGATTGTTGCGACTGAAACCGTTCTGGTAATTCCGCGTCTAACCGTTAGCAGAACGGGTGTGGTTAGCGTCACGCAAAATTTTGAAAGGCCTTCGGAGCGGGTGCTGGATAGCACCATAGATATCTCTTGGTCCGTGCACGAAATCGTGCCCGATCACGTCGATCTTTCGAAGCGAAATTACCACCGAAGAGCTGTGTTAAGTGATTTCCGTTTTCATTGACCATGAACAATGCCAAGGAGAAAAGCATGAATGGGATGCCGTCCAGCCGTTGGCCCTTTGCCTGGTACCTATTCTCGTACCTATTGATGTTGGCTCTGATTTTTACCGGGATAGCTGCAAGTTCGCGGGCACAGGTGCCGGGTATTCCGGCGCTGGGTATTTCGCAGGACGTCTCAGAATTCAATGCGCAGGCTCTTTCCCAGGAAAACGACAAGGCCGACGAGAAAAAAGACCAGAAAAAGGACGATAAGGACAAGAAGGACGAAAAAAAGGGCCTGCCCTTGAAGTCCGACCGCAAAGTGACTTTCACGACCGATGAAGGCACCTGGCTCTCGCTCGACGTTTCGCCGGACGGCAAAACCATTGCCTTCGAATTGCTTGGCGACATTTACACACTGCCGATTGAAGGCGGGAAAGCGAAATTGATCGATGGCGGCATGTCGTTCGATAGCCAGCCAAAGTTTTCGCCCGACGGAAAGTGGATCGCCTTCCTTTCAGACCGCGAAGGTAGCGAAAACATCTGGATCATGCATGCAGATGGAACCGGCGTGAAGCAAGTATCGAAAGATGCTAACAGCGAATTTGCATCGCCGAGCTGGGATCCCAATGGAAAGTACGTGTACGTATCCAAGACACATTTCGGGATTGGACCCCGGGAAATCTGGATGTACCACGTAGACGGAGGCACCGGAGTCCAGATTACCAAATCTAAGCCTACGCCAACGACCAAACGGGAAGACCGGACGAACGCCATGGGCGTCGTCGCATCGAATGACGGCAGATATCTCTACTACGCGGAGCGCCGCCGGGATTTTTCCTACAACTCCATGTTTCCGTTGTGGCAGATCAAGCGCAAAGACCGCAAGACCGGCGAGGAAGACACCATCCTCGAGCAGCCCCGCAGCGCGATGCGGCCGCTGTTATCTCCCGATGGGAAATTTCTGCTGTACGTCACCCGCTACGAAACGGAATCGGGGCTGCGTTTAAGAAATCTGGAATCCGGCGAAGATCGTTGGGTGCGTTATCCGGTTACGCGTGACGATCAGGAAGCAATTTTCTCCCGCGATCTTTTTCCTGGATATGCGTTTATGCCCGGCGGGAAAGAGATCATCTACAACCAGGACGGAAAAATCCGGCGGCTCAACCTGGAGTCCGGCTCTGAATCCATCATTCCGTTTTCCGCGGAGGTTTCGCAGGACCTTGGCCCAAAACTCGACTTTCCGCAAAAAGTGACACAAGGCCCAGTCAAAGTTCGCCTGATTCACGATCCGGCCGAATCACCCGATGGGAAAAAGCTGGCGTTCTCCGCGATGACACATCTGTACACGTTGGATATGCCCGCCGGAAAAGCGCAGCGGCTGACCAGCGAGAAGGGTACAGAGTTTCAGCCCGCGTGGTCGCCCGATGGCAGGTGGATTACGTATGTTTCCTGGTCCAGCCAGGGCGGACAGCTCTGGAAAATTTCCACAAGTGGCGGCGCGCCAATACAACTCTCCAAATCGCTCGGCCTTTATAGCAATCCGGCTTATTCGCCTGACGGCACGAAAATTGTCCTATTGCGTGGCAATGCTTATGACCGCGAGAACAGTGAATTCGATGGCGGGCAGACCGGCAATGCCGACCTGGTCTGGATTTCCGCCGATGGTGGCGCACCGAACCTTATCTTGCCGGCTCGCGGCGCGGGAGGTCCGCATTTTACCAACGAAAAGGATCGCATCTACGTTTACACTCCCGGCGGACTCCTTTCGCTGCGCTATGACGGGACGGACCGCCGCACCCATCTTCAAGTCAAGGGGCAAGGTCTCTACTTTTTTGAAGAGCCTGTGCCCGCCGACGATATCGTGCCAAGTCCGGATGGCCAGTGGGTTCTCGCGCACGTCATGAATCAACTTTACGTACTGGCCATGCCCCCAGTTGGCGGCGAGGCTCCCACGATTATGGTCAGTGGTCCCGCTATTCCTCTGAAGAAGATAACCGACATTGGCGCGGATTATTTTGGCTGGGCTGACAATGGCAAGACCGTCGCTTGGGCTGTAGGCTCGAGCTATTTCCGCCAGCCGTTTGCTTCCATCTCATTCGAACCGCCCAAGGACGAGAAGAACGACGCCGACAAAAAAGATGGCGACGCCAAAGACACGGACAAAGATAGAGACCAGAAAGATTCCGCCGACGCCAAAGACCTGAAAAAAGACGAAAAGAAAGACGACAAAAAGGAAGAGAAAAAGCCGCAAAAATTCAAGGAACAGGAAAAAGACGTTACTGAAATCGCCATCGATCTGGAAGTTCCGCGCAAAACGCCTAAGGGAACGATTGTGCTGCGTGGCGCAACGGTCGTAACCATGAAGGGTGACGAAATTTTGAAAGACGCCGATGTGGTAATCGAAAGCAATCGCATCACGCGTGTCGGCGCCAGAGGCAGCGTGCCATCCGGTGCAAAAGTGTTTGACGTCAAGGGAAAAACCATCACGCCCGGGTTCATCGACACTCACGCGCACTGGACGGAAATTCGCCGCGGCATTCTTGATACCCAGAACTGGGCGTTCCTGGCCAATCTTGCCTATGGCGTCACTGCCGGTCTGGACGTGCAAACCGGAACCAACGATATGTTCGCGTATCAGGATCTCGTGGACACTGGGGACATTCTCGGCCAGCGCGCGTTCTCGACCGGGCCCGGCGTTTTCTCCGACAATAATTTCCAGTCCGAGGAAGAAGTCAAAGGTGTGCTCACCAGGTACCGCAAGTATTACGGCACGCACAACATCAAGAGCTACCTGGTTGGCAATCGAAAGCAGCGCCAATTTATGGTGCAGGCGTCGAAAGAACTCGAAATGATGCCCACCACCGAAGGCGCGCTCGATCTGAAACTGGATCTAACCCACGTCATCGATGGATTCCACGGCAACGAACACACACTGCCCATAACGCCTCTTTATAAGGACGTTCTGCAAATGTTTGCGCAGTCGGGAATTTCGGAAACGCCGACACTGATCGTGAATTACGGTGGCCCGTTCGGCGAAGACTATTGGTATGAATATAGCGAAGTTCACGACAACACCAAGCTCAATCATTTTATCCCGCACAGGCTGATCGATCAGCGCACCAAACGCCGGCCGAGCTGGTTTCGCAAAGATGAATACGAATTTCCAAAGCTTGCCGCGCAGGTAACAAAGTTGCAGCGCGCCGGCGGCTTGGTCGGAGTGGGGAGCCATGGCCAGCTGCAAGGCCTCGGCTATCACTGGGAGATGTGGATGCTGGCCAGCGGCGGCATGACGCCGTCGGAGGTGCTGAAGTGCGCCACGGTTAACGGGTCAAAAATCGTCGGACGTCCGGACGATCTCGGCACCATCGAACCCGGGAAACTTGCAGACCTGATAATTTTCGACAAAAGCCAGCTCGATGGCATTCACAATACGAACACTATTCATTGGGTGGTCAAGAATGGCGAAGTTTTCGAGGGCGACACACTGAACCAGGTCTGGCCCGAACAGAAAAAGCTGGAGCCGCTCTGGTTCTGGAACAACTACGACGCGCCGAAAGCCGGCGAACCGCTGCAGTACGGCAAAACCGTCCAGCCATGACCGAAGTGCAACTGTGAGATTCGGATTTTCAAATTCGAATTTAATAATGGAAGACGAGAATCGGAAATTGTGACCCACTGCGTGACGTCTTAAGTTACCGGCAGAAGCAGGTCATCGGATGACTCCGAGCTGCGACTTAAAACTTACGACTTAGGACTTAGGACTGCAAAAAAGGGAGCTACTCTCCGCTTTTTTGTTTCGCGGCGGCCCTGGCCTCCCATTCTTTGTACCATTCGAACGTGCGGCGCATTCCCTCGGCAAAGTCCACCGTTGTTTCGTAATTCAAAAGCTCGCGGCTCAATGTAACATCGGCTTGCGAGTCACGGATATCACCTTCGCGGGCTGCCTCGTATTTTGCCGGTAAAGCGTGTCCGCTCACTTCGCGTAACATTTGCAGTGTCTGATTTAATGATGTTCGTTTGCCAGTACCGACGTTGATGACTTTCCCGCTGGCGCCGGGAGTTTCACACGCCAGCAAATTTGCTTGCACTACATTTTCGACGTACGTGAAATCTCGTGTCTGTTCGCCATCGCCGTACACGACCGGCTCCGTTTGTTCCAGAAAAGCAGTACAAAACTTAGAAAGCACCCCGGAGTATGGCGAAGCGGGATCCTGCCGCGGTCCGAATACATTGAAGTACCGCAGGCTGACGTTTTGCAGGCCGTACACGCGTCCGAACATTTGCGCGTAAATTTCGCAAACGTATTTCGTCACGCCGTACGGAGAAATCGGCTCAGGCTGCATGGACTCCACCTTGGGAAGCACAGCCGTCTCGCCGTATGCGGAGGAAGAAGCGGCCAGAACTACGCGTTTCACTTTCGCGTCGCGTGCCGCCACCAGCACGTTCAGTGTACCCTCAATATTGACCTTGTTGGTTTCGATTGGGTCTTTCACAGAGCGAGGAACAGAAGTTCGCGCGGCTAGATGCAGCACATAATCCGCCTCATGCATCGCACGGCGCACCGCTTCCAGATCGTTGATGCTGCCTTTAATAAACGAAATCTTGTTGCGAATTTCCGCGAGATTTTCTTCCTTGCCAGCGGAGAGATCGTCAAGAACGACCACGCTCTCTCCACGCCGGACTAGTTCATCGACAGTATTGGATCCGATGAAACCAGCGCCACCGGTGACAACGTATCGCATGCAAGCAATCCTCCGTGCGTCATTCGCGCTCCGTGCCCCAAACCGAAACAGATGAAAACGCCGGCCAGAGCTTTCCCGCAGACGCGCAAAAATGCTTCTGGTAACCTGAAGCAGCGCAGCCTGGAAAGATTGGTTCGCGTGACACTGTAGTTTACGACGAAAGC
>Ga0207665_10002300_pt1 | contig 12905 bp, 10 predicted proteins | sample LARL112metaG_FD_184351 | JGI IMG/M metagenome (GOLD analysis project Ga0207665, IMG submission 184351) | Corn, switchgrass and miscanthus rhizosphere microbial communities from Kellogg Biological Station, Michigan, USA - LAR L11-2 metaG... | ecosystem: Host-associated > Plants > Roots >...
ATCGGGGTCGAGGAGTTGAACGGCATGGAGTAGAGGTTGCCGTCCTTGGAGTAGTAGCCGACCACCGGCGCGATGAAGTCCTTCCAGTCGACCGCGATCTCCTGCTCCTTCATCAGCTGGTACACCGGCAGCACCGCGCCGGAGAGCATCATGGTCTGGGTGCCCGCCTCGAACACCTGCACGATGTGGGGCGCCTGCCGCTGACGGTACGCCGCGATGGCCGCGGTGAGGGTCTCCGCGTAGCTGCCCTTCTGCAGCGGCTTGACCTCGTACTCGCTCTGGCCCTCGTTGAACTGCTTCACGAGCGAGTTGACCGCGTCGTTCAGCTGGCCGGTCATCGCATGCCAGAACTGGATCTCGGTCTTGGCGAGCGCGGGGGTGGCCGGGACGAGCAGCAATGCGGTGGCGAGCAGCAGCGCGGCTCCCGCCGACCACCAGGACGTCTTCGTCTGGGACATGAGTGACCTCCGGGTTGTCAGGGTAGCCGCTCGGCGTCTCGATCGGGCTGCGCGCGGATGACGTTCTCACGACGCGCGCCGCGGCGCTCGGAACTATAGCACCATTGGCGCGCGGGCGGGAAGCGGCGGGCGCCTACGGCCGCTTCTCGTAGACCGCGTTCTTGCCGGTCACCGCGGAGCGGGCGTACAGCTCCCGCTTGTCGGAGCTGGGCGTGAGGGTGGTGATCACCGACTGGCTCCCCACCTTGTAGTCGATCTGGACCTCCGCGTCCGAGGCGTGGTAGCGGCCGGTGTACCGGGCGCCGCCGCGCCGCGCCAGGGCCACCTGGCCCTCGCGGGAGAACTCCATCGAGTCCTGGGCGCCGCCGTCGGGATCGCGCAGCAGCTCCCACCGGCCGAGGAGCCAGGTCGGATCGGCGGCCCGGGCCGGCGCGGCCGCGACGATCACGACGAGGGCGACCGCGATGGCGACGATGCCCCGGCGGAGACGCGGGGTCATGCCCGCTGCCGGAAGCGGCGGCTGCGCTCGACGTGCTGGGAGTACGCCTCGAGCTCCGCGTCGAGCCGGCGCCGGGTCCAGCCGCCCAGCTCGGCCATGCGCGCCGCGATGGGCTCCGCGCAGTCGAGGCCCTGGCAGCGGCTCTGCCCGATGCCGGTGCGACGCAGCAGCACGTCCTGCAGCGACACCGCCTGCTCCTCGCGGAGGGCGTGGTGCAGCTGGGCCACGATCTCGGGATTGCTCGGGCAGAGGCGCTCGAAGCCGTCGGGCAGCTTGCGCCCCAGCTCCAGCACGCGCGGATACGCCCGGCCGTAGGTCTCCACCAGCGTGCGCAGTGTACCGCGCGAGAGCCCGGTGGCCGCCATCTCTTCGGAGACGTCCATCCACACCCGCGCCTCGATCTTGCCCACCTCCTCGTCCGCGCCGTCGAGGGTGAGCCGCGCGGTGCGCGCCTTCTCGGCGCGGCCGAGCGCGCGCATCACCCGATCGCCCACGTCCTCGGCCAGGCTGCGGAAGCAGGTCAGCTTGGTGCCGGTCACCGAGAAGAAGCGGCCGTCGGGCCCCTCCGGGATCACCTTGTGCTCGCGCGAGACCTTCGAGGCTGCGCCGCCTGGGGAGGCGGAGGCGCCCGGCTCGAAGGAGAGCGGCCGCACTCCCGCGTAGGTATACGACACGTTCTCGAAGGTGGCCCGCTTGTCGGGCAGGACCTTGGCCACCTCCTCCAGGAGGTACGTCACCTCCTCGCGGGTGGCCCACAGTCGGTCGGGATCGCCCTCGAAGTCGGTGTCGGTGGTGCCGACCAGGGAGAACTCGCGCCACGGGATCACGAAGATCATCCGCTCGTCGCGGGCGGAGAGGTACACCGCGCGATCGGTCATGCGCGGCAGCAGGCAGTGGATGCCCTTGGTGGTCCGCACCACCCGCGGGCTCCGGTCGGCCACCCGGGCCGCCGCGCGGATCCGGTCCACCCACGGCCCCGCGCAGTTCACGATGGTGGCGGCCCGCACCGCCTGCACCTGGCCCGAGAGCAGATCGCGCACCTTCACGCCCTCGATGCCGCGGCGGCCGTGCACGAACTCCTCGACCTCGCAGTAGTTGAAGGTCCGCGCCCCGTGCCGCGCGGCGGAGAGCACGTTCTCCAGGCAGAGGCGCTCCGGGTAGAGCAGCAGGTCGTCGAAGTAGTAGCCGGCGCCCCGCAGGTCCTCCGCGCGCACCGACGGCTCCATGGTGAGCGCCTCGACCGGGCGCAGCACCCGGTAGCGCTCGGTGGTCTTGCCGGGGGTGAGCAGGTCGTAGAGCCACATGCCGACGCGAACCGTGATGAGGCCGCGCGCGGCACCGCGGTAGACCGGCACCAGGAAGGGCAGCGGGCGCACCAGGTGCGGGGCGAGCCGCTCGAGCGTCTTCTTCTCGCGCAGCGACTCGCGCACCAGCTTGAAGTCACCCAGCTCGAGGTAGCGGAGGCCGCCGTGGATCAGCTTGGAGGACTTCGACGAGGTGCCGGAGGCGAAGTCGCCCTTCTCGAACAGCGCCACCGACGCGCCGCGCAGGGCCAGATCGCGCGCCACCCCCGCCCCCGCCATGCCGCCGCCGATCACCACGGCGTCCAGCGCGGCGCCTTCGAGCCCAGCCAGTCGGTTCGCGGGCACGCTCACTCGATCACTCCACCAGGTCCCGGACCGATCCTACCACGTGGTCGGGAGCGACCGCGGCGATTCGGGGGTCGTCGGCGCGCGTGACGCCGCTCAGCACGAGCACGGTGCCGAGTCCGAGCCGCCGGCCCATCACGATGTCGGTCTCGATGCGGTCGCCCACGATCGCCGCGTCGGCGGCGGGCACCCCGAGCGCGGCGAGCGCGACCTCCAGGATGATCGGCGACGGCTTGCCCACGATGGTCTCCACCCGGCGATCCGTCACCGCCTCCACCGCCGCGATCATCCCCGCGCAGTCGGGGATCTCGCCGCCCTCCACCGGACAGGTGCGGTCGGGATTGGTGGCGATGAGCCGCGCCCCGCGCTTCACCGCCTGGAGCGCGGTGTTCAGCTTCGCGTAGTCGAAGGTGCGGTCGAACGCGATCACCACCCAGCGCACGTGCTCGTCGGGCCGCACCTCGAAGCCGTGGGCCCGCATCTCCTCGAGCATCGGCGGCTCGCCGATCACGAAGACCGGCGCGCCCGGGTCGCGCTCGCGCAGGTGGCGCGCGAGCACCAGCGAGGAGTTGATCACGTCGTCGGGCGCCGCGGGCACCCCGAGCCGGCTGAGCTTGGCCGCGTACTCCGCGCGGGTCTGGAGCGGCTTGTTGGAGAGGAAGGCGACCCGGCGGCCGGCCGCGCGCAGCGCCGCGACCGCCGCGTCGGCCCCCGGGATCAGCCGCTCGCCCAGGTAGATCGTGCCGTCGAGATCGAGGAGCCAGCCGCGATAGGGAAAGCGGGGACGCATGTCCCTCACCCTACCCTCTCTCCCCCGAGGGGAGAGGCAGAATCAACGCAGGAGAGGGACGACCGCGGCCTGGGCCAGGTCGAACAGGGGGCCGGGCGCGACGCCGAGCTGCACCACGCCCCAGAGCGCGACCGCGAGGGCGAGCGCGCCCGAGAACGACGGGGCGAGCACGGTGGGGGCGCCCTCCGGCTCGCGCATGTACATGTAGACGATGAGACGCAGGTAGTAGTAGGCGGCGGCCGCGGAGTTGAGCACTCCGATCACCGCGAGCCACACGTAGCCCGACTTCACCGCGGCGCCGAAGAGGTAGAACTTGCCCACGAAGCCCGCGGTGGGCGGGATGCCGACCAGCGAGAGCAGGAACACCGACAAGGCCACCGCGATCATCGGATGGCGCGCGGCGAGCCCGCCGAAGTCGGCGAGGTTCACCGCCTCCTGCCCCGCCCGCTCGAGGAGGAGGACCGCCCCGAAGGCGCCCGCGGTGGTGAACGTGTACACCAGCAGGTAGAAGAGCACGCTGCCGTTGCCGAACGCGCCGCCCGCCACCACCCCCACCAGCATGTAGCCCACGTGGGCGATCGAGGAGTAGGCGAGCATGCGCTTGAGGTTCTGCTGGGCGAGGGCCACCACGTTGCCCACCGTCATGGTGAGCGCGGCCACGACCCAGAGCAGCATCGGCCAGTCCACCGGCGCGCCGCGCACCGCGGTGAGCAGCACGCGGAGGAGCGCGGCGAAGGCGGCCGCCTTGGAGCCGGTGGCGATGAGCGCGGTGATCGAGGTGGGCGCGCCCTCGTACACGTCGGGCGCCCACATGTGGAAGGGCACCGAGGAGATCTTGAAGCCGAAGCCCACCAGGAGGAGACCCAAGCCGATGACCAGCAGCGGGTCGCGCCCCGCCCCCGCCGCCACCGCGTTGGCGATGCGGTCGAGGTTGGTGGTGCCGGTGGCCCCGAAGATGAGCGCGATGCCGTAGAGGAAGAAGCCGGAGGCGAAGGCCCCGATCAGCAGGTACTTCATGGAGGCCTCGCCCGCCTCGAGACGGGTGCGAAAGAAGCCGGCCAGCACGTAGAGCGAGATCGACATCGTCTCGAGGCCGAGGAAGACGATGATCAGATCGCCCGCGGAGGCCATCAGCATCATGCCGACCGCGGAGAGCAGCACCAGGATGTAGAACTCACCCGACTCCTGGCCCTCGCGCCGGATGTAGTCCATCGAGAGCAGCAGCACGAGCCCGGTCGCGTAGCCGATCACGATGTTGAAGAAGAGGGCGTAGCCGTCGAGCACCACCATCCCCCGGAAGCCCCGCAGGTCGGCCCCCCCGATGGAGAAGGTCATCCAGTAGGTGACGATCAGGGCGGCCACCACCCCGAGCGCGCTCACGAAGCCGAGGTGGTCCTTGCGGTCGCGCGGGGGCAGCAGGTCGAGGAGCAGCACCACCAGCGCGGTGAGGGCGACGACCAGCATGGGCAGGATCGGCCGCAGGTCGACCGCGGGGAAGACCAGGGCGGGCAGCGCGGGGTTCATCTCGGCACCAGCAGGGCGGAGGTCGCCTGCGCCTTGGTCTGCACCTGGGTGATGAGGGCCCGCACGCTCGGCTCGGTCATGGTGGTGAAGGTGGTCGGGTAGACCCCGATCCACACGATGAAGAGCAGCACCGGCAGCAGCACCGCCCACTCGCGCGGGGTGAGGTCGGAGAGGCGGCGGTTGGCCTCCGAGGTCACCTCCCCGAAGCACACCCGCTGGTACATCCACAGCAGGTACACCGCCGCGAAGATGATGCCGCTGGTGGCGACCACCGCGGCGAGCCGGTGCACCTGGAAGGTGCCGACCAGGATCAGGAACTCGCCCACGAAGCCGTTCAGGCCGGGCAGGCCGAGCGAGGAGAGGCACACGATGAGGAAGAGCACGCTGAAGGCGGGGATCACCTTCCAGAGCCCGCCGAAATCGGCGATGAGCCGGGTGTGGCGCCGCTCGTAGATCATCCCGACCATGAGGAAGAGCGCGCCGGTGCTCAGCCCGTGGTTCACCATCTGGATGATGCCGCCCACCAGCCCCTGCGCGGTCAGGGTGAAGAGACCCAGCACCACGAAGCCCAGGTGGCTGACGCTCGAGTAGGCCACCAGCTTCTTGATGTCCGGCTGCACGGTGGAGACCCACGCCCCGTAGATGATGCCGATCACCGCGAGGGTGAAGATCCACGGCGCCCACGTCATGCTCGCCTGCGGGAACAGGGGGAGGCAGAAGCGTAGGAAGCCGTAGGTGCCCATCTTCAAGAGCACCCCGGCCAGGATCACGCTGCCCGCGGTGGGCGCCTCCACGTGGGCGTCGGGCAGCCAGGTGTGGAACGGAAACATCGGCACCTTGATCGCGAAGGCGACCGCGAAGGCCAGGAAGAGCAGGTCCTGGGTGAGCCCGCCCGGGATCACGAAGCGCACCAGCACCGGGAGGTCGAAGGTGTAGACGTTGGTGGCCGCCCCGTGCTGGAAGTACACGAACAGGATGGCCACCAGCATGAGGAGCGAGCCGGCCAGCGTGTAGAGGATGAACTTGATCGCCGCGTAGATCCGATTGGGCCCGCCCCAGATTCCGATGATGAGGTACATCGGGATCAGCATCGCCTCCCAGAAGACGTAGAAGAGGAAGAGGTCGAGGGCCACGAAGACCCCCAGCATCCCCGTCTCCAGGAGCAGCATGGTGATCGCGAACTCCTTCCAGCGCGACTCCACCGACGTCCACGAGGAGAGCAGCACGAGCGGCATCAGGAAGGTGGTGAGCAGTACCAGCAGCACGCTGATGCCGTCCACTCCCACGTGGTAGGTCACCCCCAGCGAAGGAATCCACGCCCGCTGCTCCACGAACTGGTAGTCCGCCGAGCTCACGTCGAAGCGGAAGTACACCGGCAGCGAGATCACGAACGTCACCACCGTGGTGGCGAGGGTGGCCACCTTGGTGACGTGCTCCTGCCTCCGGGGCAGCAGCAGCACCAGGATCGCGCCGAGCACCGGCACGAACGTCACGAGGGTCAGGAGGTACGCCATGCGGGCTAGCGGCGCGCGAGCAGGTAGGCGACCACCGCGACCGCGCCCAGCAGGATGCCGAGCGCGTAGTTCATCACGTAGCCGGTCTGCACCCGGCGGAGCCCGCGGGCCCAGCCCGCCACCACGGTGGCCACCCCGTTGACGATGCCGTCGATGAAGCCGGGATCGAACACGCGGGCGAGCCAGAGCGAGAGGTGGTAGATCGGCTTCACGAAGAGCGCGTCGTAGATCTCGTCCACGTAGTACTTCTCGATCAGGAGCTTGTGGAGCGGATTGCGCGCCACCCCGATGGAGGCGGCCCGCACCGGGGTGCGGCCGTACACCATCCACGCGAGCGCCACCCCCGCGATGGCCACGACGGCGGAGAGCACCAGCAGGGTGAAGGCGACCCCCGCGCTGTGCTCGGCCTCGTCGAGCGGCAGCACCGGCGAGAGGAAGTGCGAGAACGCGGTGCCCTGCGAGGACGGGATGCCGACCGCGAGGCCCGCCACCACCGTGAGCACCGCGAGCACGATGAGCGGGACGGTCATGACCGCGGGCGACTCGTGGATGTGGTGCGCCACCTCCTTCGGCATGCGGGGACCGCCGAAGAAGGCGAGGAACACGAGCCGGAAGGTGTAGAAGGCGGTCATGAACGCGCCGGCCACCAGCAGCGCCCACAGCACGTAGTGGTGCTCGTGGAAGACCGCGCCGAGGATCTCGTCCTTCGAGAAGAAGCCGGCCAGCGGCGGAACCCCCGCGAGGCCGAAGGCCCCCACCAGGAAGGTCACGGTGGTGGTCATCATGCGCGGGGCGAGGCCGCCCATCTTGCGCAGGTCCTGCTCGCCGGAGAGGCCGTGGATCACGCTGCCCGCGCCGAGGAAGAGCAGGGCCTTGAAGAAGGCGTGGGTCACCAGGTGGAAGATGCCCGCCGCGTACGCGCCCACCCCCACCCCCACGAACATGTAGCCGAGCTGGCTGATGGTGGAGTAGGCGAGCACGCGCTTGATGTCGGTCTGCACGAGCCCGATGGAGGCCGCGAAGAGCGCGGTGAGCCCGCCCACCCACGCGACGATCTCGAGGGAGAGCGGCGCCATCTCGAAGAGCTTGTGGCAGCGCGCCACCATGTAGACGCCCGCGGTCACCATGGTCGCGGCGTGGATGAGGGCCGAGACCGGGGTCGGGCCCTCCATCGCGTCGGGCAGCCAGGTGAAGAGCGGCAGCTGCGCCGACTTGCCGCACGCGCCCATGAAGAGGAGGAGCGCGATGGCCAGGTAGGCGTTGGGGGAGACGCTCGCGTCCGCCTTGGCGAAGACCTCGCCGTACTGGAGCGTGCCGAAGGTGACCCAGATCAGCATGATGCCGAGGCCGAAGCCGAAGTCTCCCACCCGGTTCACGATGAAGGCCTTCTTGCCCGCGTCGGAGGCCGACTTGCGCTCGTACCAGAAGCCGATCAGGAGGTAGGAGCAGAGGCCGACCGCCTCCCAGAACACGTACAGGAGCAGGAAGTTGCCGGCCAGCACCAGCATCACCATCGAGAACACGAAGAGGTTCAGGTAGGTGAAGAAGCGCGCGTAGCCGTCGTCGTCGTGCATGTAGCCGGCGGAGTAGAGGTGGATGAGGAAGCCCACCCCGGTCACCACCAGCAGCATCACCGCGGTGAGCTGATCCACCTGCGCGGTGACCCCGGCCTTGAAGGTCCCCGCGATCACCCACGGGAACAGGTCGCCGGTCCAGGTCTCGCCGTGCCAGACCCGGTTGAACACGAAGCACGACGTCACGAAGGACGCGAGGAGGGCCGGCACCGCGATCCAGTGCGCCTTGTGCCCGATGAAGCGCCCGAACAGGGCGTTGATCAGCGTGCCGACCAGCGGGAACAGCGGGATCAGCCAGACGAGTCGTGACATGAGTTCGGGTGCAAACCCGCAACACTCTAAGCGCTCGGGGGTGGGGGTGTCAAGGTTGCGACGGCCCACCGTCGCCGCGCAAGCGAGGCTCCACGAAGCGAAAATACATGAACGGAATCAAGTAGAAGAGCAGGAGGTGACCGGAGAGCAGCCGCACGCTCCCCGCGCCCTCGTCGGCGAGCAGGAGGCACAGCACCAGGTTCATCAGCACGTAGGCGATCACCGCCACGCCCGCGCGCTTCGGTCCCTCCGGGATCAGGCCCAGCAGCGTCCGCCACTCCACCACCCGCACCGTCCCCTGCCCGCGCACGGGCGCCCCCGACTCGCGCAGGCGCACGACCACGGCCGCGAGCAGCCCGAACGCGACCACGAGCAGGACGAGCGCGATCGCGGCCGCGGAGGCGGGCGGGAACGGCGTGAACGTCGAGAGGTGGAGCGCGGCGCTCGCCATGAAGCCGGCGGTCGCGGTGAGGCGAAAGATCTTCCCCCAATCGAGCCGGGTGGACACGGGTCCCTGTCTAGCACAAACGGGAGCAAAATCTAGGTTCGGGCCGCGCCGGCTGCTACCATCGTCCCGTGGCACGGTCGCGGATCCGGATCTGGCTGATCATCTTCTTCGTGCCCATCCTCCTGGTGCTGGGCGGGATCGGCTACCTCGCGTGGCGACAGAGCGTGCCCGCGGTGCGCGTGGAGTTCACCCCGGTGCCGAAGTTCATCGGGGTGCGCACGCCGATCACCCTCGACCTGCACGCGCGCCGGGGCGGGGTGCAGTCGGTGGACGTGCGGCTCCTCCAGGGCGGCACGCGCGTCAACGTGGCCCAGCAGACCTTCTCCGGCCCGGTCAGCAACGACCAGCGGGTGCAGCTCATCGTGGCCGGCGGCACCCTCGGGCTGCGCGAGGGCGCGGCCACCCTCGAGGTGCGGGCGCGCGACGGGTTCTGGCGGCCGATCCGCGTCGACGACCGCACCATCGCGAGCCTGCCGGTCACCCTCGACTTCACGCCGCCCACCCTCGAGATCCTCGCCTCCACGCGCTACCTCTCGCGCGGCGGCGGCGGGCTGGTCGCGCTGCGGGCCAAGGGCGCCGCGCGGGTCGGGGTGACGGTGGGCGATCTCTTCTTCCCCGGCTTCGCGGCGGGCGCGCCCGACGCGGGCCTCTACGCCACCCTCTACGCGCTGCCCTGGAACCTGCCGCCCAACTCGCCGATCACCGTCGCGGCGCAGGACGAGGCGGGCAACGCGGTCTCGCGCGCGCTCGCGGTCGACATCCGGCCGCGCAAGTTCCCGATGGACACCATCGAGATCAGCCAACAGTTCCTCGCGAGCAAGATGCCGGAGCTCTTGCCCGAGCGCGGGTCGATCCCGCCCGATCAGCTCCTCGCCGCCTTCCTCATCGTGAACCGCGACAAGCGGAAGGAGGCGGAGGAGATGAAGCGCACGCTCGCCCAGAAGACCAAGCCGACTCCGCTCTTCGAGGGCGCCTTCATCCAGCCGCGCAACACCAAGGTGTTCTCCAACTTCGCGGAGACGCGCACCTACCGCTACCAGGGCCAGGACGTCGACACCCAGGTGCACCTCGGCTACGACCTCGCCTCGCTCAAGCACAGCCCGGTGCCCGCGGCCAACTCGGGAGTGGTGGTCTACGCGGCGCCGCTCAACATCTACGGCAATACGGTGGTGGTCGACCACGGCTGGGGGCTGCAGACCCTCTACGGCCACCTCTCGACGATCGAGGTGAAAGAGGGCGACGAGGTGAAGAAGGGGCAGGAGCTCGGCAAGAGCGGCGCCACCGGCCTGGCCCTCGGCGACCACCTGCACTTCGAGGTGCTCATCCAGGGCATCTCGGTCACGCCGGTCGAGTGGTGGGACGGCAAGTGGATCCGCGACCACATCGGCCGCCCGCTCCGCGAGGCCAACATCCCGCTCCTGCAGTCCGACCAGCCCAAGGCCGGCACCTCCGAGGAGCGCCCCGCCGCTCCCGCTCCCCGCCGCCGCGCCCGCCGCTAGGCCGGAGTCAGGTCTTACTCCAGATCGCGCGCGGGGGGATGAAGTCGCCGATCACCCCCATGAGGGTGGCGAGCAGCGTTGGGCGCCGGCGCAGGAAGTGGGCGGCGGCGTTCGCGAAACGGCGGTGGCCGATGACGAGCTGGAGCACGCGAGTGACGCGCGCCTTGTCGGCGAAGGCCCGGCGCTTCGCGACCGCGTAGGGCGCCAGCGCGCCGGGCGAGAGGTCGTCGCGCGTGAGCGCGGGATGCGCCACCTCCGCGAGCAGCTCGGCGGAGCGGAGCGCGGTGAAGAGCCCTTCCCCGGTGAACGGGTCGTAGAAGCCCGCCGCGTCCCCCGCGAGCAGCACCCCGCCCACCCGCGGCTCGGCCACGCGATAGGCGAGCGGCCCCATCACCCGCAGCGGCCCCTCCGCGCGCATCCCGGCCACCCGCGCGGGCAGGTGGCGCAGCTGCTTGATGCGCGCGCCGAGGAACGCCTCGAGCCGCCCGCGAAACGGCGTCGCGTGCGCGAGCGGCACCACCAGGCTCAGGTTCACGAGCCCCGGCGCCACCGGGTTCAGGATCGAGTAGTCGGGCGGATCGACGAAGATCTCGCCGCGATCGCCGAGCCCGTCGACCCCGCTCACGTACTGGATGAGAGCCAGCCGCCGCAGCCGGTGCGGCCGCACGAGGCCGAGCGCGCGCGCCACCACCGAGGCGCGCCCGTCCGCGCCGACCACGAGCCGCGCGGCCACGTCGACGCGGGCGCCGTCCTCGTCCTCCGCCTGCACGCCCACCACGCGGTCGCCCTCGCGCAGGAGCCCGGTCACCCGCTGCCGCTCGCGCACGTCGACCGGCAGCGCCCGCGCGCGCTCGACCAGGATGCGGTCGAAGACCTCGCGCGGCAGCGCGAGCGCGTGGTCGCGGTAGCCGCGCCAGCGCCCGCCGGTCGGGTACGTGCCGTCGAGCACGGTGCCGTCCGGCGCGGTGATGCGCATGCCGTGGAGCGGCTGGGCTCCCGCCGCGTCCACTGCCTTGAGCACACCCAGGCGATCCAGCACACGCGCGGCCTCGGGCGAGAGGTACTCGCCGCAGATCTTCGGCCGCGGGAACGCGGCCTTGTCGAGGAGGGTGACCGCGTGGCCCCGCTCCGCGAGCAGGATGGCGGTCGCGGCGCCGGCGGGCCCGGCGCCCACCACGACCACGTCGGCGCGGGTCACCGCTTGGCCCGCACCGCGCAGAACCGAAAGTACGGCCAGTGGTGCACGACGCTCGCGTCCCTCACCCCCGCCCGCTCGCAGAGGCCGCTCACCTCGAGCGGGGTGTACGACCGGCGCACCGACAGCGGCCCGTCGTGCCGCGAGATCGCGCTGCGGGTGATGAAGCGCGTGATCAGCCACACCACCGCGTGGGCGATGCGCGAGCGCACCAGGTCGTTCACGATCATGCCCACCCGCGCCGCCGCGTCCATCTCGGCGAGGTAGCGCACGCCCGCCTCCGGCTCCAGGTGGTGGAGGGTCATCGCGGAGATGGTGAGGTCCACCGAGTCGGGCCGGATCGGCAGCGACAGCGCGTCGCCGCGCAGGAAGATGATCTCCGGGTAGGCGCGCACCACCTGGGCCGCGATCTTGAGGGTGTCCGCGTCGCGATCCAGCGCGAACACCCGGATGCGGCGCCCCTCGCCCCGCGCCCAGCGCACCAGCGCGCGCGGGATGTCCCCCGCCCCGGTGCCCACGTCGAGCACGGTGATGAGGTGGTCGGCGGGCAGCGTGGCGAGGAGCCGCTTGACGTGGATCATGGTGACCATGCGCCCGCCGAAGAGCCCGTTCACCCGCGCGATGTCCTTCATGCAGCACGCCATGTCGTCGAAGGCGACCGGCCGCGGGCCGTCGATGATCTCGAGCGCGCCCACCGCCCGCGCCAGCGGAGGGAAGAGCGGCATTACCAGCGGAGCAGGGCGCCCTCGGCCGCGAACCCCGGCCCCAGGGCGATCATGAGCCCCCAGTCCCCCGGGGCCGGCTCGCCCGACCGCAGCAGGTCGTCGAGCACGAACACCACGGTGGCCGACGACATGTTGCCGTACTGCTGCAGCACGTGGCGGGAGTGGGCGAGGCGCGCCTCGTCGAGGGACATCACCTTGCCCACCTGCTCGATCACCCGGCGGCCCGCGGAGTGCAGCACGAAGTGGCCGATGTCCTCGGTCTTGAGCCCGTTGCCGGCCATCAGGGCGTCGGCCATCTCCTTCATCATGCCCGCCCCGATGCGCCGCACGTCCTTGGAGAGCACCACCCGCGGGCGGCCGCCCGGGTACTCGAAGCCCATCGCCCCCAGGTGCTCGGAGCGGAAGATGGTGCGGTGCTCGACGATCTCCGGCCCCGCCCCGTCCCCGCTGATCGCGATGGCGCCAGCGCCGTCCGCGAAGATCGCGTGGGCCACCGCGCTCTCGAGCCGGTCGTCGAGGAAGTAGGCCGCCGAGCAGATCTCCACCGCCACCATCACCGCGCGGTGATCGGGGAACGCGCGGAGGTGATTGGAGACTTGCTGCATCGCCACCATCGCGCTGGCGCAGCCGGTGTCGCCCACGTGCACGCGCTGGACGG
>Ga0207665_10002301_pt1 | contig 12904 bp, 7 predicted proteins | sample LARL112metaG_FD_184351 | JGI IMG/M metagenome (GOLD analysis project Ga0207665, IMG submission 184351) | Corn, switchgrass and miscanthus rhizosphere microbial communities from Kellogg Biological Station, Michigan, USA - LAR L11-2 metaG... | ecosystem: Host-associated > Plants > Roots >...
CGGCTGAACGGCTTTCTAACCAACAATAAATCGTTGTCCGCAGTCGATGTGGAGCGGCAGATCGAAGCCGTTCGTAAGCAACAGGCAGAAACGGAACGCCGCACGGCCGAATTGGAGAAGCAACTGCAAGCCGCCAACGCTTCGGGGTCTGCTAGCGCAAAAAAAGAATATGTCGAGGCGGCCAAGGCGCATGTTCCCGTACTCCGTGCTCCTGCAAGTCGAGCTTCGATTCTTTTGCGCGCGGAACCGGAAGATGAATTCGAGGTTCTGGAGCGCCGCGGAGCGTGGTCGCAGGTGCGGCTCGAGGGCGGCCGCAGTGGTTGGATACAAAACTCGCTGATCAAAATAAGTGTCCCGGCCGGAACCGGCGGGCCGGCGGCTGAGGTCACACCGCAATCCATTCCGGCATTTACGGTTATACGTGAGACGGTTTCGCCTTTCTCCGGAGATTGGCCGCGCCTTAAAGATAAGCAGGCGCTTTATGTGTGGGCCCGGCCTGAGGGCTCAGTCCTGACGGTGCCATCGGGGGAAAAGCTGCGCTTCGCCGAGCGCATATTCATGGAACGCTACCGCCAAGCTGCGCATGATTCGCGAAACTCAGTAGAGGGAATCGTGGTGATCTTTCTGGACAAGAGGGGAGGCGTGGCCGCTGCGAACCTGGATGACATTCACGTTTGGGCAGAAGGCAACCTTACTGCGACAGCGTTCATGAAAAGATGCTCATTGGATCCGCCAGGGGCTTTTTCGAACCCGCCAATGGCCACAAAAGCCAAGGAGCAAACTCGAGAGCACAAGAAGATCGAAGCTCACTACATTGTTCACTGTAGGATGAATACATATTGCACCGTATCGAAGAAGCCAGGAATGTGAGTTAGGGTTGTTTGTTTGGGTCCGCTTGCGTCGCTTTGGTTTTGCCTGGAAATCGAAAAAATGCCTCCAGTTCAGATTCTGGTCGTGGATGACCATCGCGTGGTAAGAAGAGCTATATGCCAGCTTCTTTCCAGTGATCCCATTCTCAACGTAGTTTGTGAGACTGCGGACGGCGAGCAAGCGGTCCAAAAAGCCGAAGAGCTTCAGCCAGACCTAGTTCTGCTGGACATCAGCCTGCCCGGAATCAGTGGCATCGAGGCGGCTCGCCGGGTACGCCGGGTCTCGCCGAATTCACAAATCATCTTCCTGAGCCAGCACGACTCCCTGCAAATGGTGAAAGACGCATTGAACACAGGCGGACACGGATATGTTGCCAAAAGCGACGCGGGATTGGAACTGTTGAACGCTATTCGCGCCGTGCGCGCAGGCAAGCAGTTCGTCAGTCAACGGATCGCGTTGCAAGGTTGGAGCGCAGAGACGGCCAGACAGGCTGGCTAATGGTACATACCGCCCAGCCGGCCGCAATTGTAGTAAGTCGGCAGCCCCCTTCCCGTTCCGGCTGATCGCCCTCGAAATCTGGGGCTTCTCGTTTTAACGCCGTCGGGTTTCCCTGTACGTTTTCGCAACCGCTGCCCGCTCGCCTCAGTAACTGCAAGCACATGGTTGTGCTACTCTGGCCACCGGGACGTTAGTTGGGTCGCAACTGCGACCTTCTTTCCATGCACATTCCAGATGGCTATCTGAGTCCTTCAACCTGCGCCGTGCTCTACGGAGCGGCCATGCCTTTCTGGTACGTGGCATTCGCGCGGATCAAACGTTTGCTGCATACCCGGTTGGTGCCCCTAGTGGCGGTCTTTAGCGCGTTTTGCTTCGTCATCATGATGTTCAATGTTCCACTCCCAGGCGGAACGACGGGACACGCGCTAGGGGTGGGAGCCGCTACCGTGGCGCTGGGGCCGTGGGCCTCCATGCTCTCGTTATCCATCGCGCTGCTAATCCAGGCTGTGTTTTTTGGCGATGGCGGAATCACCACCTTGGGCGCGAACTGCTTCAACATGGCGATTGTCGGCTCACTGGTAGCTCATTTGGCCTACCGAGCCGTCGCAGGTAGAAGCACGCTCGCATCCCCGCGGCGTGCGATGGCTGCTGCATTGGCGGGGTACGCCGCCATCAACGCTTCAGCCCTGCTTGCCGCCTGTGAATTGGGAATCCAACCGCTATTTTTCAAAGATGCGGGAGGCTCGCCCCTGTACGCTCCGTACCCGCTCCACATTGCGATTCCGGCCATGATGATCGGGCACCTCACTTTCGCCGGTCTGGCTGAACTGGTTGTTTCGGGCGGAGTTGTTGCCTATCTTCAGCGTTCGAACTCTTCGCTGCTTCACAGTTCCTCACGCGAGACTGACGACGCGGTCGTGCAGTCTACCCACCGAGCCGGTTGGGGACGAACCGGCCCGCTCTGGGTTCGTCTGGCGCTGCTGATGGTTCTGACGCCTCTCGGCATTCTGGCTGCGGGCACCGCCTGGGGCGAATGGAGCGGCCGCGACTTTTCCAGCCCCGAGATGCGGCAAACGATTGCGTCAGCCTCAAGCAACGTCGCTCCTCCGCTCAGACCGCCGGAGGGCCTAGAACGACTTTCGTCAATATGGAGCGCTCCATTCCCCCAGTACGCGCCTCCGTTCGTGCGTCGCCCAGCGTTCGGCTACGTGATGTCGGCTATGTTCGGCAGCGGCATTATTCTTGGGGCCTTCCGGTTGATAGGCTGGATGCTCGCAGGCGGAAACGGCGCGACCAAGGCCTCACCTTGAGTGGCCAATCTCGGAGTGGCCAGTCGCGCGGCGTAATCGAGCGCAGCCTTGCGACATTTGTTGACGCGCTGCAGCACACCTTCCACGCCGAAGAACTCGCCAAGAAGAGAGGCTTGCTGCAAAGACTCGACGCGCGAGTAAAGATTGTAGCGATCTTGCCGCTCATCATCATCGCGGCCCTGGCACGGCAGCTAACTGTGATCTGCGCACTTTTCACGTTTGCTGTTGCAATCGCTTTGCTATCGAGGGTGCCTCCTAGCACGCTGGCAAAAAGAGTCTGGCTCCCAGTGCTCGCCTTCACGGGATTGATCTCGCTTCCCGCTCCTTTTCTTACTCCCGGCAAGGCCATCTACAGCCTGCCTCTGCTCGGCTGGACTATCACCGCGCAAGGATTGCGCTCGGCAATTTACCTGATCATGCGGGCGGAGACTGCCGCCACCTTTTCTATCCTGGTAATTCTTTGCACGCCTTGGACCAACGTGCTGAAGGCGCTTCGCGTGCTCCGGTTTCCCACAGCTCTGGTGGTCATTGTTGGGATGACATACCGATATATTTTTCTGTTGCTTCAAACCGCGCACGATATGTTCCAATCGCGAAAGAGCAGGATGGTGGGGCAATTGGACGGCCGCGAGCTGCGGCGAACGGCCACTGCAAGCGCCGGAGTTCTAATGTCGAAGACTCTTCAACTCAGCGAAGATGTTCACCTGGCCATGCGGTCACGCGGTTTTCGAGGCGAAGTTTACGTTCTCAATGAGTTCCAGACCGGCTGGTTCGACTGGGTCATGCTCCCGCTTTTTACTGGAATCGCAGTGCTCGCCTTCTGGTTTGGGCGATGAGAAATTGCCGATGGGAAATTTGCCGCAGAAGCCGCAAGAAGGCTAGCTCGTGACCGCTCCCAACTCTGCCGTCCCCGTTTTTGAAGTGCGCGATGTCACCTTTCGCTATCATGCCGTGACAGCACTGGACGGATTGAACCTTACCATCATGCCGGGCGAAAGAATCGCCCTCCTCGGAGCGAACGGCTCCGGGAAGTCCACGCTGCTCAGCATCCTCGACGGTCTTTATTTCCCCCAGAAGGGCGGCGTTGCATTTTGTGGTCAACCCCTCACCGAAGATCGCCTTCAGACCCAGGAAATTGAGTTTGACTTCAGGCGCCGAGTCGCTCTGGTATTTCAGAATCCCGATGTTCAACTGTTCAATCCTACCGTGTTTGACGAAGTGGCTTTTGGGCCGCTGCAGATGCGCTGGCCTAAGGCCCAAATCCTCGATCGCGTCTCCGAAATTCTGGAGCAGATGGAGATCACGCATTTAAAGGATCGCTCGCCTCATCACCTGTCGATGGGAGAAAAGAAGCGAGTCGCTCTGGCGTCAGTGCTGATCCTCGATCCCGAAGTCCTGCTGCTAGACGAACCCACGGCAGCGCTTGACCCCAAGAGCGAGAGCCAGATGATCGATTTTCTGGTCAGTTGTAGCGGTGGCCGGAAGACGGTGGTCACGGCCACTCACGACCTGGACCTGATCGAAGACATTGCCGATTGTTGCCATATCTTCCAGAGCGGTCGTATTGTGGGCGCAGGCACGGCGGCGGAGATTGTCAAAGACCACGCGCTGCTGCTCAGCACGAACCTGATACACGCTCATCGTCACGCGCACGCCTCAGGTGAGCTTCATAGCCATCCTCATCGGCACGGCCACGGACACGGGCACTGACATGGCCAAGAACGGCGCACGCTAAACACTGACACGCTAAGAAGAAGCGGTCCCGTTCCCACACCAAAACCCTCATCCCGAGCCAAGTCGAATCATTCGCGAGAATGATTCACAGTCGAGCGACCTGCTGTTCGCCGGCGCCATTTGGCTCCGCTCAAGAGCACAACGCAATCAGTCGGCGCCGCTCGGCCGCGGAGAGAGCCGGGTCGAATCCAACGCGTGACGCTTGCTTCCAAACCGCAGCCGCATCCGATCGAGATAGAGATAGACCACCGGAGTAGTGAAAAGAGTGAGCGCCTGGCTCATGATCAATCCGCCAACGATGGTTATCCCCAGAGGACGTCTTAGTTCTGACCCCGTTCCGGTCCCAAGCGCGAGCGGCAGCCCACCCAGCAAGGCCGCCATGGTGGTCATCATGATGGGCCGAAAGCGTCGAATGCACGCTTCATAGATCGCCTCGGCGGAATTTTTACCCGCACGCTCCGTCTCCAGCGCGTAATCAATCATCATGATGGCGTTCTTCTTAACGATGCCAATCAGCAGGATGATGCCGATCAATCCCATCACGTTTAACTCGCTGCCGGTCAACATCAACGCGAGAATGGCGCCCACCCCGGCGGAGGGTAGCGTCGAAAGAATCGTGATGGGATGAATGTAGCTCTCGTAAAGCACGCCCAGAACGATGTACACCGTGACCAGCGCGGCCAGAATCAGCCATGGCTCGCTGGCCAGGGAGGATTGGAACGCCGCCGCGGTTCCCTGAAAGCTGGCATTGATGGTGTTGGGAAAGTTGATCGAGCGCTGCGCGTTGTTGATGGCCTCCGTCGCCTGGCCTAAAGACACATTCGGCGCCAGATTGAAAGAAAGCGTCACCGAAGGATATTGGCCCTGGTGACTCACTGCCAGAGGCGTGTTCGAAGGGCCAAAATGAGCGAATGCCGCCAGAGGGATAGGAGTCCCGTTGGCGGCGCGCACGTAAATGGCGTGTAATGCCTCGGTGCTCTGGGAAAACTCCGGCGCTACTTCCATGACCACATGATATTGATTCAACTGCTTGTACATGATTGAGACCTGGCGCTGGCCAAAGGCGTCGTACAGGGCATTGTCGATGTCGGCGGCAGCGACGCCCAGGCGCGCTGCTGTATCGCGATCGATGATCACGGTCGCTTCCAGACCTTTATCCTGCTGGTCAGTATTAACGTCGCGCAGCTCGGGAAGCTTGCGGAATTTGTCTAACAGTAACGGCGACCAGTGGTTCAGATCGTCCAAACTCTCACCTTGCAGGGTGTACTGAAATTGGGCCTGGCTCTGGCGACCGCCGATAGTCAGATCCTGCGCGGATTGCATGAACAGGGTCGCGCCCGGCACTACCGCCAGTCTGCGGCGGAGCCTGCCGATAATCTGGTCGGCGCTGACTTTGCGCTCGGAAAGCGGCTTTAGTGTGATGAACATGCGCCCTTGGTTGGCGGACGTGTTGCCGCCGGCAAACCCGACCATGGTGTCAACCGCGGGATCTTTCATCGCCAGGTTCATGAACTGCGTCATCTTTTCCTTCATCGCCGCGAATGAAATATCCTGCGAGGCTTGCACCGCTCCGCTGATGCGGCCGGTATCCTGCTGCGGGAAGAAGCCTTTGGGAACGTTAACGTAGAGATATACGCTAAGCGCCGCCGTCCCGATCGTGATCAGCAGGGTTAGCGGCTGATGGCGGAGAACCAGCCTCAAAGCGCGGCTGTAGAGATCAAGGATGGTGTCGAAAATTTTTTCGCTGAAGCGGTAGATGTGGCCGTGCTTCTCTCTTTCCGCCGAGCGCAGAAATTTTGCGCACATCATCGGAGTCACGGTAAGAGACACCAGTAGCGACACCGCAATGGCCACGCTCAAGGTGACCGCAAACTCGCGGAACAGACGTCCAACGATCCCTCCCATCAGCAGCAACGGAATGAATACCGCCACCAGCGACGTGCTCATGGAAAGCACGGTGAAGCCAATTTCGCGAGCACCCAGAAACGCCGCCGCCACCGGAGCAATCCCGTCCTCGATGTGGCGAGTGATGTTTTCCAGGACCACAATGGCGTCGTCCACAACAAAGCCAGTCGAAATGGCAAGCGCCATCAGGGAAAGATTGTCTAGACTGTATCCCAGCAGGTACATCACTCCAAACGTTCCTACCAACGACAAAGGAACTGCAACGCTGGGAATCAGCGTAGCTCGAAAAGTCCGCAGAAACGCAAACACGACCAGGATGACCAGCAGCACCGAGATGATCAGCGTGAACTCGATGTCATGCACCGACGCCCGCACGGTAATCGTACGGTCCAGAACAACTCTCACGTCTATTGCCGGCGAGATGGAGGATTCGAGCTGTGGCAATGCCGCGCGCACGCGATCCACGGTCGCAATGATGTTCGCTCCCGGCTGGCGGAAGACGATGATCAGGACCGCGGGCTTTCCGCTCGACAGCCCCACGTTGCGGATGTCCTCGACCGAATCTTGGACTTTGCCCACATCGCCTAGACGCACCGGAGCGCCATTGTTGTAGGAAACGATCAGCCTGCGGTATTGGTCGGCGAGAAAAATCTGATCGTTGGCACCCAGCGTCCAGGCATTGACCGGATCGGCTACCTCACCTTTCGGACGGTTGGCGTTGGCATTAGTAAGCGCCGCGCGCACCGTGTCCAGGCCAACTCCCAGCTTGTTCAGCAGGGTGGGATTCAGTTCGGCGCGCACCGCCGGCTTGGCACCGCCGCCCACGAACACCTGGCCGACCCCTTCTACTTGAGCCAGCTTCTGCGACAGGATCGAGTCGGCGGCATCGTACATCTGCGGCAGCGTAAGAATGTCCGAGGTAAGCGCCAGAATAATGATCGGTGCGTCTGCCGGGTTCGCTTTGCGGTAGTTCGGATTGCCCGGCAAGTTGGCCGGAAGCTGGCTGCGGGCCGCGTTGATGGCGGCTTGCACATCGCGGCCGGCGGCATCAATGTTGCGGTTCAGGTCGAACTGCAAAGTGATGTTTGTCGAGCCCAACTGGCTGGTTGAAGTCATCTGGTTGACGCCAGCGATGCGGCCGAACTGGCGCTCCAGCGGGGTCGCGACTGCGGAAGCCATGGTCTGCGGACTCGCGCCCGGCAGCCCGGCTCCCACCTGAATCACGGGAAACTCCACCTGGGGCAAAGGCGCCACCGGAAGAAAATTAAACGCCAAGGCCCCCGCCATGAGCAGCGCCGCCGCCAGCAACGAGGTGCCGATGGGACGCTTGATGAATGGCGCCGAAATATTCATGTTTTAGTCCGAAAATGCCAAGTCCGAAGACGCTCAGTCCGCCGACGCTCCGCCCGGCTCCTCGATCGGGTTGCCAATGTTCAGATGGGAGAAACGCTGCGCCAGCCGGTCGAACCAGAGATAGACAACCGGAGTAGTGTAAAGGGTAAGCAATTGGCTCACCAGCAAGCCGCCGACGATCGTGATGCCCAGCGGATGTCGCAACTCCGAGCCCGTCCCCGATCCCAGCGCAAGCGGCAGTCCGCCCAGCAGCGCCGCCATTGTGGTCATCATGATGGGACGGAAACGCAGCAGGCAAGCCTGAAAGATCGCTTCTTCTGGTGCTTTATGTTCCACGCGTTCAGCCTCGAGCGCGAAGTCGATCATCATGATGGCGTTCTTCTTCACAATTCCAATCAAAAGAATGATGCCAATCAGCGCTACTACTCCCAGATCGTTTCCCGTCAACAGCAGGGCGAGGATAGCGCCCACGCCCGCCGAGGGCAACGTCGAAAGGATGGTCACCGGATGAATGTAGCTTTCATAGAGCACGCCGAGCACGATGTACACGGTGACGATAGCGGCCAGAATCAGCCAGGGCTCAGAGGAAAGTGAATTCTGAAATGCCGCGGCGGTCCCTTGAAAACTGGTGTGAATGCTTGGCGGCAGATGAATGTCCGCCTCCGCTGCCTGAATCGCTTTTGTCGCCTCGCCCAGTGATACTCCCGGAGCAAGATTGAACGAAAGTGTGACGACAGGGAACTGTCCCTGGTGATTTACCGCGAGATAGGTATTGGCAGTCTGGAAGTGGCTGAAGGACGCGAGCGGAACCTGGGCTCCGCTGCCGGAGTGTACGTAAATGTTCTTGAGCGAATCCGGATTCTGCGCAAACTGCGGATCAACTTCGAGCACCACATGGTACTGGTTCAACTGTGTGAATATGGTGGAAACCTGACGCTGCCCGAAGGCGTCGTACAGGGTGTCGTCGATGGCCTGCGGCAATATTCCCAGACGCGAAGCCGTATCGCGATCGATCACCAGTTCGGCTTTCAGGCCGCCATTCTGCTGATCCGTGGCCACGTCGCGCATCGACGGTAGTTTCCGCAATTCGCCTACCAGCTTGAGCGCCCAATCCGACAACTCCTGCGCGTCCGCGTCCTCCATCGAGTATTGATACTGTGTCCGGCTCACGCGGTCTTCCACCGTGAGATCCTGCACCGGTTGCATGTATAACGTGATGCCGTTCACCTTGGCCAGTTCCGGCTGCAGCCTGCGGATGATCTCGGAGGCGTTGGATTTACGCTGGTCGCGCGCCTTCAGGTTGATCTGAATACGCCCGCTGTTTGGAGTGGCGTTGGTGCCGTCAATTCCGATAAAAGACGAAAGGCTGGCTACATCGGGATCCTTCAGAATCACACCTGCGAGCGCCTGTTGACTTTGTGCCAGGCCGGTGAATGAAGTATTCTGCGGTCCTTCCGAAATGCCGAGAATCACGCCCGTATCCTGCACCGGGAAGAAACCCTTGGGAACTACCACATAAAGGAACAGAGTTAGCACCAGCGTTCCCACCGTCACCAGCAGCGTCGTGGTCTGGTGCTTCAAGACAAATTTCAGCGTGCGTCCATAAAACTCGATAACCCGGTTGTAGAAGTTTTCCGTCGACTTATAAAAACTGCTTTGATGATGGGGATCGTGCCGCTTCAGGAGCTTGGCGCACATCATCGGCGTCAGGGTCAACGAAACTACCGCCGAAACCAGAATGGTGACCGCCAGGGTCACGGCGAATTCGCGGAAGAGGCGTCCTACGATGTCGCCCATGAATAGCAACGGAATCAGCACCGCGATCAGCGAAACCGTGAGCGACACGATGGTGAAGCCGATCTGCGCCGATCCCTTCAACGCAGCCTGCAGCGGCGACTCACCTTCCTCCAGGAAGCGTTCGATGTTTTCGATCATCACGATCGCATCATCCACCACGAATCCGGTGGAGATGGTCAACGCCATCAGGGTCAGGTTGTTCAGGCTGTACCCAAGCAGATACATCACTGCGAACGTGCCGACCAGCGAGAGCGGTACGGCAACGCTGGGAATCACCGTCGCCGAGAGATTCCGCAGAAAAAGAAAAATGACCAGCACCACCAGCCCGACCGTGAGCATCAGCTCGAACTGGACGTCCTTGACTGAAGCGCGAATGGTTTCGGTGCGGTCGGTCAAGATCTGCACCTTCACCGACGCCGGCAGCGATGACTGAAGTTGCTTCAAAAGCACTTTTACCCGGTCAGCCACGCTGATGATGTTGCTGCCGGGCTGCCGCTGAATGTTCACCACAACCGCAGGGGTCGTATTCATCCACGCGGCTTGCTTGATGTTTTCGGCGCTGTCGACCGCCGAGGCAACGTCGGAGAGCCTGACCGGCGCGCCATTCTTGTAAGCCACTACGATGCTGTTGTACTGCGCGCTCGAATTGAGCTGGTCGTTCGCTCCGATCGTGAATGACTGGCGCGGCCCGTCGAGCACGCCCTTGGCTTGGTTTACGTTGGCTGCGGCCAGCGCCGTGCGCAAATCTTCCAGGCTCATTCCGTACGAGGCCAGAGCCGTCGGGTTCGCCCGAATCCGCACGGCTGGTTTCTGTCCGCCACTGATGGAAACCAGGCCCACGCCCGGAAGCTGAGAGATCTTCTGCGCCAGGGCGGTGTCGGCAAGGTCTTCTACTTTCGAAAGCGGCAACGTGTCCGAAGTCAAGGCCAGCGTCAGGATTGGAGAATCGGCGGGATTCACCTTGCTATAGATGGGTGGATTCGGCAGATCGCGCGGCAGGTACGTCGTACCAGCATTGATCGCGGCCTGAACCTGCTGTTCTTCAACGTCAATATTCTCGTTGAGATTGAATTGCAGCGTAATGATGGAGCTGCCCAGCGAACTGGTCGAGGTCATCTGGCTCAGTCCGGGAACCTGTCCGAACTGGCGCTCCAGCGGCGCCGTCACCGACGAGGCCATGACATCCGGGTCGGCGCCAGGGTAAAACGTCACCACCTGGATGGTGGGATAGTCAACTTCAGGAAGAGCGGAAACTGGAAGCTGCGTGTACGCGACCACGCCCACGAGAAGCAGCCCAACCATCAGCAGGGTCGTCGCTACCGGGCGAAGAATAAAAAGCCGCGACGGGCTCATCGTGCTCCTGTGGGCAAGGACTGCGCTGGCGAAGGCTGCCCGGCCACAGCCGGTCCGGATGAAGCTTGTCCGGATGAAGCCTGTCCCGACGCCCCCTGTGCCGGGGACGTCTGCCCGTTCCTGCTTCCTCCCGCGCCCCCCGCGTGCGGATCCACCTTGCTGCCGCCTTGGAGCTTGTCCTGTCCGTCCATCACTACTACCTCTCCAGGGTTGATGCCGCTGGCGATGGAGGCCACATTGTTTTGCGTAAAGGAAACTGTAACCGGCCGGACTTCGACTGTCTTGTCAGCTTTCACCACGAACACATAGCTTCCCTGCGGCCCGTTCTGAATCGTGACCGAGGGAACCACGGTGCTGTCCTTATGCGTCTCCAGCAGCAGGCGTACGTTCACGAACTGGTTGGGCCAAAGAACGTTGTCCTGATTGTTGAACATCGCTTTCAAACGGCCGGTGCCGGTGGTCTGGTCGATCTGATTGTCGATGGTCAGCAAGGTGCCGGTGGCCAGCTTGGTCTGATCATCGGAATTGTAAGCCTCGACTGCAAGAGGGCCCTGGTGCAAGTGCTTGGCCACCGTCGGCAGGTTCTCTTCCGGCAGTGTGAAAATGACGGCAATGGGCTGCAGTTGCGTGATCACGAGCAAGGGGTTGGTATCCGCGGCGTGCACCATGTTCCCCGCGTCGACCAGACGTAGCCCGATCCGGCCGCCGATAGGCGCGGTAATGTGAGAGTAGGCCAGGTTCAGCTTGGCGTTGTCGATCTGCGACTCGTCAGCGCGAACCGCCCCCTCAAGCTGATCCGCGGACGCTTTCTGAGTATCGACCTGTTGCCGGGAAATCGCTCCCGATTCGTCCAGCAAACTCTTGAAGCGCTCGTAATTCAGTTGTGCATCCTTCAGTTGCGCCTGGTCGCGATACAAATTTGCCTGTGCCTGGCTGAGAGCCACCTGGAACGGCCGAGGGTCGATGACCGCCAGCAGATCTCCCTTGTTGACGGTTTGCCCTTCTTTGAAATTCACCTGCGCCAGTTGGCCGTCCACCCGGCTTTTCACGCTGACCGTATTCGAAGCGGTCACGCTGCCCAATCCCTTGAGATAGACGGGCACGTCGCGGCGCTGAGCGGTTGCCACACCCACCGGCACCACCGTCTGCGTGGACGCCCGCGCCGTGCCCGGTTTGGAGCTGGCACCGCATCCCAGCAGAAAAACGGTCGCCATGGAGGCCATTGAGAGAGCGAGCGCCGCCAAAACTTGTTGGCCAGATAACCGGCAGGCTTTGTGTGGGCCATGCTGCCGGCTGTTTTCGATACGTGGATTCACCAGGTCATTTTCCCCGCGAACAGCCGTTCTTGATCGGCCGGGCCGCATACACTGCTGCCACTTTGACGAGAAAAAGTATATCGCGGTTGCGGCTTATCTTTCGTATTTACAAGACTTTACATTTCTAAGGAAGGGGTGGAGGCGGGTCTGTGGGGCGCGGGCGCCCTCGCCCGAGACTCGGAGATGCAACCGTAGAAGTTACCACCACAAACCACGTGGGACAGCCGCCCTCGGCTGTCCAAGCCGAGCGAAGCTAGACAGGCTGGCCTAACCCAAGCCCCGCCCGGCAGGATATCCAGAGCCGACTCCCGATTGGGAATCTAAGGGCCCCGAACGGGATGCCAACCCTACAGCAGAAAGGAAAAAATCAGCTCTGCATGCTCCATAAAGCCGCAAATCAAGCCGCAAAACGAGTTTCCATCCCGCGATCGCAAACCCTATTCGTGCAGTGATTTCACATAGCTGATGACTTGCCAAAGCTGCTGATCGGGCAGCTTCGCCCACGAAGGCATGCCCTTTCTCATATTTCCGTTCACCAGCAACCAGTGCAGATCGCCTTCGCTTGCCTGTTCCCGCACCCGCTGGCTCCGCAGTGAGGGACGCTTCTTGGTTCCTTCGGCATCTTCCCCATGACATTGCGCACAGCGATCGACAAAAACTCTGCGCCCCGCGGCGATCGCCTCCGGCTGCCCTTGATACGGGTTGGCCTTTTCGTGATCGCGGACGGGAACTTTCTTCAGCCAGCTTCCATCGGCCGCGCCCAGCACG
>Ga0207665_10002302_pt1 | contig 12902 bp, 15 predicted proteins | sample LARL112metaG_FD_184351 | JGI IMG/M metagenome (GOLD analysis project Ga0207665, IMG submission 184351) | Corn, switchgrass and miscanthus rhizosphere microbial communities from Kellogg Biological Station, Michigan, USA - LAR L11-2 metaG... | ecosystem: Host-associated > Plants > Roots >...
GGAACCTGCCCTCGAACAGCTCGAGGTTGTAGGCGACGACGAGGAAGGCGCCAACGGCCACGAACACGAGCAGCCAGAGCGTCCGCGAGATCGCGACGGCGATCCCGATCGCGCTGGCGGCGGAGATCGAAACGAAGGCGAGCCCGACGAGCACGCGTCGCGGGATGCGGGTCTGGAGCGGCCTGCCGCGCAGCTCGTCGAGGGCGTGCGCACCGACTCCCATCGCGAGTGCGAAGGCGAGCGTCGTCCAGCCGAGCAGTGCCCAGTCCATCCGCGGGACGAGCGCCGCGCCCACCGCAACGTAGGAGAGGTGCCACAGCGTGTACGGCGGGTGGAGAAGTGTCACGTAGTCGCGCCATCCGCCCTGCCGGAGCGCGTAGAAGGCGGGCCGCACCCGGGCGCCCGTGGTCATGCGCGCCGCCCCCAGACGACGATCCCGCCGCCGAGGCTTAGGCGTCGTGAGTCGACGCCCGCAACGCCGGCCTCGCGCCACGCGTCGAGAAGCCGGGGCTCCGGCCACCGCTCCCAGAACCCGCGGATGCTCGGGCCGAGGAACCGTCCGACCTCGCGCCATCCGGGCGAGACGACAGCGCCGGCCGCCGGCAGGCCCGCCCGCACGTACAGCTCCCAGAGCGGTCGCCACGCGCCGCGCGGGAGGCCGAACTCCAGCATCGCGACCGTCCCGCCGGGGCGGACGACACGGACGAGCTCGCGGAGCGTCGCGGGGACGTCGTCGACGTAGCGGAAGAGATAGGTGAACGTGAGAGCGTCGAACTCCGCATCGCCGAACGGGAGTGCCTCGGCGTTCGCCTCGCGTAGGTCGATGCGGTCGCTCAGCCCGGCGCGCTCCACGCGCGCCCGTCCCGCGGCGAGCATCTCGCTGCTCTGGTCGACGCCGGTGATCGTGCGGCCGGCTTCGGCACGTGCGAGCTCGATCGCAACGGCTGCCGTCCCGCTGGCGACGTCGAGCACTCGGCTCGCGTCCGGTGGGATCCGCGAGACGAGGAACGACCGCCAGCGGGGATCCTGGCCGAAGGAGAGCAGCCGGGCGTAGCGGTCGTACGTCGGGCCGAGCGGCGCGAACAGCTCGCGCGCGTGTTGCGTGCGGCCGGAGGCTTCCACGGGCCTATTGTCCACGCATGACGGTCGCCGAGGACGTGGCACGCATCGCGGAGGTCGCCGCGGGCTACGCGGCACCGGGGGAGAAGCTGGCCGGCGTCCTCGTCGCCGAGACGCTCGGCCGCCGGATCTATCTCTGTGCGTTCGAGTCCGGAGAGAGCCGTGTCTGGCTCGCGTTCGACGACGCAGGCGAACCGCTGACCGAGCGGCGGCTCGTGCGCGAGGCGGCGTCGCTCGCGGGGATGGTGGAGGTTGCCGAGGAATCCGCGGGCGGGGGCGACCTGCCCGAGCTACGGGCGCGGCTCGCCGAGCTGCGGGAGACGGACGCTCCGGAGGGAATCGAGGAGGCCGAGGCCGCGGCGGCTTCTCTCGCCGAGACGCTGGAGCCCGAGCCGCGGGTCGCGAGCGGCGAGTACCTCGACGCAATCGGCTCGGCGTCGCGCCGGCTCGAGCAGGCGCTCGGAGAGAGCAGCGGCTCTCCCTTCGCAGCGACGATGCAGGCGGCGCTCGGCTCCGTCGAGGTACTGGCGGACGACGTGGAGCGCAACTACAAGATGCCGCTCGCATGAGCGAGCTCGAGAAGCGCGCCTCCGATGCCGAGCGCGAGCAGGCCGTGGTGCGACTGCGGGAAGCGTCGACCGACGGCCGGCTGACGCTCGAGGAGCTTGCGGAGCGGACGGCGCTCGCCTATCGGGCACGCACGCAGGCGGATCTCGAGCCGCTCACGGCCGATCTGCCCGCGGTTGCCGCTTCGACCGCTCAGCCGGTCGCTTCGCGTCGACGCTGGCTCATCGGCGTGTTCGCTCCGGTCACGCGTTCCGGTCGGCGGGCGTTCGCAGAGCGCAATGTCGTCCTCTCGATCTTTGCGCCCGCCCGGCTCGACCTTCGCCAGGCGCAAATCTCGGGAGGTGAGGCCACGATCACCATCTTCTCGCTCTTCGCCCCCGTATTCGTGACGCTTCCCGAGCATGTGGACGTGGAGTCGTCGATCGTCGCGCTGCTTGCGCCGGTCCAGGATCGCGCGCCGGGGGACGTTCCGCCGAATGCGCCGCGCGTGCGAATCCGTGGCGTGTCGTTCTGCGGGCCTGTCTTTGTACAGAGCAGCCGCAGCTAGAGTGGATCCCCATGGAAGGCGGAGGATTCGGATTCCCATTCGGCGGCGACCCCGACGATCTCATGCGGGGGCTGCGCGAGTTCGCTGAGCAGCAGGCCGAGAGTGTCCAGGAGGCACAGCGCGAGCAGTTCGCAACGCTCACGCTCAACACTGCGGTCGAGCTGACCGCGGCGGCGCTCCAGCAGATCCAGCCGCAGGGCGGGGTCGACGAGCAGGCGGTTGCCCTGCGAGACGCGATGCGCGTGCTCTTCCCCGAGGCGGTGGCGCTCGTCAGCGCCGCCCGCCAGGGCTTTATGCGCGAGTCGTAAGCCACGCGGCGGCCGCCGCATAGAATCGCGCCGCCCGTGTCGCTGCTCGACCACGCCATCGTCCGACTGCTGCCGGCGGTGCCGAAGCCCGTCGTACAGCTCTTCTCCTCGCGCTACATCGCCGGCCCGACCCTCGCCGACGCGGTCGCGTGCGTTCGCGAGCTCAACGCGGGCGGGAAGATGGCCACCGTCGATGTCCTCGGCGAGGAGATCACGCGAGAGGACGAGACGCGCGCGATCGCGCAGGCGTACCGGGACGTCTTCGCCGCGATCGACGAGGCGGCGCTCGACTCGAACGTCAGCGTCAAGCTCACCGCGCTCGGTCTCGACCTCTCGTACGAGCTCTGCCGCGAGAACCTCCTCGACGTCGTCCGCACGGCGGCCGGCTTCGGCAACTTCGTCCGGATCGACATGGAGGACTCGTCGACGACCGACAACACGTTGCAGCTTTACCGCGAGCTGCGCGAGGACGGGCACGACAACCTCGGCGTCGTGCTTCAGGCGCGACTGCGTAGGACGCTCGACGACGTCGAGGCGCTCGCCGACCTGAAGCCGAGCGTTCGTCTCTGCAAGGGCATCTACCTCGAGCCTCTGTCGATCGCGTTCACCGACTACGAGGCGGTGCGCGCGAACTTTCTCCGCTGTCTCGACGCCCTCTTCGATGCCGGCTGCTATGTCGGAATCGCCACGCACGACGAGTGGCTGATCGGCGAGTCGCTCGAGCGGATCTCGCAGCGCGGGCTCGGGCCGCTCGAGTACGAGCTCCAGATGCTGCTGGGCGTGCGCGAGGCGCGTCGCGACGAGCTAGTCGAGGAGGGACACCGTCTGCGCGTCTACGTCCCGTTCGGCGAGCACTGGTACCGGTATTCGCTGCGGCGGCTGCAAGAGAACCCGGCGATGGCGGGAACGATCGCGCGCGCGACGGCGGGTCGCGTTCTGCGGCTGAGCCGGTGATCTGGGCTCGCGCCGAGGGCTGCCGCGTCACGCTCGCCGACGGCCGCGAGCTGCTCGACCTGACGGCCGGCTTCGGGGTCGCGGCGCTCGGGCATCGGAACCCGCGCATCCTCGAGAGCTGGCGCCGGCAGGAGGTCGTGCACGCGCTCGGTGACCTCGCCGACGCAGAGGTGACGGTGCGGCTCCGTGAGGCGCTGCCTCGGCCCTCGAAGCTTGGCGTCACGGGAGAGGACGCGGTCGAGATCGCGCTCCGGACGGCGTTGCTCGCCACCGGGCGGCCCGGGATCGTCGCTTTCGAGGGCGCGTACCACGGCACCGGGCTACTCGCCCTCGCGGCGACGGGATTCGAGCGGTTCCGCGAGCCGTTCGCGCCGTGGCTCCCGGGACCGGTGCACCGGAGAACGTACGGCGAGGATCCGGGGCCGCTGCCGGAGGACGCCGCTTGTGTGATCGTCGAGCCCGTCCAGGGGAGAGCGGGCTCGCGTGTGCCGCCCGACGACTTCCTCGAGACCTTGCGCGCGCGTTGCGACGAGGTAGGCGCGCTCCTTGTCGTCGACTCGATCTACGCCGGGCTCGGCCGTGTCGGGGAGATGTGGCCCGGGGAGGAGGTCGCGGACGTGCTGTGCGTGGGCAAAGCGCTTGGTGGCGGCTTGCCGATCTCGGCGGCGCTCTTCTATCGCGACGGCCTCGAAGACGTGTGGCCGCTCGGCCCGGAGGACGTCTACACGCATACGCATACCGGAAGTCCGCTGGCCTGCGCCGGCGCGCTCGTCGTCCTCGAGGAGGTGCCGAAGCTTCTCGACCGAGTGCGCGAGGCGGGGGATCGCTTCGAGCGCGAGGGCTGGCACGGCCGAGGCCTGCTCCGCGCGCGGCAGGGGAACGCGAACGAGGCGCTCGAGCGCGGCGTCCTCGTAGTCCCGGCAGGCCTCGACGGCTCGCTGATCCAGGCGACTCCGCCCCTGACGATCACCGACACCGAGCTCGACGAGGCGTTCGAGAAACTGGGCTACCCCGCGCGGCGGGCGTAGAGGAGGAACGTCGCCGGGATGCGGCGGTCATGGCGGCGGCGTGACGTGCCGCCCGGATACTCCTCCAGCGCCTCGAGGTTCAGCCCCGCTCGCGCCAGCGCGCTCACGACCTGGCCGATCCGCCACAGCTTGTCGGGGTCGGACGGGTCTCGGAAGTAGTCGCTCCGCCAGCGCAGCAGGCCGTCCACACAGTCTGCGATGGGGTGGTCGTCGAAGATGAGCAGCTCGCCGTGGGCCTTGAGCGCCGCCACGATCCCGAGGGCCCAGCCGTCGAGATCGTCGAGGTGGCCGAGGACGCCCTCGCCCGAGTAGACGAGGTCGAAGCGGCCGCGGCGCAGCTGGCGCGGCAGCGACTGCGGGTCGCCTTCGACCCAGAGGATCTTCGGCCAGCGCTCGCGTGCCGCCTCGAGCGCCGCCGGTCGCGCGTCGACTCCGGTCGCCACGGCACCGAGCTCCGCCAGCGCAGCCGTTGCCTCGCCCGTGCCGCAACGAAGGTGGAGCACACGCTTCTTCGTGAGGTCGCCGAGCGTCCGCTGCACGACCGGCGGCAGCTCCACCGGCTCGGCGCGGGCCCGGTGCGCGGCCTCCCAGGCGCGCAGGTTCTCCTCGGTCGGCTCCATTACGCCCCGAGCGAGTAGCCGCCGTCGACGATCAGCGTCTGGCCGCAGATCATCGCCGCGTCTGGCGAGCAGAGGAAGGAGATGGCCGCCGCGACGTCCTCGGGCTCGACGAGTCGCCCGGCCGGGGTGCGCTTCACCGAGGCGAGCATCTGCTCCTTGTTCGGGAACCAGTCGAGCGCTTCGGTGTCGACGACCCCGGCCGAGACGCAGTTGACGCGGATCCCGCGCGGCGCGAGGTCGAAGCCGAGGTAGCGGACGACGGACTCGAGCGCCGCCTTCGAGGTGCCCACCAGGACGTAGTTCGGAAGCACGCGCTGAGCACCGAGGCTCGAGATCGCGAGGATCGAGCTGCCCTCCTCCATCGTCGGCGCCGTCGCGCGCGCGAGCGAGAGGAGCGCGCGCGCGTTTGCGGCCAGCGTCCAGTCCCAGTGCTTGTCCTCGGTCTCGAGCGCGGGGCGGATTACGCCCGTCGCCGCGTTGTGGACGACGACCCGGTACGGCCCGCGCGAGGCGAGGTCCTCGACCGTTCGCGGGTCGGCGACGTTGCCCCGCACGAGGACAGCCTCGGCGCCCGCCTCTTCGACGACGGCTGCAGCTTCCTCCGCGGCGGAGTCGTTCCGCATGTAGCCGAGCACTGCCCGGGCTGCGCCGTCGGCGACGAGCCGGAGCGCGATCGCCCGCCCGATCCCCCGCGTCCCGCCGGTCACGAGAACCGACGCGCCTTCGAGGCTCATCGTCGCGGCAGCGGCTCGTCGACGGGCGCCGAGCTCGGCAGCTCGCTCCAGCCGGGCCGCGAGCGCGGCTCGCGGGGACCGTCCTCGGCCTTCGACGAGGCGTACCCGAGCCGGTCGAGCAGCTCGATCTTCTCCTCCGCGTAGCGCCGCACCGGGTGCTCTTCGGGCAGGTCGAGGACGAGCTCGCGCACCCTCGCGCGTAGCTGGTAGGCGAAATGCGGCGTCGCGGGCCCGACGAGCTGGTCGACGTCTGCGAAGGTCGGCTCCGGCATCGGAGCGGAGCCTAACGAAGGTACGTTCGAGAACGTGCGCCGCCTATCCGTGGTCGACGCGATGCTGCTCGGCGCGGTCCTGCTCTGGGCTCTCAACGTCACCGTCACGAAGTACATGTTCGAGCACGGCTGGCTTCCGCTCGCGTACGCCAGCATCCGCTACTTCGTGGCGATCGCCATCTTCTGGGTCTACACGTGGTGGCGCGAGCGCTCCTTTCGGATCGCGCGCGCCGACTGGAAGTACGTCGGGATCGCAGCGGCGACGATCTTCGTCAACCAGATCTGCTTCGTCTACGCGCTCGAATTCGCGCACGCCTCCACGGTGTCGCTGCTCTTCGGAACGTGTCCGATGTTCGTGGGGCTGATCTCGATCGCATTCCGGCAGGCAGAAGTCCACAGGTCCTTCTGGATCGGAGCCAGCCTGACCTTCCTCGGGGTCGCCCTGATTGCGGCCAGTGCCGGCGGCGGGCTCGTCTCCGGCTGGAAGGGCGACCTGCTCGCGATCATGCTCGCCGTCACCTGGGCGGGCTACACCGTGGCGATCGCGCCGCTGATGCGCAGCTACTCGCCATACCGGATCAGCGCGGTCGTGCTCGCCCTCGGATGGGTTCCGCTGGTCCTGGTGAGCATCCCGCAGCTCGGCCGCCAGGAGTTCGACTTCTCGGGGAGGGTCTGGCTCGGCTTTGCGTACGCCGTCATCGGCCCGCTCTTCCTCACGAACATCCTCTGGTTCACGGCCGTCGACCGGGTCGGCGCAGCACGGGCCTCGATCTTCAACAACATGCAGCCGTTCTTCGGCGTGCTCTTCGCGCTCCTGATCCTCTCCGAGTCGATCCACGGGCTCGAGATCGTCGGGGGCGTGTTCATCTTCGCGGGAATCGCCTACGAGCGGGTGTGGCAGCGCCCTCGAGCGGGTGTCGCCGAGCTCGAAGGCCCGGCATAATCGGTACATGGCCGAAGACTTCATGCCCCTGCTCGGCTGGGATCACGTGGAGCTCTGGGTCGGCAACGCCAAGCAGGCCGCCTTCTTCTACGAGCACGCGATGGGCTTCACCCGGACGGCGTACGCCGGCCCCGAGACCGGGGTGCGCGACCGCGCCTCCTACGTCCTCGAGCAGGGGGACGCGCGCTTCGTCGTCACGAGCGCGCTGCGCGAGGAGCACGAGATCACGAAGCACCATGCGCGTCACGGCGACGGCGTGCGCGACATCTCGCTGACGGTGCCCGACGCGACGCAGGCGTATCGCGAGGCCGTGTCGCGCGGCGCGCGCAGCGTAATGGAGCCGCGGCGCGACGAGGACGAGTTCGGCGCGGTCGAGCGCTCCGCGATCGCGACCTACGGCGACACGATCCATACCTTCGTCAACCGCGCCGACTACGGCGGCCCGTTCCTGCCCGGCTTCGTCTCCGTCTCGGAGAACGGCCACGCCGGCCCAGGCGTCGGGCTCATGAACATCGACCACGTCGTCGGCAACGTCGAGCTCGGTCGCATGGACCACTGGGTCGAGTTCTACGAGCGCGTGTTCGGGATGACGAACATCCTCCACTTCGGAGACGACCAGATCCAGTCCGAGTACTCGGCGCTCATGTCGAAGGTCATGTCGGACGGCTCGGGGAAGATCAAGTTCCCGATCAACGAGCCCGCCGAGGGCAAGCGCAAGAGCCAGATCGAGGAGTACGTCGAGTTCTACGGTGGCGCCGGCGCGCAGCACATCGCGCTCGCCTCCACCGACATCGTCGGCACGGTCGAGGCGCTCAAGGCGCGCGGCCTCCTCTTCCTCGAGACACCCGACTCGTACTACGACGACGCGCCGAGCCGGGTCGGCGAGATCTCGGAGGACTACGCGGTGCTGCAGGAGCACAAGATCCTCGTCGACCGCGACGACGACGGCTATCTGCTTCAGATCTTCACGAAGACGGCGCAGGACCGGCCGACTGTGTTCTTCGAGGTGATCGAGCGGCACGGCGCGACGACCTTTGGCGAGGGGAACTTCAAAGCCCTGTTCGAGGCGATCGAGCGCGAGCAGGCCCTGCGCGGCAACCTGTAGCGGTGACCGTGTGGGACGACGCTCGGGCGGCGAGCCGGCAGGCGCGTTCGCTGCGCCGCGTCGGGCATCGCCCGTTCCCGCCGCCCGAGAGCCGGTGGACGCTGGGCCAGACCTGGGAGCACACGTTCTGGGCGCACTGGCCGCTGTCCGCGGATGAGATCCGGCCACGCATCCCCGAGGAGCTCGAGCTCGAGGAGCAGGACGGTAGCGCCTGGCTCGGGATCATGTTCTTCCGCGTCCGCTCGCTGCGGGCCCGCGGCGCGCTTCCGCTGCCGGGGATCTCGTCCTTCCTCCAGCTCAACGTCCGCACCTATGTCCGCGGCCCCGACGGCCTGCCGGGCGTCTGGTTCTTCAGCATCGACGCCTCGAGCCGGCTCGCGTCGCTCGGCCTGCGCCGCGTCTATCGCGTGCCTGCGTTCAACGCGAGGATGACGCTCGAGCAGGTGGGCGACTGGCAGGACGCCGAGTGCGTGAGGCTCGGCGAACCCGGCCGGGTCTTCTCCGCGCGCTACCGCGCGAGCGGTGAGTCGTTCCACGCCAAGCTCGGCTCGCTCGAGTCGTTTCTGACCGAGCGCTATCGCCTCTTCACCGTGGACGGGAGAGCCGAGATGCACCACGACCGCTGGCTGCTCTGCCCGGCGGAGGCGGAGATCGAGCTCGCCACGATCGCGCCGTTCGCGCTGCAAGGCGAGCCGCGCTGCCACTTCGCGTTCCGACAGGACGCGCTCATCTGGCCGCCTGAGCCGGTTCGCGCGTAAGTCCTCGACGTAACCTTCCGCGCGTGCAGGCCCAGCGGAAGACGGCGCTCTGGTCGGTGTTCGCCGCGGTCGCGCTGATCGCGCTCAAGCTCGGCACCGGCCTTGCGACGCACAGCCTCGGCCTCATCTCGGCCGCGGCGGACTCGGGCACGGATCTCATCGCCGCCCTTCTGACGTTCTTCGCCGTTGGGGTTGCGGTTCGTCCCGCTGACCCCGGCCACCAGTACGGGCACGGCAAGGCGGAGCATCTCGCCGCGCTCGCCGAAGGGGCGATCCTCGTGGCGGCCAGCATCGCGATCGTCTGGCGCGCGATCCACCATCTCGTGCACGGGAGCAGCGCCGTGACGGCAACCTGGTACGCGCTGCTCGTCATGGGCGTCGTCATCTGCATCGACGTTTCGCGGACGGTTGTCTCGTGGCGGGCGGCACGTGAGTACTCGAGCCCGGCGCTCGCGTCGAACGCCCTCCACTTCGGCAGCGACCTTGCCGGCTCGTTCGCAGTGCTCGCAGGACTGTTGTTCGTGCGCGCCGGCTATCCGCGCGCCGACGCGATCGCGGCGCTCTTCGTCGCCGCGCTCGTCCTGGTCGCCGCCGCGCGGCTGATGCGCAGGAACGTCGACGTTCTCATGGATCGCGCGCCTGCGGACGCCGAGGAGGCGGCCCGTCTCGCGATCGTCGGCGTGACGCCTCCCGTGCAGCTGCGGCGCCTGCGGATGCGCCAGGCGGCGGGCCGCGTGTTTGCGGACGTCGTGATCGGCGTCGACTTCGACGCTGCAGTCGGCCAGGGGCATGCGGCGGCCGACGCGGTCGAGCGCGCCGTGCAGTCGGCGCTGCCGGAGGCGGACGTAGTCGTCCACGTCGAGCCAGTGCGGCCCGACGACGCGGACGTGCGCGAGCGCGCACACGCCGCCGCACTCGACGTCCCGCGCGTCCGCGAGGTGCACAACGTCTCGGTCGTCTCGGTTGACAGCGGCACCGAGCTCTCGCTCCATCTCAAGCTGCCGGGCGACCTGTCGCTCGAGGAGGCCCACGCGATCGCCGAGCAGGTTGAGCGCGCAATTAAGCGGGCGGTTCCCGAAGTGTCGTCGGTGCAGACGCACCTCGAGCCGCTCGGCGAGGAGGCCGCCGGAACAGAGGTGGCGGGAGACGCCGCGACGGTTCGCCGCATCGTCCGCTCCGAGCTCGGCGTCGATCCGGTGGAGCTGCGCTTCGTCGACACCGACGAGGGGCTCGTCGCCTACCTCACGCTGCAGCTCGGCTCCGACACGCTCGCGGACGCACACGCCGACGCGAGCCGGGTCGAGGAGCTGATCCGGCGCGAGCGCCCGGAGATAACCGACGTCGTCGTCCACACGGAACCCCAGTAGGGCAAACATTGAAGTTGTGCATGTTTTCTCCGAAAGAGCCGTTCCTCGAGCGCGGCTGGCCGGGCCGAATCGAAGGTGACACCGTGATCCAGCTCGCCGCGCAGACCCTGCAGTCCTTTTTCACCGGCGGAGGAGTGGCGCGCGAGCACGGGGAGTACCCGCTCGCCGACGTCGTCTTCCGTCCGCCCGTGCTTCATCCGCCCTCGGTGCGGATCTTCGACAGGGACGGCGACTTCGTCTTCGCCAACCCGGCCGCGATCAAGGCGGCGGAGGAGGATCCGGGCGTGCCCGGCGCCAAGCGCGTCGAGCTCGTCGCGGGGATCATCGGGGCCGACGGTGCGATCGGCGGCTTCACCCCGCTCGTCGAGTGGGTTGCTCCAGTGCTGCACGGCGCCAAGCAGCGCGACTTCGCCCTCACGCTCGGCCCGGTCGTCACGACGCCCGATGAGGGCGTGCCGCCGGGTATCGACTGGGAGCGGCTCGTCGCGTACGCCGCGGAGAATACGAGGCTCTTTCCCGGAGACGTGATCGCGGCGTGAGGGTCGCCGTCGTGGGGGCCGGCGTGATGGGCTGCGCCACCGCCTGGGCGCTGCGCGAGCGTGGCGCCGAGGTGACGGTGCGCGAGCAATTCGAGCTCGACCATGTCCGCGGGTCGAGCCACGGGCGCACGCGGATCTTCCGCATCGCGTACCCGGACCCGGACTGGATCCGCTTCGCGCAGGAGGCGCGGGACGGCTGGCTCGACCTCGACCCGGACCTGCTCGGGCTCTACGGGCTCGTCGAGCTCGCCGCCCGCCCGGCGCTGAGCTCGGTGCGCGCACTCGACGAGTGTGGCGTGCCGTATCGGCTGCTCGACGGGGACGAGGTGCGCGCTCTCGGCGCGAGCCTGCCCGAGGGCTGGGCCGCGCTGCACGTCCCCGAGGCCGGCGTCGTGTTCGCCGACCGGGCGCGCCACGCGTTCCTCGAGGCGGCCGGCGTGGAGGTCGAGACGAACCGGCGGATCGAGTCGATCGAGGAGATCGACGCGGATGTGGTGGTCGTCACCGCCGGCCCGTGGGTCCGCGAGCTCGTTCCGGACCTGCCCGTCACCGTTACGCGGGAGACGCTTGCGTATTTCCACCGCGACGGGCCTCCGCCGCCGTCCATCGTCGACCTCAACGCCGAGACCGGCGGCCACGGCATGTACTCGCTGTACGACCCGGTGTACGGGCTCAAGGCAGGCGCGCATCACGCGGGGGCCGAGGCGGATCCCGACGAGGTCGGCGAGCCCGACCCGGCGATCGTCGAGCGCATTGCAAGCTGGGTGCGCGAGCGGTTTCCCGACGTCGACCCGGAGCCGGTCGAGGCACAGACCTGCGTGTACACGACGACTGCCGACGAGAGCTTCATCCTCGAGCGGCGGGGGCGTGTCGTGATCGGCTCAGCCTGCTCCGGCCACGGCTTCAAGTTCGCACCCGCGATCGGGCGAAGACTGGCTGCGCTCGCTCTTGACTGAGGGTGGGGACGGGCGCCGGCCGCAGCTGACGCCCGTCTCTTTTGAGGATCAGTCAGCGCCAGCGCAATTTCAAGGACGGCGTCCGCCCTTGACTGATCCTTCATTCAAAGTCCCCACTGCCTCGGGATGGCCCGCCGTGATTCCCCAGTAGAGGAATTCCAAACGCTGACTGCGGTCTAAGCTACGGCCGATGCCGTTCTACCAGCGTCTAGGCGACGTGCCGCGCAAGCGCCACATCCAGTTCCGCGAGAACGGCACGCTCCTCACCGAGGAGGTGATGGGGCTGGAGGGCTTCGTCGGCAACGAGTCGATCCTGTACCACCTCCACTCGCCCTGCCGGGTCATGGAGCTCGCCGGCTTCGAGCCCATCGAGCGCGAGGAGTGGGTGCCCGACCAGCACGCGCACCGGCACTTCAAGACGTTCGACACGCCGCCCGCCGGGGACGAGATCACCGGCCGGCGCGTGCTCATGTGGAACAACGACGTCGAGATCTCGCTCTGCCGGCCAGCCGGCTCGATGGACTACTTCTTCCGCAACGGCGAGGGCGACGAGGTCGTCTTCGTCCATGAGGGATCGGGGACGCTCGAGACGATCTTCGGCGAGCTGCCGTACAAAGACGGCGACTACGTCGTGATCCCGCGCGGCACGACCTACCGGTTCAAGCCGGAGGGCGTCCAGCGTTATCTCGTGTTCGAGACACCGGGACTGATCGAGATTCCGCGCCGCTATCGCAACCAGTACGGCCAGCTGCTCGAGGGTGCCCCGTACTACAACCGCGACATCCATCCTCCGGCGGAGCTGCACACGGTGCGCGAGCGCGGCGAGTACCCGGTCAAGGTGCGGGTCCGCGACGGCTACCAGACGTACGTCGTCGACTACCACCCGTTCGACGTGGTCGGCTGGGACGGCTACCTCTATCCCTGGACGTTCTCGGTCCACGACTTCGAGCCGATCACCGGCCGCATCCACCAGCCTCCGCCCTCGCACCAGACGTTTGCGGGCCAGAACTTCGTGATCTGCTCGTTCTGCCCGCGCAAGCTCGACTTCGACCCACTCGCCGTGCCGATCCCGTACCACCACTCGA
>Ga0207665_10002304_pt1 | contig 12896 bp, 12 predicted proteins | sample LARL112metaG_FD_184351 | JGI IMG/M metagenome (GOLD analysis project Ga0207665, IMG submission 184351) | Corn, switchgrass and miscanthus rhizosphere microbial communities from Kellogg Biological Station, Michigan, USA - LAR L11-2 metaG... | ecosystem: Host-associated > Plants > Roots >...
GCTCCAGCGCTCGGACGTGGTGATCCTGCCGGCGTTCGGCGTCACCGTCGCGATGCTCCAGGAGCTCGACTCGCGCGGCTGCACGCTCGTCGACACCACCTGCGGCTCGGTCCTCAACGTCTGGAAGAACGTGCGGCGCTACGCCGAGGGTGGTTTCACCTCCGTGATTCACGGCAAGGTATGGCACGAGGAGACCCAGGCGACCGCGTCGCACGCCGTTTCCTCCGGCGGACGCTACATCGTCGTCTTCGACGATGCCTCCGACGACGTTTTGCAGGGACGCGCTCCACGAACTCGCGTCGATGCGTCACAACGACGGCTGGGTCCGCGGGGCCTACGCCGTCTGCGAAATGTACGGGGCCGCGGACGCCAGCCCGCCCCCAAAAGGCCCGCCCCGGATCACGGCGCGCTCCCGGCACGCGGGCCGCCGGGCTGCCCCGCTTCGTCCCCGGTGACGAGCCGTTCTAGTTCGCGTTCCAGGCGGGCGGTCCCGGTCGGCACCACGGTGAGGGGCAGGCCGAACCTGGCCGCCACCTGATCCGCCTGCGCCGCCAGCCCCGGCTCTGGGTCCTGGGCCAGCCAGACCAGACGGCGGTAGTGCCCGAAGTAGTCCGGCCACAGCTCCGGGTGCCGGTCCAGGCCCAGTTCCGCGAGCACCGTCCGCTCGAAGCTCCGCACCAGGAAGTCGGTGAGCACGTACGTGCCGGGCTCGGCCTCGAACACCGCCCGCATCCGCTCGGGCCCGGCCAGCACGTCGTAACAGTGCAGCCCCGGCAGCCGCCGCAGCCCCAGCCGCGCACACACCTCGTCCAGCCCGCCGTACGTGCCGCAGTCGGCGTAGGCCACGGCGACCCGCTGCCCGCGGGCCAGGGCCGCGACGGCCAATCGTTCGGTCTCAATAGTGATCTTTTTCGGGCGGTTGTGCAGCAGGGCGGGCAGGCAGTGCAACTCGGCCCGCCAGCCGCGGCGGGCGAGGATCTCCCGCAGGTGCCCGCCGAGGGCACCGCAGGCAATGACCACAACCGGGGAGGCGGGCGGGTCAGCCGGGGAACGGCAACTGTGCGATGAAACGGTCGTTGAAGTCGGCGCGGTCGGACAGCTCGACATACCTCACCTCCTCGAGCAGCGCCAGCCCGGCGGCCCGTTCGCGCAGCGAAAGCAGCGCTATCTTGGCTCCCTCGCCGGCCACGTTCCCGGCGCTCACCACGCGCAGCACCCCGATCTCCGGCACCAGGCCGAGCCGGATCGCGTTGGCCGGGGACAGGTAGCTGCCGAACGAGCCCGCCAGCAGCACCTGCTGGATGTCGCCGGGCTTCAGCCCCGCCTCCTCGAGCAGGATGCGCCAGCCGGTGGCGATCGCCGCCTTGGCGAACTGGAGTTCCCGCACGTCCCGCTGGGATAGGTAGATCGATTGCGCCACGTCGCCGGGGGAGCCGAGCCAGTGCAGCACGAACACCCGCTCCTGGCCGAGCCGGGTCAGCCGCCCGGCCAGCCCCGGCGCCAGCGCAGCGGCCTGGTCCTCGGGCACGAACCTGCCGGACGGGTCCAGCAGGCCCAGCCTGACCAGCCCGGTCACCGCGTCGACAAGCCCGGAGCCGCACAGACCGGCGGGCTCGGCGTCGCCGATGACGGTCAGCTCGCAGGTGTCGGGGGTCATCGTGACCACCTCGATGGCCCCGTCGGCGGCGCGCATCCCGCACCGGATCGCCGCGCCCTCGAACGCCGGCCCGGCCGGCGCGGCGGTGGCCAGCAGCCATTCCCGGTTGCCGAGCACGATCTCGCAGTTGGTGCCGATGTCCACGAACAGCCGGATCCGCGCGTCGCGGTCCATGCCCGAGGCGAGCAGCCCGGCGGTGATGTCGCCACCCACGTACGCGCCGAACGCGGGGAACACCACGGCGCGGGCGCGCGGGTGCACCGCGATGCCGAGGTCGGCCGCGAGCACCTCGGGGAACAGCCGGGTGGCCATGATGAACGGGGCCATGCCGAGCGGTTCGGGGTCGATGCCGAGCACCAGGTGGGTCATGGTCGCGTTGCCGGCCAGCGCCACCTCGTACACCTCGGCCGGGTCCGCACCGCCCTCCGCGCACACCTCGGCGGCCAGTCCCGCCAGGGTCTCCTGGGCCAGCGAGCCCAGCCGGCCGAGCGCCGCCGGGTCCAGCATGGTCGCGCTGATCCGGCTGATCACGTCCGCGCCGAACGGCTGCTGCGCGTTGAGCACGGACGCCACCGCGGCCGGGGTCCCGGTGGACAGGTCGAGCAGCGTCGCGACCACCGTCGTGGTGCCCAGGTCGAATGCGATGCCGAACCGCCGGCCTGTGGTGTCGCCCGGCTCCACGCCGATCAGCACGTCGTCCACGATCACCGCGGTGACCTTGTAGTCGGCGGCGCGCAGCACCCGGCCGAGCGTGCGCAGCACGTCGAGGTCGATCCGTGGTTCCAGGTCGTCGAGCGCCGCGAGCACCCGCTCGGCGTCGGTCACCTGGTCGCTGAGCGACGGCTCGGCCAGCTCCAGGTAGCGCTTTTGCACCGCGGGGCGCAGGATCACCTGCCTGCCGACGCCGACCGTGGCGGCCTTGGGCCTGGTGACGAGCGGCGGCACGTCCACCCGGGTATCGGTCAGTGCCTGGGCCCGGCAGGCCAGCCGCCACCCCTGGCGCAGCTCTTCTGGCGTGAACGCGCGGATGTCCAGCGCGGACGGCGTCCCCGCGCGGTCGTCCAGCACCTGGACCTTGCACTTCTTGCAGGTCCCGTGGCCGCCGCAGGTGGAGTCGATCGCGATCCCGTTCCAGCTCGCCGCGTCGAACAGGGTCACCCCGTGCGGCACCCGCACCCGGCGAGCCCCGGGCTCGAAGGTCAGATCGACCCGGACCGGCCCGGTGGCCTCGGTCTCCAGGTCCACGGTGCTGGTCATGGTGACGGCTGGGCGGCCACGGCGGCATCGGCGGTGGCTGCCTGAGCGGCGGCCTGCTGGGCCCGGTGCGCGGCGATCCAGGACGCACCCCAGGGATCGCGGTCGAGCAGCAGGTCGGCGGCCTTGACCGCGCGGACGATCTGCGGCGACCGCGCGTCCATGATCGCGCTGGTCAGGCCGTGCGAGATGGCCACGGGGAGGAACGCCGCCCCGATCGCGTGCCGGTCCGGCATGCCGAACGACACGTTCGAGGCACCCAGCGTCATGTTCACGCCGAACTCGTCCCGCAGCAGCGCAATCGTTTCCAGCGTCCGGAGCCCGTGCCCGGTGTCGGCACCGACCGGCATGGCCAGCGGGTCGATCACGATGTCCTCGATGGCGATCCCGTACTTGCCGGTGGCCACGTCGATGAGCTTGCGGGCCAGTTCCACCCGCCTGGCCGGCTCCTCGGGGATCTCCTCCTCGTCGTTGGGCAGGCCGATGACCGCGGCGCCGTACTTCTTCACCAGCGGCAGGATCGCCTCCAGCCGGTCGTCCTCAGCCGTGACCGAGTTCACAAGCGCCTTGCCCTCGTACGCCGCCAGCCCCGCGTCCAGGACCTCGATGATCGAGGAGTCGATGACCAGCGGCAGGTCGGTCAGGCCCTGGATGAGCCGGACCGCGCGGCTCATGAGTTCCGCCTCGTCGGCCAGGGGCGCGCCCATGTTCACGTCGAGCACCATGGCCCCCCCGGCGACCTGCTGGGCCACGTCGGTCTCCACCCTGGACAGGTCGCCGGCCCGCAGCTCCTCCTGGAACGCCTTGCGCCCGGTCGGGTTGATCCGCTCGCCGATGATGCAGAACGGCTGCCCGGGGCCGATCACGGCCTGCTTGCTGGCCGAGGAGAGCACGGTGTCCACGGCGCGCGCCTACGCGGGCAGCGCGGCGCGGCGCCGCTGCAGCAGTTCCTTGGCCCGGACCACCGCCGCCGAGGCGTCCGCGGCGTACCCGTCGGCGCCCACCACGTCGGCGTACTCCTGGGTGACCGGCGCGCCGCCGACCATGACGATCACCTGGTCGCGCAGCCCGGACTTCTCCAGCGCGTTGATGTTCGCCTTGAACATCGGCATGGTCGTGGTGAGGAAGGCGGAGAAGCCGAGGATGTCGGGCCGGTGCTCGCGGACCGCGTCGATGAACTTCTCCGGTGACACCTGCACGCCGAGGTCGATCACCTCGAACCCGGCGCCCTCGAACATGATGTTCACCAGGTTCTTCCCGATGTCGTGCACGTCGCCCTTGACCGTGCCCATGACCACCTTGCCGATCGTGGTGGCGCCGGTCTCGGCAAGCAGCGGCCGCAGGATCTCCAGCGCCCCGGCCATCGCCTTGCCCGCGATCAGCATCTCCGGCACGAAGAAGTCACCGCGCTCGAACCGCGCGCCGACCTCCTCCAGCGCCGGGATCAGCGCGTCGTAGAGCAGCCTCTCCGGGCCCAGGCCAAGCCCGAGCCCGGTGTTGGTCAGCTCAAGCACGGCGGGGCCGTTGCCCACCAGGGTGTCGTCGTACATCTGCTTGAGTAGCTCGTCGGGGGTCACGCGGCACCTTCTCTCCGTGCTTGGGCTGCATGTGGCGCTCGGGCCGTGTCTGCCAGCCGCGGTGCGGGCCCGTCCCGCCCCGGCGCGACCCCGTCCCGCCGGTGGCCCAGGACCTGGGACAGACCGCGGGCCTGAGCCACGCACGCGGCGGCCACGTCGGCGATCCGGGGTGGGGTCAGCCGGGTTCCGGGGCCCGACACCGACAGCGCGGCGACCACGGCACCACCGTCGCGGTGGATGGGCGCGGCCACCGCCACGAGACCGGGTTCGAGTTCGCCGTCGATGACCGCGAAACCGCGCTCGCGGACCGCGGCAAGCTCCGCCTCCAGCACCGCCCGGCTGGTGATGGTCTGGTCGGTGCACCGCTCGAGCCGGCCCGCCAGCAGCTTGGCCGCGCCGTGCGCGAGCAGCACCTTGCCGGCCGCGCTGCAGTGCAGTGGCACCGCCCGGCCCAGCCAGTTGGTGGCCCCGATCAGGTACCCGCTGTCCACCTGGGCGATCTGCTCGACCATGCCGTCCCGCCCGACACCAAGGTTCACGGTTTCGCCGGTGGCCTCGCCGAGCCGGTCCAGGTAGGGCTGGGCAACCTCGGTCAGCCCCGCCTCCGCGCCGCCGCGCCAGGCGAACCTGACGAACATCTCGCCGGGGCGGAACCGGCCCGAGTCGTCACGGCGGACCAGCCCGTTGCGCTCGAGCGCGAGCAGCAGCCGCGACGTGGTGCTCTTGGCCAGCCCGGTGGCCGCGGCCAGCTCGGTGAACGTGACCGACCCCGGGGCGTGCACCACCTCGGTGAGCAGGCGCGCGGCACGGTCGACCGCCTGGGTTCCGTTGGGACTGCTCACCGCGCCTGCCTGTGGGTTGCCGCGCCAGCCGGGCCCGTGCCAAGCTTGGCCATTAGTTCCACGTTGCGGAACTCTGTTCTACTATGTGATCCTACGATCGGGGTCTTGGCCGGTCAAGGCTGCGCCGGCCCGCCCCAAGGCCAGCAAGGCCCGCAAGGCCGCAAAAGCCCTCAGGGCCGTCCCGCGCGTCAGCCGGAAGAGGCAGGTGGCGATGTTCCGCAACACGATGCCGCGATACGAGATCCTCTCCGCCGACGCGGTCGGGGTGCTGGAGCGCGGCTGGCGCCGCATCGTGAGCGAGATCGGCGTCCAGTTCGCCAAACCGGAGGCCGTGGAACTGTTCCGCAAGGCCGGCCAGCAGGCGGACGGCGACGTGGTCAAGTTCGACCCGGACTTCGTGCTCGAGCAGGTCGCCAAGGCGCCGCGCGAGTTCGACGTGCAGGCCCGCAACCCGGCCAACACCGTGCACATCGGCGGCGACGACATGGTGTTCGGCGCAGTCTACGGGTCGCCGTTCATCCGCGAGGGCGAGGTCCGCAGGGACGCCACGCTGGACGACTTCCGCCGCCTGGCCATGCTGGCCCAGTCGTTCCCCGAGCTGGACTCCGCGGGCGGGGTGATCTGCGAGCCCAACGACGCCCCGCTGGACTCCAGGCACCTGGACATGATCTACGCCCTGCAGACCGTGACCGACAAGATCTACATGGGCAACGTGGTCTCCGGGCCGAACGCGGCCGACACCATCAACATGACCTCGATCCTGTTCGGCGGCCTGGACAAGGGCCGGCAGAGCATCGAGCAGACCCCGGCCACGATCAGCCTGATCAACTGCAACTCGCCGCTGCGCTGGGACGACCGGATGCTGGACGCCCAGTTCGAGTACTGCGCGGCGAACCAGCCGGTGGTGCTCACCCCGTTCCTGCTCATGGGCGCCATGTCCCCGGTGTCCATCCCGGCCGCGCTGGCGCAGCAGCTTGCCGAGGCGCTCACCGGCATAGCGCTGGCCCAGCTCATCCGGCCCGGCTGCCCGGTGATCTTCGGCTCGTTCCTGTCCAACATCGATATGCAGTCCGGGTCGCCCAGCTTCGGCACCCCGGAGTCGGCCATCGGCCTGCTGTGCACCGGGCAGCTTGCCCGGCACTACGGGCTGCCGTTCCGCACCGGCGGCGGGCTGAACTCCAGCCAGACCGCGGACGCGCAGGCCGCCTACGAGGCGCTGATGACCTTGCTGCCCACGTTCCTCGCGGGCACCAACTTCGTCATGCACGCGGCCGGGTGGCTGGAGGGCGGCCTGGTGAGCTGCTACGAGAAGTTCATCATCGATATCGAGCTGCTGCGGATGCTCCGGGTGGAGTTCACCCCGCTGGAGATCGACGAGGCGTCGCTGGCGTTCGGCGCGCACGAGGAGGTCGGCCACGGCGGCCACTTCCTCGGCGCCGCGCACACGATGGAGCGGTTCCGCACCTGCTTCTACCGGCCGCTGCTGTCCTCCACGGCGAACTACGAGCGGTGGCTGAAGCAGGGCGGCAAGGACGCCACGGTGCGGGCTGGTGAGATCTGCACCAAGACCCTGGAGGAGTACGAGCCGCCGCCGCTGGACGAGGCCGTCCGCGCCGAACTGGAGGACTACGTCACCCGCCGCCGCGCCGAACTGGGCGACTAGTGGCCGCCGCAGGCGCGGCCGACCTGGTGCTGACCGGGGGAGCCGTCTACACGGTGGACGCTGCCCGGTCCTGGGCCCAGGCCGTCGCCGTCAAGGATGGCCGGATCGTGGCGGTGGGCGCCGCTGCGGACATGCGGCCCCACGTGGGCCCGCGCACCGAGGTGGTCAACCTGCGCGGCAGGATGCTGCTGCCCGGGTTCCAGGACGCGCACGTGCACGCGTCCGGCGGCGGGCTGGAACGCAGCCAGTGCGACCTGACCGGTGAGCACACCCGCGCGGGCTACCTGGCGGCGATCCGCTCCTACGCCGACCGCAACCCGGGCGCGGCGTGGGTCGCCGGCGGCGGCTGGGGGATGGACGTGTTCCCCGGCGGCGTGCCCGGCAAGGACGACCTCGACGCGGTGGTTCCCGACCGGCCGGTGTTCCTGTCCAACCGGGACCACCACGGTGCCTGGGTGAACTCCCGGGCGCTCGCGCTGGCCGGCATCGACGCCACCACCCCGGACCCGCCGGACGGCCGGATCGAGCGAACCGCGACCGGCGAGCCGCAGGGCACGCTGCACGAGGGCGCGATGAACCTGATCCGGCGGGTGGCCCCTGCGGTCACCCCGGACGAGCAGGTGGCCGGGATCCTGGTGGGCCAGCGGTACCTGCATTCGCTCGGCATCACCGCCTGGCAGGAGGCGATCGTCGGCGAGTACGCGGTGGTGCCCGACTGCTTCGATGCTTACCGCGAGGTCGAGCGGCGGGGCCTGCTGACCGCCCGGGTCACCGGTGCTCTCTGGTGGCAGCGCTCCGTCGGCCCGTCCCAACTCGACTTTCTGACAGAACGCCGGTCCATCGCTGACGGCCCCCGGTTCCGCACCACCAGCGTGAAGATCATGCAGGACGGCGTCTGCGAGAACTTCTCCGCCGCGATGCTGAGCCCCTACCTCGACGGGCACGGCCACGAGACCGAGGGCCGGGGGACCAGCTTCTTCGACCCAGAGGAACTGAAAGAGGCGGTCACGGCGATCGACGTCCGCGGGTTCCAGGTGCACATCCACGCGATCGGGGACCGGGCGGTCCGCGAGGCGCTGGACGCGATCGCCGCCGCCCGTCACGCGAACGGGCCGACCCAAGGGCGGCACCACATCGCGCACATCCAGGTGATCCACCCCGAGGACGTGCCCAGGTTCCGCGACCTCTCCGTGGTGGCCAACTGCCAGCCGCTGTGGGCCAGCAACGAGCCGCAGATGACCGAGCTGACCCTGCCGTTCCTCGGCCCGGAGCGCTCCGCGTGGCAGTACCCGTTCGGCAGCCTGGCCCGCTCCGGCGCGCAACTGTGCTTCGGCAGCGACTGGCCGGTGTCCAGCCCGAACCCGATGTGGGAGATGCACACCGCGGTGAACCGGACCACCGCGCCCGACTACCCGTTCCGCGGCCCGGACACCGACACCCCGTTCCTGCCCGGCGAGCGGATCGGCCTGCCCGCCGCGATCGCCGCGTTCACCATCGGCTCCGCCTACGTCAACCACGACGAGCGGGACGCGGGCTCGATCGAGCCCGGGAAGCGCGCCGACCTCGTGGTGCTCGACCGCAACCTGTTCACCCAGCCCGCCGCGGAGATCGCCCAGGCCGAGGTGGACCTCACCCTGGTGGACGGCGCAGTGGTACACGCCCGCCCCGGCACCTGAACCGGATTCCCGGCCGGGAACGCTTGCGGCGCGGGTGCCCGCTTCGGGCTGGCGGGGCGCGGCTTGTCAGCTGCGTTCTGTGGCCCCGGGCCGGGTGGTGAGAAGGCTGAGCAGTTCGCCGACAGTGGCGTGCTGACTGGCTGGCCCGGGCAGCGGGAGGTGGGCCTGGATCTGGTAGCGGTTGCGGCGGCCGTCCTTGCGCTTAGCCACGTAGCCGCCCTCGGTGAGGTCGGTGACGATGGCGTAGGCGCTGCGCTCGGTGATGCCCAGGCTGGCGGCGATGTCGCGCAGCCGTATCCCCGGGTCGTGGGCGATGGCCAGCAGCACCTGCGCGTGGCTGGTCAGCAGCGTCCAGTTCTTCACGGACGCAAGACTAGCAATACTGGAATAAAATTGCTAGTCTTCTGTTTCCAGGGTAGCCTGAGGGCAGAAGCCGGGAAACACCCGCCGACGACGGCCCGTGATGCCCGGTCATCGAAGGAGCGAGCCATGCTCATCGGCCTGATCATCATCGCCGCCCTCCTATTCGCCGGCCTGGAAATCGGGAGGCGGCTGCGGCGGCGGCGCCTCTGAGAGCCGCAACCCGGACTGCGCGGGTACCCCGGCCGCGGTTCAGTGCTTCATCCCGTGTCTTTGGAAGGAGACAACGCCATGGCCGCACAGCCCCCATCCCCTCCGATGACCGCGCCACCCCCCTCCAACGGCGCCACCCGGTCCCCGCCCGCGCCGCCGCCGCCCGCGGCGCAGCCGCCCCGGCGCGAGCGGTTGCATACGCGGATCAGCGGCTTGCGCACCGGGCTGATCGTCGGCGTCGCCGTCCTCATCGTGGTGCTGATCTTCATCATCCAGAACACCCACGCCGTGAACATCAGCTTCCTGGGCGCCCACCTGCACCTGTCGCTGGCCGTGGCGCTGCTCCTGGCCGCCGTCGCCGGCGCCCTGCTGATGGCCGCCGCCGGAACCGCCCGGATCACCCAGCTGCGGCTGGCCCTCCGCCGCACCCGCCACCGGCGTCCGGCCGCCCCGGCGCCCCCCGGCCAGTAGGCAACGGCCATGCCACCAACAGCCATGCCAGCTACGGCCATGCCAGCTACCGCCCCGCCAGAACGGCCGCGGCTGCGGCTGCAGCCCGGCCTGACGGGCCACACCCCGCTAGACGGCGGCTGGTGGCCCCGGTCATCAGACCCCGCCGCCGAACTGCCCGGACTGATCCTGGCCCTCGACCAGCGCCACGGCCCGGTCACCGCCATCATGCTCGGCCGGGCGGGCTGGGACGCCAGCCGGCCCCGCTGGCTGCGCGTCGATGGCCCGGCGGGCAGGCGCACCGTGCGGCTCGGCTGGTTCGAGACCATGCCCGCCGGGCTGCTCACCGCGACCGCCCGTAACGGGAGAACCGACCTGCTTACCATCCCGCCGCATACCAGCGAGCCAGCCGCCCGGGCCGCGATGGACCAGGCCGCCCAGCCCGGCAACCGCACCCACACCCCCGCCCTGCTGGCCACCACCACAGCCGGGCATCCCGGCCCGCCCAGCGGCCTCAGCCACGTTGGCTGATCCACACCGATACGTGGGTGGGTTCCAGGGCGTGGTGCACGACACCGGCCAGGTCCTCTTGGACCGCATCCAGGTCCAGTGCGTCTTGCAACCGCGCCGCGAACGCCGCCACGGTCTTGTCGGCGTTGTAGCGGGCCCGGTTGAACCGCCGGTCCACCGCCTGCTGCACCCGGCGCCGCAGCGGGCTGAACAGCGCCGCCGCCGCAAGCGTCGAGGCGGCCACCGCTACGGGAGTGTGAAAGGACAGCACCCGGGTCGCCAGCAGCACCAGCCCCGCGTACACCCCGACCAGCAGGCCGGTGACGATCGCATAGGCCAGGGTCCGGCTGATGATCCGGTCGATGTCATACAGCCGGTACCGCAAAATCGCTATCCCGATGCTCACCGGCAGTGCGGCCCAGCCGAACCAGGCATAGTTGCCCACGTCACTCACGATCGTTGAGCCTGATGAGCTGAGGGACGCTGACATGACCCCGCAGACAACGGTGACGGCCGCCCCGCTGGCCAGCCACTTGAGCTGCTGCCGCCGTTCGCTGGACGAGCGCCGCCAGCTCAGCGCCTGCCGGGCGACGAAGCACAGTGTCAGCGCGATGAGCACGATGGTGGCGGGCCCCTGGATGAGGTTGTACCACCCGGCCGGGTGATCAACGGCGGACAGCCCGCCGTTTGAGTCGACCCGGAGGGGGTGTGCGGCGAGGGCATCAGCGACCGCCACGGCCGTTGCCGCCTGCAGCACCGCGTAGACCGTGCCGAAGACCCACAGGGTCGCGCGCCAGAAGCGGGAAGGCAGCCTGCCATCGGGGAACAGCAGGATCACCACGAACAACAGCACCAGGCCGGTGCCCCACAACTGGCCCAGCGCCAGCGCGAGCGGGCCTAGCGGAAGACGATGCCCGAAGCGGTAGGCCAGAAGCGCGTATTCAGAGCCATCGGTGCTGAGGAACAGGCAGGCACCGGTCACCAGGAACAGCCACCCGATGGGGTTGCGCGGCTGGCGCCGGGCGACGAGTATCCCAACCCCCGCGCAGGGCAGGCCGATGACTAGCGGCAGGACCCCATTGAATACCTGGCCGGACACGATGGTCAGCAAGATCATGGCCGCGAAGGACAGCGCCGCCAGACCTCCCAGGACGATTGCCCAGGTCGCCGGCGACACCAGGCGGAACCGGCCGGTCATGACGCCCGCCGGTACCGGTTGCTGTGCGCCCGCTGGCTGCGCTTCCCCCACGGGGTGCAACGCTACGCCCGGATCGTTCCGGGAGCGTTACCGCTGAACCACGGAACCCTCAACTTGGCTGCGCCGAACCGCGACTCGCCAGCGTGCTGACCGGCGCGCGGCAGTCGCTGACGCCATCGCGCCGATGTAGCGGCTGCGCAACGAACTGGCTACGAAGGCGCAGAGCTAGCTCCATTGCGTCGATCATGTGCGATATGGGACGGATGCGCGCAGTCGCAATCGCCGCGAGCGGCTGCATCCTCGTCGCGGGCTGCTCGTCGACCGAACACTCGGCGGTCCCCGGACCGGTCCCGGTGTCGTCGCCGGGCAGCAGCGATGCGGTCCAGCAGTACCTCAATGCGGTCAACGCGCTCTGCGATGGGCTGGAGAAGAAGATCAACGCGCTGAACGGCGGCCAGTTCGACATCCCGCTGAAGGACTTTCTCGCCCAGCTCCCCCAGCACACCAAGCTGCGCGACGACTTCGATCGCCAGCTCGCCGCGATCGCCGTGCCCCCGGCCGCGGCCGCCAAGGAGAAGGCGCTCGCCGCCTACATCGCGTTCGCCAACAAACTCGACGCGGCGCGGCTGCGGGCCGCCAGGAAGGGTGCTGCCGCCTACCGGCGCGAGATCAGCGCCGAGAAGACGTCCGCGGCAAGCGACCCGTCCATCGCCAGCATGGAAGCCGCCGGATTCAGCCAGTCGTGCACGGCCCGCTGATCCGCGCGGGCCTCGCCGGGCTGGCCTGCTAGGGCCTGGGGGTTACTGGACGTGCCAGACGCGCCAGAGGGCGGCTGGTTCGGTCAGCGGGTCGCCGTGGACCACGGTGAAGTGGGCCGGGTCGCCGACCGCGATGCGCCCGGCGCGGGCGTCGCGCAGGACGTCGCCGCCCCGCCAGGTGGCCGCGCCGAGCGCCTCCCACGGCTCCAGCCCCGCGTCGACCAGGGCCTCGACCTCCCAGGCGATGGCGTTGGCTCGGGGCGAGCCGCCGCCGAAGTCGGTCCCCGCAGCGATGGCCACTCCCGCGTCGCGGCAGGCGCGGACGCTGGCCACGCCCGCCTCCTCGCGCGCCGCGATGCGCGCGCGGCCCTCCTCCGAGGTGAAGCGCTCGATCCGGGTGGTGGTGGCGAAGCTACGCCAGGAGCGCATCACGGTGAGCGTCGAGACCAGGGCCACGCCGCGCTCGCGCATCAGCGCCGCGGTGTCCGCGTCGATCTCGAAGCCGTGCTCGATGGCGTCGACGCCCGCCTCGGCGGACACGCGCGTCCCGTCGAACCGCGTGGCGTGCGCGGTGACCCGCACGCCACGCGCGTGGCAGGCGTCGACGACGCGGCGCACCTCGTCCGCGGACCACGGCGCCTGCTGCGGGTCGGGCCCGTCGAGGTAGAGCTTGACCAGGTCGCTGCCGTCGTCGACCTGGCCCAGGGCGTGGGCCAGCAGCGCGCCGGCGTCCTGGGC
>Ga0207665_10002305_pt1 | contig 12894 bp, 10 predicted proteins | sample LARL112metaG_FD_184351 | JGI IMG/M metagenome (GOLD analysis project Ga0207665, IMG submission 184351) | Corn, switchgrass and miscanthus rhizosphere microbial communities from Kellogg Biological Station, Michigan, USA - LAR L11-2 metaG... | ecosystem: Host-associated > Plants > Roots >...
TGCCTGCGCAGCGCGCCGGTGAGCGCCCTGGTCAGCAACTTCGGCGTCGAGATTCTCGGCGTTATCGACGGGTCGGTGCTCACCCAGTCGATCGGGACGGCCCTGGCCCGCGGGCAGTTCGCTCGGGTGCCGGTCATCAACGGCATCACCCACGACGAGGAACTGCTCTTCGTCGCCGGCCTGGGCCTGACCGTAAGCCAGGGGACGAACATACCGCTGGCCGGTGATCCAACGGACCCCGCGAACTACCAGGCCAACATCGCCCAGGCGCTAGGCGTGACCGGCGCGCGGGCCGCAGCGATCGCGAACGAGTATCCGCTCAGCGCCTACCCGTCGCCGGTCGCGGCTTTCAGCCTGCTCGTCTCGGACGCGAGCTTCGCGTGCCCGGCCCTGCAGGTCGACCGCTGGGCCGCCGCGCGCGGCGTCCCGACATACGCCTACCAGTTCAACGACGACAACGCGCCGCTGAACATCCTGCCGCCGGACAAGCAGCACCTAGGCCTGTCGACGCACGGGACGGAGCTCCCGTATCTGTTCGACCAGCCGAACGCGCCGTTCCCCGTCACCCGCACCCTCACCCCCGACCAGCAGGCGCTAGCCGCCAGCATGCGGACGGACTGGGCCCGCTTCGCCGGGACCGGCAACCCGTCGTCGCGCGCACTGCCCTGGCCGTCGTTCAACGGGGCCAGGGTGCTGTCCCTCGTGCCGTTGCAGTCGCAGGTCACGACCGACTTCGCCGCCGCTCACCACTGCTCGTTCTGGGCCGCCGGCTGACGCCGGCCCGGCTCCTCCTAGAGGAGATCCATCATGAGCACATCTAACCTCACCCCCACCGTGGTCCTGGTCCACGGCGCCTTCGTCGACGCCTCGAGCTGGAACGGCGTCATCGCCGAGCTCAAAGCGGCCGGGCTCGACGTCGTGGCGCCGCCGAACCTGCTGCGCGGCGTCGCCTTCGCCCCCGAGGCGGGCGAGACGCTGGGGGCGATCAACGCCCGTTACCCCGACGTGCCGCTGTCAGCCGCGCTGCGCACCTTCACCTACACCGACGACCGCGGCGAGCAGGCCACCGACACGTACGTCGACGCCTCGCTGTTCCACGACGCGGTATGCGCCGAGGCGCCCGCGGATGTCGCCGACACGCTGGCGCGCACGCAGCGGCCGGCGTCGCTGGCCTGCTTCGGCACGTCCGTCACCGGCACGCCGGCCTGGAAGACCCTGCCGTCCTGGGCGGTCGTGGCCACCGCCGACCACGCCATCCACCCGAACGCCGAACGCGACATGGCCAAGCGAGCGGGCAGCGAGATCACCGAGATCGACGCCTCGCACGCCGTCCTGGCCACGCATCCGGCGGACGTGGCCGCGGTCATCGCCCAGGCCGTCAAGGCCATATTTCCAGGACAAGCAGGCTAGAAATCGGAAGGAATTGACAGAGATGACCACCGAAACAACGACGGCGACCGGGGCCGGACAAGACCTGACGGCCGAGGAGAAGATCAACCAGTTGCGGGAGCTGTTCGCCGACGCACCGGAAGTGGGCAAGAAGGCGCTGGAGAACGTACTCGGTCAGCTGAAGGCGCAGGCGACGCAGGCGCTGCCCCCGCCAGTGCAGAGCGCCGGCCGGGCTGGAGCCCGGCTGGGCAAGGTCTCCGAGCTGACCATCATCGTCCCGTTCGCACCGGGCGGAGCCCAGCGCCTGCGCGCGTTCCTGCAGCTGTTCGGCGGCAACCTGGCCGGCGCGGACGACGTCGGCACCGTCCACGACATGCGCTTCGTGTTCCTGGACAACGACACCCGGATGCTGTTCGCCACCGCCTACGACGGCGACTGGGACGCCTACATCGACGACTTCGCGTCGAAGATCCCCGACTTCCTGGACATCATCGACTCCGCCTGGCTGGACTGGCCGGGGATCCGCAGCCCCCAGGCGAAGGACTACCTGGCGAAATACCAGGTCACGGCCGAGGGCTGGTATGTCGCCAACGATCTGACGGTGGCCGAGACGCGGCGGCTGAGGCGCGTCGGCGCCGCCGTGGACGAGTTCCTGGACAAGGTCGGCGACTAACAGCGTCACCGGGGCAGCCTGCGAGCGGCAGTCTCCAGGCTGCCCCGGTGAGCCAGCTCATCTCACATCCTGGGAGAAGAACGCCATGACCCTCATCGACCGCCTCGGCGCTGACCTTCCGCGTGCGCCGGTCACCGTCGAGCTGGACGACATTCAGGCGACAGTGCTGCGGTACCGGCCGGAGCCGTACTACGGCACGCACGTCATGCTCCACCTCGAGGACGCTCAGGCTGGCCGCGAGTTCCTGCGCAGGCTGACTCCGCACGTCGATTCGGCCGCCGGGTGGTGGCGGGCCGGGCAGTCCTGGATCTCGGTCGCCATCACCTATCCCGGGCTGGTGGCCTTGGGTGTGCCTGAGGACTCGCTGCACAGTTTCCCTGATGCCTTCCGAACCGGGATGGCCGCGCAAGCCGGCCAGCTCCTCGACACGGGGGAGAATGACCCGGCGCATTGGGATGCGCCGTTCGGGACCGGGCTCGTCCACCTCGGGGTCAGCGTCTTCAGCGACTCCGAACCAGCCTGGCGCCAGACCATGGAAATGGCACGGCGGCAGTACGAAGGCTTCCCCGGGGTGACCGTCCTGGCGGAGCAGGACTTCGGCGCCCAGCCCGGTGACCTGAACCCGCTGGGCTATAAGGACTCGATCGGCCAGCCCGCCATCGACGGGTGCGGCGTCGACGCTCTGCCCGGCCAGGGACCGTTGATCAAGGCCGGCGAGTTCATCCTCGGCTATCCCGGCGAAACCGGCGCGCTGCTCCCCATGCCGCAGCCGGACGTGCTCGGCCGCAACGGTACCTACGCCGGGCTGCGCAAGTACCAGTCACGCGTCGGGACCTTCAACCGGTTCCTGCGCGAGCACGCCCGTACGGAGGAGGAACGAGAACTGCTCGCCGCCAAGCTCGTCGGCCGCTGGCGCAGCGGGGCGCCACTGACACTTGCGCCCGACCGCGACGACCCGGAACTCGGCGCCGACCCGCAGCGCAACAACGATTTCAGCTACGCCGCCGACCCGCACGGCCGGCAGGTGCCGCTCGGCTGTCACATGCGGCGGATGAACCCCCGCGACACCGAGATGGCCATCTTCGCCGACGTGAACGTGCACCGCATCATCCGGCGCAGTACCACCTACGGCGCCCCCTACGATCCCGGCGCCACCACGCCTGAAGACGATGAGACTCCCCGCGGGCTGTACTTCATCTTCCTCAGCGCCAAGGCGATGGCCACCCTGGAGTTCCTCCAGCGGGAGTGGATAAACGACGGCAACTTCATGAACCTGGGCACCGAACGCGACCCCAATATCGGCCTGCAGCCAGACGACGCCACCTTCACCATCCCGCAGGACCCCGTCCGGCGCCGCATCCACGGCATCGAGACCTTCAACGTGCTGCGCGGCGGCGAGTACTTCTTCCTGCCATCGCTATCGGCATTGAGATGGCTCGGAAAGGAGAGCTGAGAAATGTTGCCCGATTTCGTCCGCTACTCACCCGAGGTCGAGACGATCGATCCGAAAATCGACGAGTACATGGCGCGGATCATCGACTTCTGGGAGAAGACAGTCCGTGAGTCACCGGAAAGGGAGGGCAGCGGGCGCGCGGTACGCGGTGCTCACGCGAAAACCCTGGGCGTGGCCAGGGCGGAAGTGGAGATCCTCGGCAACGCGCCCGCGCCTTACGCCCAGGGCATCTACGCGAGGCCGGGCCGCCACGACGCGCTGATCCGCTTCTCCAGCGCCTCGAACCACCTGGGCCCGGACGCGCAACTGGGACCCGTTCTCGGCTTCGCGATCAAGATCTTCGACATTGACGGGCCCAAGCTGGTCGACGACGAGCCGGACTCGGCCACGTTCGATCTCGTGCTCAAGAATAACCCGGTCTTCGTGTCCAGTACGGCGAGGCATTACCTGGTCCTGCAGGAGGTCGGCAACGACTCCATCAAGTACCTGGCGCGCGGCAAGACGGGGTTCCGCGAGCTCCTGACCGATCTCCTGACCGGCCGGGGCACGTTCGAGCAGCCGGACTGGGCCTGGGAAGAGATGTTCGCGTTCGTGAAGGCGGCGCAGCTACCCGTCCGGAATCCGGTGGCGAGCACGTACTGGACGATGGGAGTGGTACGTCACGGCGACTACATCGCCAAGCTCCGCGTCGCTCCGGTCGAGGACAGCGCCGCGCATGTCATCCACCGCGAACTCGACCTGCGCAGCGGACCGGACGTGTTCGGCCCGGCGCTCGCCGGCGATCTGCGAGCACGGCCATTCGATTTCGATCTGCAGGTCCAGCTGTGCACGGACCTCGACGCGATGCCGGTCAATGACGCAATGGTCGAATGGCCCGAGAAGCTGTCCGCCTTCGTCACGGTCGGACGGGTGCATATCCCGCGCCAGGACATCTCGGGATCGCTGAACTCCGAGAAGTGCGACGCTCTCGCGTTCAACCAGTGGCGCGTTACGTCCGATCACCAGCCGCTGGGCGAAATCATGAAAGTGCGCCAGATCTACACTGCGTCAGCCAGAATGCGCCGGGCCCTGAACCACCAGCCGCAGAACGAACCGGCCAGCGCCGATGACGTACTGCCCCGGCCGGAGACGGGAGACGGCTCATGACTGGCTTCGACTACGACGTGCTGATCATCGGCTCGGGGTTCGGCGGCAGCGTCGCCGCGCTGCGGGCCGCGGAAAAGGGCTACCGGGTCGGCGTGATGGAATCCGGCCGCCGCTGGCGCGACAAAGACATCCCGAAGACCCAGTGGGACCTGCCGGGCTTCCTGTGGTTCCCCGCCGCGGAGCTCTACGGGATCCAGCGGATCGAGTACCTCGACGACGTGCTCGTCCTGTGCGGCGCGGGCGTCGGCGGCGGCTCGCACGTCTACGCCAACACGCTGTACGTCCCGCCGCGGAAGTTCTTCGACGCGCCCGAATGGGCGGGCATCACGGACTGGGCCGGCGAGCTGGCGCCGTATCTCGACCAGGCCAGGCGGATGCTCGGTGTCGTCCGCTACCCCTACCTGCCGACCGACGCGGACCGGTACATGCGCGAGGTCGCGACCGAGATGGGGAGAGGAGAGACGTTCAACCAGGCCCCGGTGGGGGTCTACTTCGGCCGCCCGGGCGTCGAGGCCGACGACCCGTACTTCGGCGGGGCCGGCCCCAGGCGGACCGGCTGCATCTCGTGCGGCAACTGCAACAACGGCTGCGGGCACAACGCCAAGAACAAGCTGACGACGAACTACCTCTACCTCGCGGAGAGGCTCGGCGCCGAGGTCCGCGAGCTGCACGAGGTGTACGACCTCGCACCCCTCGACGGGGGCGGGTTCGAGGTCCGTACCCGTCATCCCGGCTGGGCTCAGCGAGAAGCCCACCTCCACCATCACACCTACACCGCCGGCCAGGTCATCGTGGCCGCGCACGCCTACGGCTCGGCCAAGCTCCTGCACCACATGCAGCACGCAGGCCGCCTGAGAGGGCTGTCGGGCCAGCTCGGGCAGCGAGCCCGGACGAACTCCGAGCAGCTCCTGGCGGTCACCCGGAGCCACCAGGAGTGGGAGCGGGATCCGGAGAAGATCCGGCTCACGCCCGGCTCGGTGTCGATCACCTCCGGCATCTGGCCCGATCCGGTCACCAGCATCGAGCCGGTCTACTGGGGGGTGGGGAGCGACCTGTTCGCGTACCTGGTGAACGAGCACCGCGACGGCGCGCAAAAGCACCCCACGACCTCGTTCATCAAGGACCTGGTGGAACACCCGGGCCGGGTCCTGTCCTTCGACGACGCGCGCCACTGGTCCGAGCGGACCGTCATCATGCTGTGCTCCCAGACCACGGACACCTCGATCGAACTGTACTGGGACGAGGGGCGGCTGCGGAGCCGGCATGGCGCCGGGGCGGCGCCCGCGGTGCACATTCCGGTCGTCGAGAAGTTCGTCGGTCGGCTGGCCGAGAAGATGGGCAGCCGCGAGGGCGCGCTGCTCTTCGAGATCATCAACCGCGGTGCCTCGGCGCACTTCGTCGGCGGGATCCCGATCGGGGACAGCCCCGGCAGCGGGGCCGTCGACCCCTACCTGCGCCTGTTCGGCCAGCCGGGCCTGCACGTCATGGACGGCAGCGTCATGCCGGCCAACCCGGGGGTGAACCCGTCCCTGACGATCACGGCCCTGGTCGAGCGCGCCATGTCGCTATGGCCGAACAAGGGAGAACCAGACACCAGGCCGCCGCTGGGCTCCAGTTACGAGCGCATCAGCCCGGTCCGGCCCCGCCGGCCCGCCGTACCCGCCGGCGCCCCGGCCGAGCTGCGCCTCGACGCCAGGCAGGCCGACGTCATTCCCGAGTACCCCTACTGAACCGGCCCCGCCAGTGAGGAGAAGACCATGACCGAGGTGGCTGCTGACGCCTTCCGCGCGCTCGGGTCGGCCGACGCGATTCCCGACAACTTCGCTGTCCCGTTCTACCTGGACGATCTCAGACTACGGATCTCCCTCGCGCGGGCCGGCGGCCGCCTGTACGCGTTCGGCGACCTGTGCACCTGCCCCGGCCGCTCGTGCCCTCTCTCCGGCGGCCTACTCACCGGGACGACGATCATGTGCCAGTGCCACGGCTCGGAATTCGACATCACCACCGGCGCCGCGGTCAGCGGCCCGGCCACCCAGCCGCTCGACGTGTACGAGGTTCAGGTCGCCGAGGGCAGCATCCGCATCCGGATACAACTGCCGGCCAGCGCCCGGTGAGAAGGTCGAGGCGGCTGGGCCCAGATGTTGCGTTCAGGTTCTTCCGGTGAGCTGATCGTCCGCGGGCAACGCTGTCCGGAGCTGCCTGCGTGAGGTGATACCGAGCTTGGCGTACACGTGGCGCAGGTGCCATTCGACTGTGCGCGCGCTGATGAAGAGCTGGGCGCCGATCTCGGCGTTCAACAGGCCGTCCCGGGCGAGCCGGGCGACCTGCTGCTCCTGCGGCGTGAGCTCGTCGCGCGTGTCGGGGATTCGCTTGCGCACCTTCTCGCCGGTAGCCATCAGCTCGCCGTGGGCGCGCTCGGCGAACGCCTCCATCCCAATCGCGGTCAACCGGTCGTAGGCCGTATGCAGCTGCTCGCGCGCGTCGACGCGTCGGCCCTCGCGGCGCAGCCACTCCCCGTAAAGGAGATGCGCGCGGGCGAGTTCCGGACGCAGCCGCGTCCGGCTTAGCCGGTCGATCGCCTCGCGGTGCAGCTCGTCGGCGGCCGCCCCGTCGCTCAACAGCGCCCGGCTGCGGGCCTCAATGCCGAGCGTCAGGTCGGTGCCGACCGGCTGGGTCGTCTCCGCGAGCCGCTCGAGCGCATCGCGTCCGAGCTCGGCGTCTCCTGAGCGCGCGGCCGCCTCAACGAGTTCGGGTAGCGCCCAGCTAGAGACCCATGGCTCGAACGTGTTCGAAGTAGCTTGCCGGGCCGCCGCCGCCGCCTCCTCGTAGCGACCGAGGCCGTTGTACAGGACCGCGGCCGCCCAGTGGGCCTGGATCGCCGGCAATTCGGGCCCCCCGGCAGCGGCTTGCCCGATCGCATGCGCTATCAGCGTGGAGGCCTCGGCTTCGCGTCCTTGCAGCGCCCGGAGCCTCATCCCGGTAAGGGACGTAATGGGGCTTCCGATTGCCGACGCCACGCTGTCGGTCTCAGCGATGAGCGAGGCAGCGCCTGCGAAGTCGCCGATCCACGCGGTTGCTATACCCAACGCGGAGAGGTAGAGCGGCAGCTGCGCGAGCACGCCGGCATCGCGGACGAGCTGGACCTGCCGCGCAGAGATCGCGTGCATGCCCTCGATGTCCCATACGATGCCGCTGGCGGTCGTGGAGACCGAGCCCCACCGCAGGATGTCCTCCATCTGTGTGCCGACCAGCGCCCTTGATGCTCGCTGGAGGGTCGGGATGGCGGCAGCGCGTCCATCGGTGCCCAGCAGGGCGACGCCGTCAAGCAGCAGGTCGAGAGGACGCGGAGTGCCCGGTCGTGGCGGCAGAGCCTGCACGGCGCGGCAGATCTCCGGGAGGACATCGCCTCCGGCGAGGTGCCCGTGGTTGACCGCGGCGCGCCAGGCGGTCAGGTAGACCTCGCGCGCAAGCTCCAGGTCGAACGGCTCAAGCCGCCTGGCCGCCTTCGACAGCAACGGGGCAGCGTCGCTGCCGGTACCCGACGCGAAAGCGACATGGCCGCGTACCAGGTCGATCAGGGCGTGCTGGAATTGATCTAGCGGCCCGTCCTCGGCCGTGGCCGCCAGCTGGAGCGCTTCGTCGAACGCGCCCGCCTGGAAGCTCGCCTGCGCCGCGGCTAGCGCGCGCTCGGCCCGCCGCGCCGGGTCGTCCGTCAGCTCGACGGACCGTTGCAAGAACGCCGCCGCCGCCGCGACACCGCCGCGAGCCTGCGCCCGCCCAGCCGAGCGTTCGAGCTCAGCGGCGACTCCCTCGTCGGGGCTCGGAGTGGCGCGGGCGCGGTGCCAGGCCCGCCGGTCCGGGTCGGTCTCGGCTGCGGTGGCGTCGGCCAGGGCACGATGCACGCGACGCCGGTCGTCCGCGGCGGCCGAGTGGTAAACGGCGGACCGGACAAGCGGGTGCGCGAACTCCACCCGCCCGCCCAGCTCGAGCAGCCCGCCGTCCTGGGCCGGACCCGCCGCCGCGAGGTTGATCCCGAGCGTCCCCGCGGCCTGGTGGAGCAGGACCAGGTCGCCGAGCGGCTCGGCGGCGGCCGTGAGGACAAGCAGCCGCGTGTCGGTCGGCAGCAGCTGCAGGCGACGGACGTAGCTCTGCTCGATCCGGTCGGCGAGCGGCTGGCTGTTCAGAAGACCGAACCCGCCAGCGAGATCGGCGACGTTCCGTGTACGCGGCAGCTGGAGCAACGCGAGCGGATTACCGTGACTCTCGGCGATAATCTGGTCGCATACGGCGGCGTCCAGGGGCCCGGGTACGTTGGCCAGTAGCAGGGCGCGAGCATCGCTGTCGCCCAGCCCGCGGACGGACAATTCGGGGAGCCCCGCGAGAACCGCATCATCGGCCCCAGCCCGCGCGGCGCACACCACCGCGATCTGCTCGGCGAGCAGGCGGCGGGCCACGAACCCCAGGATCTGTGCCGAGGTGTGATCCAGCCACTGCGCGTCGTCGACGATACAGGCCAGCGGCTGCCGCTCGGCGACCTCGGCGAACAGCGTCAGCACGGCCAACCCCACCAGGAACCGATCCGGTGCCGCGCCGGCACTGAGCCCGAACACCGTCGTAAGCGCGTCACGCTGCGGAACAGGCAGCCGGTCCAGGTAATCCAGCATTGGCGCGCAGAGCTGGTGCAGGCCGGCGTAGGCCAGCTCCATCTCCGACTCCACGCCGGCGGCTCTCGCGACATGCCAGCCAGCGACCCGCCCGGACAGGTAGCCAAGCAGCGCGCTTTTGCCCACACCCGCCTCGCCCCGCAGGACGGTGACCCGGCTCCGGCCGGCCAGCACGTCGGCCAGGAGCCCGTCAAGCACCTCACACTCGCCGCGGCGTCCGAGGAGCTCAGGGGGCCGGAGATCCTGACTCACCGGCAACCTCCTGGCATCGTTCAGCGATCACCCCACGGCCGGCATGGGCAGAGCGTACATCTGCGGCCAGGCCAGCGGAACCCCGCAAAGTTCACATCGCCGCGACCAACGCCCTAGCCGAAGGTGAATGCGAAGGCCTGGATGCCGGGTCCGGCGAAGGAGATCTCGAAGGTGCGGTCCGTGACGGGACCGGCCTGCCTGATGACCCAGCCCCCTGATCCGGCGTCGTCGAGCAGCTGCTGGATGACCATCTCCGACTGCTGGTACTCACCCTCGCCGAAGTGGTGGTACCGGATCTGTCCCTGTGCGTCGGCAAAATACAGCGCGGGCCAGTAGTGATTACCGAAGGCGGCCCACACCCCGTAATCGTTGTCGATCGCGACCGGGTACTCGATCCGCCTGTCCTGCACGGCTTGGCGGACGTTCTCGGTGTCGTGCTCGAACCCGAACTCAGGCGTATGCGCGCCGATTACGACCAGGCCGTGGCCGGAGTATTTCACGGCCCAGGCGCGCAGGTAGGGGAGCTGGCATAGCCAGTTGATGCAGGTGTAGGTCCAGAAGCTCGTCAGGACCACCTTCCCGCGCAGGCCGTCAGGCGTCAGCGGCGGAGAGTTTCAGCCACCCGGTCGCCCCGGCGAACGACGGCAGCTCACCCTCGACGGGCAGCCGCAGCGAGGACGTGTGCAACCCGGCGGGCCATCCGTGCGTGATGATGACCGGCAGCGCTCCTCGGACCAGTAGCCTGCTCGCCTGGCGCAGGTTTCGTACTAGTCGCATTCCCTGGGCTCGGTCCCTGGGATGCACTCTGGGGTCAATGAGGTGAGCCAGGGTCGCCCAGCAAAGCCCAGGGTCTGCCCTTAGGTGTGATCCAGCCACTGTGCGTCGTCGACGACGCACAGCCGCGGGCGGTCCTCGGCCACCGCCGCGATCAGGTACTCCAGTAGCGCCGTCTTCCCGATCCAGGCTTCGCCGTGCAGGAATCAGGGTCCTGGCGCTCTGCTGGATTCATAGTTCTGCGGGCTGCTGACCGTCGATGTCGACGGTCGCGCCGGTGATCGCGGTGTTGGTCATGAGGTGTACGGCCAGCGCGGCGATGTCGGCCGGGCCAGCTGAACCGGCTGCGATCAGGTTGACCCGGACCGGCACGACCTCGAGCGCGAGGGTCTTGACCAGCGCGGGCAGCGCGGCCGTGAGCGCCGCGGCGAGCGCGGCGTCCGCCGCCGGGCGGCGGCCCCCGGTACTGCCCATGAACAGCAAGGTACCGCCCGGGCAGATCTTGCCCGCGGCGTTCCTGGCGACTTGCAGCGGCAACAGGAGATGGGTGTCGACGTCATCGCGAGCCTCGTCGGCGCCGAACCCGCGGGGCTCCGCGTAGCAGGGGGCGGGGCTGGTGACCAGCACGTGGTCGACGGGAGCGGACAGCGCGGCGAAGAACCGTCCCAGCCGGCCGGAGTCGGTGACGTCGAAGGCGGCGATGCTGGCCGCGAGCTTGAGGCCGGTCCGGTGCAGGCGGTCGGGATCACGCGCGACCAGTATCAGGTCTGCCCCGTGAGCGCGGGCCAGGCGGGCCGTCTCGAGCCCGATGCCGGAGCTGCCTCCGATCACCACGACGGTCTGCCCGCGTAGGTCCCGCCCGTGCGGGATAAGCGACGAGTTGATCGGGGCGGCCATGGTTCCTCCAGATGTCGCGTCGCGCTCGCTGGGTCGGGAACCACTCTTCCGCGTCGGCCGCCGCATCGCCCCCCGGAGAAACCCTGGTCTGCCCCTCGGGTCTGCGGGGTTCCCAGTCCTGGACCCCCAGATGTACGCTCGGCTCGTACCGGTGGGGGTTGGTAGCCGAACGATGCCCGGAGGCCGCTGACGAGCCCGGATCCCCGCCCTCTGAAGCTCCTCGGTCGCCGTCGCGAGTGCGAGGCGTTCGACCGGCTGCTGGCCGACGTGCTCGCGGGCCAGAGCCGGGTCGCCGTCCTGCGGGGCGAGGCCGGCGTGGGCAAGAGCGCGCTCCTCGGCTATCTGTCCGCCCAGGTCGCGGGCTGGTGCGTCGCGCGGGCGGCGGGCGTGGAGTCGGAGATGGAGCTGGCCTATGCCGGCCTGCATCAGCTGTGCGCGCCCCTGCTCGACCACCTCGGCCGGCTCCCAGCCCCGCAGCGCAACGCGCTCACCACGGTCTTCGGCCTCAGCTCGGGCGCCGCGCCCGACCGGTTCCTGGTCGGGCTGGCCACCCTCACCTTGTTCGCCGAGGCCGCCGAGCAGCAGCCGCTGGCCTGCATCATCGACGACGGGCAGTGGCTCGACCAGGCCTCGGCGCAGATCCTGGGGTTCGTGGCCCGCCGCCTCCTCGCCGAGCGGATCGCGGTCGTGTGCGCCGCGCGGCCGGGAACCGATGGCGGAGTCCTGGCCGGATTGCCCGAGGTTCCCCTCTACGGCCTCTCCGACGGCGATGCCCGTGCCCTGCTGCTGGCCAGCATTCCCGGTCCCATCGATGCCGCCGTGTGCGACCAGATCGTGGCCGAAAGCCACGGCAACCCGCTCGCCCTGCTGGAACTGCCGCGCACGTGGGACGTCGCCGGGTTCGCCGGCGGTTTCGGCCTGCCCGGCGGCGGCCAGCCGGTGGCGGGAGACCCGCTCCGGCCTTCGGCCGTCGCGGGTCGGATCGAGCAGAGCTATGCTCGGCGCCTCGAGTTGCTTCCGGCCGACACCCGGCTGCTCGTCCTCACCGCCGCCGCCGAGCCGCTCGGCGACCGCATCCTCCTCCACCGGGCCGCGGGAACGCTCGGAATCGACCTCGCGGCCGTAGCCCCCGCCCAGGATGCCGGCCTGCTCGAGATCGGCGGCCGGGTCGAGTTCGTCCATCCGCTCGTCCGGTCGGCCGCTTACCGGTCGGCCGGTTCTAACGACCGGTACCGCGTGCACCGCGCGCTGGCCGACGCCACCATGGCCGAGACCGATCCGGACCGGCGGGCCTGGCACCGGGCCCGCGCCACCCCGAAACCCGACGAGGAAGTCGCCGCCGAGCTCGAGCACTCGGCGGGCCGCGCGCAGGCTCGCGGCGGTGTCGCCGCGGCGGCGGCGTTCCTCCAGCGCTCGGCCGAGCTGACGGCCGATCCGGCCCGGCGAGCCCAGCGGGCACTGGCCGCGGCGCAGGCGAGCTTCCGGGCCGGCGCGTTCGACGCAGCGCATCGGCTGACGGCCACGGCCGAGGCCGGTCCGCTGGATGAGTACCAGCGCGCCCAGGTCGACTTGGTGCGCGGCCAGGTCGCCTTCGCCTCGGGTTCATTCAGCGATGCTCCGCCGTTGCTCCTGAAGGCCGCTAGGCA
>Ga0207665_10002306_pt1 | contig 12885 bp, 8 predicted proteins | sample LARL112metaG_FD_184351 | JGI IMG/M metagenome (GOLD analysis project Ga0207665, IMG submission 184351) | Corn, switchgrass and miscanthus rhizosphere microbial communities from Kellogg Biological Station, Michigan, USA - LAR L11-2 metaG... | ecosystem: Host-associated > Plants > Roots >...
AAATGTCGTAGGGCCAGCCGTGCAGAAGAATGACGGCAGGACCATCGGCGGGCCCGGCCTCGGCGTAACCGACATTCAGAAGGCCGGCATCGATCTGCTTCAGTGCGGCGAACGATGTGTTCGTGCCCGGCTTGATCGCGGCGGCGCCGATGACCTCGTCCTGCGTCACCGCGCCCAGCCCGATCACCACGATGTTGCGCGCGGACATGATCGGCGTGAAGTACAGCAGCAGACCGAGGCCGACCACGACGACGCTCATCAGAGCCGACCACATCAGCACCTTCAGGCCCCGAACCGTGCGGCGGCCAAGCCTTTTCGACTCGTCCGGCGGCCCGCGCATGACTCGGCGCTTGGCCTCTCGGCGGGCCTGCTCGATCGCGGTCGCCCGGGCCTGGGCGGCACGACGCTCTTCACGTTCCCGACGTGCCCGTCGTCGCGGACCCTCGTAGTCGGCTGCGGCCGCGGGAGGCAACGTCGCTTCTTGCGAGGCGTCGGCCTCGCCGGTGTTCGCGTCGGTCGGCTCGGTCATCGGAATGCCCTGCCCGGCCCGCTGCGGTTGGCCTTCGCCTGCAGTGCCGCGAGGATTTCCTTTCCGAGCATCGTGACGTCGCCTGCACCCATGGTCACTACGACGTCGCCCGGATCGGCCGCCGCCGCCACCCGTTCGGCCACCGCGGAGAAGTCGGGCACGTAAGTCACCGGCACGCCGACATGGTCGGCGATCATCGCCCCGCTCACGCCTGCCATCGGCTGTTCGCGTGCGGCATAGACGTCGAGGACGAATACCTCGTCGGCCGCATTTAGCGCTTGGCCGAATTCGCGCGCGAACGCCTTTGTCCGCGAATACAAGTGGGGTTGGAACACGACGATGGACCGGCCTTGGAAACCGGGGTCGCCCTGCTGGGCCACCGCCCGCACAGCCGTCAGCGTGGCGCGCACCTCGGTCGGATGGTGGGCGTAATCGTCGAAAACCCGTACGCCGTTGGTGGTGCCGACCAGCTCGAAGCGCCGCCGCACGCCCTCGAAACCGGCAAGTCCGTCGAGCACGCTGTCTGGCTGCGCGCCGATGTCGATCGCCGCCAGCAGCGCGCCGAGCGCGTTGAGTGCCATGTGCCTGCCTGGCACCGCAAGCCGCATCACCCGCGGGTGCGCTTCGCCTTGGAGCAGGACGTGTGCAACCGCGCCGGTGCCCTGCTGCTCCCATTCCAGGAGGGTGGCTGCCAGCGGCTGCGCCGGATCGCTTCCGTAGCGCAGCACGCGGATGCCCAGTGCGGCGGTGCGCTCGGCCAGTCCGGCCGCGCCGGCGTCATCGGTGCAAACCACCAGCACCCCACCGGGTTTCACGCGCTCCACGAATCCGTCGAACACCGCGCCGTACGCCTCGGCGCTTCCGAAGAAATCCAGGTGATCGGCCTCGATGTTGGTCACCACCGCGACATCGGGGGTGTATTCGAGCAGCGAGCCGTCGCTTTCGTCGGCCTCCGCGACGAAACAGTCCCCGCTGCCGTGGTGAGCATTGGTGCCCGCCTCGCCGAGATCGCCGCCCACCGCGAACGATGGGTCAAACCCGCTGTGCTGCAACGCCACGATGAGCATCGACGTGGTGGTGGTCTTGCCGTGGGTGCCGGTGACCATCAGCGTGGTGTGTCCGGCCATCAACTTGGCCAGCACCACGGGTCGCAGGATCACCGGGATGCCGCGGCGACGCGCCTCGACCAGTTCGGGATTGGTCTTGGGAATGGCGGCGTGCGTGGTGACCACCGCGGTCGGCCCGCCGGGCAACAGGTCCAGTGACGACTCGTCGTGCCCGATGCGAATCGACGCGCCGCGGGCGCGCAGCGCCACCACGCCGCGCGACTCCTTGGCGTCCGAACCCGATACCAGGCCACCGCGGTCCAGCAGGATGCGGGCGATGCCCGACATGCCCGCTCCCCCGATGCCGACCATATGCACCCGCTGCAGCTCATCGGGCAAGGTTTGATGTCGCCGGGCGTCCGGCTCCGGAGATTTCGCGTTCACCGCAACCGCTTTCGGTTGTTGCGGGAACTGCGTGCGACGTCGAGGGCGACCTCCGCGACGCGGTGCGCGGCGTCACGATGCCCCGCGAGCGCCGCGGCCGCAGTCATCTGCTGCAGTCGCCCGGCGTCGTTGAGCAGGCTGGTGACCGTGTCGGCGACGAACGATGGGGTCAGGTCGGCGTCGTCGACGATGAGACCGCCGCCGGCATTTACCACCGGCAGCGCGTTGAGACGCTGCTCGCCGTTTCCGATCGGCAGGGGCACGTAGACCGCGGGCAGGCCGACGTCTGTCACCTCGGCGACCGTCATCGCACCGGACCGGCAGACGGCACGGTCCGCAGCGGCGTACGCCAGGTCCATCCGGTCCAGATACGGCACGGCGACGTACGGCGGGTCACCGTCGGCGGACTCGCGAAGATCGAGGGTGTTCTTCGGCCCGTGGGCGTGCAGCACCGAAATACCGCCCACGGCAAGATCTTTGGCCGCCGCAGCCACCGCTTGGTTGATTCGCTGGGCGCCCTGCGAGCCGCCGAACACCAGCAACACCCGTGCGTCGCCGGCGAAGCCGAAATGTGCCCGCGCCTCGGCCCGAAGCGCCATCCGGTCCAGCGAGGTGATCGCGGCCCGCACGGGCACCCCGACGACCTCGACGCCGCGAAGCCCGGGATCCGGCACCGCCGACAGCACGCGTTTGGCCGATCGCGCGCCGACGCGGTTCGCCCAGCCCGCGGTCGCGTTGGCCTCGTGAACCACGACAGGAACGCGGCGGCGCCGAAGGGGTCCGCCGCGCGCCGCCAGGTACGCGGGCAGCGCGACGTACCCGCCGAACCCGATGACCACGTCCGCCTCGACGTCGTCGAGCACCGCACGGGTCTGCCGGACCGCCCGCCGCACCCGCAGTGGCAGCCGCATCAGGTCACCCGACGGCTTGCGCGGCAGCGGGACCGGCGTGATCAACTCGAGGTGGTAGCCGCGCTCGGGCACCAGCCGGGTCTCCAGACCTCGCGGCGTGCCGAGCGCGGTGATCCGCACATCGGGGTCAAGCGCGGTCAGGGCGTCGGCCACGGCCATCGCAGGTTCGACGTGCCCCGCGGTGCCGCCGCCAGCGAGGACGATCGAGATCCCCCGGTCGTCCCCCTGCCCGTCGGGCGGGTGGGCCCACCGCTTGCGAGGGGAGTGCCCCCAACGCTCGCCCGGCGGGACAGAAGTAGTCACCCGTAACGCTGACCTTCCAGTGTGCGAGCCCGACGGCCCTGATTGCGCTGGCCAGCATCCTGACGGCCGGCCTTAGCCGATCGCTGGCCGCCTCCATGATGCCCTGCGCGTCGTTCCTGGCGGTCGGCCGGATGGGGCTTGCGCTTCTTGTCGGCGGTGGTCTTGCGGTCGGGCTTGGCCGCGGGCTTGGCCGGCGGCGCTGCCGGCTTGGACCGCAGGCGGTCGCGGAGCACCTCGGTGCGGGTGGGCACGTAAAGCTCGGGCAGCGGAAGCCGCAGCAGCCGGTTCACCCGATCCTCGCGCCCGGCCCGCAGCGCGGCCACCGCCTCGGGTTCGTGCCGAGCTGCATTCGCCATGATGCCGATTATCAGAAGTGTTGTCGCCGTTGAGGTTCCGCCGGCTGAGATCAGCGGCAGCTGCAGACCGGTGACCGGCAGCAGGCCGACCACGTAGCCCACGTTGATGAACACCTGGCCCAGCACCCACAGCGTCGCGGTCGAGGTGAGCAGCCGAAGGAACGGGTCGGCGGAGCGACGCGCAATCCGCATTCCGGTGTAGGCGAACAGCCCGAACAGGCACAGCAGCGCGACGGCGCCGACGAAGCCGAGTTCCTCGCCGATGATCGCGAAGATGAAGTCGTTGTGGGCGTTGGGGAGATAGTTCCACTTGGCGGTGCCCTGCCCCAGCCCGTCCCCGAACACGCCGCCATTGGCCAGCGCGAAACGGGCCTGGCGGGCCTGGTAGCCGGAGCCCTGGGTATCGGCACCGGGGTTGAGCCAGGACTGCACGCGGTCGGATCGATAGCCCTCGGACACCGCCAGCACGGCCGCCGAGGCTATGACGGCGATCAGCGAGGACAGGAACACCCGCAGCGGCAACCCCGCGTACCACAGCAGGCCGAGGAGGATGATGCCCAGCGACACCGTCTGCCCGAGGTCCGGCTGAGCCACGATCAGCGCGAGCGCGATGACGGCGGCGGGCACGAGCGGAATCAACATCTCGCGCAGCGACGCGCGCTCCATGCGCCGGGCGGCCAGCAGGTGCGCACCCCAGATGGCGAACGCGATCTTCGCCAGTTCGGAGGGCTGCATGGAGAATCCCGCGAACACGAACCAGCCGCGAGAACCGTTGGCTTCCTTGCCGATTCCCGGGATGAGCACAAGGACGAGCATGATGATGGTGATTGCGAACCCACTGAACGCCATGCCGCGCATCAGGTGCACGGGCATCCGAAGCGCGATGTAGAACGCGATCAGCCCGACGATCGTCCACAGCACCTGTCTGCCGAAGATCGCCCACGGGGAACCGTCCTCATCGTACGAGTGCACCCCTGACGCGGACAGCACCATGATCAGACCGAGTGTGATCAACAGCGCCGTGACCGCGATGATGAGGTGAAACGACGTCATGGGGCGGCCCAGCCACGCGCCGAACCGGGTGCGCGGCCCGCGGACCTCGGTGGTCGCCTCGGCGGCCGCCGCATCCGTGGCCGCCTTGGTCCGCCGGTGCCGCAACCGGGTCAGGATGTTGCTCATGGTCGGTTACCGGGTCAGAGCAGTTACGGCCGAGGCGAACGCGTCGCCGCGCTGGCCATAGCCGCTGAACTGGTCGAAGGACGCACCGGCTGGGGCCAGTAACACGGTGTCGCCGGGGTCGGCCAACGCTCGGGCGGCGTCGACGACCGCGGCCATCACCGCGTCGCTGACGGACCGCCCACTCACATTGACCACTCGAGTCACATGATTCACAGCAGACTCAATTTGCCCAGGCACCCCAGAATCCTCCCCTGTCGCAAGCTCGACTATGGGGACATCCGGGGCGTGTCGCGATAACGCGTCGCGGATCAGGGTGCGGTCGCGGCCGATCAAAACCGCTCCGACCAGGCGGTTCGCCACTGCAGTGACCAGTTCATCGACCGACGCGCCCTTCAGCAGACCGCCGGCGATCCACACCACTCGCGGGTACGCAGTAATCGACGCCTGTGCCGCGTGCGGGTTGGTGGCCTTGGAGTCGTCGACATACGTGACGCCGTCGACAATGGCGATTACCTCGGCGCGGTGCCTGCCCACCCGGAAGGCCGCCAGCGCGTCGGCGATGGCGTGCGGCGGCGCGTCGACGGCGCGGGCCAGCGCCGCGGCGGCCAGCGCGTCGAGCACCCCGACGGGACCTGCCACCGGGATCGATGCCGTCTCGGCCAGCGCCAGCTGTTCGCCGAACGCGTTGTCGACGAGCACACCGTCGCGCACGCCCAGCTCGCCGCGCGCCGGCTCGCCGAGCCGGAAACCGACCCGCACGGGCGCGGCGGCGGTTGGCAGCAGGCCTGCCGCGACCGGGTCGTCGAGCCCGACGACGGCAACCCGGCCGTCCAGCACGCGGGCCTTGTCGCGCGCGTAGGCGTCGATCGTGCCGTGCCAGTCGAGGTGGTCCTCGGCGACGTTGAGCACCACGCCGGCCTCCGGACGCAATGACGGCGCCCAGTGCAGCTGAAAGCTCGACAGCTCGACGGCCAGCAGCTCGGCAGGCTGATCCAAGACGTCGAGCACGGGTTCGCCGATGTTGCCGCATAGCAGCGCCCGGCGGCCGGCGGCCACCAGCATCGCGTGCAGCATCGACGTCGTGGTGGTCTTGCCGTTGGTGCCGGTCACGACAAGCCAGCGCCGCGGCGGTCCGTAGCGGCCGGAATTGTCCAGGCGCCACGCCAATTCGACGTCACCCCAGACCGGTACCCCGGCCGCGGCGGCATCGACCAGCACCGGCGCGGTGGGCGGCAGGCCGGGGCTGGTGACGACGAGGTCGAACTCGGCGATCTTTTCGGCGGCGTTGGCTGGATCGATCACTGCGACACCGTTCTGCGCGAAGGCCGTCAGCGCGGACGGGCTGTCGTCGGTGAGCGTGGCACGCGCGCCGAGCGGCGTCAGCGCGGCAAGAATGGCGCGACCGGTGACGCGCGCACCGGCGACCAGGACGGCGGCTCCTGACAGATCCACGTCAGGCCCCGACGGTGGTTAGCCACTCGCTGTAGAAGAGCGCAACCCCGAGACCACAGGCGATCGCCGTGAGCAGCCAGAATCGGATGATCACCGTGGTTTCCGCCCAGCCGACGAGTTCGAAGTGGTGATGGAACGGCGCCATCCGGAACACCCGGCGGCCCGTGGTGCGGAAAGCCATGATCTGCACGACGACCGAGGTCACCTCCGCGACGAACAACGCACCGAGCACGACCGCCAGCATTTCGGTACGGCTGGCCACCGACAGCCCGGCGATGATGCCGCCGAGTGCCAGTGAGCCGGTGTCGCCCATGAAGATCTTGGCGGGCGCGGCGTTCCACCACAGAAAACCGACACATGCCCCGGCCGTGGCGGCCGCGATGATCGCGAGGTCCAGCGGATCGCGGACGTTATAGCAGCCGAGGCCCGGGCTGGTCGCGCAGGCGTTGCGGAACTGCCAGAACGTGATCAGCACATAGGCCGCGCATACCATGGCCATCGCCCCGGCTGCCAGCCCGTCGAGGCCGTCGGTGAAATTCACCGCGTTTGACCAGGCGCTGACGATGACGATGACGAACAACACGAATACCGCGGGCGCCAGGGTGACCGTGGCGATCTCGCGCACGTACGACAGTTCGGCACTCCCCGGTGTCAGCCCGTCCGAGTTGCGGAACTGCAGTGCCAACACGCCGAACAGCACGGCGGCGGCCAGGATGCCGACGGTCTTCGCGGTCTTGTTCAGGCCGAGATTGCGCGCGCGACGGATCTTGATCAGGTCGTCGACGAAACCGACGGCGCCGAGCGCGGTGGCAAGACCCAACACCAGCCAGCCCGACGCGGACGGCCCGTTGCCATCCATGACGATGCCGATCAATTGCGTGCCCAGGTATCCCGCCCAAATGCCCGCGACGATCGCGACGCCACCCATCGACGGTGTGCCGCGCTTCTTGTGGTGGCTCGGCGGCCCGTCTTCGCGGATCTCGTGCCCGAACCCCTGGCGGGTGAACAGCCGGATCAGGACCGGCGTGAGAAGGATCGATACCGTCAGCGCGATGGCGACGGCGATGAGGATTTGCCTCATCCGCGAACGTCCTCGGCGACCAGTGCGTCGGCCAGGACACCGAGCCCGGCCGCGTTCGAGGCTTTCACCAGCACCACGTCTCCTGCCTGCAGTTCCGCCCGCAGTAATGCCAGCGCGGCGTCGGCGTCGGCGACCATGGTGGATTCGGAACCCCATGACCCCTCCATGACCGCCCCGTGGTGCATGGCGCTCATAGACCTCCCGGTTCCCACGACGATGAGTCGTGACACATCTAATCGCACCGCCAATCGGCCGATGCGGTCATGCTCGGATATCGCGTCGTCGCCGAGCTCTGCCATCTCGCCGAGCACCGCCCAGCTGCGCCGTTTTTCTGACGCTTCGCTGGCGATGGCGGCCAGCGCCTTCAGCCCGGCCCGCATGGAGTCCGGGTTGGCGTTGTAGGCGTCATTGATGACTGTGACGCCGTCGCCGCGGGTCGCGACCTGCATGCGGTGCTTGGACGCCGGGCCCGCCACCGCCAGCGCGGCCGCCACCTGTTCGAGACTGGCGCCGCATTCCACCGCGACGGCGGCGGCGCACAGCGCGTTCGACACCTGGTGGTCGCCGTGTACGGCCAAGGCTATGTCTATCTGGCGGTCGGCGGTGTGCAACGTGAACCGCGGCCGGGCCAGCGCGTCGAGCGTGACGGGGCCGGCCCAGACGTCGGCGGCCGAAGTGCGACCCACCCGCACGACCCGCGCGGACGTCTGGTCGGCCATCGCCGCCACCGCGGCGTCGTCGACGTTGAGTATCACCACCCCGGACGACGGAACAGCTTGCGGCAGTTCGGCTTTCGTTGCCGCAATGGCCTCCCTGGAACCGAATTCACCGAGGTGCGCGGTTCCGACGTTCAGCACGACCCCGATCGACGGCGGTGCTATCGATGCGAGAGCGGCGATGTTGCCCTGATGGCGCGCCGACATTTCGAGGACGAGGTAGTCGGTGGATTCCGTCGCGCGCAGCACAGTCCACGGGTGGCCGAGCTCGTTGTTGAAGGAGCCCGGCGGTGCGACGACTTCGCCCAGCGGGGCGAGCACCGCGGCGAGCAGATCCTTGGTCGACGTCTTACCGGACGATCCGGTGATGCCGACGATGGTCAGCCCACCGTCGACGAGTTCGGCGGCGACCGCGGCGGCCAGCCGCGCCAGCGCCGCGAGCACCGCGGCGCCCGAGCCGTCGGTGTCGTGTTCGAGCACGCTGGCCGCAGAGTCGCGGGCAGGTTCGGGTTCGACGACGATCGCAGGCACGCCCACCGGCCGCGCGGCCAGCACCGCGACGGCGCCCGCACCGAAAGCAGCAGCGGCGAAGTCGTGGCCGTCGGAGCGCGCCCCCGGCAGCGCCAGGAACATACCGCCGGGCGTCACTGCGCGCGAATCGAATTCGACGGTCCCGGTGACACGGGTTGCGGCCGCCTCTTCCGGGGATATGCCGGCGAGCCTTCCGCCGACGATGTCGGCGATCTGGGCGACGGTCAGATCGATCATGTGGCGGTCCCCAGCGCAGCGGCGAGTTCCTCGCGGTCGTCGAAGGGCCGGGTCTGGCCGTGGCTGGTCTGACCCACCTCGTGGCCCTTACCCGCGATCAGCACGACGTCACCCGGCCGCGCCCAGGCCACCGCGTGATCGATGGCCTCGCGACGATCGCCGATCTCGACCACCTGCGCCGCTGTGCCCGCGGCGATCACACCAGCCATGATCGCGGCCCTGATATCGGCGGGTTCCTCGTCGCGGGGATTGTCGTCGGTGACCACCACCAGGTCGGCCAGCTCGGCGGCGACGCGACCCATCGGCTCGCGCTTGCCCGGGTCACGGTTGCCGCCGGCACCGAACACCACGGCGACCCGGCCTCTGCTCTGCGCGCGCAGCGTCTCGAGAACCGCCCGCAGCGCCCCGGGTTTATGCGCGTAGTCGACCAGGGCGAGAAACCCCTGGCCACGATCGATTGACTCCAGCCGGCCGGGCACCTTCGCGCTGCGCAGCCCCGGTGCGGCCTGCTCGGGTGACACTCCGACGGCATCCAGCAGCGCGACCGCCAGCAGGCAGTTGGCGACGTTGTACCGACCAGGCAGACCGATCCGCAGCCCGTGATGCACGCCCGCCGGGTCGACGGCCACGAACTCCTGGGCGCCCAGCTCAACCGTATCGACGTTCTCCGCGCGCCAGTCGGCGTCGCGGCCGGCCGCGCTCACGGATACAGGATTGTGCGCGACGCGGGCCATGGCACGTCCCGCGTCATCGTCGATGCAGATCACGGAAGTGCTTGCGCGCGCCTGCGAGCCGGGATCGAACAGCCGTGCCTTGGCGTCGAAATAGTCCTGCATCGTCGGGTGGAAGTCGAGGTGGTCGCGCGACAGATTGGTGAACCCTCCGACCGCGAAGTGCACGCCGTCGACACGGCCCAATGTCAGCGCGTGACTGGACACCTCCATCACCACCGTGTCGACGCCCTGTTCGACCATCAGCGCCAGCAGCGCCTGCAGATCGGGCGCCTCGGGTGTGGTCAGCGCGCTGGGCTGATCGCGTCCGTCGATACGGACGCCGACAGTGCCAATCAGTCCGGCCACCCGCTCAGCCGATCGCAGGCCGGCCTCCGCCAGATACGTCGTAGTGGTCTTGCCCGACGTTCCGGTGACGCCGATGACACGCAGCCGATCCGACGGATGCCCATAGACGGTGGCCGCCAACTCGCCCAACACCGAACGCGGGTCGGGATGAACCAAGACAGGAATGTCCCCGACGGCGGTGGCCGTATTCGCCGCCCCGGCCGCGCGCGCCATCGCGTCGACGCCGGCTGCGTCGGTGAGCACCGCGACGGCGCCCTGTGTCACCGCATCGGCGGCGTAGCGCCCGCCATGCGACGACGCCCCCGGCAGCGCCGCGAACAAATCGCCGGGCTGCGCGTTCTGGCCGCGCAGCGTCACCCCGGTGACCTGGACGTTCGGCACCGTGGCGCCGCCTGCGGGCACGGCCCGCACCTGGTCGGCCAGCCGCCCCAGCACTTCGCCGACGGAATGGTGGGGACGCAGGTTCATGGCCATGACACAGTACCGGCCTGGCTGTGGCTCTCCCCTCGCAAGCTGGGGACCCCAACCCGCTCAGTCGGCTTGAAGTGTCAGCATCGGCCCCGGGTCGGGCGACAGCGGCACGTTCTCCCGCTGCAACAGCCAGGCGGCGATGTTGTGGAACAACGGTGCCATCGTCGTGCCGGGCTGGCCCTCGGCCGTCCGTTGCGGGTTGTCGGCCATGATGCCGACGACGTAACGGGGATTGTCGGCGGGGGCCATGCCCGCGAAGGTGATCCAGTAGACGTTGTCGTAGTAGCAGCCGCAACCGGGGTTGATCTGCTGCGCGGTGCCGGTCTTGCCGGCGACCTGGTAGCCCTCCACGGCAGCCAGGGGCCCGGTGCCCTGCTGCACACCCCTCGGGTCGTGTTGGACTGTGGCGCGCAGCATCTGCCGAACGGTTTGCGCGGTTTGCGGTGAGACCACCCGCTCCCCTGCAGGCCGGGGTTCGTCGGTGTGGGTGCCGTCGGCGGCGATCGTGGTCTTGATGATGCGCGGCGGGACGCGCACGCCGTCGTTGGCGATCGCCTGGTACATGCCGGTCATCTGCAGCAGGGTCATCGAAAGACCTTGGCCGATCGGCAGGTTGGAAAACGTGCTGCCCGACCACTGGTCGATCGGAGGCACCAGCCCCGCGCTCTCGCCCGGCAGCCCGACGCCGGTTCGCTGGCCGAGACCGAACTTCTGGAGCATGTCGGCGTAGCGCTGCGGGCCGATCCGCTGCGCCAGCATAAGCGTGCCGACGTTCGACGACTTACCGAAGACGCCCGTCGTCGTGTACGGCATCGTGCCGTGTTCCCAGGCGTCGTGCACATTGACGCCGCCCATGTCGATCGAGCCGGGGACCTGTAGCACCTCGTCGGGGTTGGACAGGCCGAATTCGATCACCGATGCAGCGGCGACTATCTTGTTCACCGAGCCCGGCTCATAGGGTGACGACACAGCCGGGTTGCCCAGTTCCCGGTCCTCCTGACGGCCGATGTCCTGGCTCGGGTCGAACGTGTTGTCGTTCGACATGGCAAGCACCTCACCGGTTTTCGCGTCCAGCACCACGGCCGACACGTTCTTGGCGCCGGACAGGTTCTTGGCCTGCTGGACCTGCTGCTGAACGTAGAACTGGATGTCGTCGTCGAGGGTCAGCATCACCGTCGAACCGTCCACCGCGTCGTGCCGGTTGCGATAGCTGCCCGGGATCACCACTCCGTCGGAGCCGCGGTCATAGGTGATGGAGCCGTCGGTGCCCGCCAGCGACGCGTCGAGTGAATCCTCAAGTCCGAGAAGGCCATGGCCATCCCAGTCGATACCACCGACGATGTTGGCCGCCAGTGATCCGCCGGGATACTGGCGCAGGTCCTGGCGCTCGGAGCCGACTTCGGGGAACTTTTTGGTGATCGCGTCGGCGATGGCCGGATCGACCGCGCGCGCCAGATAGACGAACGAGTCGTTGCTGGTGAGTTTCTTCAGCACGGTCGTGGCGTCGGGCTTGTTGTTGAGCCGCAACGCGATTTCGGCGGCGATGGCGCGCAGACGCCGCGCAGGGTCCGGCGCCTGCGGCGTTTTCGCCTTGGCCTCTTCGAGCTGCTTGCGGATCTTGACCGGCTGGAAGGTCAGCGCGCGGGCCTCGATGGTGAAGGCCAGCTTGTCGTTGTTGCGATCGACGATCGCACCGCGCACGGCCTTCTCCACGTCGGTGACCTTCAGCTGACCCGCCGCCTCGGCGCGCAGGGCCGGCGCCTTGGGCACCTGCAGGGTGAACAGCTGCGCGGCGGCGACCAGCAGCACTACGAAGATGACGGCGTTGCCCGTCCGATGCCGGAACACGAATGACGCGCTGCGCAAACCATTTTCGGCCGTAGGCTCGCGCGTCCGTCGGGCCCGCGCCGAGCGCTCCTGACTGGGTTGCGCCTTGCGCGCTTTCGGCCTGCCCGGGCCGTGGCCCCGATTGTCACCGCGGCTCATGCGGGGGCGCCGGGAAGTAGCCCGGCCACGGCCGGGGCCGCCTGCGGCGGACCTGCGTCAAGCGGCACAGCGGGCGCCTCCGCGGGCGGGACGGCGGGTGCGGCAGGCGCGTCGGCAGGTGGTGCAGCAGGCACAACCGCCGGGCCCAGCGCGGGCGTCTGTCCCGTGGCGGCGTGCGGGACCTCGACACCCGGCGGAACTGCCAGCGGCGCTGCCGGTGCCCCGGGCCCCGAAGGCTCGACCCCCGGCAGCGGAGCGGGTGCCAGCGGAGCACGCGGCGGCATGCGGACGGTGACCTCGCGCGGCTCCACGACGCGCGGCGGGGGCGGCGGCGGCGGACCCTCCTCCGGCAGCGGCGTGTTCAGCGGTGGTGGGGCGATGCCCTGAGCGGGCTTGGGGGTTCCGACCACGACCCAGTTACCCGACGGATCCTGCACTAGGTGCGCGGTATCCCTGGTCGGGATCATGCCGAGGTTGCGGGCCGCCTCGGCCAGCGCGGGGGCGGCTTGGGCCTCGAGCACCTGACGTTCCAGCGCTTCCTTCTGTTGCAACAGCGCCTGATTG